>WNGB01003269.1_pt1 | contig 25649 bp, 17 predicted proteins | sample 5400681 | NCBI WGS metagenome assembly WNGB01 (sample SAMN13153367, study PRJNA577476) | soil metagenome | isolation source: 115 cm soil or saprolite under grassland replicate 2 | place: USA:California | collected 2016-06-15
AAGCCAGAGCGCAGTTTGGTGGCGTTCTTCTTGGACAGGTCGATCTCATAGCTGATGCCGTCCAGCCCGAACCGGATGCTCTCTTCGGCTTTGCCGCCGTCGATGTCGTCGATGAGGTGGACTTCTGTTCTGCGGGCCATGGCCGGGCATCCTTTGCTCAAAGGGCTGGCGAGACTACTCAAGAGATCTTAAGCGTAAGCCATGCTTTGAGCGCGAGTGGATCGCCCCTGGAGCGATTGTGCCAGGCACTATTCTGTTGCTCGCGGTGGCCACTCCACGTCACAGTCGTAGCTGGGCCAGGGGTCGATTTGTTGATCACCGCACATGGTGCCGGCCACGTACGTGGCGCAGGTGTACGTGGCGTGGCCGCCACAGCAGCATGACAGCCAGCCCTTCTCCACGGTCGAGTACCGGCCGTCGCCTCGCCTGTAGTGATGACCGCGGCGGCACTCTGTGGGTTCCTCGCCGACCAGGTGCTGGCGGCCTTCGTACGGGAAGGCAACCACTTGGGGATCGGCCCTGGCGGCATTGAGCAGGGCACGGAGCTGTGCAGGCGTATCGACGACGTGTTCGCGGACCTCCGACCGAGACCAGCTTCCTGGCACGGTGCGGCGGATCCACACGTGCCAGCGTTGCCGCCACTGCTGCACACCACCAGCTTAGAACGCCTGTACGAAGCGATCTGCCACGGACCGGCAGTTAGGAGCTGGCCGTTCGTCTACCGACCCTGGCCATAGGGTGGCGTTTAGCTGGGAAAACAGTGGTTAGCGTCGAGGGTGATCATCGGCGCCATGCAGACACCGGATGGCTCGTGGCGGGTGGAGGCGATCCGCAAGGGGCGCCACTACTACCGCGTGCTGGACGACGGCCAGGTCCACGCTGCCATGCTCTCGATCGCCGGTGTGGAGCGAGTCCTGCGTGATGAAGCGGGTGTGGACATAGCGTCGCTGTTGCCGGCGCCGTGACATGGGGGGCGTACCGACCGCGCCCGGGTCACGCTGCTCGCCGGATAGTCACCGTTACCTTCTTGGTGCCGTAGTTCTGGAAGAGATAGACCAGGTTGTAGTGGTCGCCATCGTCCAAGCGGGCTGTGTTGCAGACAAGCGAGCCCTTCGGATCAACATTCTTGGAGCGGGTGGTGAGGCGCGGCCGCTCGCTCACCCTGAACGGGCCGACGACTATCTTGGTAATGTCGGGCGATGGGGCGATGTCCGCGGAAGCCAGTATGCCCCGATGCGGCATGACGGTTTGTGGTGCGTTGATTTTTGTCATACGGGGCTCAATTATCGCCGATTCTGCCTTCAGGATCAAAATCGCCGGAAGCTATTTAATATTTCGGCCCATCTGTAGCGCCTCTACTAAGCAGAGGCCAATCTGGTCTGTTTATTACAACAATAGTTCATAATCGTTTTATTGTAACTTGACTCAAAGTCCAGTATATTGCGATCAGAATTAATAACTCGGAGCACCTTGGTGAAGCAAGCAGGTCTGATCTGGCAGAGAACAAACACTAGACTACAACGCATCTGGCAGCGGAGGCAGCGCCTTATGGCGCTGTTTTTGTTCGTGGCGTTTCTGGCTGGCATTGCTGCGCCGCCGCTGTCGGCCTATGCGGCCGCGCAAGCCGATAACGCCGGAGCTGCAAATCCCAATACACCAATGAAGCAGGACTATCCCGGTCCGCTACCGATCGTACGCTCCGACCAGCCGGTTGCCACAGACGTATCGACGGTCGGTGGCCTGGGCCTGCGCAAACCCAGTGGCGAGCCGCTGCAAAATCCCGGCACCTTCACATTCAAAGAAGGCGAGCTGCTTGACAAGCGCACGGCAACCAGCACACTCACCAGGAACAAAGACGGCACGCTGACTAACAAACAATACTTCGCGCCGCAGTTCTACCAGAAGGGCACTGCCTGGCAAAAGATCGACACCACCCTGGTGGAGGACAAGAATGCCGGTGATAGCGGCAACATCTTCGGCCAAGCCTTGGGCCAGGTAGAGTCCTGGCTCTCATCAACCACGCACTTTATCGTCAAGGATAACGATTGGCAGGCCCGCTTTGGCCCTAGCGACTTCGAAGGCGGTATGGTGCGTATTAAGAAGGGCAGCGAGCAAATCGGCTTCTCGCCGGTTGGCGCCAAGCGGGTGGCACCGGTGGTGACAACAGATAACGGCTACCAGACCGTACACTACTACGACTTGTGGCCTGGCGTGAATGTTGAGTACACCGTGCACTCGGCGCGGGTGAAGGAAAGCATCGTTATTAAAGACAAAAGCGCCCCGTCCGAATTCAAGTTTACCGTCAATGGCGCTTCGCTGGAGGCAGATCAAGCTGGACAGGGAGTATTCAAACTCAAGGGTTCGCTCGATAACGAGTTCAGCTTGACACCAGTTGCTCTGTTCCTCAACTCGTCCGGCCTGGAAAGCCGTCCGGTAGTAACGCAAGCGGCCAGCGACAATACCGTTTCCATTCGCCTGGATAGTGCCTTTATCCAAGGCCTGCCCAATGAGGCATTCCCCGCCGTGATCGATCCCGGCGTTGACCGCAGCTACTTCGGCAATCGCCAAGGCGGCAATTACGAGGCGCTGAAGAGCGATGGCTACGTTTGTCCGTCCACTGTCTGTAATCCAATGGCTGGATCAGTGTTAGACTCTGGCTCGGTGTGGCGCAACTGGCGCGGCGTGCTCTATTCGCCCTATAATCGGTTCCAAAACCCGAACTATAAGCTCACCAATGCTAACCTGCACCTGACTCAGCGTCTCGGCCTCTCGGTCAGTGGTACCACCAGCCAAGAATGGATCAGCGCCTGGCATGCCACCTGCTTAGCGTACGGCTGTGTGGGCATGTGGGGCGGCGACACCTACATGGGCACGGTCGGCGATATCAATGTCACGAGCATCTACCAGAACCGGATTGCCGCCAGCGACTTCGGAGCCTGGCTCATGCTTAGGGGTGAAGAAGACGTGGCAGCGACCACATACAAGAACTTCGATCCGGACAACTCGTTTGTTGACTTCACCTACAGCGACGTGCCTGGCGTTCCAGGCATGGCTGTGCCAAACGTGAACGGCCAGGTGTTTACCGACCCGCAAGTTTCGTTCAAGCTTACTCCGCCTGCCGGCGCCTCTGCATCCTTGCAATACGAGTTGCTTGTCAGCAGCGGACCGAATGGCAATGGCACCCTCATCAATTCGGGGCCGCTGAACGCCACGCAGTGGACCATACCTGACGGCATCCTGCAAGACGGTTCCTCGTACTACGTCATGGCCCGCGGTTACGATCCCGGCGGCGGCTATGGCGCCTGGAGTAACTCGGTAGCGTTTAGGGTTGACTTACGCACGGGCAAGGACAAAACCCAAACCTACGACAGCCTCGGACCGGTCGATGTCGATCTGGCCACGGGCAATCTGGCCACCAGCGCATCCAGCCATACCTCGGCCGCGCTTGGCGGCTCCCTGGGCATCAGCCTCGACTACAACTCGCCGGAACGCTCCCGCCAAGGTCTGGTCGGTCAGTATTGGAACAACGAAACCTTTAGCGGCGATCCGCTGGTAACGCGTGTCGATCAGAACGTTGATTTCGATTGGGGTCAAGGCTCACCGTCCGCCACGCTGCCGTCAAACGATCATTACTCGGCCAAATGGACCGGCTTCTTTGTGGCGCCCATGAGTGGTAATTATCAGTTTGGCGGCAACAACGACGACAACTTGACAGTTAAGATTAACAGCCAAGTCGTCTACAGCAACGGTGGGTGCTACACCGGCGTGTGTTATGGGGCCGACACGGTTGCCTTAACCGCCGGCCAGGTTGTGTCCATAACCATCGAATATGTCGAAGTCACATCGCCTGCCTACGCTCACTTGTATGTAAAGGGACCGGTGAGCGAGCGGGTGATTCCCAAAGATTGGCTCCAAACCGGCGTCCGTCCGGTCGCCCAGCAGCACGGTCTGACTGGTAGCTATTACGGCAAGTTCGACGGCACCAACACCTTCTCGGCAGACAACTCGCTTATCATGAGGCGCACCGACCCATTTCTAAACTTCGACTGGGGAACCGGCGCACCCATGCCCAACGGCCCTGACGGCTTCCTTGTCCGTTGGTCCGGCTATATAACGGTGCCCACCACCGGTACCTACAACTTCGGCAGCCGCAGTGACGACGGCACAAAGATCACCATCGGCACCAACAACACCGTGGTATACAACGACTGGAATGAGCACAACCCGGTCGAGGGCTATGGAACGGGCTACGCATTGACGGCCAATACACCAACACCGGTAACTATCGAGTACTTTGATAGTGCTGGTCCAGCAAGCTTCCAGTTCAAAGTCCAAGGCGCTGTACCGCAGCAAATCGTGCCCACCGCCTGGCTTTCACCGAGTGCCCAGGTGCTACCTGACGGCTGGAACCTGGGTATCGATCCAGACGGTGACGTGTCCTATGACCATGCCAAGATCAACCAAAACAGCGCCGTACTCACTGACTCCACTGGCGACACCCACGAGTACGCCTGGACCGGCAGCGGTTACAAGCCCCCGGTCAACGAAGATGGTCAGCTCGTGCGCAACGCTGATGGCACCCTTACCCTCCAGGACACCGATGGCCGTACCTACGTCTTTAACGCCGATGGCACTCTCCAGAGTGTTACCAACCCGGTAGACGACCGCAAGCCAGCAGCCCTCAAGTACACCTACGAAGGCACCCCAGCCAAGCTCACCCAGATCACCGACGGCGTAGACCAAAGCCGTTGGGCCAAGGTTTACTACAGCGGTGATACCAACTGTGGCAGCGCACCTGCCGGCTACGACAGTGCCGCACCCACCAATATGCTCTGCGCAGTCAAAACCAACGATGGCCGGGCCACGTACTTTTACTACACCAGCGGGCAACTTACCAGGATTGCCAGGCCGGGCAACGAGCTGACCGATTACCAGTACGAGCTGCTGGCGGACGGTTCGCGTCGCATCATATCTATCCGCGACACGCTGGCCAATGATGCCGTGGCCGCCGGTGTACGAACCAACGACGCCACGGTCTTGACCGAAATCGGCTACGACATACTCGGCCGCGTTACTTCCGTCACGCAACCCGCGGCAACCGCCAGTGCCAACCGCCTGCAGCACACCGTCGAGTACCTTCTTGGCTCGACCAAGCAGCACATAGCCGGTGCCACCGAGCCCAACGGCTTCTCCCGACAGGTCAAGTACGACAGCCTGTTCCGCACCATTGAGGAGCGGGATGTCGCCAACCTCGCCACGGCAACCGAGTGGGACGCCAACAAAGACTTGCTCTTAAGCACCACCGATCCAGCGGGGCTCAAAGCCACCACCATCTACGACGACGAAGATCGTCCCACCGACAGCTATGGTCCAGCTCCGGCCGCTTGGTTCGGCACTGACCGCAAACCAACCAGCACTTACCTCAGCCAAGTGTCGCATAACGAAAGCAAATACGATGAAAGCCTATGGGGCCCGGCTGTGGCCTGGTACAACTTCAAAGGCAGCAGTTTGTATGGCGCACCCAAGCTGCATACCACCGGCTTTGGCGATTCCGCCGGCAGCTATGTCTTCGCCAAAGATATGGCCACCGCTCCTGTAACCAAAGATACCGGCATGGATGGCATTGGTTTCTCGGCGACCGGCAAACTGCGCGTTGCGCAGAGCGGGACGTTCCACTTTACCGCCTATCACGACGATGCCGCCCGCCTGTGGATCGACGATACCCTCGTCTTTGACCGCTGGAGCCGGCGCACGGACACTGTAGATGGAATCGGGGCCGACATCACGCTCCAAGCTGGCAAAGCCTACCGCTTCCGTTTCGATTACGCCACGGTAAACAATCCTGCCGCCATCAGCCTCCACCTGGATGGCCCTGGCAAGACCGGCCCCACTGCTTACTTCGATGGCTACCTCTCGCCCGACTACAGCCTAACCACCAGCGCCAAAACTTACGACTCCACCATCGGCGACGTAACAGCTACAACCAACTACGGTTCCAACCCCGAGCTTGGTCTGGCCCAAAGCACTGCGGTCGATCCCACCGGCCTGAACCTGTCGACCAGCAATACCTACGAAATCCAAGGCGGTACGGGAAGCTACCTGCGCCAGCTCACCAAGACGCTCCCCGGTGGCGGTACCACTAACTACGCCTACTACACGGCCACCGACACCAAAGATAATCCGTGTACCACTGGCACGACCGAAACCTACAAGCAAGCCGGCTTTATGAAGACCAAGGCCGAGGCCGATCCGGATGCAGGTGGTAGTCAGACCGGCCGCGTCACCGAGACCATCTACGACGATGCCGGCCGCACCGTAGCTAGCCGCTACAACACCGACAGTTGGACCTGCACCACCTACGACACGCGGGGCAGGGTAACTCAAGTGCAGATTCCAGCCTTCAACGGTAAACCAGCCCGCACCGTCAACCACAACTACGCCTTCGGCGGCAACCCGCTCTCCAGCGCCGACTGGGACGACAGCGGGGTCGGCTGGATTGTGGTAGACCGTGATCTCCTCGGCCGTACCATCGGCTACGGCGACGCCCTTGACCAGAACACCGCCTACACCTACGACAACCTCGGCCGCCTAACCCAAAAGAGTGGTCCGCTCGGCACCGAAGCCTTTACTTACGACAACTACCATCGCCTGACTAACCAAAAGCTGGATGGTACTGACCAAGCTGTCCTGGCCTACGACAATGTCGGCAGACTGTCCAGTGTGGCCTATCCGACCGCTGGCTCGCTGGCTCAAACCATCAGCCGTGACAACTTAGGGCGAACCTCGGGCCTGAACTACACCCTGGGCAATGGCAGTGCTGGGCCGAGCGACAGCGTCACGCGCAGCCAGTCCGGCCAGGTCATCAGTGGCACAGAACTCGGCCAGAGCAAAAGCTACACCTACGACAAAGCCGGCCGCCTCACAGCCGCCACCATCGGCAGCAACAACTATGCCTACAGCTTCGGTACCCCCACCGGTTGCTCTGGCACATACAACTCGAACAGCGGTAAAAACTCCAACCGTTCTAGTCAAACCATCAACGGTGTTACCACCAGCTTCTGCTACGACTATGCCGACCGGCTCATTAGTAGCAGCAACAGCCTCTACACCTCACCTGTCTACGACAGCCATGGCAATACCACCAGTCTTGGCTCCGGCAGTCCCGTCACCCAGTTCGGCTATGACTCCAGCGACCGCAACAGCTCCATAACCGAAGGCGCCAAGAGCACCACCTACGAGCGCGACGTAACCGGCCGCCTGACCAAGCGTACTGTGGCCGACGCGGCTACCTCCCCACTGCCAACCCCCTGGACTACCACGAGTATGGGCGCCCCCACCCAAACCGGCACCGCCAACTACGCCGGCAGCACCTTCACGGTCAGTGGTAACGGCAACGACGTATGGGCCAGCGACGACCAGCCCCAGCTTATGACTCAAAGCCTGGAAGGCGATGGTACGGTCATTGCCCGGGTGGCAAGCACCACTAACACCAGTACCTATGCCAAAGCCGGCATCATGATCAAGGACAAGCTGGTAGCCAACTCCAACTACGCCGCGGCCTTCGTCTACCCCTCGGGCGGTACCCGCTTCCAGTACAACTATGTCAGTAGCGTTACTGGCCCGACCCTGACCTTCCCCAATGTCTGGCTCAAGCTCACCCGCTCCGGCAGTACTGTCACCACCTACAGTTCGCCGAACGGTAGCACCTGGACGCAGATAGGCTCCACAACCATCACCCTGCGCAACACCGCCCAGATCGGCTTGTTTGTCACCTCCAATAACACCTCGGCTACCAACACCGCCACCTTCGACAACGTCAGCATTACCAAGACCACCACCTTACCGAGCGGCTGGACTAACGGCGATGTCGGCAACCCAAGCCTGGCTGGCAGTTCCAGCTACAGCAATGGCACCTACACGGTCAACGGCGCCGGCACCGATGTCTGGAACAGTGATGACCAATTCCAAACCGCCTACCAAACCCTCACCGGCAATGGCGAGATAGTTGCCCGTGTTACCTCCCAAACCAACACCCACGAATGGGCCAAGGCCGGCATTGTCATCAAGGCCTCACCGAACAGTGGCACCAACTATGCCTCCATCCACACCACGCCCAACAACGGCATCCGTATGCAGTGGAATTACACCAACGACATCAGCGGCGGCAGCTACACCTTCCCGAATGTCTGGCTTAAGCTCAACAGAACCGGCAATACCATAACCACCTACAAGTCCACTAACGGCACCTCGTGGACGCAGGTCGGCAGCACTACCGTCACTCTCCCCACTACTGCGACCATTGGCCTGTACGTCAACTCCGTTAACGCTTCTACCCTTGGCACGGCTGTCTTCGACAATGTAACCATCACTCCAACCAGTACGAGCAGCACTACGTACAAGTACGGGTATACCAGTGGAAGTGATACACCCGACCTTCTGCTGGACAACGCCGGCGCAGTAGTCGAGAAATACCTCCAGTTGCCTGGAGGCGTCACTAAGACCTACCGCTCGGGTAGTACAAGAGTCTTCTCCCTGCCCAACCTCCACGGTGACGTGTTTGCTACGACTAACGAAGCAGGCACGCAAACAGGAACCTTTACCTACGATCCGTTTGGGAACAAAGCCGGTTCCTCGTTACCGGACAACACCGCTGCCAACTCTACCTTCGGTTGGGTGGGGCAGCATGAGAAGACGACTGAGACGAACTTCGCCTTAGCTCCTACGCAGATGGGGGCGAGAGTGTATCTGCCAACCCTAGGCCGGTTCACGAGTGTGGATCCAATTCCTGGTGGGTGCGCGAATGCTTACGTGTATGTACATGGCGATCCTGTAAATAGCTTTGATCTCACTGGAACGAAGACTGATTGTAGTAAGCTGGCCAGGACGATTAATAGTGTGAGGAATGAGTTAGAAAAACGATACAGCGATATTCGTAACGATAAGCTTAGACTCCCACTCTTTGGCCGCATGAGTGTGAAAGGCCACCAGAATAAGTTTATAGACAGGCAAAGAAATTTGCGCAAAAATCTAGAGAAATGGCAGGACGACGGCTGTAACAATACCCCGGGCGGGCCTCGCATAAGTGGTGACTCATGGAAATGGGCAACACGGAAAGCCCCTCAGCCAGATAGCTATTCCATACCCTGGGGTAAAGTGGGTGTCTCTGTCGGGGTAGGGGTAGTGGTGGCAGCAGGTCTTGTATTTGCGCCAGAGGTTACAGTCCCGGCACTTGTTGGTGGAGGGGCACGTTACGCACAGTACGCGCATTGATTGTTTTCTCGGGAGTCCATCCTTGATATAGTTGCATTAAATAGAGGAAGAATATGAGCAAGTCACCTATTAATCTGAAGTTGGTTACTGCCTACTGGTGTAATCGGGTTTCTCCGGACTATGAAGATCGGTTCGAGTGGAGTTCGGAAGAGATCGATGAGGACGTAGAGGACATTGGCGCGCGCGCGCGAATGGTTCTAGTGGCTCTCGCCAAATCAGCACCCGATGACTATAATGCTGCTTATTTCGCAGCCGGCCCACTAGAGAACTACATTAATCTTGTCGTAGAGAAGGCTGATGCTAATGAGGCGGCATTCATCGTAAATAACCCTCATCTAAAGAAGCTGCTGAAGTTTGTATGGGGCGACATTAAGAAGCTCAAGCCGCTCGCCAGGCAGAAGGATGCGGACATAGTCTTTCAGGACCCAAGTATTGGGAGCGAGCTAAGAACTCTTGATCTGAACGATGTAGTGGGCTTCTGGTGTCATATGTGCGTGCCCTCAATGGTAGAGAACTACGATCGTCAATACGAGCGGGTTATTGAGAAGCTCTTGAACAAGCAAACTAGAGAACGCACCATGCACGATCTGTTAATATCCGCACCCGATGATAGGGCTATCGCCTACCTGAAGGACAACATATTCGTCCTGCGTGGGTAGGCTCTCGATGAGTCTCAGCCTTAGAAAATCGCATCCAGAGGCCCACCGACCCCAAGAAGGTCGGCACTTTCCCTCTGAACGTTCTTAGCGGCGGTGGTTACTTCTATGACGAGGTGCTCGAATATCGAGTATGGGTGAAAGTCCCAGGAAAGGATCCGGAGCTACATCCATTTGCCACTTATGCGGATGCGCTACGTCTCAGCAAGATCGACCCAGATGCCGAGCCGCCCCTAGCATTGGTTCTGCAGCGTGAGTATGTAGACGAACCAAGCCCAGGTGAATATCGCCATATTCGCAAGGAGCGAATGGCGGAGTGGCAAGTGGGTTGGCTCAAGGACAGCCATAACGATGGAACAAGTATCGAGTCGTTCTTGCGAAAGGTGGCCAGGAAACGCTGGCCCACACTACATCAAGGAGAGAGCTTGCCTTTCTCACCCAATTCGTGCCATGCTAGTTCCGTAACATGACGGACCGTACTGCATGAATCACGCAAACGCAAAGCTTCAAGCTCTCACCCCGGAACAAATTGTCTCCCTGTACCTCGGCTCCGAACTCATGCTGCGCATGCTGGAGCGGGAGCACTCGCCGGCCGATCCACCGCCGGACCAATTGGCCCGAGCCACAGCCACCTTTCAAGCCGTGCTAGATAGCATCCTTGACCTTCCACACCAAGACCCTGTCAAAGCTCAGGGGGTCTACGCCCTCATTGCCGAACTACCACTGGGCGTCGACTGGGGTGTCTGCCATTCTCTCAAGGAAGTTCTTGACGCTGTTACCCGCGAAGGTGCTGCTACGGAGCGGTTCGAGGATTGAAGCCGTTACGCCAAGTTTCGGCCGCCCAAATCAGACACGTGGTCGTAGCGCGTGGATCACTTCCGGAGCGGGCAAGCCCTCAGAGGATTGGAGCGTGTTGACGCTATGTCTATCACCTGCTCCTGGCGCAGTAGGTCAAGTATTGGCGTGATCGCCGTCGACTGAACACATCTGCATACCGCTGCCAGGCAGCACGGGGAGGTGGCCGCCACGTCTGGCTGATTGCGCCGTCGTGCTCGGCCGCCGCCTTGGGAGGGAGTAGGTTCCGTTGCAGGCGATCGAGGCCATGATCATGGCAGGGACGAAAGATGTATAATTGGGATAAAGATGCTATATCGTACAAACAGCCCGACCTCAGCGTTCGGACCTCAGAAGCAACTGTGGGGCCTAGCTATCGCGCGCAAGGAGCGTAGGGCATGGCGCTAAAGAAGTCCGACCTCTACAGCTCGCTCTGGAAGAGCTGCGACGAGCTGCGGGGCGGCATGGACGCCTCCCAGTACAAGGACTACATCCTGACGCTGCTGTTCGTGAAGTACGTTTCGGACAAGGCCAAGTCCGATCCACACAGCCTGATCGACGTGCCCGCCGGCGGCTCGTTCGACGACATGCTCGCAGCCAAGGGCGACAAGGAAATTGGCGACCGGCTCAACAAGATCATCGGCAGGCTGGCCGAGGCCAACAGGCTGCAAAAGGTCATCGACCTGGCCGACTTCAACGACGAGGAGAAGCTCGGCAAGGGCAAGGAGATGCAAGACCGGCTCTCGAAGCTGGTGACGATCTTTGCCGACCTGGACTTCCGCGGCTCCCGCGCCGAGGGCGACGACCTGCTGGGCGACGCCTACGAGTACTTGATGCGCCATTTCGCCACGGAGTCCGGCAAGAGCAAGGGCCAGTTCTACACGCCGGCCGAGGTGTCCCGTGTGCTGGCGAAGGTCGTCGGTATCGGCCCCAGCACCCGCCAGGACCAAACCGTCTACGACCCCACGTGCGGCTCTGGTTCGCTGCTGCTCAAGGTCGCGGCCGAGGCGCCGCGCGGTATCACGATCTACGGCCAGGAGAAGGACAACGCTACCTGGGCGCTGTCGAAGATGAACATGATCCTGCACGGCAACGAGATCGCCGACATCCGTAAGGGCGACACCATCACCAGCCCGCAACTCACCGACGGGGCGCGGCTCAAGACCTTCGACTTCGCCGTTATGAACCCGCCATTTTCCCTGAAGTCCTGGAGCAATGGCCTGGAGAACGACTACGGCCGCTTTGAGTTCGGGCGCCCGCCGGAGAAGAACGGCGACTATGCCTTCCTGCTGCACGTCCTGAAGTCGCTCAAGAGCACCGGCAAGGCGGCGGTCATCCTGCCGCACGGCGTGCTGTTCCGTGGCAACGCCGAGGCCACCATCCGCAAGGAACTGCTGCGCCGCGGCTACATCAAGGGCATCATCGGCCTGCCGGCGAACCTGTTCTACGGCACGAGCATCCCGGCCTGCATCGTGGTCCTGGACAAGGAGAACGCCCAAGCCCGCACCGGCGTGTTCATGATCGACGCCTCCAAGGGTTTCATGAAGGATGGTCCGAAGAACCGCTTACGGAGCCAGGACATCCACAAGATCGTCGACGTCTTCACCAAGCAGACGGAGGTCGATCGCTACTCACGCATGGTGCCGCTGGCTGAGATCGCCGACCCGAAGAACGACTACAACCTCAACATCCCGCGCTACGTCGACTCCTCCGAACCCGAGGACATCCAAGACCTGCACGCCCACCTGCACGGCGGCATACCCAACCGGGACCTCGACGCGCTTGCCGCCTACTGGGATGCCTTTCCCCAACTCAGGGCGCAGCTCCTCAAGGCAAAGCGGCCCGGCTACAGCGACCTCGCCATCGACGTCAGTCATGTGCAGCAGGCCATCCTCGACTCGCCGGAGTTCCAGAAGCTCACGGGCGAGGTAAAGAGTCTGGTCGACGACTGGTTCGCCGCGCACCGACCGGTGCTCGAAGCCATCCGCGCCGACACCAAGCCGAACACCCTGATTGCCACGCTCGGCAACGACCTGCTCGCCCGCTTCAAGCGGGTCCCGCTGCTTGACGAGTACGACGTCTACGAGCAGCTGATGACCTATTGGGATAGCGTCATGCACGACGACGTGTTCCTGGTGATGACCGACGGCTGGGTCAACGCGGCCCGGCCGCGCAAGACCATTGAGGACAAGGACCGCAAGCTATCGGAGACGCCGGACCTGGTCATCGGCTCCGGCCGCAGCTCCGCAAAGTACAAGATGGACCTGATTCCGCCACCGCTGATCGTTGTCCGGTACTTCGCCGACCAGCAGGCCAAGGTGGACGAGCTGAACGCGCGGGCCGAGGAGGCCAACCGCGCTGTTGAGGAGTTCACCGGGGAGCACGCCGTCGAGGATGGGCTCATCGCCGAGGCCATGGACGACGATAAGATCAACAAGGTTCTAGCCGCGACGCGGCTCAAGCAGGCCATACACGAAGGCTCGGACCGGGACGAGATAGAGGCCCTGCGGCACCTCATCGATCTCTACAACACTGAAGCCGTCGCCAAGAAGGCAGCCAAGGAAGCCCAGGCTGCTCTCGACCTCGCAACCCTCAAAAAGTACGCCGGCCTCACCGAGGCCGACGTGAAGACCCTGGCGCTGGACGACAAGTGGCACGCCACGGTTGTAGGCCGCGTCGCTCACAAGGTTGATGCGCTGACGCATGCGCTCGTCACCCGCATTCAGGGGCTCGGCGATCGATACGCGGACCCGTTGGCGGCGCTGGACCACGAAGTCCAGAGATTGTCCGAGCAAACCATGGACCGGCTTGCGCAGATGGGAGTCGAGCTGTGATCTCTGAGGTAGCTGCACGGCCAGAGCCGACCTTCAAACCCACGGAGATCGGCTCGATTCCGTCAGACTGGGACGTTCTCCCTCTCGAACGTATCGCTCAACTCGAACGAGGGAAGTTCTCAGCCCGGCCTCGGAACGATCCGAAGTACTTCGGCGGGAGTATTCCCTTCATTCAGACCGGTGATGTGCGTAACAGCGGTGGATTGATCACCAGCTACTCGCAGAATCTGAACAACGCCGGCCTCAAAGTTAGCAAGCTGTTTCCTGCGGGAACGCTTTTCATCACCATCGCAGCCAACATCGGGGATCTCGGTTTCGCCACCTTCGCAACCGCATGCCCAGACAGCCTGGTAGCGATCCGCCCTCGGAAGGCCACAGACTACCAATGGCTCTACTTCGCGCTCAGTTCGCGGAAGACGTCATTTGAATCGATCGCGACCCAGAACGCACAGCTCAATCTCAATCTTGAGAAGCTCCGGCCATACCTCATCGCTGTTCCGTCGACGGCGGAACAGACGCACATTGCCGACGCGCTCAACGATGTCGACGGTTTGATTCGAGCGCTTGAGCGTCTGCTGTCGAAGAAGCAGGCGATCAAACAGGGCATGATGCAGCAGCTGCTCACCGGCAAGACACGCCTGCCCGGCTTCAACGAGCCGTGGAGGGCGACTACCTTCGGGCGCTTGGGCACCTTCCTCAAAGGCCGTGGAGTCAAGCGCGACGACGTCCGCGCGAGCGGAGTCGCCTGCATCCGGTACGGCGAGCTCTACACGGCCTTCGACGACTATACATCTGTAGTGCGGTCTTTCGTTTCGCCCGAAGTTGCGGCAACTGCGCTTCCGCTGCGAAGCGGGGACTTGCTGTTCGCCGCCTCCGGTGAGACACGGGAAGAGATCGGGATGTGCGTTTCCTACGTTGGACCCGAACCCGCTATCGCGGGCGGCGACATCGTGGTACTTCGCGGATCAGAGTTCAACTCGATCTACGTTGCGCTGCTTGCTAATACGCCCGAAGTCGTCAATCAGAAATCTCGGGCAGGTCAAGGCGATGCGGTCGTGCACATCAGCAGCGGGGCGCTGGCCGCGATCGAGGTTGCTCTCCCAGCGAGAGAAGAGCAGGACGCGATAGCCTCTGTCGTTGTTGATAGCGACAAGGAGATTCAGAGCTTGGAGACACGACTCCGCAAAGCCAAGGCAATCAAGCAGGGCATGATGCAGCAGCTACTCACCGGCCGCACGCGCCTGCCGGTTGAGGAGATCGCAGCATGAGCAACGTCGGCCAGGTCGAGCGTAAGACGCAGGACCGCGTGGTCGAGCTGTTCCGCGATTCGCTAGGCTTTGATTACCTCGGCAACTGGGAGTACCGCGAGGGGAACTCGAACGTCGAGGTAGAACTGCTGACGCAGAACCTGCGCGCCCGTGGCTACGACAACAACTTGGTCAACAAAGCGATCGACAAGCTGAAGAGCGACGCCTCGCTGGGCGGTGGCCGTAACCTGTATGAGGCGAACCGCGACGTCTACGGCCTGCTCCGCTACGGCGTGAAGGTGAAGGCCGGTGTCGGTGAGCACTACGAGACGGTCTGGCTGGTCGACTGGGCTGCGCCGGAGGCGAATCACTTCGCGGTGGCCGAGGAAGTCACCATCGCCGGCAGCCACGCCAAGCGGCCCGATCTGGTGCTGTACGTCAACGGCATCGCTCTCGCCACACTGGAACTCAAGCGTTCGAAGGTTGCGGTATCGGAGGGCATCCGGCAGACCATTGGTAACCAGAAGGCCGACTTCATCCGGCCATTCTTCACCACCGTCCAGCTGGTGCTGGCCGGCAACGACGTCGAGGGCCTGCGCTACAGCGTCATTGATACGCCGGAGAAGTACTGGCTGTCGTGGCGTGAGGAATCCGACGTCGCCGAGCCGCTCGATCGGGCGCTGACGCAGCTGTGCTCAAAGGAACGCTTGCTGGAGATCGTGCACGACTATATGGTGTTTGACGCTGGCATCAAGAAGACCTGTCGTCACAATCAGTACTTTGCCGTCAAGGCTGCGCAAGGCCGGATCGTCAAGCGTGAGGGCGGCATCATCTGGCACACCCAGGGTTCAGGCAAGTCCCTCATCATGGTGTGGCTGGCCAAGTGGCTGCGCGAGCATCAAGCCGACGCGAGAGTCCTGCTGATCACCGACCGCACTGAACTGGATGAGCAGATCGAGAGGGTGTTCAACGGCGTCAACGAAAACATCTACCGGACCACAAGCGGCGGCGACCTGGTGGCCACGCTGAACCAGAGCGCACCGTGGCTAATCGGCTCCCTGATCCACAAGTTCCGGGCGTCGGACGACGAAGCTGGACGGGACGAGACCGAAAGCGAGTTCATCCGCGAGCTGAACGCGAAGATTCCGAAGGACTTCCGCGTCAAGGGCAACCTGTTCGTCTTCGTTGACGAGGCGCACCGCACCCAGTCCGGCAAGATGCACGATGCCATGCAGGCCCTCATGCCGGGAGCGATGTTCATCGGCTTCACTGGTACGCCGCTACTCAAGGCTGACAAGGCCACCACCATCGAGACCTTCGGCTCATTCATCCACACCTATAAGTATGACGAGGCCGTCAGCGACGGAGTCGTCCTGGACCTGCGCTACGAAGCTCGCAACATCGACCAAGACCTGACTTCGCCGAAGAAGGTTGACGCCTGGTTCGATGCCAAGACCCGAGGCATGACGGGCCTGTCTAAGGCCGAGTTGAAGAAGCGCTGGGGCACCATGCAGAAGGTCGTCAGCTCTGAGCCGCGTGCCCGGCAGATCGTCAACGACATCCTGCTCGATATGGACACCAAGCCGCGGCTGATGGACGGCCGCGGCAACGCCATGTTGGTGGGGTCGAGCATCTACCAGGCTTGTAAGTTCTACGAGCTGTTCTGCCAGGCCGGGTTCAAGGGCAAGTGCGCTATCGTCACCTCCTACGCGCCGCAAGCTAGCGACATCTCCAAGGAGGACTCCGGCCACGGCGCGACCGAGCGGCTGCGGCAGTACGAGATCTACCGGCAGATGCTGGCTGACCACTTCAACGAGCCGGCCGACCAGGCGATGGGCAAGGTTGAACAGTTCGAGAGGGATGTCAAAGAACGCTTCATCAACGATCCGGGACAGATGCGGCTGTTGATCGTGGTCGACAAGCTGCTGACCGGCTTCGACGCGCCAAGCGCCACGTACCTCTATATCGACAAGAAAATGCAGAACCACGGCTTGTTCCAAGCGATCTGCCGCGTCAACCGGCTCGACGGCGAGGATAAGGACTACGGCTATATCGTCGACTACCGGGACCTGTTCAACTCGCTGCAGATGGCCATTACGGACTACACCGGCGGCGCACTGGACGGCTACGAGAAGACGGACATCGAGGGCCTACTCACAGACCGTCTGGCAGGTGCTCGCGAGGATCTGGACGAGGCGCTGGAGCGAATCCGGGCGCTGTGCGAGCCGGTCGCGCCGCCGAAGAACACGTTGCAGTATCAGCAGTACTTCTGCACCAGCGAGCACGGCAACGCCGACCAGCTCAAAGCCAACGAGCCGAAGCGGGTCGAACTGTACAAGGCCGTGGCGGCGGTGACCCGCGCCTACGGCAACCTGGCCAACGAGATGACGGCCGCTGGCTACACCGACGCCGAGGCGAACGCGATCAAGACCGAGATCGCCCACTACGCCAACGTCCGCGACGAGGTGAAGCTTGGCGCTGGCGAAGACGTCGACTTCAAGCAGTATGAGGCCGGCATGCGTTGCCTGCTCGACACCTACATCCAGGCCAAGCCGTCGGAGACCATCTCCAACTTCCACGACACCGGGCTCGTGCAGCTCATCGTCCAGATGGGCTCCGCTGCGATCGACAAACTACCCGAAGGGATCAAGAACGACCCCGAAGCAGTGGCCGAGACGATCACCAACAACATGCGCAAGCTGATCATTGATGAGCGGCCCACCAACCCGAAGTACTACGACAAGATGTCGGAGCTGCTCGACGCCATCTTGGAGGAACGACGTAAGGGCGCCTTGGAATACAAGCAGTACCTCGCCCAACTGCTTGACGCGGCGGCCAAGCTGGGCAAAGGCGAGTCAGACACCGCCTACCCGGAATGGGCCAACAACGGCGCCCGCCGCGCTCTGGTCGACTTCTTCCATCCGGCTACTGAGCGAGCTGCCGAGATTGACGCCGTCGTCCGAAGCTCCAAACCCGACTCCTGGCTCGGCAACCCGCTCAAGGAACGGAAGGTGAAAAGGGCCATTGCCAAGGCGCTGCCTGCTGACTTCGACCGCCTCGACGAGCTGTTTGAACTGGTGAAGGCACGCCATGAGTATCGGTAGCGCCTACCTCACGGTCCGCGGCATCGACATCGATGTTGTTTACAAGGATATCAAGAACCTGCACATCGGCGTGTACCCGCCTATGGGCCGCGTTCGCGTTGCTGCCCCGAAGAGCCTCGACGACGACCACGTTCGCTTGGCCGTCGTGCAGCGCCTGCCGTGGATCAAGCGCCAGCGCGACGAACTCCAAGCCGTCCAACGGCAATCCGAACGAGAAATGGTCACGGGGGAGTCTCACTACGTCTGGGGAAGCCGCCACCGCCTCAAAGCTATTGAACGGCCAGGCCGCGCGCACTTCGAACTCGACGGCGAACGACTGCTCCTGTACGTCCCTCACGAAACTGCCGCCGATCATCGTCGACAACTACTCGATCGTTGGTATCGCGCGCAGCTGCGCATGGCCATCCCCGGTCTCATTGCCACCTGGGAACCTGTCATGGGGGTGTCGGTACCCCGCTGGAGTATTCGTCGCATGAAGACCAAGTGGGGCTCGTGCAACCGCGAGACTGGCCACATCTGGTTCAACGTCGAACTCGCCAAAAAGCACCCCAGCTGTCTGGAGTACATCGCCGTTCACGAGATGACTCACCACCTGGAACGCAACCACGGGCAACGCTTCACCACGCTCATGGACAGCTTCATGCCCGAGTGGCGCTCTCGACGCGACCAGCTCAACGCGGCACCGTTGGCGGATGAACGGTGGCCGGCCTGATGGGCGACCTGAAACTCTTCCGGATTGACAATGGCACCGCGGTCGAACTACAGGGCACGGCGCTCGCACTGGAGAAGCCGCTCCAGATGCTTATCGAGCGCAACATGGAGGTACTGTTCGGCGTGCGGTTCGTGGCCAGCGAACACTCCACCGGCAAGAAGCACGGAGGACGCGTCGACTCGCTCGGCCTCGACGAGAACGGCAGCCCGGTCATCTTCGAGTACAAGCGGACAGTCAACGAGAACGTCATCAACCAAGGGTTGTTCTACCTGGATTGGCTTCTGGACCACCGCGCCGAGTTTGAACTGCTGGTTATGAAGAAGCTCGGCTCCGAAGCCGCAGATCAGCTCGACTGGACGGCACCGCGGCTGGTATGTGTCGCGAGCGACTTCACCCGCTACGACGAGCATGCCATCGCCCAGATCAATCGAAGTATCGAGCTAGTCCGCTACCGAGACTACAACGGGGCATTCCTCACGCTGGACCTCGTTGCATCCACCAGCGCCACGGCCACAGCAGCTGGTACGGAGGAGCAGGCTAAGCCGGGGCCGCGGCCCTCTCAATCCAAGACAGTGACCCAGCTCTACGAGCAGGCTCCGGAGGATCTCCGGAACCTTTACGACGAGCTCGAAGCGTACCTCGTGTCGCTCGGGGACGACGTGACGAAGACGACCAGGCAAAACTACTTCGCCTTTCGCCGCATCAAGAACTTCGCCTGCGTGGAGGTGCATCCGCAGTCGAAGAAGCTCCTCGTTTATCTGAAGATCGATCCCATACGCCTCGCGCCGGAGCCAGGCTTCACGCGCGATGTAACGAAGATCGGTCATTTCGGTACGGGGAATCTGGAGGTGACCATCAGCAGCAAGCAAGACCTGGAGCGAGCGCAACCCTTCGCGCTGGTGAGCTATCAGATGAGTTAAGCGGCGGGACTGAGCACGGAGCCAGAACTGGCGTCCGACTCGCTGCCGAAGCAAACAGCCCTCGCGGCCGAATAGGTCATCGACGCAATCATCGATCTTCTCATCATCGAAGGGGAAACTTGGAATAGATAAAGCCCTTGGCGAACGATAGCGCCCCAATCGCCTGGCCTTCGGTAGGCTCTATGCCCTGGTGTATGGCTCGGTTCCGTGGCTCGCATATCTTTGTTTGGATGTCGTTTTGCGCCGGCAGTCCTTCGCCCAGCGCGCGTAAGGCTTTCGCAAGGTTCAGGATTTGACCGTACCGGTCTTCAATCAGCTTTTTCTGGCCAGCCGGGGCCGTGGCCAGGCGGTCATCGAGCAGCTTGATGAGCGCTGTCTCAAACGCTGTGGCCGAATCGAGGATGCTCTGGCGGTACTCTTCTCGGTTAAGGTGCTTTAGGGCACCGATCAGTTGCACGTAATAGCCTGGAGGATACACGCCTGAAGAACAAAGCCTTAGAGCATGCTTTAGCCTCGCCTTTGCGATGCTACCACCAAGCATGATGGTAATAGTGACGGGCTGCCTCTCCGCAGCGCTTCTTACCCTTCTGGCGTTCTTCTTGTCTTGCGGTATGAAGAAGGCTTCAAGGGTATCGGCTTGCAGGACTGTAGACCCGTCATTCGTCAGGTCGGTGTATTCTAGCGCCTCAACCCATTTCGTAAGACACTCTCTCCATGACACCAGGTTCTTTTTGGCCAGCCGCGCTTCTGCGGCACTCACCCTTCCCCTGGAGCGGACGACAAACTGATTGCATCCGAACGTGAGTATTTCCTGATTGTTGTCGTTCCGCGAACTCTCCTGGCCGAACGAATCCTGGCCGCTCTCTCTGATGAGCCAGTTCATGGTCAGCCGCGCTCCTTTGAACGTCGGCTTAGGGTGGTCAAACCCATCCCTGTCTAAGAAGTCGAAGTTGGGAAAGCAAATTATGAAGGTCTGGCCCCTGTTTGAGAAGTACACCTCCGCTCCCACACAATCGGCGCCAAAGACGAAGCGTCTGTCGCCAAAGTTGACGAGAGACTCGAAGTGGCCGAGAGGTGACTTGCTCACGTCCTCATCATAACAGGACGACGCTTAGCATCGCGCGTCAAACACCCACACGCCGCCGCCCGGCTTGTCAACGACATGCATCTCTATTTCGAGATCATGGGCGTATCCCTCGATGTCGACCTGGAGGTACGGCCGCAACCACTCCGGAGCTTCTTCGATCACGCGGTACGCCTCGCTCTCCTCCAATAGGTCTTCGGCATACGCCTCGGTCGAGTCCCACTCACCTAGGTAGTGATCTTCAAACCGATCAAGCTGTTCGGCTTGCTCTGGCCCGACGTACGCCGCCCATGCTGCGAAAGCTTGGCCGTGCTCCTGGATTCCTTGCGCAACCTTCGAGACGGTCGCGAGGCTTGGGTACTCGCCGAGCAAGCTGGCAGCGTCGCCGAAGCCGTCGTAGTCAAAGACGCCGTACTCCTCGGCATCGGGCTCGTGCGAGTTCCGGAGCATGAACTGCACGGCGGCAGCCAGCTCGTCGGGTTCGAGCGTGGCGTTCAGCCACGTGCCGTGCAGGACACCAGCGTTGTAGTCCGCCAGACTGCCGACCCAGATCTCCGGGACGATGCCGCTGCTGGCTTCTCCTCGGTTCGACTGCGTGGCCGCTTCGTACGCCTCGTGCTCGCGTTGTGTCTCTTGCCAGCGCGCGGCCAGCTCCTCATCGGAGTCGGTCGCCCATACGGAACGCCGACCGTACTGGTTCTGGCGCAGGATGACCCCGCCTGGGCGACCGTCGTGGTGCAGCAAGCCGCACCAGCCCATGTCTTCACGCGAGCCAAGCTGGTCGTCGGGCAGCCGCCTGAACAGTTCATCGACGGCCGCGCTGTCTATGCCAGCGGCGCTGCTCACGGACAGCTCGTCAGGTCCACCACCGTCCGGCCGCCAGCGGGTGGCATCCGACCACGGGTACACATCGGCCTCGGCCTGGTCGTCGTGTTCGTTGGCACCGAGCCCGTAGACGCCTTCGGCAGTGACCACAGTGGCGACCTGGCCCAATGTGGTCGCGGCAGCGGTGTTGATGCGTCGCACGAGATCGGCGCGGGCTCGGGCCTCAACTTCTTCGGGTGCTGGCTGTTCTTGCTTGCCTGGCCACAGATCGGCCCATCCATCGACCGGCCCTCGGTGCTCGCGGTGCAGGGCGTAGGTACCAAGCACACTGGCCCACTCCAGGATGCGTGGGTTCCGGCTCTGGTATTGCTCGCGCAGTTCGCCTTCCAGCCGGTCATCTTCGAGATTGCCGGTGCTGGCGAGGCTGTAGAGCGCCGAGCCTTGTCCGCCGTGCAGTTGAGCGCCAATACAACGGGCGGTGGCGTCGTCGACCTCGCGGTCTTCTGTTCGGGCGACTTCGATGCCGAGCTGAATCGCTTGCTCGTCGTGGGATTCCGCAGGTGGCGGTACAAGCGTTAGTTCGTGTTCACCTCCTGGTGGTTGGTATTCCATGATTGTCCTCCGTATTTAGTTGTGGTTACATAAGTCCTAGGCTCCTGTGAGTTGGAGTCTTGGGAGGTAGCCCACGGATGGCGCGGTTTGTGTCGCCGTGGACACCAGACAAATACTGCGAGCGATGTACTGAAGCTCGAACTTGATCTCTGTTGGCAGTGATGCCACAATTGAGCATGCGATGCGTCAGAGATATAGCTTTGTTCTAACCCCCTACAATCCGCCGGCGATTAGTATTGCCAAGCCTCACACCATTGGACTCTCGGCGGCATTTCGTGACACGTATGGTGTGGACCGCTATCGGTTCGTAGTGCCGTACTTTGATCCTGATAACGAACTCATCGCACTGCGCTTTACCAACGACGAGCGCGACCAGGGAAGGGTCCGTGTATACCAAGCACGATACGTCAGCGCAGCATCGGTCTTTCGACTCTTCAGTCTAGACGCCGAGAAGCTTGCCGGTCGATACATGCCAGTGAGGCGGCCGTTGAGGGAGCTGGGCATTGACGAGCCAGGCGACGGCTTCGTGATTGATCTCAAGGCACCGACTGCGCCTCGATTGCCACAGCAGCCGTAGGCCGATCAGCTCGGGTCTGCCGTAACCGCCCTTACGACTGACGACCAGAGAGTTCAGCGCGCAACTTCACGCGCGCCCGATGCTCTGCACTCCTTACCGCACTGAGTGTCTTGCCGACGAGAATCGCTGTTGCTTTCTGTGTTTGGCCTTCGAGGTAGCGGTGTTGCACCACTTCTCGCTGGCGGGGAGCCAATCGGGCTAGGGCGTGCACGAGCATCACATGGCCAATTGCTGTGATGCCGGGATGGTTCCGCGCATAGCCATGGGCGTATTCCCGTCTGACTACTTCCTTGGCGCCCCTGACCGCCCGTTCTTGTTTTCGATCCGATCTTGCGAACCTGATGTATGCCTTGGCGGCATGAGCCAAGAGCCAGCCTGTCACATCGTGGTGGGCGCTAGGCAGTTCTGCAAGCGCCTCGCAGAAGGTGTCCTGGACGACGTCAGGTATGGCGGTTCGGTCTTCGTCCCGCATACGGGCGGAGACGTAGCGCGTAATGCGGTCAACGTGCAGGCGGTACAGCTCCGCGAATGCCTCAGTGTTACCCGTTTGGGCTTGGTGGAGCAGGGCAACCACTTCGGGCGGGCTGTCTTCGCGGTAGCCGTACCTGACGGGTTGAACCGGTTCGACAGTTACCTCTGCTGTTACTCCGACAGCGCTACTGCCGAGCTGGCGCACCAGCTCCTCGCCAAGGGCCTGCTGGCCGACTGTTTCAAGTGTTCCTTTCTCTAGGGTGAGTGTTTCCATATGGAGTTGTCTCCGTTATGAGGTTATGGTTTGTTGACTATTGTTGCGTATCGATGTTTGTTCGGGCACAATTGAGACGATGGGTTCTCAAAACAACTGGTTATCTGTGGACAGGAGCCTAACCATCCATGTGCCTGCGTACGTGGTCGCCAAGTACGCCCTCGACCAATACCGGCGCGCGAAGCTGTACCGCAATGAGGGCGATCAGACTTTCGCTATCGTCTTTACCAATAGTCGCGGCAAGGGAACATGGCCCTTCAGTCGAGCAAAAGATGGCGGCATAATCGTCCAAGCAAGCAGCTTCTTCGGTCAGGGGTCGGTGCGCCTGGGTCAGCTACCCGCACGGTTTCCATACAAGGTGCTGCCGGCTAAGGAAGTCGGGATCGACGAACCAGGTGAGGCGTTTGTTGTCGAACTCTCCAAGGAAAGCGAGGTAACGAATCCCGACCTCGATCCATTCTTTGAAAGATTGTCTGAAGAACTGGCTAGGCGTAAGGATGGGATCTTGACCGTCGACGAGAATCTCACGGTCCATTTTCCTGTTGGCGTCCTTGCGCGCTACGATCGTCACGCAGGCATCGAGGGGTACTGGAACGAGGAGCATGCAGCCTTTGTTATGGTCTTCACCAAGAAACCCGGCGAGACAAAACAGGCCACCGACCTCGAACAAGAAATTCGGTCGATTCCGGGTAAGGAGTTCTTCGCTGAATTCCGGATTGACCTCGGAAAGCTGCCAGCGCAATTTGCCTACATAATAGAGTCACCCCCTTTTGCATTTGACCGCGAAGTATCCGGCGACGAGGCGATTATCGTGCCACTCCAGTGGCGTCAGTGACCTCGACATCATTGGATTACCGCTGTAGTCGCGCCCTGATCGCCGCCACCTCATCCGGCTCGACTGCCACCCGCCCGCCGATGATGAGCTGGGTCTGACGCTCTGCCCACGCCGACCACCGTTCGTACACCTCGCCCTCGGTCGTCCCCACAGCGGCAGCCACCTCAGCCAGGCTGGCTCCAGCCAAGAACGCGCGGTGCATGGAGATCGGCTGCCAGCGCGACCACCAAGCCACCACGGCAGCGGACAACGCCAGCTCGGTCAAGTGGAAGGAAGGCGGCTTCTCGCCCAGCCCCAGCGCCATGGCATGGTCGCGCAGCTCAGTAAGTAGAGCGAAGGGATTGTGCGCCTCAGCCTCCGTGAACGTCACGGGCGGGCGCTGTCCAGGGGCTTCGGCCTGGTAGATAGGCACGGGTACATCGGTACGGACGGCTGGCTGTTCAAGCTCGGTGTACTGCTGGCTGGAGATCTCGTCAGCGTCTCCTCTCGGTTGGTTGATCTGTTCCATACGATCTGGTTCCTTGTTTACATTTCTGAACGCAGGCGGCGCTTGTGCTCATGGCTCAAGCAACGCACGGCGATTGGACGACTGAACATCGACGGGCGTAGGCGCACACCCTGGGTAGAATCGTGTTGCCCTCGCCACCTCCACTGAACGGCACGCCGCGACGCCCAAAGCGAACGCAGCATCGAGTAACTCCAAAGCCAGTTCGGAGCGGACGTACTTTCGGCGCAGCAGCTCCGCACCCGGTATCCCTCGGATCTTGCTGTGCACGTGCGCAGAGTTCCCGGCTGGATCGCGGGATGCGTTTGTCTGTACTGGCACCGGCGCCCAACCGGGCACTGGCCCACGACTGCGGCGATTCTGGCAGTAGTGAGCCAACGCCACTGCCCAGCCGCGTCGTTGCTGTCGCCCGTAGGCGGCAACCTGCAGCTCAGCGAGTATGCGACCGTACAGTGCGCCGTCGATCGCGAAGCGGTACAAGGCGCTTCGTGGACCGAAATGCAGATGAGCCGCGATAAGCCTGGCCACGTCGGCAGCGATGTCCTGGCCCTTATACACCGCTTGGTCGACGCCTCGCTGTATCAGGAGACGGTCGGTTGGTGTCGGGCCGCGGGCGGGCAGTCGCTCGAATGCCGGGTATCTCACCGTCGCGGTGCACGGGCCACCATCGGTCCAGCGGATGTAGACGAACGGCTCGCGGTGGTTGATGGCATCCACGGCCACCGCGCCCAGCCCCGGTTCGACCACGAGATCGCCGCAGGCCAGTTGGCCAACCTGCTGCGCGGCGTACTGGTAGTGAGGCACCAGCCGCCCGTCGGTGTCGCGCGCCAGGTCGCCATACAGCGACTCGACGGAGCTGGCCCTTGTAACGGGTTGTGTGACTGCCTCC
>WNGB01004596.1_pt1 | contig 25649 bp, 21 predicted proteins | sample 5400681 | NCBI WGS metagenome assembly WNGB01 (sample SAMN13153367, study PRJNA577476) | soil metagenome | isolation source: 115 cm soil or saprolite under grassland replicate 2 | place: USA:California | collected 2016-06-15
GGCGATGCGCAGCAGCGGCAGCAGCGCGATCCCGATGACGAGGTAGAGGGCGTTCGCGAAGAGCAGTCCGGCGAGCGATCCGGTCAACGCCGGACCCGCGCCTCGAAGTAATTGCCGTCCGCGAACTTCGCCACCGGCCCGAGGGTGAGGCCGAGCGAGTGTGGATCGACGCCGACGGTGAGCACGACATCGGCCTGCTCGGGCACGTCGACCTGGATCGCGGGCAGTAGATAGAAGCGGCCGAAGATGCGCGCGGCGGTCGCACGGTCGACGCCGGTGACGAAATGCCCGTGCGTGACCGCGAGGTAGTACCGGTCACCCTCCCGAAGCTTCGCGCGAAAGAAGTCGAATGCGTCGACGGGGAGGAATTGCGCCGTCCCGGCCTCCTGTGCGCGCTCCCGAGTCGAGAGCGGCTCGAACTGCGCGTGCTGGCCGGAGAGCCAGCGCCAGGTGCCCGGCAACTCCTTCACACCGGATGCGAGCGCAATCGCGAGCGCCACCACCGCCGCAGCAGACGACGCGGTGCGTGTTCTGCCGTTCACGACGCACAAGTCTGCCTTCGCCGCCGAACGCATGCCGCGACAGGAACGATCATGTACGGCACGTACAATCGTGAGCCTGGCCACGAAGCTCGACCCAAAGCTCCGCGAGACGAGTACGCAGCCGCTGCCCGAGGACGTTCGTGCGCGCCGGCCGTTCTTCCTCTCCGGCGGGCCGCTCAAGGCGGTCGCGCGCAGGACGGCGAGCATCGCGACCCTGCTCGTGCTCGACCTCTGCGGCCTCGCGCTCGGGGTCTACGCCGCGCTTGCGGTGCGCGAGCTCGTCAACGGCTCGCGGCCAATTCTGTGGGGATTGATCTGGCGCGACGCCGAGGCGAAGTGGCTGCCGTTCCTCGCGCTGGTCCTCGCGCTCGTCTTCTGGCAGAAGGGGCTGTACGCCGAGCGCGAGCGTCGCGGCGGCATCGGGCAGATCGTCTCGTCGCTCGCCGTCGTCGCGCTGCTCACGCTCGCGTTCGGGATCGGCACCGGCTACCACTTCTCGACGTTCGCGATCTTCCCGGCGGCGCTCCTGCTCACGACGGTTTTGATCGGGACGCTGCGCATGAGCTACGACATCGTCACGCGCGACATCTTCCGGCTGACCGGCCTGAGGCGCCGGGCGGTGCTCGTCGGCGCCGGCGAGAACCTGGTGCGCCTGCACGCGAGCCTGGGCCCGGGGCGCGGCGGCGTCGAGTACCAGTTCCTCGGTGCGGTCGCCCCGTCGCAGCAGGGGATCGATCTGCCGTTTCTCGGCAACGTCGACGAGTTGCCGCGCGTCCTGGAGAGGTACGACGTCGACGAGCTGATCGTCACCGACTCGGATCTCGACGCGGAACAGCTCATGAGGCTGAGCGACGAGGCCCATCGCGCGGGCGTGAAGGTCAGGATCGCGGCGAGGACCACAGAGCTGCTCACGCAGCGTGCCGAGTTCGTCCCCGGGCAGGGCGTGCCGCTGTTCGAGTTGCGGCAGCCGGCCTTTGCCGGCGCCGACTGGATCGTCAAGCGCGGGTTCGACCTCGCCGTCAGCGCTCTCGTCGTCCTCGTCGGCCTTCCCCTGTGGCTCTTGATCGCGCTCGCGATCAAGCTCTCGTCTCCCGGGCCGGTCTTCTACCGCGACCGCCGCATCGGGCTCGGCGAGCGGGAGTTCGGGATGCTGAAGTTCCGGACGATGGTCGCCGGCGCCGCCGAGCAGCAGGGCGAGCTGGAACGGTCGAACGAAGTCAGCGGCGCGCTGTTCAAGATCCGCGACGATCCACGCATCACGCGGGTCGGCCGCGCGTTGCGGCGCTTCTCGATCGACGAGATCCCCCAGGTGCTCAACGTCCTCTGGGGCGAGATGAGCCTCGTCGGCCCCCGTCCACTCCCCGTGCGGGACTACCTGCTGCTCGAGGACTGGCACCGCCGGCGCTACCGCGTCCTGCCGGGGATGACCGGCCTCTGGCAGATTTCCGGCCGGTCGAGCCTCACTTTCGACGACCTCGTTCGCCTGGACTTCTACTACCTCGAGAACTGGTCTGTGTGGCTCGACATCACGATCCTGGCGAAGACCATCCCCGCCGTGCTGTCGCGTCGCGGTGCCTACTAAGCCTCCGAAGATCATTGCCGTTGCGTCTGCGGCCGACCTCGACTTCCGCTACGGCTGCACGCCCGCCTGGTGGCAGCTCTGGAAGGGCATGCACGCCGTCGGCGTCGACCTCATCGTCACGACCTACCGCGGGAAGGCGATCGAGTCGCCCTGGTGGCGCACGGCGCCGAACCCGCTCTACCGTGAGGCCGAGACGTTCGCGCGCGCCCGTGACGCCGTTGCGCGCCTGAAAGGCGACCGCTACCTGCGGCGCCCCGAGCATCAGCCGGAGGACACGCGCGCCGACAAAGCCGTGCGCGAGGTGATCTGGCGCTACGCGACCCCGCGCTGGCGCCGCCACCTCGAGAGCCTGCTCGAGCGCGAACGCGACGTGGACGCCGTCGTGTTCTTCACCGTGCCGATGTCGCATTTCCGCGGCATCCCGACGGAGCTGCGCGAGCGGTTCGGCGTGCCGGTGGTGTTCTACGACGGCGACGTGCCGATGAGCCTGCCCGAGTTCGGCGGCATGGACACCGGCTTCAACTACTACCACGACGCCGATCCATCCGAGTACGACCTCGTCGTCTCGAACTCCGAGGGAGGGCTCGAACGGCTGCGCGCGCTCGGCGCGCGGAGGGCGGAAGCGGTCTTCTGGGGCGCCGACCCCGAGCTCTTCCATCCGTACGACGTCGAGAAGGAATACGACGTCTTCTTCTACGGCTACGGCGACAAGTTCAGGCGCGAGTGGATGCGGACGCTCGTCGGCGAGCCTTCGCGTGCCGTACCGAAGGTCGACTTCGCGCTCGGCGGTCGTGACTTCCGCGGCGATACCGGCAGCGCCAGGCTCGTGGGCGATGTGCCGTTCAACGTCTTCGCGCGGACGATCTCGGCGGCGCGGATCAACCTGAACATCTCGCGCCGCTCGCACGCGACCGTGTTCGCATCGTCTGCGTGCCGGCCGTTCGAGCTCGCGGCCACAGGGGCGGCGATCGTCTCGAATCCCGTCGCAGGGATCGAACGCTGGTTCGAGCCCGGCCGTGAGCTGATCGTCGTCTCGACTGCCGACGAAGCCACGGTCGTGTATCGCGAGCTGCTCGCCGACCCCGCGCAGGCCGAAGAGCTCGGCCGCCGAGCGCGGGAGCGGGTGCTCGACGAGCACACCTACGCGCACAGGGCGCGGCGACTGCTCGAGCTCGTCGGCGCGCGCGAGCCGGTGGCGGCTCGTGGCTGAGCCACGGGGCCTCGCGATCGTGCCCGCGCTCAACGAAGCGCGGACGATCGCGCGCGTGATCGACGAGATCCGCGCCTACGACGCGCGACTCGAGATCGTCGTCGTCGACGACGGATCGATCGACCGCACGGGCGAGCTCGCGCGAGCGGCGGGGGCGCGTGTCCTGCGGCTTCCCTTCAACCTCGGCATCGGCGGAGCCGTGCAGACGGGCTTCCGTCACGCGCGCGAGAACGAGTTCGACTTCGCGGTTCGCGTCGACGGCGACGGCCAGCACGATCCGGCGCAGCTCGCGGCCGTCGTCGAGCCGCTGCTGCGCGGCGAGGCCGACATCGTCGTCGGATCGCGCTACCTGTCACCCGGCGGGCGCGGGTTTCGTTCGTCGGTGCCGCGCAGAACGGGGATCCGCGTCCTCGCCGGGATCGTCTCACGGCTGACGGGACAGCGGATCACCGACCCGACCTCAGGCTTCCAGGCGCTCGACCGCAAGGCGATTGCGCTCTTCGCCGCCGACTATCCGCACGACTACCCCGAGGTCGAGGCGCTCGTGCTGTTGCTGCGTCACCGCCTACGCCTGATGGAGGTGCCGATCGAGATGCGGCCGCGCACCGCGGGCCGCTCCTCGATCCAGACGCTGTCGTCCGGCTACTACATGGTGAAGGTGCTGCTCGCCCTGCTCGTCGGCTCGTTCCGCCGTAGCCCCGTCCCTCTGGAGGAAGGTAAATGACGCCGCTCAAGATCTCGATTGCCGCCTCGATCGCCTCCGCCGCGCTGCTCCTCGTCGTCTTCGAGTTGATCCGCAGCCGACGCCTCCGCGAGCGCTATGCCCTCCTGTGGCTGCTCACGGGGACGGTGCTGCTCGTGCTTTCGGCGTGGCGCGGCGGCCTGAACACGATCGCCCGCTGGGTCGGGGTCGAGACATATCCACCGGCGGTCCTGTTCGCGGTCGCGTCGTTCTTCTTCCTCACGGTGCTGCTGCATTACTCGACCGTGATCTCAGGCCTCTCGGACCAGAACTCCATCCTCGCCCAGCGGGTCGCCCTGCTCGAGTCACGCCTGGACGAAGGCGCTACGGACCGTTGACGCTCACCGGGGGCGAGAGCACCATGACGTCGGCCGCTTTGTCGCCCGACCATCTCGGGGCGATGCCGACGCGATACGTCGCCCCCCCGCGCAGTCGGTCGGCGTAGGCGGGATCGTTCGTGGTTCCGACGAGCTGCAGTCGCAGCGCGCACCGGGTCGCGCCGTCCCCTCTCTCGCAGCCGATGCCGCCGCTGTTCTCGCGCGGGCCGGCGAAGACCTTGTAGAAGACGTTCGCCCCCCGTGGGGCGACGGGGGGCCACGAGAGCGACACGTTCGCGGTCGCTGCAGTCGCCTGGGCGGGGAAGCTCGTGTCGATCGGCACCAGCACGCCCTCGCTCGCGTACGTGACGAGCTGCGGCTGCTCCTGCACGGGCAGCGCCACGACCGCGAGGAGCGGGAGCACTGCCAGGACGGCGCCGCAGACAGCAACGAACCGCCGGCCCCGCCGGTACCGGGGAAGCCGGGCCGCCGCCAGCCGGTGACCGAGCCGGGGCGCAAGACGCGGGACGAGCAGGGGGATGCAGGCGCAGGCGATCACGAACGCAGGAAACGCGGGCATGAGCACGCCGAACCAGCTGCCGTCGCCGACGTTCGTTCCGGCGGCCGATCCTTGCACGAGCACGAACGAGCTGAACCAGGCGGCGACGAATGCGCCATACGTCCAGGACTGCCGCGCGATCGCGAGCGCGCCGGCGATGAAGGGCAGCTCGACGAGGCGATCGCTGTAGAACGCGGTGCGAAAGTCGAGCCGGACAGACTCCAGGTGATGCAAGTCGAGCGGGATGTGGACGTGTGGAACGTGACCGAGCGCGCGCAGCCTCCACACGGTCAAGGTCAGGAGCGCGGGGAGGAGGGCCGCTCCGAACGCGGCCGCGGCGCGCGGCCGCCTCGCGGCCGCATAGCCGACGGCCGGCGCGGCGAGGAAGAGTGCATTCGATGCGTCGATCGCGATCGCGAAGCCGGCGAAGAGGCCGGCCAGAACGGCTCGCGCCGCGTCGTCGTCCTCGATGCTCGTGAGGGCGAAGTACGCTGCGACGAGCACGCAGACCATCGAGGGGAAGCTGCCGAGCCCTGTCAGCCCGAGCGCCTGGGGAAGGAGCTCGTGCCGGTACTGCTGTGCGTATTGGCCCTGGAACAGCTTTCCCGCGGCGTACGGGACGACGACCCAGCAGGCTGCCGTGAAGTAGCCGAGCAGACGTCCGCCCACGCGGCTCGCGATCCCGTAGACCGCGAGCAGCGCGACCGGCAGGAGCACGAGCGTCTGGACGAGGACGAGCGCCGGCAACGCGTCGAGGAAGTTCGCGCCCGCCACCGCGGCGATCGGCGCCGTCAGGAGCGACCAGCCGTAACCGTTCGGCGTCGCGGGAATATGCGCGTGCGCAAGCGACCACGCCGTGGAATAGAGGCGCGTCTCGCCGCCATTCTGGAAGAAGTACCAGCCGTTGTGCTCCATGCTGCGGGCGCGGAGGAGGACGAGGAGCCACTGGGCGGCGACGATCGGCATCAGCACGCTGAAGGGCTGTGTGCGGAGACGCGCCGGAATCTCTTGCCGGATTCGGGCCCAGTTAAGTCGGCGCATACGCGGGCGCCTGCGCTCGGTACCAGGCGACCGTGCGTTCGAGCCCTTCACGCAGAGGCGTTCGTGCTTCGAAGCCGAACAGCTCACGCGCGCGCGAGGCGTCGACGCTCCGCCTCGGCTGTCCATTCGGCTTCGAGGTGTCCCATTCGATCCGTCCGGTGAAGCCGACCACGTCCGCGACGAGCGCTGCGAGCTCGCGGATCGAGATCTCCTTCGCCGCGCCGAGGTTCACCGGATCAGCACCGTCGTAGCGGTCGCCGGCGAGCACGAGCGCTTCGGCGCAGTCGTCGACGTAGAGGAACTCGCGCGTCGGCGAGCCGTCTCCCCAAAGAATCACTTCCTCCGGCGACTCGAGCATCTTGCGGATCAGGTCCGCGATCACGTGAGCGTTCGTCGGGTGGAAGTTGTCGCGCGGGCCGTACAGGTTCGCCGGCAGCAGAAAGATCGAATCGAGCCCGTACTGCTCGCGATAGCCCTGCGCGCCGACGAGGAGCGTCTTCTTCGCGATTCCGTAGGGCGCGTTCGTCTCCTCGGGGAAGCCGTCCCAGAGGTTCTCCTCCCTGAACGGCACCGGCGTGACCTTGGGGTACGCGCACACGGTGCCCACGAGCACGAGCTTCTCGACGTCGTGGCGGCGGCTCTGCTCGAGGACGTGCGTGCCCATCATCAGGTTCGCGTACCAATACCGCCCCGGATTCACGCGGTTCGCGCCGATGCCGCCGACCTCGGCCGCGAGGTGGAAGACGCGCTCCGGCTGCGCCGCCTCGAACATCCGCTCCGTGTCGTCCCAGCGCGTGAGATCGAAGTCGGCGCATCGCGCGGCGAAGACGTCGTGACCCTCCGCTTCGAGCCGCTCGACGAGGTGCGAGCCGAGAAAGCCGCCGCCGCCGGTGACGAGGACGTTCACGGCGACTCCTTATGAACGAAGCTCATAGGTCTTCCTGCTCGCCGCCGCGCTGCTGACAGTTGGGCGGAGCGGCGTCGCGTCGCCGCGCAGCCCACGCACCCGACCGACCTCGCCGAGCTGTGAAGGAGGGGGTTCGTGGGGGAACTATGGGTTCCCCACGCTTGGAAGACGTCGTGACCCTCCGCTTCGAGCCGCTCGACGAGGTGCGAGCCGAGAAAGCCGCCGCCGGTGACGAGGATCTTCATTGCGTGCGCGCGCCGATCGTCGGGCGGCCGGTGCTGAGCCAGTCGACGCGGCCGATCCAGCGATTTCGGTTCTCCGCGTACCACGCGATCGTCTTCTCGACGCCCTCGTTCCAGGTAACGAGCGGCTCCCAACCGGTTTCGCGGTGGAGCTTCTCGTAGCCGACCCGCAAAGCCAGCACCTCACTCGATCCCGGTCGCACGCGGAGCGGCGTCGTCACGATCTCTCGCTCCTCCCAGTATCCCCGCTCCCGACCGATCTTCAGGATTAGGTCCGCCCAGGCCTGCATCGTGACGTTCTTGCCCTGGCCGTAGACGTAAACGTCGCCGGGAATGCCCCTTGCTGCCACCGTGAGGTGGCCTCGGACACCGTCCGTGCAGAAGCAGAAGTCGCGCATCGGCTCCAGGGCGCCGAGCTCGATCGTCTCCCGGGAAAGCGCCTGCGTGATGATCGTCCCGGTGACGTAGCGCGGATTCTGGCGCGGGCCGTAATTGTTGAACATCCTCGTTACGACGCCGGGAACGTTGTACGCGTCATGGTAATTCATCGTCAGGAAGTCGGCCGCGACCTTCGCCGTCGCGTAAATCGACTTCGGGTTGATGGGCGAGCGCTCGTGGAGGATCAGTTCGCCGTCGGTGCCGTAGTCGTGGTGGTGCGCAACGGCCTCACGGACGTTGCCGTACTCCTCCGACGTTCCCGCCGTGTCGAACCTCTCGAGCTCGAGGCCGTTGTCGACGACGGACTGCAGCAGGTTCAGCGTGCCGACCGTGTTCGCCATCACCGTCTCGTACGGGCGATGCCATGACTCGCCCACGTGCGCCTGCGCGCCGAGATGGAAGACGTACGGCTTGTCGGGCGCTTCACGCAGTTCCCGGATCAGAAAGTCGACCGAAGTCTTGTCTGTGAGATCTGCGAAATGGACCTTCAGCCGGTCGCGCAGATGCCCGATGTTGTTCAGTGCGCCGCTCGATGTCGCGCGAACGAACGCGTGCACGTTCGCGCCGAGCGCGACGAGTGCGTCGGTCAGGTGCGAGCCCATGAAACCGTCCGCTCCCGTGACGAGAACGGTACGTCCTTCGTAGAACTCGGCGAAGTCGGCACGAAGCCGAGCGAGCGCCTCTTCAGTCCAGATCGCAGCTTGTCTGTTTGAGTTCGCCGTCGAGGGCATGAGCGCCGAGACCAGACAGCCTAGCGTTCCGCTTCCCAGGAGTGCGCTCCGAAGCGGTGTTGCGACGGGGGCGTCGATCCTCACGGGGAGCGCCGCCGCCGCCGTCGCGGGCGCCTATCTCGCGCACAAATTCGGACGCGACGCTCGGACCGACGGCTTTCTCGCCGCGTACGGCGTGTACCTCGTGATCGTGCTCGCGGCACAGGCCTTCCGGCTCGTGATCGTCCCCGATCTCACGCGCGCTTCCGCGGACGAGCGCCTGCCCGCCGAATTCGTCTCATATGCATCCGTGCTGCTGACGCTCGCCGTGCCGGCCACGGTTCTCACCGGCATTTTCGCGGGCCCGTTCGGCGATCTGCTCACGGGGACGCTGCCGCCGGAGGCGGCGGACATCGCCTCGAGCGCCGTGGTGTGGCTCGTCCCCGCGGCGTTCGCGCAGATGCTCGCCGCGCTGGGAGCGAGCGCGCTGGCCGCGCGCGACAGCTACATCGTCGCGGCGGCGGCCTACGCGCTCGGTGCGATCTCGGGCCTCGTGGTGTTCGTCGCACTGGCGGGCTCGCACGGGCTCATCTCGCTCGCCTGGGGGCTCGCGCTGAACGGGGCGCTCGCCGCGGGGATTCCGTTCGTCGCGCTCCTCCGTTACGGCCACCTCCTCGGCCCCCGCAGCGGAGGCGTGGCGATCTGGCCGCGGCTGCTGAAGCTCGTGCAGGCGGCGGCCGTTCCGATCGCGCTCCAGGGCCTCTACCTGATCGCGCTGCGCGGCGCCTCCGGGTTGGGCGAGGGAAACCAGACGAGCCTGACGTACGCGTACCTGTTCGCCGCGACGCTGGTCGCCGCGACGGCGTCGTCTCTCTCGCTCATCTCCTCCGCGCCGCTCACCCGGCGCGGCCTCGACGCGGAGAGCGCGTCGGCACACGTGCTTCACGCGGCCTGGCTCAGCCTCACGCTGATCGGCGCCGCCGCAGGCGTCTTCACGCTCGTCGGCGGGCGCGTCGTGAGCTTCGTGCTCGGCGACGCCTTCGCGGGCGACATCGGCAGCGACCTCGGACACCTCGTCGTGTACCTCTCGCCCTGGGTCGCCGCTGCGGTCGCATTCTCGGTGACCTTCCCGCTCCTGTTCGTTCTCGAGAAGACGCGGATTCTCGTGCCGCTCGCCGCCCTGGCGCTCGCCGTCGACGTACCGCTCTCACTCGGTCTGCGCGAGCTGCTCGGCCTGCGCGGGCTCGTGCTCGCGCTCGCGCTGGCGACGTTCGTCGTAGTGCTGGCGCTGATGGCGGCCGTGTCGCTGCGGATGCTCGTCCTGACCGTGCGCGGGCTCCTTCGCATCGCCCTCGTCGTCAGCACGCTGACGGTCGCCGCGTTCGGCATCCCCGACCTGGTGCTGGGCGGATTCGCCGCCGCGGTCCTGGGCTTCGCGCTCTACGTCGGCGCGCTCGCCGCGTTACGGCCCCGCGGCCTCGTCGAAGCCTGGCGCTACGTCCGCGTGCTCCATCACTGAGCCACGGCCCGGTAGGCCTCGCCGACGAGCTGCGCGCTCCGCGCCCATGTGTACTCCGCCGCTCGAGCGGGACCGGCGTCTCGCAGGCGCGCCGCCAGCTCCTCGTCGGTGAGCAGGCGTTCGAGCGCAGCCGCAATGGCCGTGGGGTCACGCGGATCGACGAGCAGCGCGGCGTCTCCCGCGAGCTCCTCCGTCGACGTGCCCTCCGACGTGACGACCGGCGTACCCTGCGCCATCGCCTCGAGCACCGGGAACCCGAAGCCCTCGAGCAGGCTCGGGAAGCAGAACGCGGCTGCGCCCGCGTAGAGCGGCCACAGGTCGGCGCGCGGCACGAAGCCGAGCAGGCGCACGCGGCCGCGGGCACGCTCGGGCAGCGCCGCGAGCCGCCGCTCCAGGTCCTCCTTCCAGCCGCGCGGGCCGGCGAGGACGAGCTGGACGTCGGCGTCGAGGCGACCGTACGCGTCGAGCAGGCCGGCGAGGTTCTTCCGCGGCTCGAGCGTGCCCGTCCAGAGCACGTACGGCCGGTCGAGCGCGTACGCACGCCGCAGGCGTTCGACCTCGGCGGCGTCCGCGACCTCGGCGTCGACGCCGAGCGGAACGTGGCGCAGCCGGCTAGGTTCGAATCCGGCCTCGCGGCAATCCGTGAGCGTGGCCAGCGACGAGCAGAGGACGAGGTCCGCCTCGCGCTTCGCAAGCCCCAGGTTCCGGCGGAAGAAGCGCAGACCGGCCCGCGTGAAGTGCTCGGGAAAGCGCAGGAAGGCGAGGTCGTGGATCGTGAAGACGATCGGAGCCGAATGCGGCGGCATCGCGATCCCGGTGGCGTGGATGACGTCCACGTGCCCCGTCGCCCGCTCGACGCGCGGGCGCCGGAGCACGTGCCAAGCTTCGTAGAGCGCAAGCCGGGGCAGCGGCAGTTGGCGGACGGTGAGCGGTGGACGCCAGTCGGGCGCGGGCGGCCTGCGGTGCGCGGCCGCAACGCCCACGACGTCGAGGTGGGGGTCGCGTGCAAGCTCCCGGGCGAGCGCGATCGCGGCCCCCGCCGTTCCACCCGGCACGCGGTGCCAGCATTGCTCGAGCGTCATCGCGACGCGCAGCGGGCGATCGCTCAACCTCTCCGTACACTAACGCCCGTGCGCGCCTGGACGGCGATCCCGCGCGGCTTCCGGACGCGGGTCGAACGCCTGCTGCCCGAGTGGTGGTGGGTCTGGCTCCACCAGCTCCGGGAGATCGGCGTCGACCGTCGCTTCACCGCCGGTCAGGCGCTGCTGCATGCGTATCCCGAGCTGGCCGCTCCTGCGGATCCGCAGACGGCGTTCAATCGCTCCGAGTGTCGGGTCTACTCCCAGAACGGCGAGGACGGGATCCTGCTCTATCTGTTCTCGAGGATCGGCGCCACCGATCGCCGCTTCGTCGAGTTCGGGATCGGCGACGGCAGCGAGTGCAACACCGCGAACCTCGCGCTGACGTTCGGCTGGCGGGGGCTCCTGCTGGAGGCCGATCCGTCGCTCGCGGCGCGCGCGCGAGAGTTCTATGCCGGCCGGCCGACACTGCGCACATCGGGCCTGCAGATCGAGAACGTCCGCGTCGAGCCGGAGACGATCGACGACATCCTGGTTCGCTCCGGCGTCCAGGGTCAGCTCGACCTGCTCTCGATCGACATCGACGGCAACGACTATTGGGTCTGGGCGGCCGCGGAAGCGATCTCGCCACGTGTCGTCGCGATCGAATACAACGCGTCGTTTGGCCCGAGCCGCTCCGTGACCGTGCCCTACCGGCGTGGGTTCGATCGGTACGCCGAGCATGCGAGCGGCTTCTATCACGGCGCCTCCCTGCGCGCGCTCGACGGTCTCGCCCGGCGCAAGGGCTACGTCCTCGCAGGGTGCGACTCGCGCGGGTCGAACGCCTTCTTCGTGCGGGAAGACGCAGCGGCCGGCCGGATCGAGCCCGTCTCCGTCGACGACGCGTTCTTTCCGCTGTTCGAGCGCGCTCACGCGAGCGTCGCGGATCAGTTCCGGACGATCGAACATCTCGAGCTGGTGGAGGTCGCATGATCCGGCGGGCCCTGATCACCGGCGTCGGAGGCCAGGACGGATCGCTGCTCGCGGAGCTGTTGCTCGAGCAGGGGTACGACGTCCTCGGCGTCGTCCGGCGCAGCGCGTCGAGCTACCCGAACCTGACCGACGTCGCCGATCGAATCGAGCTGATCCAGGCCGATCTGAGCGACGAGCTTGCACTCGTGCGCGCACTCCGCACGTTCCGGCCGCACGAGGTCTACAACCTCGCATCCGTCTCCTTCGTCCCGATGTCGTGGGAGCAGCCGGTGCTGACGGCCCAGTTGGCCGCGGTCGGCGCGACGGCGCTCCTCGAGGCTGTCCGCGAGGTCGACCCCGAGATCCGCTTCTACCAGGCCTCGTCGTCGGAGATCTTCGGCGACCCGGTCGAGTCGCCACAGACCGAGCAGACGCCCCTCGCGCCGCTCACGCCGTACGGCGTCGCGAAGGCATACGCGCACTTCATCACGCGTTCGTACCGCCACCGCTACGGCCTGCACGCCTGCGCCGGGATCCTCTACAACCACGAGTCGCCACGGCGGCCGCTCGAGTTCCTGCCGAGCAAGGTCGCCAACGCCGCCGCCTCGATCAAGCTCGGGCTCACGGCCGAGCTGTGGCTCGGCGATCTCTCCGCACAGCGCGACTGGGGATACGCCGGCGACTACGTCCGGGCGATGTGGCTGATGCTCCAGGGCGACGAGCCGGACGACTACGTCATCGCGACCGGGGAGACGCACAGCGTCGAAAACCTTGTTCGCTGCGCCTTCGACCACGCGGGCCTCGACTGGCGCGCGTACGTGCACATCGACGAGTCTCTGAAGCGCGGGAAGGCCGAGCTGCACGGGCTCGTCGGGGATCCGACGAAGGCGCGCGAGCGTCTCGGCTGGACGCCGGAGGTCTCGTTCGAGCAGCTGGTGGCGCTGCTCGTCGATGCGGAGCTCGAGCGGCTCGGCCGCGAGCTTCAGCGCGAGGAGAGCTCGCGGTAGACGCCCTCGTGGGCGCGTGCGCACGCGTCCCACGTGAAGCCCTTCGCGCGCTCGAGCCCGCGCGCGACCCACGGCTCGGGCTCGTCGAGCACGTCCGCGAACGCGGCCCCGATCTCGTCCACGTCGAGCGGATCGAACAGCCGCGCCGCCTCGCCGGCGACCTCCGGCAGCGACGTGGCGTTCGAGCACGCGACGGGACAGCCGCACGCCATCGCCTCGAGGACCGGCATGCCGAATCCCTCGTAGAGAGAAGGGAAGACCAGGGCGGAGGCACGGCGGTAGAGGTCGACCAGCTCGTCGCGGGAGACGCGCCCCCGCGCCTCGACGTTGTCGGGCAGTGCGCCGAAGTCGCCCTCGCCCGTGAGCACGAGCCGCAGCTCGGGCCGCTCGCCGCGAAGGCGCGCGAACGCCTCGAACAGGCGCGCGTGGTTCTTGTGCGGCCACGGCCGCGCCGGGTAGAGCAGGAACCGGCCTCGTGACACGTTGTCACCCGGTGTGAAGACGTCGTGGTCGACGCCGAGGTGGATCGCTCGCACGCGGTCCTGCGCCAGGCCGTAGCGCGCGAGCAGGGCTTCGCGCGCGTGCTCGGAGATGGTGACGACGATCTGCGAGCGGCGGATAGTCCGGCCGTAGACGAGCTTGCGATAGGTCAGCTCGGCGCGCCCGAAGAACTCCGGATGCTGCTCGTGCTGCAGGTCGAGCACCGTCGTCGCGGCGGGCAGCTCGGCGACAGGGGGCAGCATGACGCTGAGCGGAAAGTGGATCGCGTCGAGCCGGTCGAGCTCGAGCTCGCGCCGGAGCGGTCCGGGACGGAGCGCGGCGAGGGACATCGCGGCGATGCGTCCGGGCATCGCCCTCGACGCCCGGTAGCCGCCGACGACGGACCACGGAAGGCCGTCGGACGCATCGGGTGCGATCGCCGGCACGAAGACGCGGTACTGCAACGCGCCGACGCGCGCGAGCGCGCGGCAGAGCTCGCGCGCGTACGTCTCCGAGCCGCCGCTGAGCCTCGGAACGAGCGTCAGCAGGCTGATGCCGATCATGGGTTGAGCGTACAATCGCCGCGATGGCGGCCTCGACAGCCGCGCGGCGCGGGTTCTACCGGCGCACGCTCGAGAAGCTGCTCGCGGACGGCGAGATCGGGCGGAGCATGACGGTGCTCGTCGTCGCCGGAGGCACGGAAGATCGCGATGCGCTGCTCTCGGCGGGCTTCGAGAACGTGACGATCTCCAACATCGACGAGGAGGCCGCGGACGCATTCGAGCCCTATGCGTGGAGCCGGCAGGACGCCGAGCGGCTCGAGTATGCGGATGACTCCTTCGACTTCGCGATCGTGAGCGCCGGCCTTCACCACTGCGCGTCGCCGCATGCCGCGCTGCTCGAGATGTACCGCGTTGCACGACGCGGACTGCTGGCGATCGAGAGCCGCGACTCGTTCCTGATCCGCCTCGCGATCAGACTCGGCGTCCTCGAGGAGTACGAGCTGACAGCCGTGTACGCGAACGATTTCGCGGCCGGCGGAGTTCGCAACTCACCCGTGCCGAACTACGTCTACCGCTGGACCGAGCGCGAGCTCGACAAGACGATCGCCTCGTACGCGCCGTACGCTCGCCCGCGCCTCCTGTTCTTCCACGAGTTCGAGCTGCCGGTCGAGGTCCTCGACTACCAGAGGAGCCGCGTGCTCGCGTTCGCACTGCGCGCGCTCGCACCGGCGGCCTCGGCACTCGCGCGAGCGTTTCCAAGCCAGGCGAACCTCTTCGCGTTCGCCGTGCTCAAGCCGCGGTTGCCGGCCGAGCTGTTTCCGTGGCTGAGACAGGACGGCGACCGTGTGCTTCCGAACGAGAGCTGGCTGCGGAACCACCTGCGGGGCACCTAACAGCGCCGTAACGCGTGCCCACTACAATCGCCCGCAATGCCGGCCGAGGCTCGCGACGAGATTCCGGCGCTGTACGCCAGGCTGCAGGAGGAAGTCCGTCGAAGCGACGTGACGACCGAGCGGCCGCTCGTGCGGCGTCCAGGTCTCAAGGGTGCCCTCGTGTACGCGGTGAAGAAGCTCCGGCGCCCGGAAGGGCGGGCCGCGCACGAGCAACGAGTCGTCGTCAACCGCCCTGCGAGACGCGGCCGCGGGCGGCGAGTCGCCTACTACAGCCCGATGCCTCCGGAGCGTTCCGGCATCGCGGACTACTCGGCGCTCCTGCTCCCTGCGCTCGAGCGGCTGGTGGACGTCGACGTCGCGCCGCGCGGCAAGCGTGCGGACGGCGACATTGCCCTCTACCACGTCGGCAACGACCCGGAGGTTCACGGCTGGATCGTCGAACGACTTCGCCGCGAGCCGGGCATCGTCGTTCTGCACGACTTCGTTCTGCACCACCTCGTCGCGAGCCTCACGCTCGGACGCAAGGACAACGCGGGCTACCTCGCCGCGCTGGAGCGCGACTCGGGCCTCGCGGGTCGGTTGCTCGGCCTCGGAGTCATCGACGGCTGTATCCCGCCGCTGTGGGAGGTGCGCGCCGAGGACTTCCCGCTCTGCGACGAGGTGCTCGAGCGCGCGACGGGCGTGATCGTCCACTCGCGGTACGTCGAGGAACGTGTTCGCGAGCGAGGCTACGACCGGCCGCTGTGGCGCATTCCGCACCCGGCGTGGCCACCACCGCAGGTCGTGACCGACAGGCCTTCTGGCGAGCCGGTGTTCGGCGCGTTCGGGAACGTGAACGCCTCGAAGCGCGTCCCGCAGCTGCTCGAGGCCTTCGCACGCTTTCGCGATCTGCATCCGAGCGCTCGACTCCTGCTCGTTGGTGCGGCCGCCGCGGGCAGCGAGCAGCACGGCAAGGCGGACGGCGTCGTTCGTGAGGGCTACGTCGACGAGGAACGCTTGTGGGCGCTGATCGCCGGCGTCGACGCCGTCATCTCGCTGCGCTCGCCGACGATGGGCGAGACGTCGGGCACGGCGATCCGGGCGCTCACGTTGGGCAAGCCCTTGCTCGTGAGCGACGTCGGCTGGTTCTCCGAGCTTCCTGACGACGTCGCGCTCAAGGTCGCGCCCCGCGACGGCGAGGTCGAACGGCTGGTGGTCGCGCTGGAGAAGCTCAGGGATCCCGCCGTGCGCGAGCGGATGGGGGCGAACGCGCGCGACCTCGCGGGCGAGCACGACGTCGGCCACGTCGCCTATCTGTACGCATCCGCTCTCCAGGAAGCTGCGGGCGCCGTTCGCGCCCTCAGCGAAGTTCAGCGTTGACGGACGTGACAGCGACGCGGGCCGAGGTCCGTTCACGAGCACTCGTCCGGGCGGTGCCGACCTGGGTCTGGCTCGCCGGCATCGTCGTCGTCTCGGCGGCGATTCGCTTCCTGCTCGCACGGCGAATCGTTGCGCCTTCGATCATGGTGGACGAGCTCATCTACTCGGAGCTCGCGAAGAGCTTCGCAGCGCATGGGCACTTCCTGATCCGCGACGCCTCCGCTGCCTGGTCGTTCGGCGTCGTGTACCCGGCCTTGATCAGCCCGGCGTACCGCCTCTTCTCCGCGGTGCCCGACGCGTACGAGGCCGCGAAGGCGATCAACTCGGTGCTGATGTCGCTCGCCGCGATTCCCGCGTACTTCCTCGCGCGGCGCGTGCTCGCAAAGCCCCTGGCGCTGGCCGCCGCGGTGTTGTCGGTCGCACTTCCGTCGCTGCTCTACACAGGGAACTTGATGACCGAGAACGCGTTCTATCCGCTCTTCCTCTGCGTCGCGCTGGCGCTGGTGCGGATGCTCGAGGCGCCGACCGGTCGCAACCAGCTCGGCGTGCTTGCACTCTGCCTCGTTGCCTACGAGACGCGCCAGCAGGCGCTCGCGCTCTTCCCCGCGGTGCTCACTGCGCCGCTCCTGCTTGGCCGGCACGGTCTCGGCCGCTTCCGTGTCCTCTACGGCGCCGTCGCTGGCGCAGTTGCGGCCGCAGTCGTCGTCGAGGCTGCGCGCGGACGAACGCCGCTCGCGCTCCTGGGCGCGTACGAGACGGCCGGCAGGCACGGTTACTCGGCCGCCGCCGTCCTGAAGTGGCTGCTCTGGCACGTGGCCGAGCTGGATCTTTACCTGGGCGTCGTCCCTGCGGCCGCGTTCGTCGTTCTCGCGTTGTCTTGGCGGAGGCTCGAACCGCCGCAACGCGCCTTTCTCGCAGGGGCGTCGGCGCTCTCTGCGTGGCTGATCGTCGAAGTCGCCGCGTTCGCCTCGCTGCCGGGCGTGACGCGCATCGAAGAGCGCAACATGTTCTACGTTGCGCCGTTCTTCTTGATCGCGCTCCTGGTGTGGATCGACAACGGCGCCCCGCGGCCTCGCCTGACCACGCCGCTCGTCGCAGCCTGCTCGGGACTGCTCGTCGGCGTCCTGTTGTTCTCGAATCTCATCCACATGACGCCCACGGCGGACACCCTTCAGTTGACGCCCTGGTGGCGACTGCACGCGCACGGGCTCTCCGTGCACGAGGCGTGGCTCGTCGCGACCCTCGTCGCGCTGTGTGCCGGCGCGCTCTTCGCCGTCGTGCCGCGTCGCCTCAACTTTGCGCTGCCGCTGCTCGTCTTCGTCTACTTCGCGGCGACGCAGCGGCCGATCGAGAACCTCCTGACAAATGCCTCTCGGGACTCGCTCTTCGTCGGAATCCGCTCCGTCCCGCCCGACTGGATCGACCGCCGCGTCGGCAGGGATGCCGATGTCGCAGCCATCTGGACGAGGAGAACGAACGCATACATGATCTGGGAGAACGAGTTCTTCAACCGCAGCGTCGGCTCGGTCTACAACGTCGGTCCCGCGATCGCGGGTGGAATCGCGACGCCGGTCGCGAACGTCGGCGCCGACGGCTACTTGCGCGATGCGGAGGGGCGGACGATCCACCATCGCTACGTGCTCTCCGACAGCTCGTTCGAGCTGAACGGGGTCAAGCGGGCGGCGGACGCGTCGCTCGGAATCACGCTCTGGGAGGTTCACGGCGCGATTCGCGCGCTCACAGGGGTCACCGGCCTGTACCCGGGCGGAACGTGGTCAGGATCGTCCGTGGTCTACCGCCGTCGCCTGTGTGCCGGCGGCTCCGTGCGCGTGACGCTTGCCGGCGACGCGAGTCTCTTCCGCTCGCAGACGGTTCGCGCCGGTGGAGTGACGCGTCGTGTGGTCCCGTTAACCGCGACGACGATGACCGTACCGCTCACACATTGCAGCGCCCGCTTCGTCATCAGTCCGACGAAGGTGCCGGGCCACGGTGACTCTCGCCGGCTAGGCGTTCACTTCCTCGTCTTCGAGTATCTGCCCGCTCCGTGAGGGTGGCGTTCGACGTGTCGCCGCTCTCGCATCCGAGGGCGGGCGTGGGCAACTACATCCTGTGCGCGTTGCGGGGGCTCGCAGAGGCGGGCGCGGACGTCGTAGCGTTCGCTCCGGTGTCCGTGCGCGGCAAGCGCTACGTCGAAGAGGCGCTCACCGGCATCGGCGTCGAGCGCCGTCTGCTCGTGTTGCCGCTCGCGCATGCCTGGCGTACTGCCTGGTCGCGCTTGCAACGCCCGGCGGCGGAGCGCTGGCTCGGCCGCTTCGACGTCCTCCACTTCTCCGACTGGATGTACCCGCCGCAGCGCGGCGGCGTGCGCGCGACGACGATCCACGACCTCGTGCCGCTGCGTTTCCCCGAGTGGACGCACGGGCGGACCGTCCGCATGCACGGCGCGAAGTACCGTCACGCCGCGCGTACGGCGCACGTCTTCATATGCAACTCGGCGTACACCGCGCGCGACGTGCAGGAGTTGCTGCACGTCGAACGGGAGCGCGTCCACGTCGCGCATCCCGCTCCGGCGCCGGTCTTCGCCGCCGAGGGCGAGCGCGCCGACTTCGGCCGCCCGTACGCGTTGACGGTCGCGACGCTGGAGCCGCGCAAGAACCTCGAGACGCTGCTCGACGCACACGAGCGGCTCGACGGTGACCTTGCGCTCGCAATCGTGGGCGCAAGCGGCTGGGGGCCGCAGCCGCGGCTCGACCGGCCCGGCGTCATCAAACTCGGCTACGTGGACGACGATGAGCTCGCGCGGCTCTATCGCGGCGCCTCGGTCGTCGTCTATCCATCGCGCTTCGAGGGCTTCGGCATCCCGGTGCTGGAGGGCATGGCGAGCGGCGTGCCGGTCGTCGCGTCCGCGCATCCGTCACTCGACGAGGCGTGCGGTGACGCGGCCGTCCGTGCTGATCCGGAGAGCGCCGAGGCGCTTGCCGCGGCGGTCCGGGCCGCTCTGAGCCGCGCTGACGAGCTCGTGCGGCTGGGATCGGCGCATGCGGCGAGCTTCACGGCCCGGGCGACGGGCGAGGCATTCCTCGCGGCGTATGCAGACGCCGCTGCGAGACTCTGAGGCGAATGCGCATCGGCATCGACGTCTCGCCGCTTCGCCAGACGCGCGCCGGCACGGCGCGCTACCTGCGCGGCCTGCTGCCGGAGCTCGAGCGCCTTGTCGACGTCGAGCCGGTGGCCTGGGGCGGGTCGCGCAAAGCCGCGACCGTCGCGCGCGACCTCTGGTGGTACCCGCTCGAGCTGCCGCGCCGCGCGCGCGGGCTCGACGTGCTCCACTGCCCCAGCTTCCGCGGACCGTTGCGATCCTCCACGCCGCTCGTGCTCACGGTCCACGACGTTGCCGTGCTGCGGCACCCTGACGCGTTCAACCGCTGGACGCGCACGTACAGCCGCGCCTTCGTTCCGCGGGTCGTGCGCGCGGCACGGCGCGTGATCGCCGTGTCCGAGTTCACGAAGCGCGAGCTGGTCGACCTGCTTGCGATCCCCGAGGACCGGATTCGGGTGATCCCGAACGCGGTCGGCGAACCGTTCGTTCCCAACGGTGACCGCGCGGAAGGCGAGTATGTGCTCGCCGTCGGAACGCGCGAGCCCCGCAAGAACCTGGCGCGCCTCGTGCGGGCGGCGCAACTCGCGGGCGTCGAGCTGCGCGTCGCCGGCGCCCGAGGGTGGGGTGGGGCGGACGTCCGGGGTGACGGCGTCCGTGTGCTCGGCTATGTAGAGGACGACGAGCTCGCGCGCCTTTATCGCGGCGCCCTTTGCGTCGCGTATCCGTCGCTGTACGAGGGCTTCGGGATCCCGGTGCTCGAGGCGCTCGCCTGCGGCGCGCCGGTCGTGACGAGCGCGGGCACGGCGATGGCGGAGGTCGCAGACGGCGCGGCTTTGCTCGTCGACCCGCAGGACGCAAACGCGATCGCGGACGGAATCCGCGAGGCGATCGCGCGGCGGGAGGAGCTGGCGGCGCTCGGCCCGCAACGCGCGCGAGCGTTCACCTGGCAGGCAGCCGCCGAAGCGACCGCCGCGGTCTACCGGGAGCTCGCATGACGCCGCCACTCGTCGTGCTGGACGCGGACGTGCTGGGACGCGAGCGCACCGGCGACGAGACCTACGTGCAGAATCTGCTGCGGCGGCTGCCGGAGGCGGCCGCGGACTCGCTCCGCTTCGCGGCGGTTACGCGCCACCCAGAGCTCGTCCCCGAGGGCGTCGAGGCGATCACACTTGCCGCGCGGTCACAGGAGCTGCGGATGGCGTGGCAGCTGCCGCGGCTGCTGCGCCGACGGCGACCGGCGCTCGCGCACTTTCAGCATGCGCTCCCGCTCGCGTGTCCGTGTCCCGCCGTGGTCACCGTCCACGACCTCTCGTTCGAGCGCGATCCCAGCGTCATGAACCGGCGCGATCGCTTCGTCTTTCGCACGGTGGTGCCGCGCTCCGTGCGCCGCGCCGGGCGGGTGTTCGCCGTGTCGGAGCGGACGCGCCGCGACCTGATCCACCTCTACGGCACGCCCTCCGAGAAGATCGTCGTGACCCGGAATGCGGCCGATCCCGCGTTCACGCCTGGCGGAGCGCGCAACGGCTATCTGCTCTTCGTCGGTGCCATCCAGGCGCGTAAGAACCCGCTCGCCGCCTTGAACGCAGCGAGAGAGGTCGGATTGCCGCTGGTCGTCGCGGGTCCGGAGAAGGAGCCCGCGCTCGCGCGCGAGCTCGAGCGTCGCGGCGCCGAGCTGCGTGGATACGTCGACACACCGCAGCTTGCCGATCTCTACCGCGGCGCCGCGTGTGTCGTTTTGCCGTCGCGCTACGAAGGCTTCGGATTGCCCGTGCTCGAGGCGCGCGAAGTCGGCGGCGACGCGGCGTTATACGCGGATGTGGACGGCTTCGCGGAGGCGGTGCGCCGTGCGCTGCGAGAGAGCGAGGCGCGGTCGCGTGCCGGCCTCGAGCGGGCGCAACTCTTCTCGTGGGAGGAAAGCGCGCGCCGCGCGGTCGCCGCGTACGCCGAGGTGCTCGCACGGTGACGCGGGTGTCCGCCGTCGTGGTGTCGCACGGCGGCGCCGCCGAGCTGCGCGAGTCGTTGCCGGAGCTCGTGCCGCAGGTGGACGAGCTCGTCGTGATCGCGAACGTGCCCGGCAGCGTCGCCGAAGTCCCTCCCGGGACGCAGGTCGTGCACAACGAGCGCCCGCAGGGATTCGCCGCGAATGCCAACCGCGGCATCGCCGAGACGTCTGGCGACTTCGTCGTGCTCGCGAACCCGGACGCCGTCGCCGCGCCCGACGCCGTCGCGACGCTGCGCACGTTCGCACAAGCGAATCCCCGCGCCGGCGTCGTCGGGCCGCGCATGGTCGGCCGCGACGGCGAGTTCGTGCCGTCGCGCCGTCGCTTCCCGACGGTGCGCGGAACGCTCGTCCGGCGAACGCCGCTGCGCCGGCTGCTGCGTCCGCTGGAACGCCAACGCGCGCATTACCACCTGGGTGAGGAGGCGGCCGGACCGGTGCAGGCGGACTGGCTGCTCGGAGGCTTCGTGCTCCTCCGGCGCACGATGCTCGAGCAGCTCGGCGGCTTCGATCCGGGCTTCCGCCTCTACGGCGAGGACATCGACCTCTGCTACCGCGCAGCGCAGGCGGGCTGGGAACGCTGGTACGTCCCCGCCGCGGTTGTTCGTCACGAGTGGAAGCGAGAGACGGACCGCCGCTTCCTAACGCGACGGACGCTCTGGCACTGGCGCGGGATTTTTCGCTTCACGCGACGGCACCCCGAGACCCTCTTGCGCTTGTGACGCGCTTCGCTTCACTCGAAATGCTGCGCGTTTCGAGCGGGAAGACCTGGCAGGCGCGCCTTCGGCGCGCGTGCCATTTTTGTGGCGGTCGTAGGGGAGACGCTTCGGTCGCGGTCGGCGTCGGCGCGGCAAGGCCGCGCCTAGATCGAGGTGTTCAGTGTGAGGCGCTCGGCGTGACGGAGTAGCTGATGTTCGCGCCCAGGTCGCGCGGGTCGCCGATGCTGGGGTCGCGCTCGTGCGGGAACGGCGTCACCGAGGTCTCGACGCGGAACGGGGGCGGCGGGGCCTTTAACACGAAGACGTGGTTCAGGTTGTTCCGCACGTGCAGGGTGCCCGTGGAAAGAGTCGACGCCAGGTAGGGCCTGCGCTCGCCAGGCGGGCCGCTGAGCGCGAGCTGGCCGACGGACACCCGGACCGTTGCGGGGTAGCGTGCCGCCGCGCCGCTGCGCGAGACGTGGACCTTGACGAGATGCGGCGCAGTCCCGGGAAGGGAGTACTGGTTCAACGCCGTGATCGGCTTGCCCCAGCCGTCGGGATAGATCCCCTCCACAGTGCGGCGGATGCGCAGCGGAGGGGTGATCCGGAGCAGCGTCCACGCCCTGGCTCCGCGGCCGCCGTGGTGGATCTTCCGTGCGATCACCTGCCCGACCGGCGAGACGCCCGAGTCGGCCACCATGTACTGCACGCCCTGGCTGGGCTTGAGACGCCCGTCGGGCGCGACCACGTCGGGGACGACCGTCGGCCCGGGGCCGGGGGCCGTGCCGTCGGTGCTCCAGATGTGCTGCACCGTCCGGTTCCAGAATTCGAGCTGGAGGATGTCGCCCCCGTCGTCGATCGACTGACCGAAGTAGTAGACCTGCGTGCCGCGCGGGACGGAACGGTCGACCCAGTCGAGCGGCCGTGGCAGCGTGCTGAGGTTCGTGTCGGCGTACTTGTGCGCCGACCGCGCGAAGCTGACCTCGCCGTACATGTTCCAGGCTACGACGAATCCCGCGGCGACCGCGGCGACGACCGCGCCGGACCTCGCCCGCGTGAAGCGAACGTACGCCAGGGTCGCGGCGGAGGCCAGTGCGAGCGCGATCAACAGGATGGTCGCGCCGTTCGACGTCAACCCGAACAGGCGGTCGAAGCCGGGGAGGATCGCGAGGCCCGGCGCGTCGAAGTAGACCGGAATGTCGATGTGGTACGGCGTCGTCGTGACGACGTAGATCGCGAACGCCGTCGCAGCGACGATTGCGCTCAGCCGCGCGCGGCGCTGCTCGAAGACGAGCGCCGTGCCGACGAAGAGCAGCGGCGCGAGGTAGATGATGTTCCGCTCGATCAAGTCGGTGAGGCCGAGCGTCGAGACGAAAGCCGCCTTGACTGCGCCGTAGACGGGGAAGACGACGAACATCGCTCCGGCGACCGAGGTGAAGGCCCGCTGCTCGCGTGACCACGGCTCGTAGCGCGGCTTCACGAGAGCCGCCAGCCCGGCGATCGTGGGCAGCACGCCGACGCCGATCGTCAGCGCGCCCGCGGCCCAGAGGCCGTCTCTGATCATGCGGCCCTGGTGATCCTGCGTCGAGAGCTGCCAGATTGCCGAGTGATGGGCCGCGATCACGTCCAGGACGGTGAGTGCGCAGATCGCGAGCATGACGAACCCGACCCAGTCCCAGCGTGTCCAGTTGCGTCTGAGCCGGCTCCCGCCCTCTCCGACGAACCAGAACGTGACGGCCGCCAGCGCAGCGCCTCCGATGATGACCGCGAGCTGGCCGCGCACGCGCGGAGCGATCAGGCACGCGAGCGCCGCCGCCGCGACCCAACGGGGCCGACGAGTGGCGAGCGCCTTCGCGAGCAGGTAGAAGCAGAGAGCCGCCCACGGGTACGCGAGCGGCTCGAGCAGCAGCATCGACGAGTAAGCGAGGGCCGGGATCGTCGCCGCGCCGACGGCGGCGAACAGCGCCCACCGCCGCGAGACGAGCATTCGTGCGAGCAGGTACGTCGGGAAGACGACCGACGTCATCGTCACCACGCCGATCGCCTTCGCGACTTCGTACGCCCGCGCGGTGTTGTCGATCCACCACGCCGGCGCGATCAAGTAGACGTAGAGCGAGTCGAATGCGTGCGGCATGGTCCGCCGCGCTTCGTGCCCCGTAGCCGCGACGGCGCGCGACAGTTGCGTGCGCTCGAACTCGTCGCTCTGCAGCCAGGGTGCGACTGTTCCCCAGGCCTCGAACCCGTAGATCAGGCAGAGCCAGAAGAAGATCGTGAGTAGCGGAGCCGCGCCGCCGGCCGCCGACGTTCAGCGGCTTCCACGACTGTGCAGCGGTGTCACCTTCGCCGACGGCTCGGGCTCTGCGGAGAACGGCGCCGCATTGATCTCGCGTCGTACGAAGTGGTATTCTACGCCCGACTCGGCGCACGCTTCGCGCACGAGCTCCAGCCGCTCGCTCGGCGCGTGCGGAATCGCCACGAAGATGACGTCAGGCTTCGCCTCCGCGACGATCTGCTGCAGCTCGTCGGCGCCGCCCAGGACTGGAATGCCGAGCAGCCGCCGGCGCCAGAGCCGCGGATCGTCGTCGACGAAGCCGACGATCTGCTCACCCGGCGTCTCGCGCAGCTCGCGGGCGAAGCTCCGACCGCTCCGCCCGGCGCCCACGACGAGGACCCGCCGACGCGGACCCAGAACCCGCCACATCGTGACGCCGCGGTAGGCAGCGCGCTCCCAGAAGCGAGACGCGCCAACGAGCAGCGTGCATAGCAACGCGTCGATCACGAAGATCGCGCGCGGAAAGTCACCACGCGTACGAGTCGCCGAGAGGAAGCCGAAGGCGACCATCTCGGAGATGAGCACCGCGGCGACGACGCGGGCCGCGTCCCGGGCGTCCGCATAGCGCCAGACGCCGCGATAGAGCCCGAGGGGAATGAACGCGAGGTACCGAGCGAAAAGCAGGACCGGCAACGTCGCGATGAAGTACCTATGTTGCGACGGAGTGTCGTTCGAGCCGAGGCGCAGCACGTACGCGCCGTAGAGCGACACCGCGACCAGCACCGCGTCGACGACGACCTCGACGAAGCGGCGGCGGTGCACGATCACGTTGCGCAGGAGACCCGGCCGCTGCTCGGCGACCGAGTCCGGGCTGCGCTCGACATCGGCGAGGAAGCTCGCGAACTGGACGACGAGCGCGAAGGTGAGCAGGACGCCGATCACGGTGATCTTCGGGTCGTCGATCACGCTGTACGCGAGACTCGTGCCTCCCAGCGCCGCGGAGATCGTCGCGAGCAGAATCACCGCGCGCCGGTCGGAGAGCCCGTGGTAGACGAGCCGGTGCGACGTATGGTCGCGCCCGCCCTGGTAGATCGGGCGCCCCTCGAACAGCCGGACGATCGTCACGAGCGCAGTGTCGAGGATGGGCACGGCCAGGATCAGCAGCGGTAGGAGCAGCGTTGCCACCGTCGTCTGGGCCACCTTCAGGGTGCTCGCGATCCCGCACGCCGCGAGCGCGAAGCCGAGCACCTGGCTGCCCGAATCGCCCATGAACACCCTGGCGCTGCCGGCGCGGCGCATGTTGAACGGCAGGAAAGCGAGACACGCGTTGAAGAGCGCGAGCGCGATGATGAGCACGCCCCGGTTCGGATGCAGCGTCGCCGCGTCGATGGCGAAGAACAACGATGCGATCGCGGCAAGCACCGCAGCGAGGCCGTCCATGTTGTCGAGCAGGTTGAAGGCATTCGTCATTCCGACGAGCCACACGCCCGCCAATGTGA
>WNGB01003271.1_pt1 | contig 25648 bp, 23 predicted proteins | sample 5400681 | NCBI WGS metagenome assembly WNGB01 (sample SAMN13153367, study PRJNA577476) | soil metagenome | isolation source: 115 cm soil or saprolite under grassland replicate 2 | place: USA:California | collected 2016-06-15
CTCTCTTACCACAAACTTCACTCCGCGGTTTTCGTCACTATTCTCGCCGGACGGCAGGGCCGCCCCTTTGGGATCAATGACTTACGAGCGTGAATCGCCAGATCTAGCCTCTTTTGAGCAGGAGACCGACGAAGTTGGGTTAACGACCGAGGTCAATGGCAGCTCGGATTCCCTCCTCGACAGCGCTCAGCGAAATTTCCGGAAGGGAGCCGATTCGTTGATCGAGCTTTGAGCGATCGAGGGTGGTGATCTGGTGGCAGGCTGCGAAGCAGTCTTCCTTCAGACTCCCTGTTCCTGCGGGGAGGAAAACAACGGTGGGACCTCTGCGCCTCTGAGCCTCAGAGGTCGTGCAGGGGACGACGATCACGGACCGCCATGCGGGGGCCGCGTTGAAACCGTCGTGCGACAGGATGATGACGGGACGACGCCCCTGTTGCTCGGAGCCCGACCGCGGCCGGAGCTCCGCCCAATAGACGTCGCCCCGTTTCACCGGTGATCCTCGCTCAAGATCGCTTCAATGCCGGCCCGTTCGAGGTCTTCGTCGAGATCGAGATCCGTTCCGGCGTGGGCTTCGGCGAAGGCGGCGATCTCCTCATGCAGCCGCTGTCTCTTTCTGTGGACCAGCCAGTCGTGTAGGGCCTCTCGGGCCAAGGTGGTCGCAGGTTGCCCTGATGATTCCACTTCCTGCCGGAGCATCTCGTGGATCTCAGGGGGAAGGGGGAGATGGAAATTGTAGGTCGCTCGGCTCATGACATGTCTCCTGCCATGATTCTATGCCACGACAGTTACTTCTCGCGAGCCAAAACCCGGCCCGCCCCGTCCTGCGATATGCTTCCGCGCGGTTCGGGCCAGCTCCGCCGGCCCGCCACTTCTTCTCTCCAGGAGGAACTTTCGATGGCTGATTGGATCGAGGAGGGCGCCGCCGCGCCCGACTTCACGCTCAAAGCTGACGACGGACGGGATGTGCGCCTGTCTGATTTCCGCGGCAAGCCCGTGGTGCTCTACTTCTATCCCAAGGACGATACCCCGGGCTGCACCAAGGAGGCGTGCGCGTTCCGCGACCGCAGCCAGGAGATCAAGGACCGCGGCGCGGTCCTCCTCGGCGTCTCCCCGGACGACGTGGCGAGCCACGGCAAGTTCCGCGACAAGTACAGCCTCAACTTTCCCCTCCTTGCCGACACCGGCCACCAGGTGGCCGACGCCTACGGCGCCTGGCGGGAGAAGAACATGTACGGGAAGACCTCAATGGGCATCCAGCGCTCGACCTTCCTGATCGGCAGCGACGGCAAGGTGCGCAAGGTCTGGAAGAAGGTCAACGTCGACGGTCACGACGAGCAGGTCCTGGAAGCCCTGGCGGCATTGTAGGGGTGCCAGGGTGCGGAAATCGCCCTCCTTCGGTTAGACTTCCGCCGCCGTTTTTTCCAGAAAAGCCAGAAAGGAACATCATGGAGCTCTTCCAGCAGATGGCGGACATGGGGCACGAGCGGATTCTGTTCTGCTCCAGCCCCGAGGTGGGTCTCCGAGCCATCATTGCCGTTCATTCCACCGTGCTCGGCCCCGGTCTCGGGGGGGTGCGGATGTGGCCCTACAAGAGCATGGACGAGGCGCTCACCGACGTTCTCCGCCTCTCCCGCGGCATGACCTACAAGGCGGCAGCCACCGGCCTCAACCTGGGCGGCGGCAAGGCGGTGATCCTCGGCGATCCCAAGACGGACAAAAACGAGGCCCTGTTCCGCACCTTCGGGCGCTTCGTCGACTCGCTCGGCGGCCTCTACATCACGGCCGAGGACGTGGGCACCGACGTCGGCGACATGGAGTGGATCTACACCGAGACGCCCTGGGTCACCGGCGTCTCCGCCGCGCACGGCGGCAGCGGCGATCCCTCCCCGGTCACGGCGTTCGGCGTCCTCCAGGGAATCAAGGCCAGCGCCCGCTTCCTGTACGACACCGACTCCCTCGCCGGCCGCGCGGTGGCGATCCAGGGGCTCGGCAGCGTCGGCTATCACCTGGCGAAGTTCCTCATCGAAGACGAGAAAGCCAAGGTCTTCGGCGCGGACGTGGATGCCGAACGGATCGCGCGCGCCGAGGGTCTCGGCGTCGAGATCGTCGGGAAGGACGAGATCCTCGGCGTCGAGTGCGATGTGGTCGCTCCGTGCGCCCTCGGTGCGATCCTCAACGAGAAGACCATCCCGGACCTGAAGTGCAAGATCGTGGCGGGCGCCGCCAACAACCAGCTCGCCGACGACAAGCGGGACGGCCAGGCTCTCCACGAGCGCGGCATCCTGTACGCACCGGACTTCGTGATCAACGCGGGCGGCTTGATCAACGTCTACCATGAGCTGACGGGATACGACCGCGAGCGGGCGATGCGCGCGGCCCGCGGCATCTACCACAACATGATCCGTGTCTACGAGATCTCCCGCGACCAGTCGATGCCGACCTACCAGGCCGCCGACCGCCTCGCGGAGGAGCGCATCGACCGGATGAAGCGGATGGCCCCGCAGCACTGGGGCCAGCACTGGAAGAAGACGATCCGCGAGCGCGCCCTGCCGCGGAACGGCACATAGGCCCCACCGTTGCGGCCCACCGTCAGCATCCTCATTCCGAACCTCGACTCTCCCCTCGTGGACCGCACGCTCGCGGCCCTCGCCGCCCAGGGAGCGCCGGGTCCGGAGATCGAGGTGCTGGTGGTGGGCCGGGACGCCCCCGGCCTCGTCCCGCGCGATTCCGCGGTCCGTTTCCTGGAGACCGCGGAGCGGTTGAGCCCCGCGGCGGCCCGCAACCGTGCGGTCGCCGCCGCCCAGGGCGACCGCTTCCTCTTTATAGATGCCGACTGCCGTCCCCTCTCCGGCTGGATCGAGAAGCTCCGGGCAGCCCTGGACGACACTCCGGTGGCCGGGGGCGGCGTGACCTTCCCGCGCGATCCCGCGGCGACCAGCGTCTGGGCCCTGGCCGACAACATCGCCTCGTTTCACGAGCTGCTGACCGACCGGCCCGCGGAGCGCGATACGCGCGGCGCGATCGGCAGCCTGAACTTGGGGCTGCGGCGCGAGGCCTGGGAGACGGTCGGCCCGTTCGACGAGACGCTCCCCACGAGCGAGGATTTCGACTGGATCCTGCGCGCCCGCCGCGCCGGCCTGGCCACCGCTTTCGTGCCCGACGCGGTCGTGGAGCACGCGGCGGTGCGCCGCTCACGGGCCGAGCTCCAAGGCCACGCCGCCTGGTACGGTCGCCACTTCCACCGTTTCCGCACGCTCCACCCCGGGGTGTTCGACCGCGGACCGACCTGGCGGAGCAGAGCCGTGCTGCGCGCCAGCGCACCGCTCAAGGCCGTGACCGGCGCGCTCTCGATCTTCCGGAAGCATCCGTCGCTCTCCGGCTGCTGGCGGGCGTTCCCGGGAGTGGTGGCGTTCCGGCGGGCGTGGTACCGGGCGGTGGTGGAGGGATGGGAGTGATGAGATCCACCGAGCCACCCCGGGTTGAAACCCGGGGCTACGTGCCCCCGCCCCGTGAACGGGGCGGCCTCCCCCTCTCCCGGGGGTTGGGTGGGAGAGGGGAGAGGGGGATCGAGGGGGTGAGGTCCCGGGTGGGCGGTGGTCTTTGGGGGTGGGCGCCATGAGATCCACCGAGCGCCGCTTCCTCCACTCCACCGTGGCGGCCTATGGCAGCCAGCTCGCGCGGGTGCTCATCCGCATCGCGGGCGACCTGCTCTTGGCGCGGCTCATCCTGCCGACCCGCTATGGGCTGTTCGACCTCGCTTACGGGATCGTCCTCATCGCCGGCATCTTCCGCGATCTCGGGCTCCCCTATCAGCTGGTGCGCGACGAGCGCCGGCCGTATGGCACGGTGTTCCTGTGGACGTCCGGCGCCGGCCTGGCCCTGACCCTCGGCCTGGCCCTGGGTGCGCCGCTCTTCGCGGGCCTCGATCCGGGCCTGCCGGAGGTGCTGCGGATCTACTCGTTGTTCGTCCTCCTGGACGGCCTCTCGGTCGTCCCCAAGGTCTTCTTCGAGCGGGAGCTGGAGGTGGGCCGGCTGGTGGTGCCGGAGGTGTTGCGCGGGCTGACCATGGCGGCGGTGTCGATCACCCTGGCGGTCCTCCATTTCGGGGTGTGGAGCCTGGTGGCCGGCCAGCTCGCGGGCGCGGCCCTGTTCGCGGCGATGCTCTGGGCGCGGGCGCGCGGGCACATGCCGCTCGACTTCCAGCCGCGGCTGATTCCGGATCTGATCAGCCGCTCGATGACCCTCTTCTTCATCGCCCTGATGGCGCTCCCCGTGCCCTATGTCTCGCGGTTCGTCATCGGCGGGATGCTCCCCGGGAGACAGGGGACCTTCCAGGTCGGGCAGTACGGCAAGGCGCGGGACTGGGGCTTCCGCCTGCAGGAGCTGATCCAGCCGGCCGTGGCGCGGGTCCTCTACCCCGCCCTGGTGGCCTATCGCGGAGAGCGGGACCGGTTCGTCGGCGCCTACCGGATCGGCACGCTGTCGATCCTCGCCCTGGAGACGCTGGCCGCCTACTTCCTCTTCTTCAACACCGAGATCGTGCTGCTGCGGATCCTGATCGGCCCGCAATGGGCTCCGGCAGTGCCTCTGCTCAAGATCCTCTGCTTCGTGCCGCTGACCGATCCGTTCTCGCGGCTGGGCGGCGAGGTCCTCAAGACCGAAGGGGAGGATCGCGCCTGGCTGGCGGCCGTGGTGCTCAACTTCGTCTCGCTGGTGGGGTTCGGCATCGTCCTGACCCGGCTGCTGGGGGTGGCGGGGATGGCCTGGGCGAGCTATCTGCTCCTCGGCAACTGGGTGCTCGCGTGGCGGGTCTGGCGCGTCTGCGGCGCGGAGTTCTGGAAGCTGGCGCGCGACCTGCTGTTCGTCTATCTGCTGCCGCTCCCCCTGTTCCTGGGTGTCGCGTGGCTCTTCCCGGCGGAGTCGTGGCCGCGGCTGGGGGCTTCGGTGGTGGCCGGCGCGCTGGTTGCCGGGGTGTACTTCTGGCGGTTCCACAAGCCGTTCCGGGAGTTCTTTCGAGCATGAGAGTCGCCTTCGTCATGCCCGGGGTCGGCATCGTCGGGCGCGGCGCCGAGGCGTTCGTGGTGGAGCTGTGCGCGGCTCTCGCGGAGCGCCATGGGTTCGAGGTGACGCTCTTCTGCCGCGGGCCGGCGCCGGTGCCCCACCGGCGGATTCGCGCCGTCTCCCGCGACGCGCGGTGGGTGAACGCCATCTATTCGGCCAACCGGCTCGGACGCAAGGTCTTCGACACGCTCTTCCTCGATCCCCTGAGCCTGGAGTGGTATACCGCGGCGCTCTCGGCGCTGCCCGCGCTCTGGCGCGGCGGCTACGACGCGGTGGTGATGGAAGGAGGGCTGGTGGGCGCCTGGTGCTGCCGCCTGCTCCGCCGTCTGAAAGGCGTGCCGTTCGTGGACATCGCGCACGGGCAGGACTCCAAGTGGGAAGGAGCGTTCGCGCGCCAGTGTCCGGACCGGGTGGTGGCCTTCACCGAGGCGGCCCGACGGATGATCCTCTCCCGGGCGCCGCGGGCGCGGGTCGTCGTCATCCCCCACGGGGTGGATCTGGACCGCTTCCGGCCGGACGCGACGCCCGTGCCCCTGGACCTGCCGCGGCCGGTCGTGCTCTGTGCGGGAGCGGTCGACGCCCACAAGCGGATGGACCTGGCGGTCGAGGCCGCGGCGCGGGCCGGGGCGAGCCTGGTGATCCTCGGCGAAGGGCCGGAAGGAGAGCGCGTCGACCGGCTCGCGGCCGCTCGGCTGCCGGGACGCTACCTGCGGTCCACCGTGCCGCGAGAGGAGATGCCCGGTTGGTACGCCGCGGCGGATTGTTTTACGCTACCCTCACGGGCGGAGTCTTTCGGGCTGACCTATCTCGAAGCGCTCGCCTGCGGCCGGCCCTGTGTGGCTCCGGACGACGAGGTCCGGCGGGAGGTGATCGGCGAAGCCGGAATCTGCTGCGACGTCACCGACCCGGAGGCCTACGCCGGAGCCCTCGCCGCCGCGCTGGCGCGGGCTTGGGGAGAGACTCCCCGGCGGCGCGCCGAGCGCTTCCCGGTGACCGCCACGATCGATGCGTATGCCACGCTCTTGCGGGAGCTGAAATGAAGCCCCTCACCCCCTGGCCCCCTCTCCCACCCCCTCACGTTCGCCGGGAGAGGGGGAAACTGCTGGCTGCGATGGGCTGGCCACGGTCCGATCGGGAAGGTCCCCCCTCTCCCGGTGGGAGGGAGGGGGTGGGAGAGGGGGCCAGGGGGTGAGGGGCCTCCCCGTCCTCATGCTCCACCACGTCGAGCCCGGGCCGCTCGATCCTCCCCCGTTGCACCCGGACAGCTATCTTTCGCGGCAGGATTTCGCCGGCCTCCTCGACGATCTCGCGGCGCGCGGCATCCGCACGCTCACCCTCGCCGAGGCCCTCCAGGGAAAGCCGCCCCGCCGCAGCGTGGTCCTCACCTTCGATGACGGCTGCCGCTGCTTCCGCGATCATGCTCTGCCCGAGCTCCAGGCCCGCGGCATGACGGCGACCCTGTTCACCGTGAGCGGCGCGCTGGGAGGCACCAATCATTGGGACCGGGAAGCGGGCGAGCGGACGGAGGAGCTGCTCGGCGCGGAAGACCTGTGCCGGCTCGCGCAGGCGGGGATCGAGATCGGCTCGCACAGCCGGCATCACCGCGACCTGACGAAGTGCTCCGAGGCGGAGCTCGACGAGGAGCTCGCGGGCTCCCGCGCCGACCTCGAAGGGGTGCTCGGCGCGCCGGTCCGGACCTTCTGCTATCCCTACGGCCATGTGGACGAACGCGCTCGGACGGCGGCCCGCGCGGCCGGATATCTGGCGGCGGTGAGCATCCACGCGCAGCCCGGGGCGCAGGCCGGCGATCCGTGGTCCCTGCCGCGCATGATCATCAACCCCGGGGAGAGCCGCTTCGAGCGGCGGCTCAAGGTGAGCGGCCTCTATCCTCTGTGGAGCCGGCTCCCCCGCCTCGGCGTCCTCGCCGGACTGCGCAGGAGGACCGCCGCGTGATGTGGAAGCGCCTGAGCCGCGATTTCCGGCGCCTGCGGCAGGTCAAGGGGCGGGGCTTCTGGATGGCGCTCGCCGACGCGCTCCTCTTCGACTCCGGCTTCCAGGCCCTCCTCGCCCACCGCATGGCGCACGCCCTGGCCCGCCACGGCATCCCGGTGCTCCCCGCCCTCTGCCGCCGCTGGGCGATCGGCGCCTGCGGGGTCGACATCCTGCCGCGGGCGGACCTGGGCGGCGGCTGCATCATCGCCCACGGCATCGGCCTGGTCGTCGGCGGCCGGACGGTGATCGGCGAGGACTGCACGCTGCTGCACGGCGTGACCCTGGGCGAAGCCCGCTCCGACGAGCTCGACTGCCCGCGCCTGGGCGACCGCGTCACGGTCGGCGCGGGAGCCATCGTGCTCGGAGGCATCACGATCGGCGATGATGTACTGATCGGGGCCGGCTCCGTGGTGGTGTCCGACGTCCCGCCTGGAGCCGTGGTCGCCGGCGTCCCCGCCCGCCGCCTCGGAGGAGACCACCCATGAAGACCCCACCGTCTCGTCCCTTCTCCGTCCTTTGGGTCCCTCTGGTCCTTTTCGTCTTTTGCTTTCCTCCAGCCGCCCAGGCCGCCGCGCCCACGATCTGCGACCAGAACACCCCCTTGACGCTGATCGGGATCGACACCACGACCGGCAGCATGCTCTTCTCCGTGCCGCCGCTCCACGGGAGCACGGGCACGGGCTGGCTGGTGGAGATCGACGCCGCCGGCCGCGAGGCGCGGGCGTATCCCGATCCTCCCAAGGGGCTGTTCTCCGGCTCGGTGGGACCCGGACCGGTCCTCTCGGTCGTCCCCTGCGGCGAGAACTGCGTCCAGCCCATGCAGTGGCATAGAGGCTCCTGGGATCCCGTTGGCGAGCCGCTGCGCACGCCGACCGCCTCGAACCTCGCGCCGACCTACGACGAGTCGGGAGCGCCCTGGCTCGTGCTCCAGGGAGCGGCGAAGCCGGACGGCCGGCTCCCCACCTGGGCTTTCCGGCTGAAGGACCGGGAATGGAGCGGGCGCGGGCCGATCGACGTCCTGGCGGCCGGCGAGCCGGCGGCCCTTCCGGCGCCGCAACGCAAGGACGGCATCCTCATCGGCACGGGCCTGTTCTCGTCCTCGGGGAGCCCGGAGAACTGGGTCACGGCCGTGCCCACGCTGACCGCAGACCGCCGCGGCCAGCTCGTCGCGCTCACCGGCACCTCGGCTGCCTATCTGTCGGCCGACGGCGTGGTCTATCTCTCGGACGACGCGGGAAAGAAATGGCGCCGGTCGACCTGGACGCCCTGGGGCGCGACCGAGATCGTCGGGAGCTGGCTGCAGGGGAAGGACTACTGGGTGGACCTGGCCTTCGGCAGCCAGCTCGGAGGCCTGCGGCTCGTCTGGTACGACCGCCGGGTCGCCTCGCAGGGCGAGCGCATCCTGTTGACCCGCCTGACGCCCGGCGGCGGCTGGGCCACCCTGGCCGAGGCGCCCAGCGAGATCCGCACCAAGAACGGCGATCACCTGCAGATCGCGCAGGTGCTGGTGCCCAAAGGGGATGCCTGGCTGCTCCTCTCCGGCTGCGCCGCCACGCCCCAGGGCTCGGGTGTGGTGGTCCGCGCGTTCGACGGCAAGTCGCTGTCGGAGCCCCGGTTCGTGGCGTTCAAGACCGGCCGCTGAAAGGCCTCACACACGCGCTACGGCCGAGCGCCTCAAGCATGCGATGCGTGAGGACCTGGTGGCGGTCGGTCCCCGCACGTGGAGTCGAGAGGTACGCCTTCCGCTCCTCGGCGCACCTGGGTGGACCCGGGAGGGCAGCCACTGCCCTCTTGAAACGCCGTTCCCGGTCCTCACGACGCTCCTACCAATTCGAGAGGGCAGTACATGCCCTCCTGGAACAGACCTGCCGCTCCGCGGCACAGCCCGGCCGACTTTCGGCGCGCCTCTCCGGATTCGGGAGGGCAGTGAGCGCCCTCTTGGAGCGCGCCTCGCGCTCCTCGCCGTGCGACCGCGGATCCAAGAGGGCAGCGACGGCCCTCCTGAGTCGCGGCTGCGGACGCCGGGAGCAGGCGGACGGACCCAAGAGGGCCGTCACTGCCCTCTTGGATCCGCACGTCCGCAACTCGGGGATACCTCTCGGTTTGGGGAGGGCAGCGGCTGCCCTTCTGGGGCCGATCTCGCGCGCCGGTCCGCGAACGTCAGGGGGCCGGCGTGGGCTCGGTGGAGGGCTTGCGCCGGGGGCCGCGCTTGCGGCGCGGGCGCATGTTGTACTGCACCAGTCTCTCGCTGTCGTGGCCGAAGATGGCGACGAGGATCGCGCGGACCTCGATCGCGGCGATCTTGCCGGCCCGCTTGACCTCTCTCATCTCCTGGGTCGCCTGCTGGCGCTGCCCCTGCAAGCTGTCGCGCAGCGCTTGCAGCTCCCGGAGTCGGTCGTTCGCAGTCTTGAGCTTGTCGAGGTGCACGTAGAGCTGCCTCTTGTCCCGGTGCTCGGCGGCTCCCCGGAGGAGCTGGTCCCAATCGATAAATGTGTCGGCTAGAGCTACTTTTGGCATGCGATCCCCTCCTTTTCGATGACGCCGATACAGCATTGTATCCGAAAGCGGGCGCCCTATTCCATTGCTGCCACCGCCTCCACTCCCGGCGTGGTCGTGGCGGAGGCGCGCCAGGTGCGGCCATCGGCGGCCTTGACCTGGATATCCCAGGTCCCGGGCGGCACGTCGTCCAACGAGAGGCGGCCGCGGCTCAGGGACCAGGAATCGGTTGGCTCTCCGAAGCCGGCGAAGGTGCGGAAGGGGCGGCCTCCCGCTCCGACCACGCGGACCGTCGCGGGCACCGGCGAATCCACCAGGGCTTCCACCCTCACCCGCAGCTTGCACGGCGGCGGCAGGGTGACCCGGCCAGCGTCGCCCGGGGAGGCGACCGCGATCTCCAGGGCCGCCGTGGAGTCGCTCAGGAGCAGGAGCTGCCAGCCTCCCGGGGGAACGCGCGTCAGACGCGCCCGGCCGTCCTCTACCACGGCGGCCGTCCCGTCGCCGACCTTCCGGCCGGCTCCGTCGAGCACGGCGTAGTAGAGGGTCCGCGGGAGAGGACCGAACGCGGTGGCGACCTGGAGGGTCACCCCCTCCGTCGCATGCAGCTGGAGCTCCACCTCGCCGGACGGGCCGGAGGAGTCGACCCGCACCGATGTCTCGGCCGGCGCATAGCCGTCGGCCTGGGCGCGCAGGCGCCAGCTCCCCTCCTCGACGTTGCGAAGGACGAAGACGCCTCGGCTGTCCGAGCGCGCCTGCCCCCGGACCGAGTCGCTCTCGGCAGCCAGAAGCTGTACGGTCACCTCTGCCAGCGGATCGGCGTCCGCCGCATCCACCACCCGGCCGGTCACGTCCGCGGACGGCAGGTCGATGGTGATGTCCATGTCGCCTTGCAGGTCCACCGTCTCTTCGTGGCGTGAGCCGCCGGAGCCCGTCTCCAGCTGCAGGCGGTAGGAGCCGGGCGCCAGCCCCGGGAAGCGGAACCGGCCGTCGGCATCGGTCTCGCTGACGGCCCTCCTCTGCTTCGGTCCCTCCACGAGGAGGGTCGCTCCGGTGACGGGCTCGCCGCTGCGCACTACGCGGCCCAACAGCTCGTACCCGTGCTGCATGTCGAGATCGAGGTGCGCCTCGCCGGACTCGAGCCGCACCGCTCCCTCGGCGTACAGCGCGGTCCCCGGCAGCTCGGCCCGGACCCGCCAGTCTCCCGGCTGCAGCGACTCGATCCGGTAGGAGCCGTCCGGCTCCACCCGCCCTCCGAGCGGCATGCCGCGGCCCCACGCCACCACCTGGACGCGCGCCAGCTCGGCGGCTTCGACTCCGGTGATGCGGCCGGCGATGGCGCCTCCCTGGGTGAGCCGGAGCTCGAGACCGGTCACGGAGCTGCCGGCCACGGAGATCGGCACCCGATCGGAGCGGGCGAAACCTTCCTTCTCCACGCCTGCCCGGTAGTCGCCGTCCGCCACCGCCGCGAAGCGGAACGAGCCGTCGCCCTGGCTCACGGTGCTCAAGGGCCGGCCTCCGGGCCCCGCCAGCCACACCTGCGCGCCCGCCACCGGTGCTCCGGTTCCATCGACCACCCGGCCGCTCACCTCGTTGCCGCCTTCGAGCGAGAAGTCGAGGGAGTTGTCCCCCACCTTCAGCTCCACCTGCCGGCGTGCCGTGCCGTACTCGGGATGGCTCGCTTCCAGGGTGCGGAGGCCCGGCGGGAGACTGTCGAGCTCGTAGCGGCCGTCGCCGTCCGTGGTGGCCATGTGGAACCCGCTCTGCCGGTCCTCGGGCGCGAGCTGCACCTGGGCGTCGGACACAGCGCGGCCCGACGGCGCGAGGACGTGCCCTGTGAGGAGGGCCGCGGGCGACAGCGTGATCTCGACGCCGCGCTTCTCCTCGCCGCTCTGCACCTCCAGGCCGGCGACCGTGCCGGTCTGCCACCCGGCTGCCTGGGCGACGAGATCGACCGGACCGGGCGCCACGTCGGTGATCCGGAAGAGCCCTTCGGAGTCGCTCCGGCTGTCCGGAGGAGCCTCGCCGAACCGCATGAAGCGGTCGCGGGACCGGAAGTCGACCCGCACGGACGCGCCCGCGATCGGCTTGCCGCCGGGGTCGACCACCCGTCCGGAGATCGTCCCCACCGCCTGCAGGACGATCCGGACCGGCCGCTCCGGCGGCACCTGGATCCCCTTGGCCTCGCCCGAGGCGTATCCGGTCCGCTGGACCGACAGGTTCACCGTGCTGCCGGAGCGCAGATCCTCGATCCGGAAGAAGCCGTCCGAACCCGACACGGCCGCCGGCTCCCCGGTCTCCGGCACCGCGGGGAAGGGGAACGGGAAGGAGCTGTCGACGGCTTCCAGCAGCTGGACAGCCGCTCCTTCGACCGGCTTGCCCGCGGTATCGACCACGGAGCCTTCGAGGACGGCGCCCGGCGCGAGGACGAGGGTGCCGAGGTCGGTGGCGCGGCTCCCCTCCGGGATCTCCAGGGTGGGAACGGTGAGCGGCGCCCAGCCGCGGCTCCGGGCGGTGAGGTCGTAGCGCCCGGCCGGCAGATGGAGCAGGTCGAAGCGGCCGTCCGCTCCCGTGACCGCCTCGAACGTATCCAGCTTTTCCGGGGCGAGAGCGGCGCGGAACCGCGCGGGACCGGTCGTCACCGACGACCGCAGGGTGACCCGTGCGCCCGCGATCGGCCGGCGGTCCGCGCCCAGGACGTGCCCGAAGGCGCTGCGGCCGCTCCGCAGCACGATGCGGAGCGGCGAGGCCGGCCGGCCACCAGGAGAGGGCGCCGACGCTTGGACCCGGGAAGGCGAGAAACCCTCCTTCGTCACGCGCAGCTCGTACTCGATCCCTCCCACCAACCCGCCCCACCGGAAGCGGCCGTCCGGACCGCTGCGCACCAGGAGGCCGCGGCTCCGGAAGAGCCGCATCAGCGAGGCCATCGGCAGGTTCTGCGGCCGGGTCTGGGAATCCGTGGTGATCTCCGCGCCGGCCACCGGGCGTCCCGCTTCGTCCACCACCACTCCCGTCACCGCCAGGTCGGGCTGGAGGGAGAGGGTCAGAGGGCCGCGCGGCCTCTCCTCGGACTTCCGGACCTCCACCAGATCGGACAGGAAATCCGGAGCCGCCGCCTGCACGGAGAAAGGTCCCGCGGCCGGGACCGGCAGGCGGGCCTCGCCCCGGGCGTCAGTCCGCTGGAATCCCCCGAAATCGGCGCTCAACCAGACCAGGGCGCCGGGCAACGGGCGGCCGTCGGTGGCGGAGACGACCCGGGCCACGGCCTCTCCGGCCGCGGGCAGGCGGAGCTCCCGCGGCGTCTGCGGCTCGCCCGGCTGGAAGGGCCGGACCCGCCCCTCCAGGCTCCGGCCGCCGGAGGCGACCAGCACGAGGGTCAAAGGGGCGCCGCCCGGCGCAACGAGATCGAGAAGGCCGCCGTCGCCGGTCATCCCCAGAAGCATCCCCTTGTCTTGCCGGACCGCCACGCCGGCCGCGGGCTTGCCGTCGGCCGCGAGCACGCGCAGCGGCACGGCCGGGCCTGAGGCCAAGCGCAGATCGACGGTCTTCGCCCGCACCTCCCTACGCTCGGCGCTCGCGAAGCCGGGGCCGGCCGCGCGCACGGTCACCGCCGCGGTCCCCGCCCGGTGCAGGACCGCCCGCCCTTGTGCGTCCGTGACCGCCCATCCGGAAGCGTTCTGCCAGGAGGAGAGCGAGGGTGCAGTGGGCTCGCCCTGCACCCGCGCGGCCGGCACGGGCTTGCCGTCGGGGCCGAGGACCCGCACCGCGAGCCCGGTATCGCGCTGCAGACGGACCGAGGGGAGATCGAGCTCGCCGGTCAGAGGCGATACCGAAGCCTCCTGGGGGACGAGCCCCTCGCCGCCGGCGACCACCGTCCACATCCCCGTGTCCGGAGCCTGCAGCTGGAAGGAGCCGTCGGCGCCGCTCTCGGCGCTCGCCACGGGCTCGGGAGCTTCCTTGCCCGCCAGCTCCAGCCGGCCGGCTGCGTAGACAGACGCGACCGGCACCAGCCGCACCCGCACCTTGGCCAGCGGGGCTCCCAAGGCATCGAGGATGCGCCCGCGGATCGGGATGCCGGCGGCGAGAACAGCCTGGGGGATGAGCCAGAGACAGGCGAGCAGCAGGACGGAGCGGGCTCGGGACATCGGACCTCCCTGAAATCTGCCCGCTTAGGATAAAGGACAACAAGGACGGCAGGGACAACCAAGGACCTCGTCCTTGCTGTCCCTGGTGTCCTTGCCGTCCTTGGAAGGGTGGGGGAACTTACGCGTGCACCGGCGCCTGCTGCGGGATGCGCAGGCGCTGGCCGGGATAGATCTCGTCGGGGTCTTTGAGCATCGGCTTGTTGGCCTCGAAGATCGCCATGTACTTGTTGGCGTCGCCATAGTGCTCCTTGGCGATCTTCGACAGCGTGTCGCCCTTCTTGACCTCGTAGTACTGGGACTCGGGCTCCTGCTTGGCGACCGTCATCCGGTCGTCGACCGAGCCGATCCCCTCATGGTTGCCGACCAGCAGGACGATCTTCTCCCGGTCCGACTGGCTTGCAGCCTGGCCGGTCAGGGTGACCTTGTCGTCGTCGACCCGGACGCCGAGGTCCTGCACCTTGAAGCCCATGCCCTCGATGACCTTGACCAGGGCCGCGGCCTTGCGGCGGTCGTTCAGCTCGCGGACCTGCTGCGGGCTCGGCCCCTGGGGCGCGGCCTCAGCGTGGGCTCCCCCTCCCGGCGCCGGCTTCTTGTCGTCGTCTCCCAGACCGAGCTTGCGGCCGACGTTCTTGGCGAATTCGATCAGACCCATGGATATTCTCCTCTGTACGTCTCGCGCGTCAGCACGCAAAACTGTTGGAGAGGAGTAGCAGCTCCCATGCCAGACAAAAAAGAAGGCGGCCTCGTGCGGCCGCCTGTGATGGAGGGAGCGGATGTTCGAGGCTCACCGAGAGGTGCTGCGCTCGGTCCTTGGGGACCCACCCGAGGGTGGGGAGCCTCACAACCCCCGCTGTCGAGTCTCAGGATAGGACGGGAAAATTACGAAACAGATTACGGCTCGACCTTTTTCGCGACGGACTGCGCCATTTTCTCCACCACCTCGTCAATCGTAAGATTCGAAGTGTCGACAAGTGTATAGGTCTCGTCGTGCGTGAGGGGGGAGTCGTCGCGGGTGCTGTCGCGCAGGTCGCGGCGAGCCAGGTCTTCGAGGACCTGCTCGTAGGTCAGCGCACGGCCGGCGGCAATCAGCTCTTCGAAGCGGCGCCGGCCGCGTACGTCGGTGCGGGCGCTCAGAAAGAACTTGTGCGGGGTTTCAGGGAAGACCCGGGTGCCGATGTCCCGCCCCTCCAGGACGCCGCCGAGCCGGTGGGCGGTCTCCTGCTGCTGGGCGACCATCCGCCGGCGGACCTCCGGGTAGGCCGAGACGGTGGAGGTGGCCTCGCTGACTTCGGGAGTGCGGATGCGCGACTCCACCGGCTCGCCGTCCAGCAGGACCTCGAATCGGCCGTCCTCGCCGGAGCGCAGGCTCACCTCGGTCCGCGCGGCGATCGCCTCGACGGCGGCGCGGTCCGCGGGATCGATTCCGCTCTCCAGAACCTTGAGGCCGAGAGCGCGGTACATGGCTCCGGTGTCGAGATAGGGGATCCCCAGCCGCCGGGCGAGCCGCTTCGAGACGCTGCTCTTGCCCACGCCCGCGGGGCCGTCGATGGCCACGATCAGGGGCCGCCCACCGCTCACGGACGCCGGCCCCGGCCGGGCCGCACACCCTTCTTCGCTGGAGACCGTTTCGCGGGAGAGCTCTTCGCCTTCTTCGGAGGCTCCCCCTGGGCCGCCCGCTTCACCGAGAGCGGCTTCTTCTTTTTCGCGGGCGCGCTCTTCCTCTCGGGAGCGGCCTGACGAGACGCCTGCTGTTGAGGGTCCTTCTTCTTTTTCGGCCGGGCAGTGATCCTGCGCAGGGTCTCGACCTCGCGCTCGGACAGCTCGCGCACGGCGCCGACCGGCAGATGCGGATCGCGCAGGGGGCCGATGGCGACCCGCCGCAGCTTCTGCACCGGGTGGCCGACGCGCAGGAACATCTCGCGGATCTGCCGGGTCCGCCCCTGAGTCAGCTCGACGACCCACCAGGTGTTGTGCCCCTCGTCGTCGTCGCTCCCCCTCCGCCGTTGCGGCCCTCTGGCCCGCCGGGCGATCCGGGCGGGGGCCGTGCGCTCTCCGTCGAGGACGATCCCCTCGCGCAGCCGGTCGAGCTCCGCCTCCGACGGCTCGCCCTTGACCTTGACCTCGTAGGTCTTGGTGCCGCCGTAGCGCGGATGCGCCACGTGCTGGGCGAAGTCCCCGTCGTCGGTCAAGAGGATCAGTCCCTCGGAGTCGAAATCGAGCCGGCCCACCGGGACGAGGGCCTTGCGCAACGCCGGGGGCACGAAATCCATCACGGTCTGCCGCTCCTGGGGATCGGAGGCCGTGGACATCACGCCCCGGGGCTTGTTGAGCAGGAGGTAGCGGTGGGGACCCTCGTGGGGCTGGACCCGCTTGCCGTCGACCTTGATGGCGTCCTTGGCCGCATCGGCCTTGTCGCCGATCCCCGCCGGCTGGCCGTTGACCGTGACCCGGCCCTCGCGGATCAGCTCCTCGGCCTTGCGCCGCGAGGCGATCCCTGCCCGCGCCAGGATGCGCTGGATGCGCTCCTGGGTCATGAGGCCTCCCCCTCCCCCTCCTGCGCCTCCTCGATCTCCGCCATCTCGCGCAGGATGCGCTCCTCGCGGTCCTCCCGTTCCCCGGGGGGCGCCACGGAGTCGAGCGTGGCCTGGGAGAGCTGGCCGTCGCCGGCGGCTCCCCCCATCCCGAACGTCTCCTCGAACTCCTCGAGCGGCGGCAGGTCGCGCAGGCTGTTGAGCCCGAAGTGCACCAGGAACTCCTTCGTGGTGCCGTAGAGGAAGGGCTTGCCGACCACCTCCTTGCGGCCGGTGATGCGGACGAGGCGGCGCTCCAGCAGGGTCTTGATCACGCCCGCGGGGCTGACGCTGCGCAGCTCCTGGATCTCCGGACCGGTGATCGGCTGGCGGTAGGCGATGATCGCCAGGGTCTCCAGCGCAGCCATCGACAGCTTGGTGCCGCCGCTCACGTCGAAGAAGCGGCGGAGCCACCCGACCATCTCCGGCCGCGTCGCGATGCGCACGCCCCCGGCCACGTCCTCGGCCATCACGCCGCGGTCCTCGCCGCCCCGGTAGCGGGCCAGCACGGCCTCCAGCGCCTCCGCCGCCGCCGCCCGCTCCTCCTCCTCGAACATCTCCAGCAGCCGGGAACGGGGAACTGGCTCGGACGAGACGAACAGGACCGCCTCGATGGCGGCCTCCATGTCGCTGCGCTCGGTCATAGCCCGATCGTCTCCCGGTCGTGCAGGTCGGCTTCGCGGGTGGTGCGGTAGAGCAGGATGTCCCCGGCCTCGGTCTGGTGGATGCGCACCAGGTTGAGCCGCGCCAGCTCGAGCACCGCCAGGAAGGCGGCGATCGCCTCGGCCCGGCAGGTGCGGGTCTTCAGATCCTGTACCAGGTCGAACGGCCGGCCGGCGTCGAGCGCGCCGAGCAGGCGGTCGAACTGGCCGCGCACCGAATACTCTTCGAGGCTGAGCTGGAGCGGCGGCGGATGCTCCCGCTCATAGCGGACCAGCGCCTGCTTGAGCGCGCCGAGGAGATCGAAGAGCGAGACCTCGCCGATGTCGATCTCCTCGTCCTCGGCGAGCTCGGGCTTGGGCAGCGGCTGCGGCTTGCGCGTCCAGATGCCCATGCGCACGCGGTCGAGCTCGGCGAGCGACTGGGCCGCCTCCTTGAGGCGCCGGTACTCCAGCAGCCGCTCCACCAGGTCCTGCCGCGGGTCCTCCTCGGGCTCCCCCTCGGCCTTGGTGGGCCGGGGCAGCAGCATCTTGGACTTCAGGTGGATGAGGAGAGCCGCCTCGTAGATGTACTCGCCCGCGACGTCGAGGTTGAGCTCCTCCAGGATCCGCAGGTACTCGTGGAACTGGTCGCAGATCACCGCCACCGGGATGTCGGTGATCTCCACCTTGTTGATCTTGATCAGGTGGAGGAGCAGATCGAGCGGTCCCTCGAAGATCGGGAGGTGCACACGCCAGGAGTCGGGCAGGAGCCCCCCTGACGGCACCGGGGCCGCCGTCTCGTCGCCCTGCACGGGATCGACCACGGGATCGAGGGGCTCGCTCATCCGGCCACCCCTGCGGCGGTCTTCGCCTGCTCGAGCGCCTTGCGGTAGTCGAGCCCCAGGGCCGAGCGGACCATGTCCATGGTCTCGGCGGTCCGCTCGCGGGCCTTCTTCGAGCCTTCGAGCAGGATGTCGAAGACCGTGTCGCGGTCGAGCTGGGCGCGGCGCCGGCGCATCGGCTCCAGGGTTTCGTTGATGATCTGGGCGAGCAGCTTCTTGTCGTCGACGCAGCCGATCTCGGCGGCCCGGCACTGGTGCGCCACCCGCTCCTGGACGTCCAAGGGTGACATCAGCTTGTGGAACTCGTAGAGGTTGCACACCTCGGGGCGGCCCGGGTCCTTGCGCGTCAGGCGCTGCGGATCGGTGAACATCTGCTTGCACTTGGCCAGAACCTCTTCGGGCGAGTCCGAGAGGTTGATCGCGTTGCCGTACGACTTCGACATCTTGCGGCCGTCGATCCCCGGCACCTTGGGGGTGGGCGTGAGCAGGATCTGCGGCTCCGGGAAGACCTCCCGGCCATACAGGAAGTGGAACCGGCGCACCAGCTCGCGCGACATCTCCAGGTGGCTCGACTGGTCCTCCCCCACCGGCACGAAGTGGGCGCGGTAGATGATGATGTCCACCGTCTGCAGCACCGGATAGCCGAGGAACCCGTAGGTCGAGAGGTCCTTGTTCTCGATCTGCTGCATCTGCTCCTTGTAGGTCGGCACCCGCTCCAGCCAGCCGAGCGGGGTGATCATCGAGAGGAGCAGGTGGAGCTCCGCATGGTCGGGCACCATCGACTGGATGAAGAGGACCGACCTCACGGGATCGAGCCCGGCGGCGAGCCAGTCGGTCACCATCTCCAGCGTGTTGTCGGCGATCTCCGAGGGATCGGCGTAGTCGCTGGTCAGGGCGTGCCAGTCGGCGGCGAAGTAGTAGCAGCGATAGCGGTCCTGGAGCTCGACCCAGTTCTTGAGAGCCCCGAAATAGTTTCCCAGGTGGATCTTGCCGGTCGAGCGCATGCCCGACAGCACGACTTTTTGTTCCGTCACGGTCATTTACCTCAGAGCTCGCTTCTCAGGCGACGAAATGGATGAGGACGGTCAAGATGCCGAACAGGAGCGGGAGCACCAACACCCCGACGACCAACAGCGCCAGAAGCATCCCGATCATAAAGCCGGAGGGGCGGATCGCCGCAAGCTTCGCCGCCCAGTCGGGAGGGAGGAGGTGGAGGGCGATGCGGCCTCCGTCGAGCGGCGGCAGCGGGATCAGGTGGAAGACGGTCAGGAATGCGTTGATCGTCACCAGGGCGGTCAGCGTGAAGATCAACGGGAAGTGCGGCGTCTCCGCATGGTCCCACTGATGGAGGAGGGCCAGAATGGACCCGTCCGCCGCCTGGAGCCCGGGCTGGCCGGTGATGCGGACGGCCGAGAGGAGAGCCACCGTTCCCAGCAGGCCGATCACGAAGCTGCAGAACGGCCCGGCCGCGGCGATCAGCAGGCCGGCGCGGTACGGCTCGCGCAGGTTCTTCTCCAAGACCGGGACCGGCCGCCCCCAGCCGAAGACCGGAGCGCCGAACAGGAGGAGGACGACCGGCAGGATGAGCGATCCGACCAGCTCGAGGTGGCGGAACGGGTTCAAGCTGACCCGGCCGAGGAGGCGGCCGGTCGAGTCGCCGCACCGCTCGGCGGTCCACGCCTTGAACGCCTCGCGGGCCGAGAGCGAGACAAGCAGGAGGAGGTACTCCATGCCCCCGGCGAAGATCCGCTGGGCATCCACTCAGGGCTCGTCCCCGGAGGTCCGCGACACCGAGGGCGGTGTCGGAGGCATGGGAGGCGCGGGCAGCGGCTCGGTGAGCCCGCGCAGCACGCCGCGCGCCTTGGAGCGGACCGCCCGCGTGTTCCCCCGCGCCAGCTCGCGCAGGAACGCCGCCGGCAGGGTCAGCAGGTTCGCCGCGATGAAGCGCAGGAGGCCCAGCGGACCCGCATGGCGGCGCACCCAGACGGCGTTGCTGCGGCCGGTGTGGAAGGTCTTGAGCGGGGTGTACGAGCCCGCCGTGGAAGCGGCCACCTTGTGCCAGATCCGGCTCTCCGGGGCATAGCGGAGGCGATATCCCGCATCGAGGGCCCGCCGGCACCAGTCCGCATCGTCCACGTTGATGAAATAGGCCGGATCGAGCGGCCCCACCCGCTCCAGGACGTCGCGCGGGATCATCAGGCAGCAGGTCGTCAGATAGGTGACGTCGCGCGCCCGGCTCCACCGCGGTCCGTCCTTCTTGCCGCGGCCGAGCTCGACCGCCACGGTCTCGCGGATGCGCAGCCGCCCGCCGGCCGCCCACAGCACGTCCGGCAGGTCGTAGTAGTAGATCTTGGGGCCGGCGCCGCCGACCTCCGGGTCCTCGCAGGCGCGGACGAGAGGCGCCAGGAAGCCGGGGTCGAGCTCGACGTCCGTGTTGAGCAGGAGCACCCAGCCGACCTCCGGGGACTCCAGGGCCTTGCGGATGCCCACCTCGTTGCCGCCGGCGAAGCCGAGGTTCTTGCCGGTCTCGAGGATCTCGAGGCCGGGCCGCGCGCGGCGCAGGCGCCCTACGGAGTCGTCGGTCGAGCCGTTGTCCACCACGACGAGGCGCAGCGCCTCGGCCCCGACGACGCGGTCGAGCGAGGACAGGGTGGCGAGCGTGTCCGCGGCGCCGTTCCAGTTGACCAGGACCACCGCCACACGGGCGTCCGGATCGCGCGGGGCCAGGGTCATCCCGCCACCTCCTGGCCCCAGCGCTCCGCCATCCCGCCACCGGCGAGACGCCGGTCGATCTCGTCGATCAAGGCCTGATTGGCGCTCAGCACGCGGGACTCCAGCCGGAGGGCCCACCCCTGGACCGCCAGGGTGACGAAGAACAGAGCGTGATGGATCCAGGGCTCAACCGCGCCCGTGGCCACCCCTCCGCCGAGCAGGAAGGTGGCGACGCCCAGAGCGACGGCGGCCAGCAGCCACGGTGCGGAGGACTTCTTGAAGCGGCTGACCTCGTCCAGATAGCTCGCTTCCAGGCCGTTCTCCTCCACCGTCTCGCGGACGGCCCGTCCGGTGATGAGCAGGTAGACCAGAATCCAGCAGTGCGAAAAGAGCTGCGCCAGACAGGAGACCAGGGCCACCAGCACATGACGCATCATGGCCGGATCGGCCGAGCCGTCGAGCAGATAGCCAAGGACGCCGGAAACCACGAAACCGAGTGTGGCCAGCGCGCCGATGATCAGCAGGGCGCGTCCCATCATGGTGGAAACCCTCGAAGACGATCAGGGACCAGGAATTGTGTCACATCCGGGCACCTGCCGCATCCATGCCGCCGCCGCATGGGCGGGGCGAAACCGTTCATCGATCCGCCGGCGGCCGGCGGCGCCGCGGCGCGCGGCCTCCGGGGGATCGGCCAGGGCAGCCGCCAGGGCGTCCGCCAGGGCCTCCGGCGCCTCGGGCGGCACGAGCCAGCCGGTCTTGCCGTCCTCGACCACCTCGGGGATGCCGCTCACCGCGCTGGCGATCACCGGCACGCCGGCCTCCATGGCCTCCAGCACCACCAGGGGCATCCCTTCGTAGATAGAAGGGACGACCAGGGCGCGAGCCCCCCGCAGGAGACTCCGAACGCAGGCGGCGTCGCAGCGGCCGAGGAAGCGGACCGCCGGTCCCAGCGAGAGCTCAGCAACCCGGCGCTCCAGGGCCGCCCGGTGCTCGCCATCCCCCGCGACCAGCAGGCGGGCCTCCGGCAGTTTCCGTAGCGCCTCCAACAGGACCTCGACTCCCTTGCGGATGCGCAGGCGGCCGACGAAGAGAAAATACCCTTCCTCCTCCGCCGCCTCTTCCACCACAGGCTCGACGGCCAGGCCACCCGTTACATTCGGCAGCACCCCCGGCCGCTCGACCTTGTAGTCGCGGCGGATCTCCTCCGCCGTGGCCGCGCTCGGCGCCAGCACCAGATCGGCCACCGAGGCGGTCAGGCTGCCGAGGAAGATCTGGAGCGGCGCCTTGAGCCAGCGGAACCGCCGTTCGACGCCTCCCGGGCGGCCCAGCACCCGGCCCGCGGCGACCAGCGGCCGCGCGGCCCGCCTCTCCTCCACGTAGCTCACCTGGAGCAGGGCCACCAGGCGGGGGACCGGGTCGAAGAGAGGCGCCACGATGGCGACGAGCAGAGCCGCCAGACCGCCGTCCGACTCGTGGACCTGCACCACATGGGGCCGGAACCGCCGCAACGCCCGCCAGACGGCCGGCACGGCGAACAGGGGGAACAGCACCTTGGGACCCGCCACCTCACCCGGTCCGCGTCCTAGGACCTCCACCACGCAACCCGCTTCCCGCAGACCGGCCGCCAACTGTAGCACCTGTTCGCCGACCCCGGAAACGTCCCGCGGCGGGAGGGTGTTGGCGACCAGGAGAACGCGGGGGGGCATCGGGGGAGTCTATCGCTCCCAGCCCACCAGCTCTGCCATCCAGCGCTCGGTCTGCCCCCGCAGCGCCTCCAGCCCGGGCTCTTCCAGCCGCCCCAGCAACTGGCGGGCGTCGTCGCGGGCGCGCTCCAGCCATTCGCGGTCGTCGGGCAGGCGGGCGAAACGGAACTGCGGCAGGCCGGCCTGACGGGTCCCGAGGAAGTCTCCCGGACCGCGGATCTCCAGGTCCGCCTCGGCGAGGACGAAGCCGTCGTTCGTGCGCTCGAAGACCTCCAGGCGGCGCTTCGCCTCGTCGGTCCGCTTGCCGTAGAGAGCGAAGCAGAGCGAGGGGCGGGCGCCGCGTCCGACCCGGCCGCGCAGCTGGTGGAGCTGGGCGAGACCGAAGCGCTCGGCGCTCTCCAGGACCATGCAGGTCGCCGCGGGGACGTCCACCCCGACTTCGATCACGGTCGTGGCCACCAGCACCCGGACCTCCCCGGCGGCAAAGGCACGCATGGCGCGCTCGCGCTCCGGAGCCGGCAGGCGGCCGTGCAACAGGGCGAAGGGCCATCCCGGCAGGTGCTCCCGCACGTGCTCCTCCACCCCGGCGAGCGAGGCGGCGGCCACCCGTTCGCTCTCCTCGATGAGCGGTGCCACCACGTAGGCGCGGCCGCCCGCCTCCAGCTCCTCGCGAACCCGGGCGTAAACCCTGGCTCTCTGGCGCTCCGGCAGGACGTGGGTGGCGACAGGCGTGCGGCCCGGGGGCAGCTCGTCGATCGTGGAGATCTCCAGGTCACCCCAGGCGGTCAGGGCGAGCGTGCGCGGAATCGGCGTGGCGGTCATCACCAGGAGATCCGTCCCCTCGCCCTTGCGCCGCAGCTCGGCCCGCTGCTCCACGCCGAAGCGGTGTTGCTCGTCCACCACCGCCAGCCCCAGGCGCCGGAACGCGACCTTCTCCTGGATCAGGGCATGGGTGCCCACGGCGAGGTCCACCTCCGCGATCTCCGAGCTCCTGCCGGTCGTGCCGGTGAACAGGCCGAGGCGCCAGCGCTTCCCGAGCAGCCTCTCCAGGCTCGCGAAGTGCTGCTCGGCGAGCAGCTCGGTCGGCGCCATGAAAGCCCCCTGAAACCCGTTCGCCAGGACGACCCCCAAGGCCAGGGCGGCCACCGCGGTCTTGCCGCTCCCCACATCGCCCTGGAGGAGGCGGAGCATGGGCCGCGGTCCTGCCAGGTCCGCGGCGATCTCGCGGAGCACCCTCTCCTGCGCCCCCGTCAGCGGGAACGGCACGAGCCCCCGGAGCTCGGCCAGCAGCTTCCCGCTCACCCGCGGGCGCAGGGGTTTGGGAGCAGCGGTCTCGCGGGAGCGCAGCAGGGCCAGAGCGAGCTGCGTCTCCAGGAGCTCGCCATAGATCACCCGCAGATGAGCCGGGCTGCGCCGCAGGTTCAAGGCCTCGACGTCGGCAAGCCCGTCCGGCCGGTGAAGGGCGAGGAGCGCCTCCCCCAGCCGCGGCAGGCCGTATTTCTCGAGGAGGTCGGCCGGAAGCGTATCCGCCACCTGGAGCGGCAGATCGAGGCCGCCGAGAACGGTATCCACCACCCGGCGGAGCGTGGCCGGTCCGAGGCCCCGGGCGCCCGAGACCGCAGGGTAGATCGGACTGATCCGTCCGATCGGTCCGATCCGACCGATCCGCTCGCACGACGGATTGACCAGCTCGAGCCCGCCCCCTTCCCGGCTCTCGCGGATCTGCCCATGCAGGACGTACTCCTCCCCCGCCACCACCTGCCGCGCAAGATACGGCAGATTGAACCAGACCACCGGAATCTCCCCCGAGCCATCCCGCAAAACCCCGCGCACCAGGCTGAAGCCGCGCCGCCGGGTCCGGAGCCGCCGCATCCCGGAAAGCGTCCCCCGGAACGTGCCGGCCTCCCCCACCGCCGCCTCCGCCACCAATCGCACCTCGCGCCTGTCCTCATAGCGCTGCGGCAGCCAGAGAACGAGATCGAGCACCGCCCGCAGCCCTGCCTTTTCGAGGGCGCGAGCCCGACCAGGCCCGATACCGCGGACGACAGCGAGAGGGGTATGAAGATCCATCTTTTCGGGCGGTGGTGCCCCCTCTCCCGGGGGAAGGGTGTGCGATGGGAGAGGGGGTCAGGGGGTGAGGTCTTACGGCTCGAACTTGAGCACCACCACCCCGAACCGCAGCTCATCCCCCTTGTGGATCTCGGCGGGGACTCCCGTCTCCAGGCGCATGCCGTTCAGGAAGGTGCTGTTCATCGTCCCGATCTCCTCGCCGAGGAAGAACTTGCCGCCGCGGCGGTAGAGCTTGGCGTGGCGCCGGCTCACCGAGCGCTGCGCGTCGAGCGGCGAGAGGTCCACGTCCGGATAGATGCCGGTCACCGGGTCCTTGCGGCCGACCGTGGTCTCCGGTCCCGTCGAGAGCGGGAACTCCATGCCCGAGAAATGGATCAGCTTCTCCGACCCTTCGGCCGGCGCCTGGAGGAGCGGCCGCGGGATCTCGCGCGACAGCGGCGTCGCCGAGTTCTTGTACATCGTCGTCCCGCGCAGCAGCTCGTCCGTCTCGCGCAGGCGGCGCGACAGCTTGCGCATCATGCGCACCGCCACCTCGGGGTTGTCGCGCAGCATCTGGTCGAACGTGGAGCCGTTGATCTGGAGGATCTTGGCCGGCGTCAGGGCGCGGGCCGAGGCGGCGCGCGGCATGTCTTCCAGGATCGACATCTCGCCGAAGAAGTCTCCCTTCTCCAGGACGGCGATGGCGGTCTCCTGGTCGTTCATCAGGTTGAGGATCTCGATCTTGCCCTCATGGATGATGTACATCTCCGTGCCGAGGTCCCCCTCGCGGAAGATGTACTCCCCCTCTTTGAGCTCTATGAGGACAGGACCACCCACAGCCCTTTTGGCACCGCCGCTGGTCGTCTTGAACACGGGATTGTTCATGCGCTGCTCATCCTTGGCCGAGCCAGAGCCGGCAGTCGTCACCCTCCGCACAGGCCGGCAGCCCCAGAGGGAGAGTCCAGTTGGGCTGGCGATGCCCGCTGTCGAACCCCCAGGCCACCGGCACCTCCAACCCGGAGAGGCTGTCGGAGACCAGGGCCGGCCAGTCCGCTTCCCCACCCCCATCCAGATGGCCGACGATCATGCCCGCGATCCTTGCGAGATTATCCGAGAGCCTGAGGTGGGTCAACTGACGGTCGATCCGGTACGGCGGCTCGTTGACGTCTTCCCAGAACACGACGGCGCCCTCCAGATCCGGGAACCAGGGCGTGCCGAGAGTCGCCGTCAAGAGACTCAGGCAGCCGCCGAGCAGCGGCCCGGTCATCGGCTGCTCTCCAGGCCGCCGCAGCCAGGAGCGAAACGGCAGCGCCTGGGGGTAGCGGCCGGCGAGGGCGTCGAGGAAGGAGGCCTCCTCCTCGGCTGTCATCCCGCGCGCCAGATCCGCCGCCACCATCGGTCCGTGGAAGGTCACGAGCCCCAGACGGCGCACCACCTCCA
>WNGB01005539.1_pt1 | contig 25642 bp, 20 predicted proteins | sample 5400681 | NCBI WGS metagenome assembly WNGB01 (sample SAMN13153367, study PRJNA577476) | soil metagenome | isolation source: 115 cm soil or saprolite under grassland replicate 2 | place: USA:California | collected 2016-06-15
CGCTCGAGCCCCCCATCCCACTCGAGGCGCCCACTGACGATGGCGTGCCGGCATCGGCCTGCTCGGCCGGGTGGTCGAGCACCGAAGGGTCATAAACGGCGCAACCGAGGACGCCCAGACCACTAAGTCCGAATAAGCGACATCCGACGAGGCGCCCGCAAGCGAGTCTCAGGCCCATGCTCTATTCATAAACCATCGCGCGATTCCGTGCGACCGGCGCGAGAGCCTTCGTCCGCGACAACTTCGGATTGTCACGGGATCTCGACGCGGCGCGTCTGCGTGCGGATTGTCGGCAGTCGATCCGAAAGGAAGCTCTCCTGAATCTTCACAGGGCGGCCCCGAACCGGTCCGCACACGAATCTGTCGTTCGGGTGGTGGCCCATCTTTTGGGAGTGACTGCCGAGGTAAGTATACGTACCTCGGAAAGGGCGCACGAAAGTAATCCCTGGCAAGGCCCCTTCTGGAATTCATACGACGGGTGTTTCGCCGTCGTCGCTCCATCGTACCGGCTTTCCAAAGGAGAGTGATGGGACTAGCGTCTCGGGATGGCCACGCACACTGACCTTCGCCAACTGGGTTCCACCGGTCCGCGCGTTTTTCCGCTGGCGCTCGGATGCATGGGGATGTCGGGGATGTATGGCCCCTCGGACGAACGCGAAAGCATCGCGACGATCCACGCGGCGCTCGATCGCGGTATCAACTTGCTCGATACCGGCGACTTCTACGGACACGGACACAACGAGATGCTCATCGGCCGGGCACTCCGCGATCGGCGAGACAAGGCCCTCATTTCCGTGAAGTTCGGCGCTCTGCGGTCGCCCGACGGCAGCTGGTTGGGCTTCGACGCGCGCCCCGCGGCGGTGAAGAATTTCCTCGCCTACACGCTGAACCGCCTGGGCGTCGACCATATCGACATCTATCGCCCTTCGCGGCTCGACTCCTCGGTGCCCATCGAGGAGACGATCGGCGCGATCGCCGATCTCGTGAAGGCCGGTTACGTCCGCCATATCGGCCTATCCGAAGTGGGACCGGAAACGATCCGAAGGGCCCATGCCGTCCACCCGATCTGCGATCTGCAGATCGAGTACTCGCTCATCAGCCGCGGTCCGGAAGCCAAAATTTTCCCGGCCCTTGCCGAGCTCGGCATCGCCGTTACCGCGTATGGCGTACTCTCGCGCGGCCTACTGAGCGGCTCCAAGCCCGCCGCGAAGGGGGATTTTCGTGCACATCTACCGCGGTTTACGGGAGAAAACCGGGAACGGAACCAGCGGCTCGTCGCGATGCTGCAAACACTCGCTGCCGAGAAGAACACGCGACCTGCTGCGCTGGCCATCGCTTGGGTCCTGGCGAAGGGCGGCAGCCTCGTTCCCGTCGTCGGCGCGCGGACGCAGGCGCAGCTGGCGGAATCGCTGGGCGCTCTCGATGTGGTGCTCGCCCCCGCGGATCTGGCGCGCATCGAGGAATCCCTCCCGGCCTCCGAGGTGGCCGGGACCCGCTACGACGAGCGCCAGATGCGAATGCTCGACAGCGAGCGGTAACGCGCGATTCAAAGCGCGTATTCGTAATATTCGACGCCGAGATCCTGAAACGCGCTGTGGTAGGTCGTTCCGACCCGGGCAATGGTGAACTCCGCCCGCGGCCTGTACTCGAGGCCCGCGGGCTCTCTTCCGTCGTGCAACGCCTCGTATTGTTGGCGAGACAAATCGAGCGGCTGGGCGAGTGCAGCAGCAAAGCCAATCCGCCGTGCCGCGCGTTCCCAGCCGACGACGGGGCTGACCGGCATCGCTTCGGCTGCGTCCCCGCTTCCGTAACCCACGGCGACCATCGGTCGCGACGTGAGCGGTAGCTCCCCGAGCGCCCCTTCCTCGAGTGCCGCGGCAATCCACGCGGGCAGCGCGGCCGTATAGAGATTGCCGACGTCTTTGACCCAGTCCGCTCCGAGACTCATCTTCTCACGCAAGAGCTTCTGGAAGCGCGCCTCTTTGCGCAAAACCTGGGCGACGGCGCTGGTGGCGGCATATGGGTCGATCGAATGCTCACCGGACAGCACGCGGGCGTAGAGATCCGGTGTAGCGAACGTCTCGCGTAGCACTTGTTCGTAGGCAACCTCGGCCTGCGCGCAGAGCTCTCGGAGCTCGTCGTGGTGATGGTCGCCGCGGGCAAGTCCCCGCACGTAGAGAAACGACATCGCTTGTAGCGGCATCAGGTGGTACGGCCGATGAAAGAAGAGCGCGCACACGTCACGGTAATACGCGCCGGCCGACACGCCGAGACGCTCGAGCATGTTTTCGACGGCGTGCACCGTTTCGTCGAGGTACGAGAATGTCGAATATTTGCCGCTGAACACTGGGAAATCACTGCCTCGCGCTTGCTCGGGGTAGCCTTCCATGAAATGCCGCGCCACCGGTTTGCGGAAATCGGGACCTCGGTAGTCGGACGCGCTTCCGGTGCGACGAAGATCGACGGCGAGGAGCTTGGCATCGGCTTCGACGAGCATCGCGACCGCCCCCGCACCCTGGGTCTGTTCGCCGGTCGATCCCCGCTCGTATTCGGCGACATCGGCGCTCACGACAATCGCCTGACGTCCCGCGCCATCGAACGCGGCGTACCGGAGAGCGCTCTTTAGAGCGTACACCCCCCCGAGGCACGCGTGCTTGAACTCCGGTACCTCGAGGTGCCGGGAGAGCCTTTTTTTCCCGAGCTGATCGAGAGCCCGATCGACCATGCCTCGGACGATGACTGCGCCGGCTGCATTGTCGGTGCTCGATTCGGTGCCGAGCCCGAGAAACCCCACGCCGCTGGGATCGACGTCGTTCTGCAAGATCAGGCGCAGCGCCGCGTTCGCTGCCATCGTGTAGACGTTCTCGTGCGGACCGCACACCCGAAAGCCCCGGCCGACGACGGCGCTCACCTTGTCCCAATTTTGCCCCGTCCACTCGCACCAACGCCGAAGATCGACCCTGAAGGCAGGGACATAGACCGCCATCGCGCTGATGCCCGGTTGCTTCGAGTCGGAGGGGTTCATGGCGCCGGGCGTCGGGTTAGCACAAGTCATCGCTCTTGACAGCGGGTCGTGGGGATCTTGTCCTCGGACGTCAAGACCTCGCGCGCGGCGCTGGGGTAGCGGCCCAGGTCGTGCAAGGGCGCCCGTTATGCGCTTTCCCACCGCGGTTGCGGCCTTCCGTGCGGCCATCGCTTTCCTGTCGATTTCTGCCCTTCGCGCAGCATCTGCCCATGCACAAACAGCTGCACCTCTCCCGCCTCCCCCTGGCGGCCCGATCATACCGCCGACGGATTCGTCGTCGATGTCAGCGCCTCCAACGACGGTCACGCCCGCTGCGCCAGCCCCTCCTGCCGGCTATCGGATCATCCTGTTCGAATCGATAGGCCGCCCGTCGATGCTGCAAGTCGACTGGTTGTGGGGCTCACAGGAGAAGAAGAGCTGGGTCGCGGTTTGTGAGTCTCCCTGCCGTGCCTCGGTTGCGCCTGGCGCCGTTTTTCGCGTCGCGGGTCCCGGTGTACGCGCGTCATCTCCTTTCGCGATCCCGGATTCAGCAACGCATGTGGCGGCCGAAACCGGGTCGCGCGGCGGGTACGTGACCGGCGTCATCTTGCTCAGCGCCGGGGCGGCCGTCGGTGGCATCGGCCTCACCTTGCTGGCAGCCGATTACGGTTCCGCGGGCGGAAGCCACGAGACTGCGCCGGAGATGGGCATGATTACACTCGCCGGTCTCGCTACCGGCGTCGTCGGGTTCGTGCTCATGCTGAACAATCGAACGAACGTTTCCGTGTGGGCCAACACGAACGCACCAACTCGCACGGCATCGGTAGCTCCCCGTTTGACCTCTCACGGTTTCGTCTTCTAGATGCGACTGGCGGGGTCGCGCGCGCGCTCTGCTTATCGGCCGAGCGTTTGCACGACATGGTATGCGGGTAACGCGCAATCATCCATCGTCACCGGGTGAGCGAAACACCGACATGGGTGCGCGTGGAGGCGTGTCACCTCATCGTTGGGTTTCTCGTCCGACGCGCGCCATGACCCAGCGATCGAGAGCCGCCAGGAGCTCCTCCCGGTTCGAGTAAGGACCCGGCTGGTAGCCGCGGGTTCGAATGCCGGCTTGAGCAAGCGTCGAGAGTTCCCAGTCCTGACGATTCGTGAGATCCCAAAACTCGATGGCATCGGAGGGATCGAAGCCGCTAGCTTCGATGTCGCGCGGGTGAAAGAGCCACTCGCAGACGATCTCGGTTGCGTCGACGGCGCGCGGATTGAAGCGGAACGTGACGACGTAATCGGGATGCAAGTTGAGAAGCAGATTCGGCAGGAGCGCGTAGTAATAGACGCTGCGGCGCTCTTGCTCGTCGAGGTCGGGGAAAGGCGCGCGGCGAGGCGTGTCGCTCAAGCTCAACGTGCTGAACCCTTCGCGCAGATCCATGCGGGCGCCGAGATAGCTGGGTTGTGGCGGCTCATTTTCGCCGCTTAAGTAATGCGACCTTCGATTGAGCTCCGGATGCGCGGTCGGGCAGTGTAGACACTCGTGATAATTCTGGATGATGAGCTTCCAGTTGGCTTCGAGCTGGTAGGTTCGGCGCTCGACCGAGCGAAGCTCGTGCATCGTCCAATGACGGAACTTCGCGTCGAGGCCTGCGAGATGCTCGGCGAAGGGAGTGGGGTTCTCCGACAAGTTGATGAAGATGTGGCCCGCCCAGGTGGCGAGCGCGACCGGCCGGAGCGGGTAATCGCGCTCGGAGAATCCGTGCACCTTGTCCATGTGCGGCGCGTGTGCGAGCGTGCCGTCGAGCCGATACGTCCAGGCGTGGTAACGGCACCGCACGCGCCCCGGCAAGTGCCCCTCGTGCTCGGTGCAGAGCAACGTTCCGCGATGACGGCAGACGTTGTGGTGCGCGCGAATTTGTCCAGCTTCGTCGCGCACCACGAGTACGCTCGCGTTTCCGAGTTCGACCAAGAAGAAATCGCCGGGCGCGACGATCCGCTCGGCGCGTCCCGCATAAAGCCACATCGCATAGTGGATGTGTTCCAGCTCCTCTCGAAGCCACGCTGGATCGGTGTAGAAGCGTGCAGGGAGTGTGCTCGCACTCACGTCGGTCGGAGATCGGGCGTTCAAGTACGTCATCGCCGCCTCATCTCATCGAAGGAACCCTAACGATGGCGGCGAATTCCGTCAATCGAATGGGCGCCCTTGTGGCAACATGACGCGGGTGACCGTCGGGCTCCGCCGTTCGGTTGGTCTTTTCGACGCGACCATGATCAACGTCGGCGTCATGGTCGGGTCAGCCGTGTTTCTGACCGCCGGAGACGTTGCTCGCGCGTTGCCGCATCCGGCTCTGCAGCTCGCGACGTGGGTGGTCGCCGCGCTTTTCTCGCTCGCGGGGGCCCTGACGATCGCCGAGCTCGGCGCGGCGATGCCGCGAGCGGGTGGTCTCTACGTCTATTTGCGCGAAGCCTTCGGGGCTCCGTTCGGTTTTTTCTACGGATGGGCCCTTTTCGTCGTCATCCAGACGGCCGCGATTGCAGCCGTCGGGGTGGCGTTCGCGGCGTACCTCGGTCACTTCGTGCCGCTCTCGCCGCGCGGTGAGCAACTGGTCGCTTCGCTCGCCATCGCTGGCCTGACCGGGCTCAACGTACTCGGCGTCCGCGAGGGCGTCGTCACGCAGAATGTGGTCACGGTCGCCAAGCTTTCGGTCATGCTCGGCCTCGCAGCGCTCGCCTTCGGCGGCCGCGCCGGTGCGGTGTCGAACTTCGTGGCGATGCCGCGCGAGGCGACGCGCGCCGGCGGTGTCGTCGCGTTCGGTGCCGCGCTGATCGGGCCTCTCTTCGCGTTCGATGGCTGGATCACCACGAGCTACATGGGCAGCGAGCTTACCCATCCCGAACGCAACGTCGCGCGAACGGCGGCGCTCTCGGTCGCCTTGGTTGCCATGCTCTACCTCGCCGTCAACGCCGCCTACGTTTACGTACTCGGGTCGGAGAAGATCGCCTCTGGCACCCTCGTCGCAACCGACACCGCGCAAGCGTTGCTCGGCGCTCGCGGTGCGGATTTGGTCGCAGGATTGGTGGTCGTCGCGATGGTCGGCGCGCTGAACGGCAACATCCTGGCCGGCGCGCGCGTCTACTACGCGATGGCCGACCAGGGTCTCTTCTTTCGTGCAGCGGCGCGCATCCACCCGAGATTCGGAACCCCCGCACCCGCGCTCGTGGCGCAAGCCATCGTCTCCATCGCGCTCGTGTTCACCGGTCGATTCGAACAGCTTCTCACCAGCTGCCTCTTTGCATCGTGGCTCTTCTATGCGATGGGCGGCATCGCCCTGTTCGTTTTGCGACGCCGCTCCAGTCTCGCCCGACCCTACGCGGTTTGGGGCTACCCGGTCATCCCCGTCGCCTTCGTGATCTTCGCCGCACTCCTGCTCGCGAGCACCGTCTTCGCCGCTCCGCGCGACGCTGCTCTCGGTACGGCACTCCTCGCCACCGGCGTTCCCGCCTATCTCGCGTTCCGCCGCACGCCTCGTGGATCCTGTTGAAATCGAACTGCATTCTTGTCGGCGGCGCTGGGCCGTCGCTATGGACCAGTACATGCTTGCGATCATTTCCGCATCAACCGCAGATTAGTACTCGCATGCAGAATGGCGGAATATCCGACGCCCACGCGCGCGCCGCCCTGGAGCTCGAAGGCCTGCTCGGTTAGCTTTACTGCCTGAGTCTTGGCATCGGCCAGATCGCGATCAGCAGATTTGGCCTTTAACCCAACGTAAGATACGGCGAGGCCGTCGGAATCTCGCATTCGAAAAAAACCAGCCGCAAGGCCCGGCCAGCCACGCTTCGCCGAACCGAGAATCTGCCTGTCCGGTCAGTCCGGTCAGTTTGAGTGGCCGCAGAAGTCGCTCCGATGATCGATCTGGTAGCGAGAAGTCTGCGGCAGTAATGTTAGACAGCAGTCGAGGTTGCGGTTGCCCACGGCCGGGCCCAAAATCCCGGGACCGTGTTCTACGTAGCCCACGTTCCCATCGCGCCGCTTCGAGACCTCGTCGCATACATGTGGCTGCTCAGCGATGCGCCTGCGCACGAACGAGAGGATGCATGAACCATCCGGGATCCAGCCAGAGCGCGGGCGATGCATCACTGAACGATCCTGCGGTCGTTCGCTATCAAGTGGGGGACGTCGAACGGTCCGTCGCATTCTATACGCAGCAGCTCGGCTTCAAGCTCGAGCAGAAGAGTAGCGCGGCGTTCGCCAGCGTTTTATCGGGCAACCTTAGGCTGCTACTGAGTGGGCCCGGTAGCTCGGGCGCTCGCGTCATGCCTGACGGACGTCGTCAGGAGCCGGGCGGCTGGAACCGAATCGTTCTGTACGTGGATGATTTGGCAACGCACATCGAAGCCTTGAAGCGTGTAGGTGCGCATTTCCGCAACGAGGTCGAATCAGGCCCTGGAGGCAAGCAAATTCAAATCGAGGATCCTGACGGCAACCCCATCGAGCTTCACGAAGCGCCAACACCTGCGCCAAGTGGCCATGCGTCCGCGACGGCTCCTGAACGCCGATGAGCAAGCGGAGGAGAGATAGTTTACGACATTTCGCTTAACGCTCGCTCGTCCGCCCTTTGCAGCGGTTCGGGATGGTCGTAAGGTGCCATCATGAAGGTCTCCCGTTCGATTCTTTTTCTCCTAGTGCTGCCCGCGTGCGGCGTCACACGTAACCGTGCCATCGGCACGTACCCAGACGGCAGCATCGCCCAAGCGGTCGATTGTCGCCGGGACCATCCAGAAAAGTGCATCCAGCGCTCGCAGGAGCTGTGCCAGCCTTATACGAACGGGCCCCAGGTCATTCGGCCCCTCGCCTACGATGCGTCCCAGGCGCGTTGGAGGATGGTCGTCACATGCGGGCCTCCCATCGTCCGCCAGTCTTCAGCGCCCGGAATGGCCGTTCGACCCTCGGCGCCCGCTCCAAACACCGTTGATCCTCCGACGGGTCCCCAGCCTGCAGCGATCGGTGTTACTCCCCTCCCGCCGAGCACGCCGTCGTCGTCCGGTGTTCCGCAATAACCCCGAAGACGAAGAGGGGGTGAAGAAGCCGGTGACGAAGGGGGAGAGTTGCTCGCCGGCGTCGTACTTTCCGGCGTCGCGCCGCCGCAGCCAGCGAGGCAGAGGGCACCGAGAGTCGTTAAAATCTTGAGTACGGTTGTCATGGTCATCTCGTGAGTTGGAAGGGGGTAACCAGCAAAGGAGTGAGAACTCGCCGAAAGGTTCCCGAACCGCCGGTTTCCGTGGCTTGCGACGCACCATGCGTACACCCCCTGGGGCAGCCGGGTCTCTTGCTCCTCCAGCCCTCTTGAAGGCGCATTGACGCCGGCGCGAACCGGAGCATCATTGGGTCCGGACGGGCGTGATTCATTCGACGCAATAGCGAGGGAGGCAGCGATGGCCTATGTCGACGGTTTCGTTGTACCGGTTCCCAAGAATAAGCTCGAAGCATACCGCGAGATGGCCAAAAAGGCGGGCGCCATCTGGCGCGAGTACGGCGCGCTCGAGTACCGCGAATGCATCGCCGATGACGTGAAGCCCGGCAAGGTCACGTCCTTTCCGCAAAGCGTGATGCTCAAGCCGGATGAGACGGTGGTGTTCTCGTGGATTCTCTACAAGTCGCGCGCGCATCGCGACGAAGTCAACGCCAAGGTGATGGGCGATCCGCGCATGACCGATATGATGGACCCGGCGAAGATGCCCTTCGACGGACAGCGCATGTTCTTCGGCGGATTCGAGACGTTCGTCGAGCTCTGAAACTCGGAGGGCGCATGCCGTGGTCGCGTTGGTCGCCGTCGTGAACGTCGCCTTGTTCATGCTTCGGGCGGGGCATCCCGCGGTCGCAATTGGGTCGATTCTTGCGATCGTGGCAGTCGTCGTGCTGGTCGCCGCTTTCCGCAGACCTTCGAATGGGTAGCTATCAACGAGAAGGAGCCAGTCGCCGACCGCATGGGCATCGCGCAAAACTCCGTCGCGCTAGAATCGAGGCGGATAGCAGTGGACCGATGCTCGACACGGTCGTGCGCTTCGCGGCGACCGGCAGTCGGATTCAATGGTGCGGCCTGGCCTTGCCGAGGGACAACCTGTAGAATGTAGCGCGTGCGGTCGGCGCTGGGGGGCTTGCTTGACGACGCTTCTTCTTTGGTCGCATGGCTGCGGCGGAGAAGCGTTCATCGCGAGCGAGGACGGAGGAGGGAGCGGGGGCGCCACAGGATCCAGCGTGGGTTCGGGTGGAACGGGCGGGTTTGCCGACGTGGCCGTGGGCAGTGGCGGTCAACGAGATGCCGGTGGAGCGGGCGGAGTCGTCAGCGACGGTACAGTCGCCCTCGACGCCGGATCGCCGTGCGGTTTGGCGATGGGCTCCGCTTCTCACACGAGCGGCTCGAACCTGGCCCAGCTCGCCGTCTCGCACACTGTCCTCGGCTCGAACCGACTTCTTGTCGTGGCTGTTGCGATTCGCCACGACAACGGCATGCCCAACACCATCCCGTCACCGCTCGCGGTCTCCTACGGGGCAGCCGCTCTGACACGACTGAAGCTTGCTACCGACAACTACTACCAGGCGGCGGAGCTGTGGAGCCTGGTTGCGCCACCGCCCGGTGTCGACCAAGTCACGGTCAAATTCACGAGTGCACCTCAACAGACTGCACTCGGCGTCATGAGCTTCACAGGTGCCGCGCAAAGCGCAACCTTCGGTGCGGTCGCGGCGATCGCAGGCGGCGGCACTTCCGCAACGCTTTCGGTGCCCAGCACAGGCTACACCGCCGTCGTCGATCTGCTGAGCCACGGAGGCATTCAAGAATGGACCGCGGCAGCGGGTGAGCAGGAGCTATGGCGCGACGGGACCACCGGGGTGCACGGCTACTCCAGCTTCACGCGCGTCGTTGGAACTGCAACGGGACGTTCTTGGAACGGTCCAGCGGCAGCCAACTACGTCTTACTCGGGGTGCCCATCGCCGAAGTCCACTGTATGTAGCGCCGCACGCACTCTGCTCGACGACTCGCAGTTAACGGCGGCCCCGCTGGTCTCCGGCGCGTACCCGGTGATCGGCGCCGACCGCGTTGCTACGAGCAGCTGATGCCGCAGACCGGCGGCCAGACGCTCATCGGCCTCAGAGTCGAATGGGATTTGCAGCGAGTGCGTCGGCCATGAACCTCTACGCGAATGGGGATCCAGCATCCGCCTGGAAGCGAATCTTCACGACGGCCGTTTGGCCGCCGCCAGCTTGGCGTAGAATGCTGGATCTTCCTTCCGGGACTTCTCGCGGGCGGCTTCGAAGTCGCTCCGGCGACCTCTTCTCGGTCTGCCAAGTAGAACGCGACCGCACCGTAAATAGTCCGTGCCAAAAGGGAGAGGCCGATTGTCGGCGGCGGGCATCTTCTCCGCTTTCGGCATGATTCTTCGAAACCAGCTCATGATGCGACGGCCCGACCTGCATTCTACGTTGGCGCTTCGGGATTGCGCGCGGGACCGCACTGTTCGGACGTCCAGTTTATCACGTTCGATAACCCCCCAATCGCTCAGGAAAATGGCTATGATGCCGCGCCACCCAGGAGCTGCCGATGGCGACATCGCTACACGAACTGACAGCCAACACGCTCGGAGGCGCACTGCAGTCGCTCGCCGCCTATCGAGGCAAGGTCGCGCTCGTCGTGAACACCGCATCCGAATGCGGGCTGACGCCGCAGTACGCGGGGCTCGAAAAACTTTACGAGCAGCTTCGCGATCGCGACTTCGTCATCCTCGGTTTTCCATCGAACGATTTCGGTCGACAAGAACCGGGGAGCGCCCGAGAAATTCAGACTTTCTGTGAAAAGAATTATGGCGTGCAGTTTCCGATGTTCGAGAAGGTGGTCACGCGCGGTGAAGACCAATCGCCGGTGTACCGATTCTTGACGGAAAAGCACGCGGCCCCCGAGTGGAACTTCCACAAGTATCTCGTCGGAAAAGACGGCAAGGTACGCGAGGCGTTTTCCAGCGCCACCTCACCTGATTCGAAAGAGCTACGCGCGGCGATCGAGGCCGCTTTGGCAGAGTGACCGTCGCGAACCCGGATCTGCTCGACCAGAAGTACGAAAGTATTTCTGGGGAACACCAGAGCCAACGTGGCGCGAGCGAACCGCTGCCTCTTCCGCGCGACTCGACCGCGCGCCTCACCTCGCTCGACGCGTTTCGCGGGTTGACCATCGCCGGCATGATTCTGGTCAATTCTCCCGGAAGCTGGGATTACGTGTACCCGCCGCTCCGGCACGCGGAGTGGCACGGCTTGACGCCGACCGATCTCGTATTTCCCTTTTTCTTGTTCATCGTCGGCGTATCGCTATGCCTTTCGCTCGTGGGCGGGCTCGAGCGCGGCGCCGCGCGCGGCGAGCTTCTTCGAAAAGCGCTGCGTCGCGGGGCCGTCATCGTCGGCATCGGGATCATCCTTCAGGGGATTCCCCATTTCGATTGGGCAAACTGGCGCATCCCCGGCGTGCTGCAGCGGATCGGGGTCGTCTACGTCTGCGCGGCGGCGGTCGTTCTGACCCAGAGCGTACGGCGGCAAATCGTCGTCTGCGCGGGGTTGCTCATCGGATACTGGGCGCTCTTGGCTCTGGTGCCGCCTCCCGGCTCGATCGCCGGAGACCTGAGCCCCGAGGGCAATCTCGGCGCGCACCTCGACCGCGCTGTTTTCGGAACCCACCTCTGGAAGACGACTTGGGATCCCGAGGGATTGCTCGGTACTCTTCCCGCTACCGCCACCGCCCTTCTCGGCGCTCTCACCGGGCATTGGCTGCGTTCCGGTCGCGAACGACGCGAGCTCTCCGGAAGGATGTTCGTCGCCGGTTTTGGGCTCATGCTGGCGGGAGTCGTTTGGCACCCGTTGTTTCCCATCAACAAGAGTCTCTGGACGAGCTCCTACGTGCTGTTCACCGCGGGTGCAGCACTCGAGCTCTTCTCCGTCTGCTTTTGGCTCATCGATGTCGAAGGGGTCCGACGATGGGCCCGCCCCGCGCTCGCCTTCGGCATGAACCCGCTCTTCATCTATGCGGGATCGTCTTTAGCGGAGGAGCTCCTCTCGCTCGATTTCGCGACGCCGCAAGGCCCGCGCTCGGTCCAAACTTGGATGTACGAGCATCTGTTCGTGCCCTGGGCCGGGCCGTTGAACGGTTCGCTGGTCTACGCCGTCGTGCAGGTGCTCTTCTGGTACGCCGTGGCCGAGCTTCTGTACCGCAAGCGGATCTTCGTGAAGGTCTGATTCATTCGCCGGGGACAGGCTTGATGCCCTGCGCCCACGAGACCGCGTACCAAAGACTTCGTTCAGGCGGGTCAGCCGCTCTTGCTCTTGGGGACTCGTGCCGAGGATGTACAAGCCGCCGTCTGTCAACCGCCATCTCGCCGCTCGCGATGAAGGCGACCGGCTCGGTGAAGAGACCCAGGAACTCCGCCACCGCTTTGACGTTGGGTGCGTCGACTACACCGCGAAGAGGAGTCCGAGTTCCTGTCGGGCCTTCTTCCAGAATCACCCCCGTTGAATCGGTCGCCGTCTGATCGTGGCGCTCTCGGGGCACTGAAGACAGCAACGAACGTCCGCCGAAACCTGGGCGACGCATTCAGCCTGGCTCCTTGTCGTCAAAGTGGGACGTTTCGCCGTGGTGACAAATCGCCACGTATCCAATGGACGGCAATCGCACGAATCACGAGAAAAATGGCATTCGACCTGCGGGCTTGGGTGACCCACAGGCGAAGAAGATCAACGCCAAATGGCCGGCTCCTGCGAAAATCGTCAAAAATTATTCTTCGAAGCGCAGATGTCGATCGAGCGCCTGCCGAACTCGGCCGAGTTCACGTAATGGCCAGATTGGGTCCGTTTCGTCATTCGAACATGGGCGCCGTTTTTTGTGCAGATTGACTGCAAACAGATATGGACAAACGCGTCGCGCTGTGACTAGAAATCGTGCGTTCGCATGAGCGAAGGTCTTCGGTGACATTTCGCCAGCGGGGTCGTGCTCGCGACCTTTCGATCAGCTCATCGCCGCCGCAAGGCACTTTCTTCCGGAGATGATTTCGTGACAAATTCAGCCAAGAAGCTCTGGCGGTGGATCGCCGCCGCGCTCGTGCTCGGCCTTTTTCTCGTCCCGAAGGGCGCGCGTGCGCAGACGTCCGGGGCTGGCGTTCTCACCGGCACGGTAGCGGATGCGTCGGACAAAAAGCCCGTGGCCGACGTCGTCGTGACCGCCACCTCACCTGCGCTGCAGGGTGAGGAGGTCGTGGTCACCGACTCCTCGGGCTTCTACCGAATTCCGAGCCTCCCTCCCGGCGGATATACGCTGCGTTTCGAAAAGGAATCATTCAAGCCCTTTTCGCGAGGCGGCGTCGACCTTCGCGCCGATGCCACGCTGCGCATCAACGTCCAGCTGCTTCCCGAAACCGTCAAGGCCGAGGAAGTCACCGTCATCGCGCGCCCGCCGGTCGTCGATGTGGGATCCAGCTCGACCGGCACCACGATCACCCGGGACTTCACCAGTCGAGTTCCTGTCGCCGCGCCGGGCGGCAAGGGATCGGCCAACCGCTCGTTCGAGGCGGTGGCGGAAGTCACACCCGGAGCGAGAACGGACAGCTTCGGTACTTCGATCGCGGGCACGACGTCGCTCGAGAACTCGTACCTCATCGACGGACTCTCGGTGAACAACCCGGGCTATGGCCTCATCGGTACGCCTCTTTCGACCGAGTTCATCAAAGAAACGAACGTCATCAGCGGCGGCTACATGCCGGAGTACGGAAGGGCCACGGGGGGCACGCTCAGCGCCGTCACCAAGAGCGGTTCCAACGAGTTCCACGGGGGTGTCTTCTCTTACTTCAGCCCGGGTGGCCTCGAGGGCAAGCGCGCTCTCGTCCAGCCCCCGGTGGGGACGGTCCTGGGCGAGTCGGAGCTCTCGTACATCGGCGACGTCGGCGCCGACATCGGCGGGCCGATCATGAGAGACAAGCTTTGGTTCTACGCCGGCATCGATGTCTCCAGGCAGGTCTACAACATCCGGCGCAAGTTCTATCGAACGTTGACGAACGGCACGACGGAGATCATTCCCGGCACCGAGCAGAGTTGGAAGGCAGACGCTCAAGCGCTGCAGGCGATCGCCAAGCTGACGTACGCGATCGATCCGAACAACAAGCTCACCCTGTCTCTTCTCGCGGCTCCGGGGTCTTCGGGCGGCGACGGCAAGTTCGGCATCGACCCCAAGACGGGCTATCCGGAGACGTATCCAAGGGCGAGTATCGGCTCGGCGTGGCCGAATGGTACCTACGAGTCGACGGCCCACAAGCTCACCAGTGCCGCCTACGACGCCACCCTCAAGTGGACGACGGAGTTCAACAACAAGCGGTTTCTCGTCGACACCCTCGTTGGCTGGCACCACCAAGAGGAAGACTCGCTGCCTTCGGATGGCAGCTTGCCCGGCTCGGGACAGGGGCTCGCCGCTATTCCTCATACCATCTGGAACCGCAACGAAGCCGGGGGCGGCTTCCACCCCATCACCGACTTCGAAACGTTCCCGAACTCGGGCCTGTGCACGCCGGCGCCAGGACAGCCGACGCTCTGCCCGGTGCCGAACTACACGACCGGCGGTCCCGGCTTCATCAACCAGCAGACCTTCGATCGCTACACTGCGGGCAGCGTCGTCACCTATCTTTTCCAGGGCGCGGGTCACCACATCGTCAAGGCCGGCGCGAACGTCGAGGTGACGACGTTCAAGCACGTCAAGGCTCACTCGGGCGGCGTCACGTACAACGAGCTGGCCGATGCTCCCCTCATCGACGACACCGAGCAGTACGGCGTCCTCACCGGTCCGGACTCCCCATTTTACGAGGAACCTCTGCGCGTCAAGACGAGGTCCCTCAATGCGGGCGGCTTCGTGCAGGACAGCTGGAGCGTCCTCGACAAGTTCACCCTCAATGTCGGTGTTCGCTACGACACCCAGCAGCTCTACGCGGCCGACGGCCACGTGGGGTTGAGCCTTCCGAACCAGTGGTCACCGCGCGCCGGCGTCATTTGGGATCCAACGCAGGAGGGTCGGGCCAAGGTTTTTGCAAACTACGCACGCTACTACGAGAACGTTCCCCTCGCCGTCAACGATCTCACGTTGAGCGGCGAGCCGAGCATCCTATCGCAGCACCGGTACGCCAGTCCGCCGGGCCCCGACAGCTGCGATCCGGCCAGGTCTCCCTATTGCCAGTCGCAGGCAAGCCGGGTCAAGGGCGTGGCGTACGGCGGAGTCTCCGCTGCGAGTCAGTACTGGAATACGTTCGGCGCCGGTTCGACTCCGATCGATCCCAACATCAAGGCGAGCTCGTCCGACGAGTTCGTGGCCGGCGCCGAATACGAGATCCTGAAGGACGGCCGGCTCGGCGCGTCGTACACCCATAGGTGGATGAACGAATGGATCGAGGACATGAGCCGGGATAACCTCCAGACGTTCATCCTCGGAAACCCCGGCTACGGCATCGCGACCGACTTTCCCAAGGCCGAGCGCACCTACGATGCGGTGACGCTCTATTTCATGAAGACATTTACCGACGACTGGCTGATGTCGGCGAGCTACACGATCTCGTACCTTCGCGGCAACTTGAGCGGCCTTTACAACACCGCCAACAACGAGCTCAACCCCAACCACAACGCGGACTACGACACCAAGGCCTTCACCGTCAATCGCAATGGCCCATTGCCGGGCGATCGCAACCACTCCATCAAAGTATTCGGCGCAAAGGACTGGGTGATCGACCCCGCCAACCGAGTCATGACCGGCATGGCTCTTCGCGGGACCTCGGGCGAGCCCATCAATTATTGGGGCAACCACGTCTACTATGGAGAGAAGATGAACATGCTCCTGCCACGCGGGTCGGGCGGGCGGCTCCCCTGGGAGTTCAGCGTCGACTTGAACGTCGGCTACAAGTTCAACATCGACAAGGACAAATCGCTTGGTCTCACGGTCGACATCTTCAATCTTTTCAATTTCCAGGAGAAGACAGCCGTCGACGACAACTACACGCACGCGAACGCCGCCGGGGTGCAGAACGGAACGCTGCGTGACGTCAAGCTCACCGACAGCGGCGCCCCCCTCACCCAGGCGGACGTAAACCCGAACTTCAAGAGCCCGACGGCGTATCAACCCCCGCGCGTCTTCCGGTTCGGCATCCGAGGCACATTCTGAAGGCGGAGGCGAGACTACCGTGAGAAGAAAGAATTTGGCCGTGAACGACAATCGCTTGGCGCAGCCTATTTTCGTCCTTGCCATCCTGGCGGCTATCGCCCGGGTGGCCGCGTCGTGTGCCGACCAGCCGCCGGTCAAGTGCACGGCATCCAGCAACCCCGGTGCCGCTCGGTTCAAGGTGGTGTCGAGCACCGGGGACTGCTCGATGGTCCCCCTCGTCCAGAACAACGGGGAAGTGGTGGGGGTTCAGACGTTCGTACCGCCGGTGAGCGACCCCAATACGTACACCTTGCCCAACTCCGTTGCACTGCAGTCGGAGGAGATGAGCCTTCTCGCCGCCAACGGGGAATCGGTGATGCCGCCGGTTCTCGACGCCGACCCCATGCACCACCTCTACGCGCTCGGCAAGTTCGATGAAGCCTTTCCCGACCCGAACGACATCTGCAAGATTTCCACGGTCTCCAAGGCAGAGCTCAACCTGCCCCTCGTGCCCGCGCACATGGATGCCGATGGCAACCCCATCGACGAGCAGCCTGCGACGCACATCACCTACGAGTGGTCCAACATCCGGATCATCGTCAACGCCGACTCGATCGGAACGCAGACCTTCGCCGACCTCACGTACACCCGCGATGCTTGCACGGCGGCGTTCACGGTTTCGATCATCACGCCCGAAGTGGCGTGCGACACCAACGACATGGCGGACCAGTCGAAATGCGACGCGCCCACCGATCCGGCGATCGGCGCCGTTCCGCCGGGAACGACCACGTGCGAAGACCAGGGTGGGCAGTTTCTGTGTCTGCCCAACAAGACGCAACCTTGACCAGGGATCGCCGCCGCGCACGGAATCGAGGAAGGAGAATGTTCGTGAAAAGTAGAGGTCTCATGGTGGGCCTGCTGGCGCTCCTGGTAGGCGGTCTCGTGTACTGTTCGTTCGGGCCAGACGAGTACGCGGGGCCTTGGCCTCCCGACGCCGCATCGACCGCCGACGATAGTGGATCGACCGACGATGGCGGTGGATCGACCGACGGTGGCGGGTCGACGGATGGCGGTGGGTAGCCTTTCTCAAGGCCGTTGATGTCGAAACCCGAATCCGAAGGACAGATGACGCGGGGCTTCGGGCTCGTCCAGTCCGTCGCGCTGAATGTGGCCAACATGGTGGGGGTGGGGCCATTCATCACCATCCCGCTGCTCGTGGCGTCGATGGGAGGTCCGCAGGCCCTGCTCGGCTGGATCGTGGGAGCCGCCATCGTGATCTGCGATGGCCAGGTGTGGAGTGAGCTAGGCGCCGCGCTTCCGGGTTCGGGAGGCAGCTACCGGTTCCTCAAAGTGACGTATGGGCCCGAGAGCTGGGGCCGTCTGATGGTCTTCCTTTTCATTTGGCAGTTCGTGTTCAGCGGGCCTTTGGAGGTTGCATCGGGCATGATCGGCTTCGCCGGTTACGCGAGCTACCTGTGGCCGGCCATGACGCCGCTCGGGCGCAAGTTGCTCGGCGCGAGCGTGGGGGTCGTGGCGGTGCTCTTTCTTTCGCGGCGCATCACCTCGCTAGGCAAACTGACCGTGACGCTGACGGCAGGAACTTTCCTCACGATGGTGGCAATCTTGTTGTCGGGCATTCTCCACTTCGAAGCGGCGCGAGCGTTCGACGTTCCACCCCACGCGATTGGCTGGAACCGCGGCTTTTTCCTGGGTCTCGGCAGCGCGTCGCTCATCTCCGTTTACGATTACCTCGGCTACTACGACGTCTGTTACGTCGGCGACGAGGTCCGCGACCCGGCCCGCGTCATCCCGCGTTCGATCGCGTACTCCATCGGCTTCTGTGCGATAGCCTACATCGGAATCTACCTCGTCATCATCGGCGTCGTGCCGTGGAAAGAAGCAATCCAGTCGCGGTTCGTGGTATCGGACTTCATGCAGCGCCTCTACGGACCCACCGCCGCCGTGGTTGTGACGCTGATGGTGCTCTGGACGGCTTTCGGCTCGGTCTTCGCGCTGCTGCTCGGTTACTCACGGGTACCCTATGCGGCTGCACGCGACGGCTACTTTTTCCGCCCGTTCGCCCGACTTCATCCCGAAAAGGGCTTTCCTCATATCTCACTCTACGTCGTCGGTGCGATCTCGATTGCCGCATCTTTCTTCGATCTCGAGCAAGTCGTGGCCGCGCTCATCACGACGCGCATTCTCGTGCAGTTCATTGCGCAGATCTTCGCGCTACCACTTCTTCGGCGACGACTGTCGGCCTCGCAGCGGCCCTACAAAATGCCGCTCTATCCGCTTCCTCCAGCGGTTGCTTTTTTGGGTTGGATGTACGTGTTTTTGACCTCGGGCTGGAACTACGTGCTCGCCGGCCTCGCCACGCTCGCGGCCGGCTTGGTGGCGTTTCTCATTTGGTCACGGGTGACGGCAGGGTGGCCGTTCGCCGGCAGCGGCGCCGCGAGGGAACCTAAAGCACTCTAGCCCAAAGAGCTTCCGCCACCCTGCCGAGCGCGCCCCCGTTGACCGAAGGAGTCGCGGAACAATATTGCCCGGCGAGAGGAAGTAACAACGGCAATGTTTTCATTGCTAGTTTCTTGATCGTTTTCAAACGATCGCAACGCTTCCGCACGACCATTTCCAACTCGTTTGCGGAGGTTGGCGCATTGTGCACATCAAGGAATATCCCGACGGGGTCGATCCTGGACGAGGGCAATCGCATGAACGAAAAATCGTGGGCTTCGCTCGCGCCGCTCCTCGATCGGCGTCGTTATGTGGAGTCGCTCGCGGCCGGCGTGAAGATCCGCGCGCATGGCGATTTCCGATTCCTGGCGACGATGAACGACGACGCGTCGACCTTCGATCTGCCGGAGTACATCCATTCACTGCTCATGCCGATGATTCTCTTCGTTGGAGATCGAATCGTTCGTCGTCATGACACACGTACCTGTCTCCTCGAAGGAGGAGATCCAAAAGGTTGAGCACTCAATTGCGATGAAACTTCGTCGATGACCGCCCTCAGGCGCCGCGAAGTCACCGGTTAGGGCTGCCATCGTCTCGATTTTACGGCAGAACCCAGTTTGTCAAATAGCTACCGGCTATCTGCAAGTATTGCTCGCCGTAGTTCGCAGACGGTTCGATATAAGTGTTCTCATACCATTCGTTCCACGTATCAATCATTGCCCATTGCGGATAGTTATTGAATACATCGTTGAGCTGTCCGGTAAAGTAGTTCCCGTTGTTGCGGTCGATGTACCGCGGATTCGGACCACGATCCGACAGGTTTCGTTCGTCGAAGCCGGGCATCGCCGTGGCAATCCAAAGCTTGGGGGCCGGATTGTCTGCAAGGACTGAGTAGCAGCGAACCTTTTCACCAAGACCGGGGATGCCGCCCGAATACCGGACCCCGTCCATCACGTCGATATATTCGGTCTCTTGCTTGTCTGAAACGAGCCAGACATCCTGTCCGTTGGCACGGACGGTCGCCCGGATGGTTGCCCACGTATCAGGGGAGATCAGGTTGGTGAGCCAAGGCATTACGACGGGTTTTCCAGCAACTTTGAGAACATTCGGATGGCTTGTATACTCGCTCGAGATATACGTAAGCCAATCAATTGCGCGCTGGGTGTTGTTCGGGAGATCACCACCGGTGGTTTCGAGGAAGAACCCGAGATAAAAACCCTTCTTCTCGGCCTCGGTCAGCATGATTTTGAAGTGGTCGTCGCTCGTGTGGTGCGGACCAATCCAGGAAACGGTGAATGCATTGATGCCGGCGCTCTTCGCCTGATCCATTTGGCGGTCGATGGCTGCCGGATCATTGGATGCATAGGGCGTTATCGGGTGGTCCTTCAGGACCGGATTCGACCAGCTGTCGAGCGAGTACCACGGATAAAAGAGAGCGAGCCCCATTTTGTGCACCGACACGAGCGGCGCCAAGATCGGCGGCACCTCCTTGAGCGACGCAAGGTCTACCGAAAAATCCAGCGGCTGCTCCTGCTTTGCTATCTCCTTGACGAGTTGCGCGTTCCCATCCACGACCGTGTAGATTCGAATCGTGACCGTCCCCGCGACGCCTTTGGTCAGGGAGAATTGGAATGGCGTATCGAGGGCGCTCGGCGTGATTGCGTAGTCTGCAACGACCTTCAAGTCGCTCCCGAAGGTCGTGTTGAGGCCGAGCTGGCCCTTTTCAACCGCAAGTACATTGGGTGTGCCGTCGATCGACATCTGCCGCGCCTTGATGACCTTCGAGGGGTCTACGATCGTAAGCGCCGTCCAATCCCCCTGGTCGAGAAACTCGATGCGAATGCGGTAATACGGCAGGTACGAAGCGTCGGACGTCGACGCATCACCGGCGGCGTTCGCCCGGCCGTCGATTCCCCCATGATCGGCCACGCCAGGATCGCAAACGGCGGTGCCGCCCGCCATGCCGGCATCCGCTCTGTCCATATCGCGGGTCGAGTCTCCATCGGCCCCGGTAGCGGAGCAACCGACCAGGACCATCGTGGCAAGCGCGAGAGGTGTTTCCATGTGTGCGACGCCCTCGTCACCGTTCGAGCTGTTGCAGAGCCCGTGATGCCCGGCTTCTCGAGAACATTCATGGCTTAGTGGGCGTGCGCTGAAGACGCGATCACACGAATTCTGGCTCGTGAAATTCTTCGTCTCAAGGCACCCAGGTCCTGTCGAGCTTGGGCCCATCGTCATCGCGGTTGGCCCGATGGATCGAGTGGGATGTCGGGTTGTATTTCGATCTAGTGCATCGTTTCGATCGAAACGATGCACTAGTGCTCGCGGCAGATGTCGACGCTCGCGCGGATCCCAACTACCAAAACGGCGGCCGCGCGGGCCAGCCGGACACGAGCTACTTCCGCCTTTCGCCGACCGGCGTGTTGACCCGCATCGGGGCGCGCACCCAACCCAACGGAATCTCGCTATCGCCCGACGGGCAATATCTTTACGTTTTCTCGGCGGAAGCAGGAGGCGGCGGCATCCAACGTCATCAGGTCGCAGCCGACGGCAGCGTCATGACGCCGGCCATGGATTTCAGCCCGCTGCCGAGCGACGGCATGGCCATCGACTGCGCCGGCAACCTCTACCTCGTCGCCAACGGAGCGGTCACCGTCGTTTCTCCCGCCGGCCAACAGATCGGCCAGATCCGCGGGCTTCCGAGCGGCACCGACTTCGTGACCAACGGGGCGTTCGGCGGACCTCAGTCGAAGACGCTCTCCATCACCTCGGCGAAGACGCTCCACCAAATCGTGCTCGACATTCCGGGGATTGCCGAACTGATCGCGCCCGACGGCGCTGCGCGCGGGTTTCGAAAGGAGTGATCCGAACACGGGTTGGCGCCACTCAACCTGCGTGCACTCGGCCTCGTCGCCCACACCCTGCTTCCACCCGTACGCGTGGCTCACGGGCGCGCTGCTCAAGCCGCGGCCCCACGAGAGAATCTCTTGTTGGTCGACTTGCGCCGCCCTTATGGTGGGTCCCGAAACCTCGCGCCGCTGCCCGCCGAAAAAAGTGATCGCAACCGCGTCGTTCGCCCACGCGTGAAGCATCCCTTGCTCCATCGCGCCGAAGAGCGAACGATGAAAAAGATCTCGAACATCACGGAATTCGCCACAATCGGACTCGTCGCCGCATGGGCGCTCGTCGGCTGCGGATCCTCCACGCAGAGCGACGGGCCGGCCGCCGCGACGACGAGCGGCAGCGCCGGATCCCAGGGAGGCGCTACGAACGGCTCGGGGAGAGCAATGGGGAGCGGCGGCGCGATGGGAACAGGAGGCGCCCCCGCGGACACGGCCGACGCGCACGGTGGCGCAGCTTCGACGGACGACGCTTCGCCGGAAGCGTCCGCGTCGGTGGACGGAGGGCCGGTCGTTTCGAGGGACGGCAGCACGAGCGACAGAGCGCCGGGCTCGGACGCCGGCACCGCGCCTTGCACCGAAAGCACCCTTCGCCCGGGCAATACCAACGTGATGATTCCCTACGCGGGCGGCAATCGCGATTACATCGTTCACGTTCCCGCAAGCTACACGGGCAAAAGCCGCGTTCCGCTGCTCATCGACATGCACGGCTCGGGTCAGAACGCCACCAACCAACAAGGAACGAGTGGGTGGAATCGTAAGGCCGATGCAACGGGATTCATCGTCATCTATCCGAACGCGCTGAACGCGCGATGGAATGCGGGCACTTGTTGCAGCCCGTCGGTCGAGCAGCACGTCGACGACGTGGGGTTCCTTCGCGCCGTGGTGGCGAAAACACTGAAGGACGGCTGCATCGATAGCAAAGGGGTGTACGCGAGCGGTCTGTCGGGGGGAGGGCTCATGTCCTATCGGTTGGCGTGCGAAGCCGCCGACGTCTTCGCAGCCGTCGCGCCGGTCTCGGGAGCCACCGTCTTCAGTCCGTGCAAGCCGTCGAGCGCGGTCTCGGTCGTCGCCTTCCGCGGGCTGAGCGATCCGTTGGTTCCTTACAACGGGGGCATGCCTCTTCAGTGGTATTTTCAGGGCGCCAAGGCCGACTTCGATCAGTGGAGCATGATCGACCAGTGCATGGGCCCGGTCACGATGTCACACCGCATCTGCCAAACCAACACGCAATGTTCCGGCGGTGCGGACGTCACGCTCTGCTCCGTCAACGGTGGCCACGTCCTCTATGGGGACGCCTCCAACGACGGGGCCCCCGTTCCCGATGTGGCGTGGGAAATCTTCCAGCGCCACGCGCTGCCGTAGCCCGGCGCGGCTCGGGTGCGTCGGAGGGGGTCAGCCTCCCTTTTGCGAGCGGTGGGCGGTGATGCGTGTCGATGCAAATTACATCATCTTGATGCGATTCGATGCTTTTTGCATCACCGAACCAAACGCGGTTTTTCGCTTCCAATCGAACCTACCGTGACTTAACAGCTCTTCGTGACGCTTGAACGTCGGGAGTCGTTGCGCTCACGCCTCACGCGCCATGGGCTCGAAGGTAGCCGGCGGCGGAGCCGTACACACCGGTGCCTCACCGCCTACGGCAACGTCTACTTCAGGAACGCCGTCCAGTTGACCGTGGTTCCGTAGAGCAGCGTGTCGCCCCACGCCTCGATGTTCAGCGTGAAACCGGCGGTGTCGATGGCGCTGGTGGTGACGTTGACCCTCGCGTTGAAGCCGTGATCGACGTCGAGACGGGTGATGCCGACGGTAACTTGGGGAGCTTTGGCGAAGGGCTGAGCGAAGGCGACTCGCTTCGAATACGTGCGGACGCCGGATCCGAGGTGGAGCGTCCAGTCCGCCAGCGAGTAACTCGCGCCGAACGTCCCGGTCTGGAGGAGCGCACCGAGTCCCGAGCGGAGCTGCGCGACGCTCGCTTCGAGGGCGCTGATTCGATTGTCGAGCGGCCCGGCCGCGGCGCTCGCCGAATCACTAGCGGTCGCATGCCCCGCCTCGATGGCGAAAGGAACGGCGCCGAGCTTCGCTCTGCCGAGGGAGACTCCGTCGACGAAGACTTCGACCCAGAGGTCCGGGGTCGCGTTGATGGCTTTGGCGCACGCCGTGAGGTCCATTTGGAAGCCGCCCGCGACCAACGTTTTCATCTCGGGTCCGGCCGTGCACTGGATCACTCCGTCGGGCGTGGCGCGGTTGAACAGCGAGATTTGAATTCTCTTGATGCCCGTTAGCGGAACACCTCCGGGATCGGACAGCACGCCGGCGTAAGTCAGAGCGTTGGACGTCGGAATTCCTGCCGCGTACGCACCGCCCGCGAGATATCCGAGGACGACTCCCATCGACAACGCCGAAGCTCCGGCTGTCGCGAGACGCTGTAGGTTCATGGTACGATACCTCCGCTTAGGCAAAGCGAGCCGTTGCAGGTCGGACCAGCGGGAACCGCCCATCCGCTTTGTCGGAGCACGATCGATCCCGCCGGCGGGCTCCCGGCGAGCCGGCCGATGCCTCCGCGTAACACGATCCCGGATCCCCCGGCCGAACCGCCGCCCGAGAATCCGCCCATTCCTACTGCCCCGCCAGCTCCGCCCGCGCCCGATGCGCCGGACGTGGCCGCGGTGGAGCCGGCGTAGCCCGCACCCGCCGACGATCCGTCGTACCCCGTTTCGCCCGGTTCGTTACCGAGAATCGCGTTGCATGCTGCGCCCCCCATCGCGAGAACGATACTGAAGTACAGTCCCCGCAAGGTTTTGACCCAGACCATCTCGTCGCGCTCGTTCACCCGGCGACGATCGCTTCTTGCGAAGAGCGTGCCGAGACCGATCCGCCGCGATCGAGACCGTGCGGGCATCGATTCCGGACGCTTCGTCGCGCGCCGTCGCTTCTGCGCCGCTGGACTGCCAACCGGTGGTTGGCGCACGGAGGTTGCTTCGGTCGCGGACCTTCGGGTTCAAAATGCGGCGCTCAGGTTGAACGAAGAGAGGACCGCGGCGTGGGGTCCCTTCGGATTTCCCACGAGGCCGATTGCGCCGGACCGTAGATCGATCGCCGTCCCTTTCGTCTTCAGAATCTCCAGGCCGACCGACACGCCGGCCGCGAAGTCGACGTGCCGCTCGACCCCCGTAACGCCCGTTCGCCAACCGATGAAGGGATTGAACCAGCGGCGGCGGCCCGCGCCGAGAAGAGCCGAGTAATAGTCACCTCCCACGAGAAACGCGAACGCGTATTTGCTCTCTTCGGGCTGCGACCCGCAACAGCTTCGATCGAGCTCGAAATCGAAGACGGTGCCTCGCGTGAGACCGGGAGCCGAGCTGAAGAGATTCCACGTCCGCGTCATGGACCTCGAGGGTGACGTCGCTCAGCTTCACCTCGCGCTGGCGAATGGTGCCGACCGTCCCGAGCGCATCGAAGAATTGCTCGAATCGGGCGCTCGGGATCCGGACGTTGAGCTGGTCCTGGGACCCCCTCCGACGCGCAACCACGATGTCGCTGGGCGGTTCGTTCTGAGTCGACTTCGGGCGGACGCCCGCCGCCGAGCACAACGGTGTCGCCAGGGGCGAGCTGGTGGTGGCCGCCCGCTCGCCAGGCACCGCTCAGCGTGCGAATGGGAACGCCGAGTCGGCTGGACCGTTCGGGCATTTGATGAAAAAGTCGAATGGTGGGACATTTTCGACGATGCGACTCACCCGCAACATCTGATGAGCGCGGCAGGTCGGTCCGCTTTTGGATCGGCGTCGCCCTGCTCACCCTTGCCGCGATTATCGGGTTTGTCTGGGCCTGGCCCGCGGCGTCGTACCTCGGTTGGGCTTTCGCGATAGGACTCGCCCTGGGAGGCGCATTCTCCGTCTACGAATCGGCCGTGGGGTGACACGTACGCGCTCAGCCGACTGAGCCTTAGGGTCCCCACCGGGGATGGGTGAACCCCCTCGCCTTGAGGCGACGCCTTGAGGAGGCTTGCGGTACTTTGGGATGATGCAGGCGTACCGTCATGGGTCGCATACCGTCTACCAGTGCCACTACCACTTCGTGTTCA
>WNGB01009433.1_pt2 | contig 25635 bp, 21 predicted proteins | sample 5400681 | NCBI WGS metagenome assembly WNGB01 (sample SAMN13153367, study PRJNA577476) | soil metagenome | isolation source: 115 cm soil or saprolite under grassland replicate 2 | place: USA:California | collected 2016-06-15
CGCGCGCGGCAACGACACACCCTATCCGTTGTTCCTGCCGACCTACGCGGCGACGGCCTGGTACCACCACAAGCTGCCGGCGGACCTGCAGCCGCTGCCGCTGCGCAAGGTGCTGGACGAGGTGGAGCGCTGGGCGGCGGTGGAGTACCCGGCCGCGCTGGCCAAGGGTGACCGGCTGGCCGGCGCGGAACGGACGGCGGTGGTGGACCGGCTCGCGCGCTACACCGGGCTCGACAAGGACTACGTCGACCAGAGCGATCTCCGCATCGAGATCCAGCACTTCTGCAAGGAACTGCTGCGGGACCACCGGCGCACGGTGGGGCGGCTCGACAGCCGGTTCGAGGGGATCGATCCCACCGCGGCGGGGGAGCGGCCCGACTACGACCCGAGCATGGCCGCGATCCGGCCGCCCTACACGGCGGCTTTCAACGACTACGTTCGGCGAAGCCTCGGCTACAAGAGTGACCTGACGTATTACATCCTGGGGGGCGGGATCGGAACGCCGTGGGATTACGGCGGCGCCAACGGCTATGCCGACGTCAGCGAATCGCTTCGAAGCGCGTTCGCGAAGAACGCGACCATGAGACTCTTCGTGGCTTCGGGATACTACGACCTGGCGACGCCCTATTTCGCGACGGACTACACGCTGAGCCACCTCGGCCTGGACCCGAGCCAGCGCGGTCGGGTCACCACCGCGCACTACGAGGCGGGACACATGATGTACACCTCCGCCCGCGAACTGGCGCGGCTCAGCAAGGACGTCGGCGCGTTCCTTCGCGCCTCGCTGCGGCCGGCCGTCACCGACGTCGCGCGGCCGCGGCCCTGACCTCGACCGGCGGCAGCCGCCCGGGGCGGTGGGCAGGGGCGGGGCTGGCCGCCATCGTCGCCCTCCTGTTCCGCGAGATCCTGTTCGAGGGGCGTGTCCTCTACCAGCGCGACATCCACCTGCAGTGCTATCCCTGGTTCGCCACCCTCGCCGACATCGTGCGCGGCGGGAGCTGGCCGGTCTGGAACCCCCATGTCTCCTTCGGCCAGCCGCTCTGGGCGGACGCCCATTACCAAGTCCTCTATCCGCCGACGTGGGCCAACCTCCTCGTGCCCGTCTGGACCTGGTACACGCTTTACGCGGTGGGACACGTCGGGCTGGGCGCGATGGGCGCGTTTGTGCTCGGCCGCGTCCTCGGGCTCTCGCTGGGCGCGGCCTTCCTCTCTGCGGCGGTGTGGACCACCTCGGGCCCGTTCCTGTCCCTCGTGAACCTTTGGACGATCCTCGCCGGCGCGGCCTGGCTGCCGTGGATCGTGGCCGCCGCCGTCGTCGCGCTCCGGTCCGGCCGTCCCGCCCACGCCGTCCTCTGGGGCCTCGCGGTGGCGGCGCCTCTCGTCGCCGCCTCCCCCGAGATGACGCTGGCAGCGCTCGCTGCCTGCGCCCTCGTCGCGGTCGCCCTCCTCGTCCGCGGGCGGAAGACCCTCGGGCGCACGGTTCGGCGGACATTGGCGATGGTGCTCCTCGCCGGAGTGGTGGCCCTCCTCGTCCCCGCGGGCCAGTGGCTGCCGTCCGCCGCCTTCATCGGCACCTCCGTCCGCGCCGTGATGGACCCGCGGGCGCGCACCTATTGGTCGGTGCACCCGCTCGGGGCGCTCCAGATGATCGTGCCCGTGCTGCTCGACTCCCTCCCGCTCCGCCCGGAGTGGCGGCTCGCCCTCCTCGACAACCGCTACGGATACCTCCAGTCCCTCTACTGCGGCGCCGCCGCCGGTGTGCTCGCGGCCGCCGCCCTGCTCGTGCGCCGCCGCTGGCGTGCGGTCGTGGCCGTCGCCGTGGCGGCGGCCGTCCTCCTCGCCCTCGGACGTCACACCCCGGCCTACCAGGCGGCGCTCGCGATCCTGCCCCCGCTGCGGCTGCTCCGGTTCCCGGTGAAGGCGATGGTGCCGGCCGCCCTTGGATGGGCGCTGCTGGCCGGGATGGGCTGGGATGCCTGGCAGTCGGGACGCCTCGAGGGCCGCCGCCGGTGGCTCGCGGCCGGAGCGGGCGCGGCGGCGGCCCTCGCCCTCGCCGTGCTCGCGGTGATCGCGCTCAGTCGCCCTTCCTTCGCGCCTGCCGCTCCGCGCCTGGCCTGGACGGCCGGCCTGACCGCGGTGGTGGTCGCGGCGCTTGCCGCGACGCGCGGCGTCCCGCGCGCGGCGCCGACGGTGATGGCTGCCGCCGCCGTGCTCCTCGACGGTTACGCGGCCCATCGCTCCCTCAACCCCACGGCCCCGACGGCGCTCGTCCGCTACCGTCCCGAAGTGCTCGCGCACCTGCCCGGGGATGCGCGCCGCCTGTACGTCTACGACTACGACTTGGAGGGCGCCGCCCGCCCGCGACCGGACCCTCCCGAGCTCCGCATCACGCCCGCGGTATGGGCGCCCTGGTTCGACGCGCTGGCCCAGCGCTCCTCGCTGCACCCGTTCGTGGCCGGCGTCTGGGGGCTGGGCGGCAGCTTCGACCCCATTGACCTCTCGCCGGCGCCCCTCAACGCGCTCACGTCGCTCCTGCGCGTTGTCGAGGGCAGCCCCGCCCACCGCCACCTGCTGGAGATGGCGGCGATCGACCACGTGGTCGCGCGCCACGACGCAGGGCTCGAGGACCTCGACCGCGTCGCCGTCGTTCCGAGCCTCTATCCGGAGGCCATCCGCCTCTTCCGCGTGCCGCATCCCCGTCCGCGCGCCGCGCTCGTCGAGGGGATCGTCGTCGCCGCCGACGGCGCGGCCTATCGGCTCCTGGCCGAAGGCGCGTTCGATCCTACCCGGTTCGTTCTACTCTCCGAGGGTCCCTCGCGGGAGCCGTCGGGTAAGCCGGCGGGAGAGGTGTCGATCGTCGAGGAGCGTCCCGACCGGCTCCGCCTGCGCGCGCGCGCGGACCGCCCGGCGCACCTCGTGCTGACGGACGCGTGGGACCCACAGTGGCGCGCGACCGTGGACGGGCGCGCGACGGATGTGCGGAGGGCGAACGTGGGATTCCGGGCCGTCGCCCTCGATCCGGGCTCCCACGAGGTCACGTTCGAATACGACCGACGGCACATCCGCCACGGCCTCTTCGCCTCTGCCGCCGGGCTGCTGCTGGCGGGCGGGGTCCTCGGCGTCGGCCGCCGGGGCTGAGCCGCGCGCGCTGCGGGCTCAGGAGCGCGCCCGCTTTCGGGCGTCGGCGTCGGGCCACGGCGGATCGCCCGAGGCCACGCTCCCGGAGCGGCCCAGGGCGCGGACTTCCATGACACAGTTTCGCGCCGGCCGCGGCTGGTGAGGGCGCGGACGCTCGGCTAGACTGACCAGGCATGAGCGGGTCCAAGGTCCAACCCGCGCCGGTCAAAGGCTTCCTCGAGCGGCTGCAGGACGGCGTCGTGGTCGGCGACGGCGCCATGGGCACGATGTTGTATGCCCGCGGCGTCTTCGTGAACCGCTGCTTCGACGAGCTGAACCTCTCCAACCCGGCGCTGGTCCGCTGCGTCCACGAGGAGTACCTCGCGGCGGGCGCGGACATCGTCGAGACCAACACCTTCGGTGCGCATCGCCTCAAGCTGGGGCCCCACGGCTTCGAGGCACAGGTGGGCAAGATCAACCGCGAGGGGGCGCGCCTGGCCCGCGAAGCGGCCCAGGGCCGGGGCCTGGTGGCGGGATCGGTGGGACCGCTGGGCAAGCCCTTGGAGCCGCTCGGCAACATCACGTTCGACGAGGCGGTCGACGCCTACCGGGAGCAGGCAGAAGGCCTGGCCGAAGGCGGGGTGGACCTCTTCGCCGTCGAGACGATCCCCGCCCTCGACCAGGCCCGCGCCGCCGTCACCGCCATCCGCGCCGTGAGCGCGCTGCCGATCACGGTCTCGATGACGTTCACGGAAGAGGGCACCACGTTCTACGGCGACACCCCCGAGGACGTCGTGCGCACGCTCGAGGACTGGGACGTCAGCGTGGTCGGCGCGAACTGCAGCCAGGGGCCGCAGCCGATGCTGGAGACCGTCCAGCGCATGGCCGCCGTCGCGCGCCGGCTCAAGCTCTCGGCCATGCCCAACGCGGGCGCGCCCGCCATGGTGGACGGCCGTTACGTCTATCTCTGCACGCCCGAGTACATGGCCTCCTACGCCCGGCGCTTCATCGCGGCGGGCGTCAGCGTGGTGGGCGGTTGCTGCGGGACCACGCCCGCCCACATCCGCAACCTCGTGCGCTCGGTGCGCATGGTGCAGCCGGCGCGCCAGGTGGTCACCATCGTCCCTCCCGTGGCGGCCAAGGAGGCCCTGCCCCCCATCCCGCGCGAGGAGAAGAGCCCGCTCGCGAAGAGGCTGGGCAAGAAGTTCGTCGTCTCCGTGGAGCTCGACCCGCCCAAGGGCGCGGACCCGGGGCGCATCATCGATCGCGCGCAGTACTGCAAGGAGAACGAGATCGACGCCATCAACGTCGCCGATGGCCCGCGCGCCTCCGCGCGCATGAGCGCGCAGTCGCTCTGCGTCCTCATGCAGACCAAGGTGGGCGTGGACACGATCCTCCACTACACCTGCCGCGACCGGAACCTGCTCGGCATCCAGTCCGACCTGCTCGGCGCCTACGCGCTGGGGCTTCGGAACATCCTGGCCATCACCGGCGATCCGCCGAAGCTCGGGGACTATCCGGACGCGACCGCCGTCTACGACGTGGACTCGATCGGGCTGATCCGGATCATGGACCACCTCAATCACGGCCGGGACCTGGCCGGCAACGCCATCGGCCCCCCGCTGGCGATCCATATCGGCTGCGGCGCGGATCCCAGCAAGCCGGACCTCGAGAAGGAAATCCGGCGCCTGGAGGAGAAGGTGAAGGCGGGGGCGGAGTACGTGATGACCCAGCCCGTCTACGACCCCCGGACGGTGGAGACGTTCCTCGGGATGATCCGCCACCTCCAGGTGCCCGTGCTCATCGGCATCCTCCCCCTGTACTCGCACAAGAACGCGGAGTTCCTGCACAACGAGGTGCCGGGGATGACGATCCCGGAGGACATCCGCGAGCGCATGCGCGCGGCCGGCTCCGGCGACGGCGCCCAGGCGGAGGGAGTGCGCATTGCCCAGGAGGCCCTCCTGGCCGTCCGGAACCTCGTCCAGGGCGCCTACGTGATGCCGCCCTTCAACAAGGTGGACCTGGCCGTGCGCGTCATCGAAGTCCTGCGCTGAACTTCGTTTCGTGTCACAGCCGGACCCGCCTCCGGAGGTAGAATCTCGACCGGGGCCGGGGGCCCCTGTCATGCGGGACCGACCCAGCCGAAATCGCCGTCCTCCCTTCGGCCGGAGCGCGCGCCGAATCGTCGGCTCGACCCTGGCCGCCGCGCTGTTGGTCCTCTCGTCGGCGGAGGCGTATCGGACCGGGCCGGAGCCGATCTTTCCCACCCAGCTCGAAGAGGTCCATCTCACCGTCACCGTCCGTGACGCCGCCGGTCGTCTCGTCTCGAACCTCAAGCCGGACGATTTCACCGTGCTCGAGAACGGCCGGCCCCAGCACGTGCAGCTCTTCGGGCGCGCGGTCGAGCCCGGCCAGGAGGAGGCGCTCGCCCTCGACCTCGGCCTGCTCATGGACACCAGCGGGAGCATGCTGGCCCAGCTCAAGCTGTCGCAGGAGGCCGCTGTCCGGTTCCTGGAATCGATCCCCCGCGCCCGGGATCTCGTCACCATCTTCTTCGACGACGACATCCGGCTCTCCCGCTACAACAGCGAGAACCAGCAGGGCCTGTTCGAGCGCATCGCGGAAGCGAAGGGCGGCGGCGACACCGCGCTCTACGATGCGATCTCCGTCTACCTCTCGCGCGTCCAGGATGCCTCCGGGCGCAAGGTGCTCGTCCTGTTCACGGATGGGGAGGACACGCGCAGCGCGTTGGGCCTGGGCGAGGTCCTGCAGCTCATCCGCTCCAGCGGCGTCACCATCTATCCGATCGCGTTCACGGGAGGGTTCCCGCCGGGCAGCGCGCGCGCGCTCCACTCCAAGTCCGTGCTCGAGCAGATGGCGGAGCTCACGGGCGGCGCCGTGTTCACGCCGCGGTCGTCGAAGGACCTTTCCGCGATCTACACGCGCATCCTGCAGGAGCTGCAGTCCCAGTACGTCCTCGGCTACGTCTCCGACGACCCGTCGCGCGATGGGAAGTTCCGCCGCCTGAAGGTGGACGTGCCCGGCAAGGGTCTGCGCGTGCGGCACCGCGCCGGCTATTTCGCCCCCTCGTAGCGCATTTGGGGCGCCGCGCGGGCCCGTGCTATCCTGCCGCGCTCCGATACCACAGTCAGGGGGGTGAGGTGGGGTCCCGCAGTGATTTCGCGTCGAGAACACTGTCTTGCGCGCGAATCGCGCCGCTGGCCGCGCTGGTCGCTCTTGCCTCCGGCTGCGGGCACTCCGCGGCCCAGCCGACCCCGCCGCTGCCCGTCGCGTCCGTGGCGGCCCCGACGCCGCCGCGCGTCGTCATCATTTCCATCGACGGCCTGCGGCCGGATGCGCTGCTCCAGGCGGGCGCTCCCGTGATCGCCGGTCTGGCCGCCCGCGGGGCCTCGACGTGGCGGGCGCAGACGGTCATGCCCTCGACCACGCTCCCTTCGCACGCGTCGATGCTGTCCGGGTACCTTCCTTCGGCTCACGGCATCACCTGGGACGACTACCGCCCGGAGAACGGGCCCATCGCCGTGCCCACCGTCTTCTCGGTCGCGCGCGCGGCCGGGCTCCGAACCGTCGTGATCGCGGGGAAGGAGAAGTTCCGCCAGCTCGACGTGCCGGGCATGGTCCAGCGCTTCGACCTCTGTGCCGCGGACGATCAGGAGGTGGCGACCCGCGCGGTGGGCGAGGCCATGGCCGGCTTCGACCTGATGTTCGTGCACCTGCCGCAGACGGATCTCACGGGCCACGCACAGGGGTGGATGTCGGCCGCTTACCTCGACGCCATCGCGGGCGCGGACCGCGCGGTGGGCCGCGTCCTCGCCGCCCTGCCCGCGGGCACCACCGTCATCGTCACCGCGGACCACGGCGGCCACGACTTCAACCACGGCACGACCCAGTCGGCGGACATGTTCATTCCGTGGGTGGTGGCCGGACCCCGCGTCGCCGTGCGCACGCTGACCACGAAGGTGGTGACCACCGACACCGCCGCCACCGCGGCCTGGGTGCTGGGACTCAGCCTTCCCGGAGGAGCGACCGGCCGGCCCGTCCTGGAGGCGTTCGAGCCGCCGGTCGTGACCGGCGCCCGGGCCGGTGTCGCCGTCGGCGCGAGCCGCTAGCCTTCGCGCTTCCCGCTCGCCGCTTCGAGATCGCGCAAACGGCGCAACAGCTCCGGCAGCCGGTGGAAGACGGCGCTGGCCTTGAGCCAGGCGCGGTTGTCGATCGCGGGATAGCCGGACACCACCGCCCCCGCGTCCACGGAGGACGGGATCCCCGTCTGCGCGGTCGCGATCACGCGATCGCCCACCGTGATGTGCCCGGCCACGCCGACCTGGCCGGCGAGGGTGACGCCGTCGCCGATGCGCGTGCTGCCCGCGATGCCCACCTGGCCGGCCAGCACCGTGTCGCGCCCCACGGTCACGGAGTGGCCGATCTGCACGAGGTTGTCGATCTTGGTGCCGCGCCCGATGCGCGTCTCCCTCATGGCCGCGCGGTCGATGGCCACCAGGGCGCCGATCTCGACGTCGTCCTCCACCACCACGATGCCGACCTGCGGGATCTTCTCGTAACGTCCGTCCTGGTCGCGCGCGAACCCGAAGCCGTCGCCCCCGATGACCGCGCCGTTCTGGACGATGACGCGATTTCCGAGGCGGCAGGCCTCGCGGACGTGCACGCCGGAATGCAGGACGCAGTCCTCGCCGACCTCGACGTCGGGGTACAGCACGGAGTGCGCGTGGACGGCCGTGCGTGCGCCGATGCGGACGCGTGCCGAGACCACGGCCAGTGGACCGACGTACACGTCCGCCTCCAGCCGCGCCGTCGGGTGGACGTGGGCGGCGGGATCGACGCCGGGAGCGGGCCGCGCCTGCGGATGCAGGATCCCCGCCGCGCGCGCGTACGCGAGGTAGGGGTTGGGGGAGACGAGGCTCGGCAGGGGCGTCTCCAGCTCCGGAGACAGGATGACGGCGGATGCCCGCGTGGTGGCCAGCCGCGGCACGTAACGCGGATTCGCCACGAAGGTGAGGTCGCCGGGTCCCGAGTCTTCGATTCCGCTGACCCGGTGCACCTCGACCGCTCCGTCCCCGCGGAGGACGCAGCCGAGGCGCTCGGCCAGCTCGCGGAGGATCACCCGGTGGTCAACCCGGCCAGGCTGGCACGCGCCGGGGAGCGCCCGTCGCCCGCATTCACCGAGCCGTTGAGCAGCGCGCCCTCGCGCATCGCGAGCCGCTGGGCGTCGATCGTGCCGTCCACCCGGCCCTTCTCCAGGACGGAAAGGCTGCGGGCCTTCAGCTCGCCCTTGAACTCGCCGGCGATCTCCACCGTGTCCGCGGTGACCTTGGCGTCCACCTTCGCGCCTTCCCCCAGCACCAGGCGGCCGGTCAGGTCGATCTGGCCGCGGAATCGGCCCAGGACCTGGGCGTCCTTGCCCCGCAGCGTCCCTTCGAAGTCGGCGTGCGCGTCGATGACGGTCGTGGCGCTATCCATGACGGCCTCGCAAATGAGGGGCCATTCTACCGTAGGCGGCGCGGGTGGCGCTTCCGGGCCCTGGCCCCGCGGCTCGCACCACGGGTCGTGAGGCCATAAAATAGGGGGCTGGCCGAGCGTCCGAGAGAGGTCCTGCCATGAGTCCCATGCGTGCGCCGGAGAAGCGCCTCGCCCCCGCCCCCGCCGACAGCCGTTTCGAGCTGGTCAGCGACTTCCAGCCGCGGGGCGACCAGCCCACCGCCCTGGCCGAGCTGACGGAGGGGATCCGCCGCGGGGACGGGCATCAGGTGCTCCTCGGGGTCACGGGCAGCGGCAAGACCTTCACCATGGCCTCGGTGCTGGCCCAGGTGAACCGCCCGGCCCTGGTGCTGGCCCACAACAAGACGCTGGCCGCGCAACTGTACCAGGAGTTCAAGGGGTTCTTCCCCAGGAACGCGGTCGAGTACTTCGTGTCGTACTACGACTACTATCAGCCCGAGGCGTACGTTCCCCAGTCGGATACGTACATCGACAAGGAAGCGATCATCAACGACGAGATCGATCGCATGCGGCTGAGCGCGACGCGCAGCCTCTTCGAGCGTCGCGACGTCATCATCGTGGCCTCCGTCTCCTGCATCTACGGCCTGGGCTCGCCCGAGTCGTACTACGGGATGCTGCTGTTCGTCCGGCAGGGAGAGACGCTGGACCGTCGCGACCTGCTCTCCAAGCTCGTCGACGCCCGTTACGACCGCAACGACTTCGACCTGCGCCGCGGGACCTTCCGCGTGCGCGGGGACGTGATCGAGATCGTGCCCGCCTACGAGGAGACGGGGATCCGCATCGAGCTGTTCGGGGACGAGGTCGAGTCGATCGTCTCCTTCGATCCCCTCACGGGCAAGACGCTGGGCCGCCTGGCCCAGGTCGCGATCTACCCGTCCAGCCACTACGTCACCCCGCAGCCGAAGCTCCAGGACGCGCTGAAGACGATCGAAGCCGAGCTGATCGAGGAGAAGGCCAAGCTGGAGGGACAGGGCAAGCTCCTGGAGGCCCAGCGCCTCTTCCAGCGCACGATGTTCGACCTCGAGATGCTGCGCGAGGTGGGGCACTGCCACGGCATCGAGAACTACTCGCGCCATCTCTCCGGTCGGCTCCCGGGGGAGCCGCCGCCCACGCTGCTCGACTACCTGCCCAAGAACGCGCTGATGATCATCGACGAGTCGCACCAGTCGATCCCGCAGGTGCGCGCGATGTTCCACGGCGACCGGCAGCGCAAGTCGACGCTGGTCGAGTTCGGCTTCCGGCTCCCGTCCGCCCTCGACAACCGGCCTCTCAGCTTCGAGGAGTTCGAGCAGCGCGTCGGCCAGGCCGTGTACGTCTCCGCCACCCCCGGCCCCTACGAGCTGCAGAAGGCGGGCGGCGTGGTGGTCGAGCAGGTCATCCGGCCTACCGGGCTGATCGATCCCCAGGTCTCGGTGCGGCCGGTGAAGGGCCAGGTCGACGACCTCCTGGCCGAGATCCGCATGCGCGTGGCCGGCAACCAGCGCGTGCTGGTCACCACCCTGACCAAGCGCATGGCCGAGGACCTGACCGAGTACTACCACGACCTCGGCGTGCGTGTGCGCTACCTGCACTCGGACATCGAGACCCTGGAGCGCGTGAAGATCCTGCGCGACCTGCGCAAGGGCGAATTCGACGTGCTCGTCGGGATCAACCTCCTGCGCGAGGGGCTCGACCTGCCCGAGGTCTCCCTGGTCGCCATCCTGGACGCGGACAAGGAGGGCTTCCTGCGGTCGGGCGGGTCGCTCATCCAGACCATGGGACGCGCCGCCCGCCATCTCGAGGGCACGGCCATCCTCTACGCGGACAAGATGACGGACTCCATGAAGTTCGCCATCGGCGAGACCACCCGCCGGCGCGGGATCCAGGAGGCCTACAACCAGGAGCACGGGATCACACCGGAGACGATCACCAAGCACCTGGGCGAGCTGCTGTCCTCGGTGTACGAGGCGGACTACGTGGGCGTGCCCGAGATCGAGGAGACGCCGGAAGAGCGCTACCGCTCGATCGACGAGATCGAGAAGGAGATCAAGGCCCTCGAGAAGACGATGCGCGAGGCGGCCAAGGCCCTCGAGTTCGAGCGGGCGGCGCAGGTCCGCGACCGCATCAAGAACCTGCGCTCCCAGGAGTTCGGGCTGAAGTAGTCCTGCTGAAGGCGAAGGCCACCGTGATGTCCTCACGCCGTGCGCTGGGGTGGCGGAGCCGGACGAGGGCTACGCCGTCCCAGGAGCCCGGGTAGAGAGCTGATTCGAAGAGGCCGCCAACCGATTGCCGGACCTCCAGCGCTTGGCTAGGCATGACCAGAGCGCTCGGCGACGAGGAGACAACCAAGGGCTGTGCGAGCCGAGCTTCTCGGACGCGCGTCTCGATGGACTCTACAGTGACGCCCTCGCCTCCGGTGACAGACACGGTAGCAACCCAGGAGAAGGTGATCGACATTGGCTCGGAGCCCGGGCCGCCCGGACCGTGGAACGGCATCTCGACAGGATTCTTGACTTGGACGTTGACGGTCGACTCGAGATGCGAGGCGCCGGTAGGACCCTCGGATCCACACGCCTGACGACCCTCGGATCCACACGCCTGACCGAGAAGGACGATCGCTCCTCCGAGGACGAGTCTCATGGCCTCATGAACACCGAAAGAGAGCATCCGCACCGCTATTGTCCGCCGAACAAACAGGTTTGCTTCCGGCTGTCCCAAAGGCGCTGGAAGAGCGGATAAGGCGACGACGTCACGCCCGATCAAGCAGGCCCCGGATCTCTTCCGGCTTGTGGACGATCGCGAACGCCCAGCGGCCGAACGGGCCGTCGGCGTTGATGGCGTCGGTCCAACGCCGGGCCGCCTGCGCCTTGACCTCTTCCAACGGATCGAACCCCTTCGTTTCAAGCACGAGGCTCAGCTCGGACTCGCCCTTCAGCCGCACCACGAAGTCGGGCAGGTAGTCGTGAGGGGACCCGTTGTGCTGGTAGGGAATGGCGAGGCCCAATCCCGCGTTCTTCGCGAAAGAAACGACGCGGGGATGGGTGTCGATGAAATACGCGGCAGACTGCTCCCACACTTTCGTGTCGGCCACGACATAGTTGACGTGACTCCGAAGGACCTCTCGCACCGGCCGGCTCGTCCAGAACTCGACCTCCGCCGTCGTCCCCGGTCCCCGGTTCGCCTCGTAGCGGGGCAGCTCGGCCGCCTCGCCGCCTGAGTCGTCGGGTCGGATCGCCTCGACCAGCCTTTCGACGACCCAGGCCGCTCGAGCTTGCGCGCGAGGTCTTCGAAGCCTTCCGGGAAGAGCGCGCGGCCCTGGCGGTCCTGAGGCCATTCGCGGCGCCCGACCGTATCGAGCGTGAACCGCATCCAGGCCGACTCGTCCGACTTGGCGGATCCGGTATCGGTCTCGTGGACCACGCGTGTGTCGACGCGGATCGTGTTGATGATGCCGTCATGGTTCCGGAATCCGGCCAGCCGCGCCGGCGGCACTCCGTGGGGCGGCTTGTCCTCCGCGATCCAGTCGTAGATGACATTGGCAATGCGCGTGTTCTTGCAGACGATGATGAACACAGGAGGACGCGCCTCCTGGCCGCCGTCTGCCCACTCCTTGCGCAGTTCCTCCCAGAGGCCGCCGAGCATCGCGATCGGCGTATGCGCCCACTTCAGGATCGCTTCCGGCTTCAGCGCACCGCGGGCGCCACCCTTTTCGGCGGTGGTGAGGTTCTGCTGGATCCACTTCCAGAGGTTGAAGTAGCCGGGGATCTCGGCCCCGCTCGGGTCGCGGACGGCGAGCTGCGGGATCTTGACGAGGCCGGATTCGACGGCGTCCGTGAGGCCGAAATCGCTCACCACCCACGGAAAGGGTCGGTTGGAGAGAGGGCCGGCGCGGCCGAGGAAATACGGCGTAGCGGAGAAGTCGACACAGACGTTGATGCCTCGGTGCCGATGAACGCGGTCGAGCTCTTCGACCCAGACCGTCGCTTCCTTGTAGAACTCCTCGGCCTCCTCGTCCTCGCCGTAGACTTCGGCCTCATCCTGATCCTCGTCGGGCGCGTCGCGGCGGATGCGGTAGGCGTGGTGGGCCTCGTCGTTCATGACGAGGATGTTCTGCTTGCCGCCCGCCCGGCCCAGCACCCGGTTCAGGACGCTGGCGTCGCTCTCGACGTACTTCGTGGACTCCACCTCCACGCGCGTCGAGGCGCCGGTCTCGTCCTTCTCTTCGTGAAGGACGCGCATGCTGCCGGTGGCGAGATACGCGTCGAGCGCCTCTTTCGTTATGTAGCGCAAGCCACGGGCCGACGTCGTCTTCGCGCCGATCTGGATGACCTCGCGTCCGACTTGCGGTCGGCCGGTCTTCACCACCCGGGCGCTCGCGCCGCCGGCCTGGCTCGTCTGCGGCTCGAACACGTGCCAGTTGGTCACGATCACGCGTCCGCGCCGCAGCTCCGGCATCAGCCGCTCCGGCACGAGGTCGCGCGTGCGGTAGATGCTCGCTTCGCCCTCGCTTGGGTCCAGCTCGCGCAGACGGCTGCGGATGGTGACATTCGGGCAGACGACGAGCACCGTGTCCGAGAAGAGCGCGTTGCTGCGATCGGCGAGCTTGTTGAGGATGCTCCAGGCGGCGAGCATGGCCATGACCGTGGTCTTGCCGGAGCCGGTGGCCATCTTGCACGCGTACCGCTGGAAGGCGACAACGCCGGTGCCCTTGGCATCCTCGCTGGGCTCGTGCAGGGGGACGTCGATCCCCTGGCGGAAATCCCAGCGCGCCTCGGTAAGGAAGATGACCGTCTCCGCGGCTTCGACCTGGGCGAAGAAGAGCCGGTGGGCCCGGCCGTCGCGCTGCCAGTATTCGAGGAGCTCGCGCGTCGTTCGGGAGACTCCAGGCCAGGGGTCGCCCGGATTCTCGCGCCAGGCCTTCACCCGCTCGCGCACGAGGTTCACGATCTCGAGTTCCATCCGCGTGCCGGCGCCGGTCTCGCCTCCCGCGGAAGGCGGCCTGTAGAAATACGCGGAGGGACGCCGCCCCATGCCCTTCTCGGCGGCCCTGCCAGATCAGCGGCGCTCATAGAGGATTCGGCCTTCGTGATGCGCCGGATAGGCGATGGTGCCGACGATGTCCCGGTAACGGTCGAACTCATCGGGAGTGATCACGACGACGTCCTTCGGAATGCCCATGGCGTCAAGGGCCATTCGCATCCGCCGCCGACCACGCTCACTCCTTGCCCGGGGTGCTACGCGGGCAACTGGCAGGGGCAGGCCACCTTGACGGCGGTGGGCAACCCTCCCGTTTGCGGCCAGAAGTCCACGGACATCGGCAAGGTGCAGACCTTCTCGATCGTCATTGCCCCGGATGGCACGATCACATTCCAGTTCGGCGCGGGACAGGTCGATGCGACGGGCGCTTTCATGATCGCCCTCGCCGGCGACCCTCCGGGCAGCGGCCTGACCTGCCCGGCCGGTCAAATCGTCGGGCGTTGCACGTCGGTGACGGCTTGCGCCGGCAACGCCAGCCAGGGAGGGGATCTCTTCAACTTCGTGATGACCCGTCCCGCTCCGTAGCGGCATCACCTTCGACAAAAGAAAAAGGGCCCCGGCTTGCGCCGGGGCCCCGCGCGCTGACGCGCGCTAGTCGAAGCCGACCACCATCGTCTTGATCCTGGTGGTGGTGCGGCCGTCCTTCATTTCTCCTGCTTGAACGTGATGACCTCGGCGACCAGGCTGTCGTCGGTGACCACGGCCGGCCGGAGCACGATCGTGCGCCCGATGGCCAGGCCTTCGGGCACGCGGGTCCGCTCGTTGATCACGTAGGTGACCTGTGTCCCATCAGCGCGGGTGATCGTCACGGAGCTTCCGGGCACGTAGGCCTGCACCGTCCCGTTGATGGTCGTGGTGGTGGTGGTGGTGGTCTCGCCCGAAGGCTTGGTGTGGGTCCGCTCGACCACGCGCTTGACGTCGCCCTCGGGCGTCACGCTCGTGCTGACGCGGGTCACCGTCGTCGACCCGTCATCCCCGCGGGTCGTGTACAAGGTCACGCGCCGGCCGACCTCGACGCCGGTGGGGATGGTGAGGCTCGGGGTCAGCGTGTACGTGACCTCGTTCTTGGCGGCGTCCCGGAGCACGATCACGTGGCCGGGTTCGTAACGGACGATCTCGCCCACGACGGTCACGGGCTTGTCTTTGGCGGCGACGGACGCGGGCGCCACGACGAAGGCGCTGGCCGCCAGCAGTGCAACGACGAGAACGGCACTTGGCTTCATGATGAGTGTCCTCCTTGGGGGTCGCAGACGCACGACACCTTGAGAGGGAGTCGATGCAAGGCACGTGCCCGCAGGGAAGGGTGACGGACAAAAAGGACCCCGGCTCTCGCCGGGGCCCGGTTCCCTTTCGCCGTTACTGATTGGAGCCGACCTGCTTCGTCTTGGTCTTGGTCTTCGTCGTGGTGCGGCCCTTTTTCACCTGGGTCTTGGTCTCGGTGTAGGTGATCGTGTCGGCGACCTTGGTGTCGTCGGTCACCACCGCCGGACGGAGCATGATCGTGCGACCCACGGCCAGGCCTTCGGGCACGTGCGTCCGCTCGTTGAGCATGTAGGTGACCTGGGTCCCGTCGCTACGGGTGATGGTCACGGAGCGCCCCGGCTCGTATGCCTGCACCATCCCGTTGATGGTCGTGGTGGTGCTGCGAGTGGTCTCGCCCGCGGGGTTCGTGTGGGTCCGCTCGACCGTGCGCTGGAGGTTGCCCTCCGGAGTCACGCTCGTGCTCACCTTCGTGACCGTGAACGACCCGTCGTCGCCGCGGGTGGTGTAGAGGGTCACCCGCCGGCCGACCTCGACCCCGGTCGGAATGGTGACGCTCGGGGCCAGCGTGTACGTGACCTCCTTGTTCGCGGTGTCGCGAAGGACGATGACGTGACCGGGTTCGTATCGGACGATCTCGCCGACGACGGTCACGGGGCGATCGTCGGCGGCAGGGGCAGAGTAGGCGGGCGCCGTGGTGAGGGCGCCCGCGGCCAGAACGGCAACGACGAGAATGGCACTTGCCTTCATGTCGGGTTCCTCCTTGGATGCCGGCGGACGCACGACATCCCATGGAGTTCCAGCAAGAGGCGTGCCCCCGCCGCGCCGTCGGCAATCATTCCCAGCGTGCGAGACGGATTCCCGACATCTGCCAGCGCGCGCCCGGCGGGAAGAAATTGCGATAGGTCGCCCGGATGTGCGAGAGCGGTGTCAAGCACGACCCGCCTCGCAGCACCATCTGGCCCGACATGAACTTGCCGTTGTACTCTCCCAGTTCGCCTTCCAGCGGACGGAAGCGCGGATAGGGCAGGTAAGCGCTCGCCGTCCATTCCCAGAGGTCGCCGAACATCTGCGAAGGGACGCGGTCGGCGGGCACGCGCGCGGGCCGAGGCGCCAGCGCGCCCGATTGGACAAAGTTACCATCGAGAGGGCAGGCCGCCGCCAACGCCTCCCATTCGGCTTCCGTCGGCAGGCGCGCCCCCGCCCAGCGCGCGAACGCCTCGGCCTCGTAGTAGCTGACGTGGCTGACGGGCGCGTCCAGGTCGAGCGGCTGGGTTCCCGCCAGCGTGAACTCGGACCAGCCCTCGGGACCGAGATCCCAGTACAGCGGACAGGTCCACCCGCGCTCCTGGACCGCGGCCCAGCCGTCGGAGAGCCACAGGTCCGGCCGCCGATAGGCGCCGTCCTCGATGAAACGGATGTATTCGCCGGCGGTGACCGACCTTCGCGCGAGCTGGAACGGCTCCAGGAACGTCCGGTGCCGCGGCCGCTCGTTGTCGAACGAGAAGGCGGGGCCCTCGTGGCCGATCTCCACCAGGCCGCCGGGATGGGATGCCCAGTCGAGGCCCGGAGCGTGCGCCGTCGCGCCCGCGCCCGCCGGTCTTGCGCCTGGCCGATACGCCGGCCGCAGCGGGTTCGACCAGAGCGCATGATGGATGTCGGTGAGAACGAGCTCCTGATGCTGCTGCTCGTGCTGCAGGCCCAGCTCGACGCGATCGAGGGCGTCGGTTCCCTTGGGACCCGCGGCCAGGAACGCGTCCATGCGTTCGTCGATCGCGCCGCGGTAGGCATGGACATCGTCCAGGGACGGGCGCGTCATCGCGCCGCGGCGCGGCCGCGGCGGCCGCGGGCCGACGGCCTCGTAGTAGGAATTGAAGAGGTACGCGTAACGCGGGTCGACGGCGGGATAGCCGGGCACGAACCGCGACAACACGAAGGTCTCGAAGAACCAGGTGGTGTGCGCGAGATGCCACTTCGTCGGGCTCGCGTCCGGCATGGACTGGGTGAGCTGGTCTTCGGGGGAGAGGGGCGCGGTCAGGCCCATGGTGGCGGCGCGGATCCCGCCGAAGCGCTCGCGCAGCGTTCCCGCACGGTCACGAAGCGCGATCTCCGAACCGGAGGCCGCCATATCGGCAGTCGAGCAAAGCCGGAGGCCGGCCCTAGCGATGCTGATCGATCTCGATCGTCTCCTTGCGTCCGCTGTTCGCTACCGAGAACATGATCCCGAGCCCGATCGCGATCACCACGCCGATCACGGTCCACTCGGTGCCGATGCGCTGGACGATCCCCATCTTCCACAGCGCCGCGATCAAACCGGCGATGAAGATGACGTACCCCACAAAATAGACGTTGACCCATTTCATTGGACGTCCCCTCCAAGCCCGGATGCCGGGCTCCTTCCAGCCTAGCAACGGCGGCCTGGTTTGCGGCGGAGGGGATGTCGATTCAGCCGCGGCTCAGGGCTTGCGCGCCGCCTGGTTCGCTACCGCCTCCGCGGCCCTGCGCGCCGCCTCCGGATCGCCCAGGTAGTAATGGCGAATGGGCCTCAGGTCGTCCTGGAGCTCGTAGACCAGGGGGATGCCGGTCGGGATGTTCAGGCCGACGATCTCCTCCTCCGAGACCCCGTCGAGGTATTTGACCAGCGCGCGCAGGCTGTTGCCGTGCGCGGCGATCACCACGCGGCGCCCGGCGCGCACTTCGGGCACGATGCGCTCGTGCCAATAGGGCAGGAAGCGCGCGACGGTATCCTTCAGGGACTCGGTGAGCGGCAGCCGCGCGGGCGGCACGTCGGCATAGCGCCGGTCGTGGCCGGGATGACGGGGATCGTCGAGGGTGAGCGGCGGGGGCGGATCGGCGTAGCTGCGGCGCCAGACGAGGACCTGCTTCTCTCCGTACTGGGCCGTGGTCTCCGCCTTGTTGAGGCCCTGGAGGGCGCCGTAATGCCGTTCGTTGAGGCGCCAGCTCCGGTTCACGGTCAGCCACATGAGGTCCATGTCGTCCAGGACGATCCAGAGCGTCCGGATCGCGCGCTTGAGCACGGACGTGAAGCAGAGGTCGAAGGTGTAGCCCCCCTCGCCGAGCAGGCGCGCCGCTTCGTGCGCCTCTCGGATCCCCTTGGGCGTAAGGTCCACGTCCGTCCATCCCGTGAAGCGGTTCTCCAGGTTCCAGGCGCTCTCGCCGTGGCGTAGCAGGACCAGCGTCTTCATCGACGGCCTCCGTTCAAGCGGCGCTCGAGGAAGTGGTCGTCCATCGGGCCGAAGAGGGTACTACGCGCCCACCGCTCGCGCGAGCGCGCCGGGTCATTCCGGCGTCAGCTCGGCCCAGACCGGGATGTGGTCGCTCACCTTCAGGGCGTTGGGCGCGGTACCCACGCTGGCGCAACCGAGCGGCCGCAGGCCGCGCGCGAGCAGGTGATCCCAGGAGAAGCGCGAGATCGTGCGTCCGACGTCGCGCGTGAGCCACCGGAAGCCCACGGGCGTGAAGACGCTCTCGATGAACCCGCGCCCGTTGAAGTCGCCCGCCACCAGCACGCGCGGATAGCCCGCCGCCCGCTCCACGATCGTCCGCCCCTGGTCGCGCTTGGCGGCGCCGCTCGCGCCGGCCGGGGTCTCGAGGTGCACGCTGAACACGCGCACCGGGAGGTCGCCGCGGACACGGACGGTCGCCGCCACCGCGATGCGCTGCATCTTGCGGAAGCGGCCCGGGTGGGGAAGCGGAATCTTCACGTCGTCCTCGATGGGCCACGGGCTCAGGATGGCGTTGCCGAAGTTGCGGTGGTCGGCCGGGTGCACGGCCGCGGGGTAGTAGACGTAGTTGAGGCCGAGCGTGCGGGCCAGGCACTCCACGCCCACCTCGTCCATCTCCTGGAGCGCGATCACGTCCGCGTCCTTGAGACGCACGTCGCCGCGCAGCAGGGCGGCCGCGCCCGTCACGTTGCGGCCGTACTTGATGTTGAAGGACACGACGCGGATGGCGGGCGGGCGGGGCGTCCCCGCGAACTGGCCTGAGAAGCGCGGCCCTTCCGGCGCCGGGTAATTGCGCGCCGTCGCGCAGCCGGCAAGAGCGCAGGCGAAGACGACAGCCGCCCGCAGTGCCCCGCGCCGCATCGTCCCCATCGTGACACCATACGCGCCCATGATTCCGCACCCGCTTCGCGTCCTGCGCACGCTGCCCGCCCCCGTGCGCCTCCTCGTCACCGGCTCGTTCGTCAACAAGCTGGGCACGTTCATCATCCCGTACCTGACCCTCGTCCTGCGCAAGGACTTCCAGCTCGAGGACGCGGCGGCGGCGCGGCTCCTGCTCGCCTACGGCGGCGGCTCCCTGGTCTCGATCGTGGTCGGCGGCGTCCTGACCGATCACCTTGGCCGGCGCCTGACCCTGATCCTGAGCCTGCTCGGGAGCGGGGCGATTGCGGTGGCGCTCGGCCTCGTCTCGTCCATACGCGTGTTCGCGCCGCTGCTGGTGCTGCTCGGCTTCGTGGCCGACCTCTACCGCCCGGCCGCGTCCGCCATCATCGGGGACCTGCTTCCGTCCTCCCAGCGCGCCACCGGCTTCGCCGCCTTGCGCACGGCCGTCAACCTCGGATTCGCGGTGGGCATGAGCCTCGGCGGCTTCATCGCCGACTGGAGCTGGCGGCTGCTCTTCATCGGAGACGGGGTGACGACCCTCCTCTACGGCGCGGTGGTCTACCTCTTCATCGCCGAGACGCGGCCGGCGATGGCACCGGCCGCGCGTGCCGCCGAGGCCGTGGGGAGCCCGTGGCGCGACGCCGTGTTCGTCCAGGTGCTGATGGTGTCGCTCCTCTTCTCCCTGATGTTCTTCAGCCACATCACGGAGCTGCCGCTCACGATCACACTGTCCGCGGGCTATCCCGCCCGGCTCTACGGCCTGCTCGTGGCCGTCAACGGCCTGCTCATCGCGCTGTTCGAGATGTCGGTGGTCGAGCGTCTACGCCCCTTCCGGCGTCTGCGGGTGGCCGCGCTGGGCACGCTCCTCACCGGGCTGGCCTTCTCCTCCATCGGCATCGCCCGGCACTGGACCTGGTTCCTGCTCGTCGTGGTGGCCTACACGGCGGGGGAGATCCTGACCACGCCCCAGAAGATGGCCTTCGTGACGGACTGGGCGCCGCCGGAGGCGCGCGGCCGGTACCTCAGCTTCTACCAGGCGACCTGGAGCATCGCCATGGGCCTCAACCCCGTCCTTTTCCTGCCGCTCCGCACACGCCTGGGGGACGCGGCGTTCTGGCCCCTCATGATGCTGCTGGCCGCGCCTTCCGCGCTGCTGCTGCTGCGCCTGGACCGCGTGGCCGACCGCCCCCAGCGGCTGCGCGGCGCGACCGACACCGCGCCACCCCTCGAAGCCGTCCTGGCCTCCGAACCGAGCTAGACTGTTTCGAGCGGCCGCCCACGCCGCCCTACTCCGAGAAGGAGCCTCCTGATGGCCGAGTCGAACGGCAACGTCAAGACCGCGCTCAAATACGCCGACCAGCACTTCGACGACTTCAAAGGGACTCTCGTGACCCTCTCGCGCATTCCCAGCATCTCCGCGGAAGGTTTCCCCGCGGCCGAGGTGCGTCGCTCCGCCGAGGCCATGGGCGACGCGCTGAGAGACGCGGGCGTGGAGAAGGTGCAGGTCCTGGAGATCCCGGACGTGCACCCCTACGTGTACGGCGAGTGGATGCACAAGCCGGGTGCCCCGACCATCCTCCTTTACGGGCACCACGACGTGCAGCCGCCGGGCCGCCCCGAGAAGTGGCTCTCTCCGGCCTTCGAGCCCACCGAGCGCGGCGGCCGCCTCTACGGGCGCGGCACCGCCGACGACAAGGGCGGGTGCATGACCCACGTGGCCGCGGTGACGTCGTACCTCAAGGGCGCGGGCGGCCTGCCCTGCAACGTGAAGTTCATCATCGAGGGCGAGGAGGAGATCGGCTCCGAGAACCTCGGAAAGTTCCTCGAGAAGTACAAGCACATGCTGGCCGCGGACTTCATCGTGCTCTCGGACACGGCCAACTTCGACACCGGAGTGCCCGCGCTGACCTACCAGCTCCGCGGCATCGTGCAGGTGGACGTCGAGGTCAAGGTGCTCGACCATCCCGTGCACAGCGGGATGTGGGGCGGCCCCGTGCCCGACCCCGTGCAGGTCCTGGCCGACCTCATCGCCGACCTGCGCAACAAGGACGGATCGCTGAACATCCCCGGCCTGTACAAGGACGTGGCCAAGCCGGGCAAGAAGCAGCTCAAGCGCATCCGCAAGCTCCCCTTCGACGAGAAGAAGTTCAAGAACGAGGGCAGCCTGCTCAAGGGCGTGAAGCTCTGGGGCGAGAAGGGCTACTCGGTCTACGAGCAGCTCTGGACGCGCCCGTCGCTGACGGTGATCGCCACCGAGTCGCACGAGTTCGCCGGCTCCTCGAACCAGATCGTCGACTCCGCGCGCGCGCGCCTGAGCCTCCGCACCGTTCCCGACATGGACGGGCGCAAGGCGGGGGAGCTCCTGGTCAAGAAGCTCACCCGCAAGCCGCCGTACGGCGTGCACGTCAGCGCGACCATCAACGGGTCCACGCCCTGGTGGACGACCGACCCGGACGGGCCCGCCTTCGAGGCGGCCCGCCGCGCCCTCGAGGCCGGCTTCAAGAAGGAGGCGGCGATGATCGGGGCGGGCGGATCGATCGGGTTCGTGCAGCCCTTCTCCGACCTGCTCGGCGGCGCGCCCTGCCTGCTCACCGGGGTCGAGGACCCCCCTTGCAACGCGCATTCCGAGAACGAGAGCCTCCACCTCGGCGACTTCCGGAAGTGCATTGCCTCCACCGTCCACCTCTACGACGAGCTGTCGCGGGTGCCGGTGCGGGCGCCCCGCTAAGGCCTCGAGGCCCGGAGTGGGTCGCCGCCTCGGCGCGGCCACCGCCTTCGTCCTCGTCGTCCTGGCCGCGACCTCGACGCGCGGCCAGGCGCCGGAAATCCGCCTGGCCTTCATCGGCGACGCCGGCTCCGGCAGCGCCAGCCAGCGCGCGGTGCGCGATCAGATGCTCCGGCTGCCGATCGCGTTCACCTTCATGCTGGGGGACAACATCTACGAGCGCGGGAGCCGGGAGGACTTCGGGCCCCGATTCGACCAGGTGTACAAGCCGCTGATGGACAAGGGAACGGTCTTCCACTCGGCCCTGGGCAACCACGACGTGTCGTTCTGCGGGGCGCGGACGACGGTGATCGACCGACTGCCCGCGGACGCGGACGCCTACCGCTGGGACATCCTGCGCTGCGACGTGAAGGCACAGCTCACGCATCCGTCCTTCGGCTACCCGGGGGGCCAGAGGTACTACTCCGTGCGCACGGACTCCGCGGCCGCGCCCCTGGCCGAGGTCTTCGTCCTCGATTCCAACACGCTGCGCACCTCGCAGAGCAAGCTCTCGCCCCTCCAGACGGACATCCCGCAGGTCGAGTGGCTGGAGCGGGCGTTGTCCGCCTCGAACGCGCGCTGGAAGATGGTGATCATGCACCATCCCATCCACTCGCCTTCCGTCCCCTTGAAGTATTTCCTCTTCATCCCGGTCCAGGAGGGCCACGCCCGCGAGCTGCTGCTCGAGCAGCAGCTCGGTTCCATCCTCAAGAAGCACGGGGTGGACGTGGTGCTCGCGGGCCACAACCACTTCTACGCGCGCATGGTGCCGCAGGACGGCATCCGCTACTTCGTGTCCGGCGGCGGAGGGCGCAGCGCGTACGAGTTCAAGGATCAGCCCAGCTACGTCGCGGCCGGCGGGGGCTTCTATCACTTCCTCTACGTGAGGCTCACCCGCGACCGCTTCGAGTACTACGCCATCGATCGCGACGGCCGCTCGCGCGACGCCGGCTGGTGGGCGAAGGGCGACGCGGCGGACCATCCGCTGCCGGCAGGGACGCGGCCGCCCGGTTAGCCGACTCGTCCTCCCGGCGCGGGGCTTAGCGCAGGGTCTGGAAGAAGGCGCGGATCGCGTAAAAGGCGAAGTACGCGTAGAACGCGGAGCATCCGAGCACGCCGATCTCGCGCCACCGCGAAGGCCGCAGCGCCCGGGGCAGGAAGCGCCGGTTGACCCTCACGATCTGCACGCCGGCGATGGCCAGCACGACGCCGGCCATGTTGGCCAGGAACTTGAAGAGCTGGAAGGGCGAGGCCAGGCGGATCGCGATGACGCCCCAGAGCGAGAAGGCGATCAGGATCCCATAGTAGAGGCCGCGGATGTCGAGGCGCTCCCGGCCCTCGGCGTGACGCGCCATCCACACCGCGTCCGTGACCGTGCGCACCAGGATGTCCGTGTTGCCGAGCTGGGTCTTGAAGAGGATCCAGAACCCGTTGAAGAGGGTGAGGAACCAGAAGCCGGGCCAGATCTGCCGCAGGTAGTGGGCCTGATAGGCGCCCGCGGCCAGCCCCTGGAGGTCGGTGCCGTGCGGGATGATCGCGGTGGCGAGATTGACGTTGAGGTACATCCCCAGGAAGCAGAAGAGGCCCCAGATCCAGATCTGGTCGAGGTGCACGTAGCGCAGCCAGTCCCGCCAGCGCGCGAGGTTGTCGCCCTCGGCGCGGAACACCTTGCCGACGTGCGAGAGCGCGACGTGATGGCCCCCGACCGCGCTGGGGATCGCGCCCACCAGCTTTCCCATCCCGAAGCCCTTGTCGCGAACCCAGTTGGTGACGGTGAGGTTCCCCATGCCGCCGGAGCCGGCGGTGGCGGCGAAGGCGCCGATGAGGCTCCAGTCGATGGGCTGGGGAAGACCGGAGAAGAGGAAGAATCCGACGAAGGTCCGCCACCAGTGGGCGGCGGGCACGAAGGCCACGTTGACCGAGATCAGGAACAGGAAGACGACGCCGAGCATCGTCCAGGCGAAGTACTCGAGCATGCGCTCGATGGTGCCGCCGAAGGACAGGATGAGCACCACGACGAGGATCAGCGCGACGGTGATCCACCCTTGCGCGCCCTGGTCCGGCGCACCCGGCATCCGCCCCATCCAGGCCGCGAACAGGGCCGCCGCCGCGCTGCCGGCCAGCGCCGGCCACCCGAGCTGGAAGAACCCGATGACGGAGTAGAAGCCCGCCCAGAAGCGGCCGCCCGGGCGCAGCCGCATGATCCCGCCGTAGATGGGCTCGCCGGTGTAGAGGGTGTAGCGGATGCCTTCCAGGTTGAAGAGGACCTGCAGCACGATGGCGGCGGTGGCGATGAGGAAGATGTCGGTGCCGTACTTGACCGCGGTTGCCGGTCCGACGAGCCATTCGCCCCCGCCGATCGAGGTCGCGGCCATGACCGCGCCCGGTCCGATGACCTTGAGCGCGTTGCGCATCCCGAAGGGCAGCGGCGCGGGCAGCTCGGCCACGTCCCAGGCGGGCAGCGCTCCGTGATCCGCAGGGAGCGAGGGGTCGTCCTTCGGCCACGGCGCGCCGGCGGCGGAGACGAGGGGAACGCTCATGGCGCGGAGTCTACTCGGATGCCGCTGTTCGTTCTATCCTTCGACGAACGAGGAGCGCGTGATGAACAGGATCCGGGTGGCGGCGATGGCAGGGGGAGTGATGCTGGCGGTGGCGGCCGTCCGGTCGGAGACGCCGCCGGCGTTCGACCTCGTCATCGCGGGCGGCCGCGTGTTGGACGGCACGGGCGCTCCCTGGTTCCGTGCGGACATCGGGATCAAGGGCGACCGCATCGTCGCCGTGGGCGATCTCTCCCCGGCGGCCGCGGTCCGCCGGATCGACGCCCGCGACCACATGGTGGCGCCGGGCTTCATCGACATGCTGGGGCAGTCGGAGATGAACCTGCTCGCGGACAACCGCGCGGAGTCGAAGATCCGCCAGGGCATCACCTCGGAGATCACGGGGGAGGGCGGCTCCGCGGCCCCCGTCAACGAGGCGACGCTCAAGGACCAGCGGGCCTGGCTCGAGACCTACGGGATCAAGGTGGACTGGACGGACTTCCGCGGCTACTTCGACGCGCTCCGCCGCGCGCGGCCCGCCATCAACCTCGGCTCCTTCGTGGGCGCGGCCCAGGTCCGCCAGGTCGTGCTCGGCGCGGAGGACGGGCAGCCCACGGCGGAGCAGCTCCGGCGCATGGAAGAGCTGGTCGAGACGGCGATGCGCCAGGGCGCGCTCGGCCTGTCGACCGCGCTCATCTATCCCCCCGGCTCCTACGCGCGCACGCCGGAGCTGGTCGCCCTCGCGCGCGTGGCCGCGCGCCACGGCGGGGTCTACGCCTCGCACATCCGCGACGAGGGCAGCCACGAGATGGACGCGCTGGAAGAGGCCATCACCATCGGGCGCGAGGCCAAGATCCCGGTCGAGATCTGGCACCTCAAGGTGGCCGGCCGCTTGAACTGGGGCCACATGAAGGACGTCGTGGCACGCATCGAGCAGGCGCGCGCGGAGGGTCTCGACGTCACCACCGACATGTATCCGTACGTCGCCAGCGGCAACGGCCTCGACGCCACCGTCCCCCAATGGGCGCAGGCGGGTGGAGTGGACGCGATGATCGAGCGCTTCCACGATCCCGCCCAGCGCGCGCGCATCCTGGCCGAGATCCGCGGCGGCCACGGCGGGGAGTGGGACGGCTGGAAGGGACGCCCCCCGGAGGACATCCTCATCGTCTCCGTGCTCGACCCCTCCCTGCAGAAATGGACGGGCAAGCGGCTTTCCCAGGTAGCGGCGGAGATGGGCAAGTCGCCGGAGGACGCGCTCGTCGACCTCGTGGAGGCGGAC
>WNGB01005480.1_pt1 | contig 25622 bp, 29 predicted proteins | sample 5400681 | NCBI WGS metagenome assembly WNGB01 (sample SAMN13153367, study PRJNA577476) | soil metagenome | isolation source: 115 cm soil or saprolite under grassland replicate 2 | place: USA:California | collected 2016-06-15
GGCAGGCTGCATGCACATGACATACCCGATTCTGCGGCCGGGACGAGGGAGAAGAACGACCGCAGCCCAGATCATCACGTACATCACGCCTAGAACCGAGGACGCTCATAGCCGTGTCGTGAATTAACCAGCAGGATCGCCCTTATACGGGGTGCGGATGTGGTCACCAGCCCCGGCATAGCCCTTGTCCGCCAGCACGATCAGCCCGGAGGCGGCCAGCTCCCGCAGGATGCCCCAGATGCGGGCGGCGGTCAGGTCGTGCACGGCGCCCGGTAGCGGCCCGGACACCCACACGATGTCGCCGCCTGGGCTGGCGATGACTTGCAGGTTCATCCCGTGCCGGCGGTGCTTGCCGGAGTAGAACGGCCGGTCGGCGGCGACCCGGTCGATGGGTATCAGCGTGCCGTCGGGCACCACATACGCATGCCCGGCCCGCCGGGTCCCGGCCGGCACCGAGACCATCCCGGGCTTGTGCGAGGGCACCGTGGGCAGCGCCGAGCGGATCCGCCATGTCGCCTGGCTGCTGGTCCCGCAGGCAGCCTGGTCACCCGGGCTGACCGCGGACTCGCTGCGCCAGTCCGCCGGGTGCGGCACCGTGATCAGCCATCACTGCGAGATCCTGCTGCGATCACTCGCCGGAGGCACCGCCGAGCGGACCGGCGCATCGGCCAGGCTGCTGGCCTCGGCGGAGGCCTGCGGGCAGGCCCGGCAGGCGTGGCTGCGCGCCGCCCGTGGCTGGAACCGGGTCACCACCGACACCCGCGGCGTCATCTCGCCGGCCGCGGCCGAGGCCGCGGACCTGGCGCTGTGGACCGGGCGGCTGGCCTACGCCGGCCCCGGGTGGACCCTGGAACGCGGCCCGTCCCAGGCCGTCCGGCCACCCGAAGCGCTCGCCTCCCGCCCCGGTGACCTGCGCATCGTCGTCGCGGCGGTGCATCACGCGTGCGAGACCGTGGCCCAGGTCGCCGCCGCCGACCACCAGCAGATCCGCACCGCGGCCGCCGCGGGCCGGCTGCTCGTGCCCACCCGCAGCCTCCCCGACACCTTCGACATCCCGCATCCCTTCGCGCCCGCGCCCGCCGGCCGCGTCGGGCAGGTAACTCGACGGCTACCGCGACGCGGCCACCGCCAGCACCCGCGCCACCGCCGCGGTCGCCCGCGTCGCCGCGGCCGTCCGCGCGCCCAGCCAGACCCTCACCGCCGCCCGCGCCGCAGCCCAGGCCGGCAGTCACAGTCCGGTGGCGACAGACGGCGGGCGGCCTGCGGCTGAGCCGGCCAGAGTGCGGCACGGGTCCTGGGACGCAGGCGGGCCCGTGCAGCGCATCCTGCAAGACCTCGGAGTCATCAGCACGTCCGCGCTCCAGCGCGCAGCCGCGATCGACCAGGCCGGCGAACAACTCATCCTCGACAACGCGCCTGCAGCAGACATCCCGGGCCGGCGGTCCGTTACCCCGAACCTCAGCAGATCCACCGGAACCGCCGAGGTAGTCAACCACATGCTCGCATCCGGCAACCCCCGCGCACTCGCCATCCTCCGCCCACCCTTACCGGCACCGGAGCAAGAAGCGGAAGCCGAACCCTGAACAGGTCCACGAGCACTCCGACCGCGGCGCATTAGCCATTCGGCGGATCCATGACGTGCTCACGCGTCGGCCGGAGGCTGTGCCCGGGAGTTTTGAGTTAGCGCCAGCACCACGCATTCCACGCTGCGCTCGCAATCCCGTTCCAAACCGCGAACAGCAGGACCATCAAGGCAATCAGCAAAAGAACTGGTCCGACGCAGGAGGCGAGTGCGGACGTGATGCGCTGGCCAGCGTTGTTGCCCAATGTGGCGTCCGCATGCGTTGCCCCAGATCACGATGGGCGCACGCCAACGCTGCGTCCCGACCACAGCACTAGCAGAGCGGAGGCCACAGCAATGGTCGCTCGGGCAGAACCCAATAGCCGAACCCTTGTGACGTGCGCGAATACCCGCCAGGCGGTCTTTGCCGTTTATCCAGACCGCTGGGGTCACCCGCGGCCCTGTGATTCCTGCCGGGCCTCCTCGACGGTGAGTTCGGCCGCAGGGTCGGCCTCAAGGCGCTCGTCGGGGATCGGCAGCCCGCTGCGGATAGATCGCCCGAATGTCCCGTTGCCGAGCCGCTGCTCAGCGCGGTCGAGTGCGTCAAGGCGATCACGCAGGCTGGCTGCGATGGCGTCGTCTATGCCCTCGGCGGTCAGGGACTGGGCGGGATCGGCGATGTCTCCGGTCTCGTTCCCGGCTGCCCGGTCTTCCCGGCCCGCTCCCTCGGTGTAGTTCAGCGACCTCTGTGCCTCGGCTCGCGCCGCATGCAGTAGCTCCCGTGCCCGGTCCTCATCCATCTGCGCTCCTTCGTGCGTAGAAGCGGACATGCCAGCATCCTGGACTGGAAGTCCGAGGCTACTGGCACGCCCTGCGCAGCCGGTGACGCCAGCGAGCTGAGCGCAGGGACGCTGTCAACAACACGTCGCTTCGGGCAGTCCCGGAGCCCCGCGTCCAGGAGCCTGTCGTCTGCATATATCAGGGCCGTCGGACGCTCTTACATCCACTACGTCCACCCCGGGCGAGCGCATCGACGGCGGCGTCACCGTGCCCGGCTGATGCGATCCTCCCCCAGACGACTTGCCCGACCCGTGGCCCAGTTCACCGAGGAGAACAGCGCTCGGTCGCCTGCCTGTGGTGGACGCGCTGGCCCGGCGGCTCGGGGCTCATTGCCTGTGCATTGCCTGGTAGGAGTGCATTGCGGCTTCGAAGAGCCGCTCGGTGTCGTGGGCGGCTTCGAGCAGGGACAGGCCGGTGATCAGGAGGAGGACAGCGCCGAGGGCGAGGATGACGGCCGTGCGCCGGGGCGGGGGCGCGGCCAGGAGAGCCTGCATGCGCCGGGGGACATGCTGAGCAGCGAGAGGCAGGGCGGCTGCGGGGTGGCGCAGCGAGGCGAGGGCGGCCTTGCCGAGTGTCCGGGCGACCAGGGGCCGGTCCTGGACGGCCTCGGCGGCGTCTTCGTCGGCCCAGCGCTCGATGGTGAACACCGCGGCGCGGAACACCGGATATAGCAGCGGGTTGACGGCAGCGGCCAGTCGCAGCGCGGTGAGGAACAGGTGGTGGCGGTGGCGCAGGTGGGATCGCTCGTGGGCGAGCAGGGCGCGGCGTTCGGCGCCGTCCAGGGATCGCAGCATCCCGCTGGAGACGACCACCCGGCCGGCGGCGCCCGGTACGGCGAAGGCGTGCAGGCCCGGCTCGTCCACGATCACCGCAGGGCGGCCGCCGCCGCGAGCAAGATCATGAGCGAGGCCAGGGCGACCGGGGTGATCACCGGATCGCGTGCCTGCAGGGCCGGCACCGACCAGTGCCCTTCGGCCGCGACCGGAGCCGCCTGCCCGACGGCGGTGAACGCGAGCAGCGCCAGCGCGGCCAATGAGGCGGTGGCAGCCGCGATACCGGAGAGGGTCAGCCACCACGTGGCGATGCGGGGCGGCAGCCTGCGGCTGGCCACCGCGGCGAGCAGCGTCACCATCAGCGCGGCCGCGAACGGCACGTAGACCACGAACCGCACGTCAGCGTTCCTCGGCCTGGCGCAGCAGGTCCTGCAGCACTTGCTCGTCAGCGGGCGACAGGTCACTGAGGAACCGGGCCAGCACGGCAGCGCGGTCGTGCCCGCGGCGCAGCACCGCGTGCATGGCCTCGGCGGTATGGGTCGCCTCGTCCGCGGCCGGGCCGTAGGCGTAGCCGCGGCTGTACCGGCGCCGGTCCGCCAGGCCCTTGCGGTGCAGCCGGTGCAAGATGGTGGTCACCGTGGTGTAGGCGACGCCCGCGCCCAGCTCAGCGTGCACCTCGGCCGGGGCCAGCGGCCGGCCGGCCGCCCACAGCGCGGCCAGCACCTCGGCCTCCAGCTCGCCGGCCATCCGTCGGCCTGGCCGGCCGGTTCCAGGTTCCGGTGTCGCCGCCATCGATCCTCCCCGCCCTCGGCGAAGATGCTACCGCCGTTCGCCAGCCCCAAGGCCGGACGACCTGATGAGGCCAGGCGTGGTCTACCCATGCTGCTGGGAGTTAGCTACCGTCGGCTGATTCGCCGGGGCCGGGTCAGGCCCAGGGCATCCGGCACCTGTGCATGCACGGGGCGCGTTCCCGGCCTTTAACGCTCCGCACCGTGCCCGCTTGCCGGCCGTGAACCTCGGCCGGCTACGCGGACGGCCTGGCCGGCTCGTGATCGCCCGGCCCCACCGGCCGCTCCGCGCGGAAATGGGGGGACCGGGCACCTGGCGTCCACACGTTGTAGTAACTTGTATCGCGCGCCGGGCTGGCCGCGCCGTCCCCCCAGCGCGGGCAGCCCGACACCATCCCCTTCCCTAGGGATTCCGAATGCCCGGGCCGGGCCGCTGGCCCGCTTGACGGAAGGCTGCCGATGTCCCACCTGACCTATGCCGAGGCGATTGTCGTCGGGCTGTTCCAGGGCGTCACGGAGCTGTTCCCGGTTTCCAGCCTGGGGCACAGCGTGCTCATCCCGGCGCTGATCGGCGGCCAGTGGGCCCGGGATCTGAGCGTGTCGGCCCCCGAGTCGCCGTACCTGGCGTTCATCGTCGGCCTGCATGTGGCCACCGCGGCGGCGCTGCTGGCGTTCTTCTGGCGTGATTGGCTGCGGATCGCCAGCGGATTGTTCACCTCGCTTCGCGACCGGCAGGTCCAGACCCCCGATCAGCGGCTGGCGTGGATGCTGATCCTGGCCACGATCCCAGTCGGCATCAGCGGGCTGGCGCTGGAGCACCTGTTCCGCACGGTGCTCGGCAAGCCCGTCCCGGCCGCGATTTTCCTGACGCTCAACGGCCTGATCCTGTTCGGCGGCGAGCGGTTGCGCCGCCGCGAGCCGGCCAGCGCTGGCATCCGGGCCCGGGATTGCGCTCCGGCGGCCGCGGCGGCTGTGACCGCCAGCGGCCCGGCCGGGCGCCTGCCGGCAGCGACGCTAACCTCGGCCGATGCCGATCCTGCCGCCGGCGCCGGCCTGGCATCAGACTGGCGGCTAGCCCGGCTGAGATTCGGCGAGGCGATGCTGATCGGCGCGGCGCAGATCCTGGCCCTGCTGCCCGGCATCAGCCGCTCGGGCGTCACCATGGTCGCCGGCCTAGTCCGCGGCTTGTCCCGCGAAGACGCCGCCCGGTTCTCGTTCCTGCTGGCCACCCCGGTGATCCTGGCCGCCGGCGTGCTGAAGATCCCTGACCTGGCCGGGCCGCTGGGCGCCGGCATCGGCGGCCAGGTGCTGGCCGGCAGCCTGTGCTCCGGCATCGGCGCGTATCTGTCCGTCCGCTTCCTCGTCCGCTACTTCCAGACCCGCACCCTGACCCCGTTCGCCATCTACTGCACCGTGGCGGGGCTCGCCAGCCTCGCCTACCTCACCCTGACCTGACCCCACGCCCGGCCAATGCCGTCACCAAGGAGACCCCGTGCCCGCCCCCGCGTCCGCCTCCGCCCGGAACGCCCACGCCGCCGTCACCGCCGGGCTGATCGCCCTCGGGGTGATCTTCGCCGCCCTCGGGATCTTCTACCTGGCGAGAACCGCCGCCCAGCTGCCCGCCCTGCTGCCCGGCCACCAGGCCGGATCCGGCCACCACCACACCAAGCACGCCCTCGCCGCGTTCGCGCTGGCCATCTTGTCCTGGGCCGCCGCCTGGTTCAGCACCGGCAAGCGCACCCGCAGCCCGGCCTCCTGACACCGACAGCCGACGCTGCGTGCACGACGCTAGCATCGGTACCGCTGCCTGATACCTCAGCCGGCCCTCGGCGCCCGTCTGCCCGCTGCCGTCTCGCCGCATCCGATCATGGAGGTAGGCAGTGAGCGCCAGGGTTTCCGGGCCGGCTCCCTCGCCACTTTGCCCGGGGCCCGCTGTCCTGGCCCGGCAGCGGCGCGCCGCCGGCCGCCGGGCCGGCAGCTCACATCGCGGCGGGGCACGCGGAGCCCGGCAGTGATGGCGCTCGGGCCGGCCGTGGCCGCGGGTTTCACCGACCGGATCCTGACGCTTCCAGCGTGCTGGTGCTGGCCCTAGTGTTCTTGCTGCCGGCGCTGGAGGCATCGGCGTTCGCCGGGTTCGTGTTTCCCGGCGAGGTCGCGGTGATCCTGGGTGGCGTGGCGGCCTCGCGCGGCACCGTGCCGCTGTGGGCGGTCATCGCCGCGGCGGCAGCCGGGGCCATTATCGGGGACTCGGCCGGGTACCTGATCGGCCGCCGGTGGGGGGAGCGGCTGCTGGCGGGGACGATCGGCCGGCTGCCCGTCATCCGGCGGCACCTGAGCAGGCATCTGGACTCGGCGCGCGCCTACGTGCGCCGCCGCAGGGGCAGCGCGGTGTTCTTCGGGCGGTTCACCGCCGCGCTGCGGGTGCTCGTGCCCGGGCTGGCGGGCATGTCCCAGGTCGACTACCCGGTGTTCCTGGCCTACAACGTGGCCGGCGGCGCGCTGTGGGGGACCGGCATGGCCGTGCTCGGCTACCTGGCCGGGGCCAGCTACCAGCATGTCGAGAAGATCGCCGGCCGGGCCAGCCTCGGGCTGCTCGCGCTCATCGTGATCGGCCTGGTGGCCTCCCGGCTGGGCCGCCGCCTCGCCACCCGGCCACGGCTGCGCGCCATCGGCGGCCGGCTGGCCGCCACCCCGCCGCTGGTCTGGATCCGGCGCCGGTTCCCCCGCCAGGTGGCCTGGGCCCGCCGGCGCCTGGCCGCCGGGGATCCGCGGGGTTTCTGGCTCACCTTCACGATCGCCGCCGGCGCGCTGGCCGCGTGGGCGTTCGGGGCAATCACCCAGGACGTCGTCGCCCACGAGGAGACCGCGCTGCGCGACCCGCACGTAGCCGCATGGGTCGCCGTTCACCGCACCGGCTGGCTGGCAGCCGTCGCGAAGGCCGTCACCTGGCTGGGGTCCGATGCCGTCATCGTCCCGCTGCTGGTGCTCGCCGCCGCCGTCCTGGTCACTACCCGGCGCGACTGGCGCTCGGCGATCATGCTGGCGCTTGCCCTCGGCGGAGCGGCGGCCCTGTCCAGCATCGCGCAGCTACTGGTCGGCCGGTCACGCCCGCCCGCCGTGATGTCGATCGGCCACTACAGCGGGCCTGCCTTCCCCTCCGGCCACGCCGCCCAGGCACTCGCGTTCTACGGCATACTCGCGATCATCCTGACCGCCGGGCGCCCGGCCCGGGCGCGGGCGCTGCTATGGGCCACCGCGGCCGCGGCCGCCATCGTGGCCGGCTTGTCAGGCCTCTACCTGGGGGCGAACTGGCTCACCGACGTGCTCGGCGGCTACGCCCTCGGTGCCCTGTGGATCGCGCTCGTCCTGACGGTGGACCAGCTGACAACCCGAGACGGCAGGCCGCAACCCATCACCCCCCCTGCACCCATGAACACGCGGCCCGCCACACGCCAGGAAACCGAGCCTGGCGCCGGCGCCGGCGCGAGCTGGCACCGGCGACGCCAGGTGTCGATCGGGACGCCCGGCGCGAGATGCGCGACAGCGGCGGCGAGGCGGTCGGTGTCCAGGCGCCAGCTGTTGAACGCCCGGCTGGCCATGAGCGTGTCGCCGGAGACATGATCAGGGGCCGCTGCCCGCGCGGCGGCCTGGCCGAGGGCCCGGCCGCGGCGGCCGGCCAGCGCACCGTGCCCTTGTGGCGCACCAGGCCCACGTAGCGCATGGAGCTGCCATATGGCAGCTGCTGCTTCCACAGCACGACCTTCTCGATGTCGGCCCAGGGGACGAATTTGGTTCCGGACCGGTAGCGGGGACGCGTCCCGCGGGGGATGGCGCCGCTGGCATCCACCCTGAATGCGACCCGGCGGGTGCCAGTGGCGCTCAGCATGAACAGCGCACCGCCGCAGAAGTACACGATCTCAGTGATTCGCAGCACCGGCGACAGCGGCAGAGGCCGACGCCGAGCGTTGCGGCTGATCTCGATGGCCGACCGGCCGTCCTTCAGCGCCCGGGCAGTTACCTCGATCCGGTGCGGGTTCGACGGTCTGGTGGCCAAAGGCCCTGCCGGACGCTCGGGCGGTCGGCGAGGGTGCGCTCTCGCGAATCAGGTCGCGCTCCATCTCGGCCCAGGGCAGCCAGTTTCGTCAGTGCCGGTGTCCGGTCAGCGCAAGTAGGCTTCCACGTCGTGACACCCCAGGACATGGCAGAGCCTCTCCACGCGCCAGCAGGGCCTACCGCTGCGCGAAGCGCTGCACCAAGGAGTTCCGGATCACCTTGACAAGCCTCTGCGGGGCTGGCTCCGCCGGGCGCTTGCCGATAGCGGCGCTGCCCAGCTCGTCGCGGTCCGGCTAGAGATGCCGATCGGCTACGATCGCGCCGGCGGCGAAGCCCGCAATTTCCTGGCCCTCGTTTCACCGCAGCACGAGCTGCTCGACATAGTGGACGCGATCCTGGGTGCGGGAGGGCCGTGGCCAGCGGAATATCCCCTGACCGCTGCGGGCCATATCGCCCGGGAACGGCTCTTCGCCGGCCTCGCGCTGGAGCGGATCTTCATGCAGGCTCCTGGCGCTGCTGTCGGCGCTGCGATCGGATCAGGCTGAGATCATCATGCTGTGCGTGGTGGCGAGCCTCGGCACCCGCAGGGCGGCATGCATTGTCGGCAAGGCCCTGGCTGCCGTGCGGTGGCCACGCGATCGGACGGGTCAGTCGCCGTGGCGGCCGCGATCATGACCGTGACCGTGCCCCTTGCCATGGCCGTGGGGCTGGAGCGCTGCGGTCACGACGATCAGGCTGCCGGCCGGCACCTGGCCGTCTGGCCGGGCGGACAGGACCGTGCCGGGGGCTGGAGGTCGCTTGGCTGCCACAGCACGCGGACGGTCAGGCCGAGCTGGCGCAGCTGTCGGCGCACGGTCGCGACGGGCTGCCCGGCCAGCGAGCCGCCGTTGACCTCGACCATCGAGCTGACCGCTGGCCGGCGGGCATCCGGCATCCGTGCCACTGCGCTGGCCGGGCGGTGGCGCTGCGGCGCGGCCGGGCCGGACAGGCCGGCCAGCAGCACCACGGCCAGGGCGGCTGCGACGATTCCGGCCGCGGCCAGCGCCGCGGCACGGGCGAGATGCCCGGTCCGGACCCGTGGCCGCGGGGGCGCCGGCGGCGGGTCCGGCAGCGGCAGGCCGGCCAGGGTGACGGGCAAGGTCTCCTGCGGGGGAGCGAGCAGGATGGCCGTCCCGGTGGTGATGGCGTCGCGGAGCCGGCCGGCCCTGGCGGCGACCAGGCCGGCGCTGGCTGGCCGGGCCGCCGGTCCTTGGCCGTCAGCTCGGTCACCAGCGCGGCCACCTCGCTGGGTACGGCCGCGGGCAGCGGGGGTAGCGGACGGTCCCGGTGCGCGAGCGCCACCTCCACCGGGATTCCGCTGAAGGGCTGCGCCCCGGTGAGGCATTCGTAGGCGACGACGCCGAGTGAATACAGGTCGCCGGCTGGCGTGGCGGCGGCGCCCGCGACCCGTTCGGGGGCCAGGTAGGCGGGCGTGCCGATCAGCGTGCCGGTGCGGGTAAGCGGCGCGGACCATGCCGCGTGCGCGATCCCGAAGTCGGTGATCTTCACCAGGCCGCCGCGGCCGGCCAGCAGGTTCGCCGGCTTGATGTCACGGTGCACCAGGCCTGCCCGGTGCGCGGCATCCAGGCCGGCGGCGGCCTGCGCGACCACATCCATGACGCGGGCCGGATCCAGCGGCCCGCCGGCCAGCAGCCCGCCAGCGACGACCCGTCCACCAGTTCCAGCACCAGGAACGGCGGGTACGGCGGGTCCGGCTCGCCGTAGTCATACACCTGCGCGATGCCGGGATGTGACAGCGATCCTGCATGCCGGGCCTCGGCCCGGAACCGGGCCAGGATGTCGGCATGCCGGGCGTACTCGGCCCGCAGCAGCTTGACCGCCACCGGCCGTTCCAGCACCGCGTCCAGCCCCCGCCACACCTCCCCGACGGCACCGGCCGCGATCGGCTCATCCAGCCGGTAACGGCCCGCGAGCATGACACTGGCGAAGGACATGACGGCCCTGACCCTACCCGCCCGGCGATACCCGTCCGCTACCGGAATGCCACGGCAGGGCTGCCCGGCGAGCCCGCTACCGCCGCGGGTGCTGGCCACCCGAACCGGGATGAGGCCTGCTAGCTGCCCACAGACGCGGCGACCGCGCCGAGGCGGCCGGAGCGCAGCTGTGACCTGTCGGCGGTTTCCGCGCCGCGCGGCCACGCTGGCGAGTTGCCCGGTCCTGCCTGTATGCCGCGAGTGATCGTGCCCGGCCCCGGCGCTTCCGCTCTGCAGCCAAGTCGCCGGCTGATGAGCTGGCCGGGTTCGCGATCCGCCGCAGCAACCGGGAGGCCATCACCGGCTATGACCCGGCCTGGGAGAAGGGACCAAGGCTCGCGGCGAGCCCGAAGAACCGCGACCGGCAGGCTCCCGGGTCGGCTCTCCAGCCCATGGCAGGGAAGATTGCCGGCGATTCAAGATCGACTAAGCTTCGCGCCGGAACGGGCTCCTGGCCTGCCCGTCCGGGCCGAAGCGCCGCTTCGCCAAAGCCGTCCTGGCACGGATCCGTAGCGCATGACCGCGGGTGTCCTAGCCGCGGACCCGGGCGGGTGTAACGCGTCGAACGGCCGCGGCGTTCCCCTACTGTGACGCCGGGGCTCCCCACCCCGGCGGGCCCGGCCGCGAGCTGGACGAGCCACTGCCGGACATGCTCCTGACCGGGCATCCACCCCCCCAGGATGCCCCGGAACAGCGGCATGCGGTGACGGGAACGCTCGCCTGCACGGGCCCGGCGAGCTGGCCGGACAGGCGGCAGCGCGGACGACGTTCGCCCGCGCTGCCGCCCCGGTCAGCGTCGCGCCAGCTGCCCGGGCCGGCGCACCACCCGGTCCGGTTCACCATTTTGATCCGGGCGTGACCGCTAGGTTGTGTCGGATGCGCGGGTGAACTCCCAGATGACCTGGGCGAGTCTCGCTGGCTGGTCCAGGGGATGAGCGTATAGCTGTCTTCTACCTGGCCAGCTGTCCCGGACAGCCATCGAGGCCACCACCTAGCGCTGAACGCGGCACTGGCTGGTAGTGGGCCGATCCTGCCGCTGGGTACGTGCTGGTCTATTACCCGGAGGTCCGGGAGATCTTCACAGGCGATCTCTGACCCGGGCTGGCACGCTAGCGCCCCGGCCGCCAGGCAGTCAGTGGACCAGGACGGCGGTCACCCACGCGCCATAGCCGGCCACCAGCAGGGCCCCTGTTTGCCGGTTCAGCCGGCCGGCCGTTGTGGCCAGGAGCAAGGCGACCGGCAGCGCGGCGGCCGCGATGGCCGGTGCCAGGATTCCGCCGGTGGCGAGCGGCCGGACAAGGGCCGCCACCCCGAGCGTGGCGGTGGCGTTATAGGCGACCGACCCGACCACTCCGGCCACCGCGATCTCGGAGACGCCGCGCCGCATCGCCGCCCAGGCCAGCGCGAACAACTCAGCGGTCGTGGCCAGTGCCAGCAGCGTCAGCCCGACTGCCGAGTCGGTCAGGCCCAGCGCCCGGACCACCCGCTCGGCCCCGCCCACCGCCAGCCAGCCCCCGGCGGCCATCAGCGCGACCCCGCCCAAGGCGAGCGCCAGCCCGAGCGCTGCCGACCGCGATCCGCCGTCTTCGCCGGCCTCCTCGGCGAGTTCCCCGATGGCGGGCGGTTTCCGCTCCCGCCACCACAACAGCGCCACCCCGGCCAGGTAGGCGGCGAGCAGCAGTCCGCCCTGCCAGCGGCCGATAATGCCCCCGGCGACCGCCAGCGCGGCCAGCCCGCCCGCCAGCGCTGACCAGATTGCATACCCGCGTACCCGGCCGCCGAACGGCAGCGGCCGGGCCAGCGCGGCCAGCCCGAGCACCAGGGTCAGCATGGTCAGGTTGGCCCCGATCGCGTCCCCGGCCGCCAGCCCGGGCCGGTGCCGCCCCGAGGCGATCACGGCGGTGATCATCTCCTCCGGCTCCGCGCCGGCCAGCAGGAACGCCGCCCCGAAGATCGTGATCCCCAGCCCGCGCGCCGCAGCCGCGGCATTCTCGGTGAACAGCTCGGCTCCCGCTATCAGCATCACCGCCGACACCGCCAGCAGCCCGAGCCCCACGACCATGCCCACACCCTAGGGCCGCCCAGCCCGCATACCCCCTGGCCTCGGGCAGGGACTGAAATCAGATCCCCATCCGGACAGGCATGGAGGCCCCGGAAGAGCCGTCCCTAGGATGAGGCCGTGGACATGGGACAGACCCTAGTGCTGACATTCACCGTGCCCGCCATGTGCCTGCTCCTGTTCCTCCTCGTCCGGCTGGAGAAGTAGCAGCAGGAGGATCGATCTCACCGGATCACTCAACGAGCAAATAATCACTCACAACGTGTAATTGCCGTCGGAGAAGCAACTGGATCGACAGGTATTCAGCCCCATCGGGTACGGGCTGAGGCAGCGAGGAGACCGGCCAGATGCGAGGCCGAAGCCGGTACCGGGCGGTGCTGATCGTTGGCCTGGCGCGGCGCGCTGGCATGGACCGCTGAGGTCATATGCCTGGCCCTCCTGCTGGCCATCCGGGGTGCCTGCTGGGCACTCGACCACCGGGGCGCTGGGCGCCCGCCCGGCGCCGCTGGCGAGTAGTACCCCCAGCGCGGGAGCTACGTGATTGTCGCGGGCAGCCTCCCGGCTGACTGAGTAGCGCATGGACCACGGCCACTACGGTCCGCGATGCCGCGTAACACGGCGTGCGGTGGCCGGTCCCGACTAGATTGTCCTCTGTGACCGTGTACTCCGATAATGCGGCCGGCCGGCTGCATCAGCTGATCACCTCGTTCCGCCAGAACGCGACGCCGCACCCTGTGACGCAGCACGCCATTCCGAATGCCTGGGCTGCGGCGCTGGGCTCGGGCGTCATTGACGGCCCTGATTTCCTGCGTCGCCTTGCCTTCGCGTTCAGGCTGCCAGGCGAGATCGAGAGGGAGATCGACAAGATCGATCAAGGGGAGTACGACGCCGATCTTGCCATGCGATGGCGGGGTCCTGCTTTTTTGCAGGCGTTTGGCTCGTCCCTGTTTTCCGGTGAGACGTCTGCCCAGATCGCTGAAAAGTTCGACGAGGCGTCGCTGAGTTCGCTGGAGTACTGCAGCTACGTCCTGCACCGGCACCGGCCGCAGCAGGTGTTCACCGACAGCGACCTGGAGCGCATCAGGGCGTTGATCGGCGAGCTGCGGGCGGAACTCGAAGGCGACATAGGCCCAGATGACGGCCTGCGCGAGTTCCTGCAGTTCCATGCGGATGCGATGGCCCATGCGCTAGACGACCTTGCACTACGCGGCCCCGCCGCCCTGGAGGACACATTCGACCAGGCGGTGGGCGCTGCCCAGCGCCGCATGGACCTGTCCGCGCGCAGCGGCGAGAGCCGGAGCGCGTGGAGGAAGTTCGGGGAGCTGGTCGTCACCGTCGCTGCCGTGCTCCAGATCACTACATCAAGTCTCGCGTTGCCCGGCCTGGCCCGGCAGGGGCTGGAGGGTCCACCGCCGGCCGCACAAGCGGTAGTCGAGGTGGTGGTGCCGCAGGAGCCCGGCCCGCCCGCCGTTCCGGTGCCCGCCGAGCACCCGAACGGCTCACGCTCCGCGCCGGCGGCGGATGGTGCGCGAGATCGCTAACCCCCAGTCGGCCTGGAGTAGCCGCCCCCTCCCGCGTCCCTTTACCAGATCCCTCATGAGGATTGCGCAGGACACGCCGTGGTTGGCTTAGAGCTGACAAAGATGTAACTCGCCGGGCGGCGCATTACGCTTCGTGACCATGATGGACGAACGCGGGTGGGGCTGGACTGCCTCTGAGATCCGCCGGGCTCAGCTGATCGAGTGGATCGTGCCGCAGTCTGGCGACGTGTTTGTGCCGGTCAGGCCGTTCTACGAGGCCCTGCCGGACCAGGAAGCGAACACCTTCAGGTGGCACACAGCGATCTCAGAGATCTTGAGCGCCGTTCCCTGCTCGACCTTGCCCTTGGGCTAAGCGGCATGGATGCGCTCGATGCCCTGGCCACGTCGCAGGCCCGTGACCTGGCAGAGCATATGCAGGCAGCGCGAGACGACAAGCGCCGGCGCAAGGAGGCTTGCAGGGACGCGATGGTGGCCTGGCTCTACTCGCGCGATGCCACGAGCGAGATGGAGATGCCGCCCAGGGATGCCATGCTGGACGATCCCCGGCACGGGCTCTGGTTCGCGGAGCCGTTCACGGACGCTGACCTCGGCACCGCTGCCGCATGGCTTGAGCGGAAGGGAATGGTCAAGGGATCTTCGGTCGAGGAGGCCGAGGGGCCGGTCCGGCTGTACCTGACAGACGCCGGGGTGACGTGCGCTGAGGACTTCGGCTCTGGCACCGGCCGCTACCTGGAGGCGCAGCAGGGAGCGCCGGGCTCCGGGACGAGCATTGTCTTTGGCGGCGACAACCATGGCCAGGTAGCCGGCGACTACGCCTACCAGGTGCAGAACAACGGCGCGAGCACGGACGAGCTGCAGAGGCAAATCACGAGCCTTGCTGAGCTGGTGCAGACAGCAGTACCGGACGCCAGCAGCATTAGTGAGCAGGAGCAGGCAGCGTTGGTAGCCGCAGCCGACGGCGCCGTGGACACGTCCGTCCTGCGGCGATTCGGTGACTGGGTGCTGTCCTTGTTCCGGGCCGGGGCCAAGGCCGCCCTAGTGCCGGCGGTCAGCTCCGCGATCACCGCGATGCTGCAGGAGGCCGACCGCGTGGCAGGTTACATCGGCTGAGGCGGACTAGTGGTAGTTTGTTAATTCAGGCTGTAGAGGTGCAGGCCGTGCCCTGCCGTGACCGAGTTGATCAGGGCTTGCAGCTGTGGCGGCGGGGGCGCCTTCGACCATGCCTGCCACCAGCGCTGCAGCGCGATCGAGGGGGAAAGCCAGGCGCGTATCGCGCGTAACGCCTGTGGCCAGGAGGGCGCGGGTGGCGGTGCAGCGGCGCGTAAGCCCCCTCTCTCCGCGGCCGGGTACCGTCCGCGGTTCCGCCGTCTGGTGCGGTGCGGGCTGGTCGTGGAACCAGGCGTCCCAGCAGAAGCAGAACGCGCAGTTGACCAGGGCCTGGTGACGGCGGATCGCGATATCGGAGCGGACCTGGAAATCGGCCCAGCCCAGCTGGTCCTTGACCTGCTTGTAGCTCTGCCCGGTCCAGTGCCGGATCCCGTAGATCCGCACGATCTCGGCCAGGCCCGCGGCCGGGTGCGGGCTTTCGGCCTCGCGCGGGCCGCCGGGGCGGGGCAGGCTGGTGACCAGGTACCAGGTGGCCTTGTCCGGCAAGGTCCCCGGGTCGGCAGTGGCCACCACCAGGCGCCGGGCGCCGTCCGGCCCCCACCAGCCCAGAGCCGCATCAGCGGCATACCAGGTCTCGGTGTGCCCGTCACGGAAGGCCCGGATCACCGGCTGCCAGTCGCCGGGATCGCCGGGCCCGTTCCAGGCCAGCGCGCGGGCCGCGTCGACCGGGGTGTGCGCATCCGGGCCATAGGCCCAGGTGCCACGGCGGGGCTTGAGCGCCATCACGAACGGCAGCCCGGCCTCCGCCAGCTCGCCGCGGAACCCATCCTGGTCCCCGTACGCGCTGTCCGCGCACACCGCGCGGAAGACGAACCCCGCATCCCGGGCCCTGATCGCCAGGTCCGCGCCGATCTGCAGCTTGGTGCGGAACGCCGGATCGTTCTTCCCCTTCGCGAAGTGCCGGGCCGGCGTGTACGGCACCGCATGGACCGGGTAATAGACCCGCTCATCAGCCCAGAGCGTAGTGACGGTCACCACGCCGTTATCGGTCTTGCCATACCGGCCCAGCCACTGATGGCCCACATGCGCGGTCTTGGTGCCGTCCTTGCGGTCCCCGCTGTCATCGATCACCAGCACCCCGCCCTCGTGCGACGCGGTCGCCGGATCGGTCCGCAGCAGTTCTAACCTGCGGGCATTGACCTGCTCTGGATCCCACCGCGACTCCGACAAGAAGAACTGCAGCCGCTGCACCGCCGGATGCTGCGCCCCTACGATGGGCTCGGCCCCGGCCAGCGCCGTCAGCGTCTTGTTCCGCTCCCGCGGCGCCAGCAGCCCCGCCAGGTACTCCCGGAACCCCCGCCGCTGCGCCAGCGAATGAAACAGGTCATCAAACCGGGCCGCATAACCCTCCAGCGGCCCCGGCGCCGCAGGACACGGCAGGCGTCGCGTCATCACACACCCCAGGGCATTGTCGCGCCATTACCCCAGGCATACCGCGAACCCGATCCGCAGTCAACAAACTACCGCTAGTGACATGCGCCTGAAAACTTCGCGATATATTCCGCTAGGGAGTTCAGGATCTCCTCGGCGGTCTTTGTCCACACGAACGGCCTGGGGTTCTGGTTCCAGTTCTCGATCCAGGCGCGGACGTCTTTTTCCAGGGCCTGGACGCTTTTGTGGACCCCGCGGCGGAGCTTCTGGTCGGTCAGGAACCCGAACCAGCGTTCCACCTGGTTGATCCACGACGATCCGGTCGGCGTGAAATGCAGCTCGAACCGGGGGTGGCGGGTGAGCCAGTCCTGTATCGCGGGGGTCTTGTGCGTGGCGAGGTTGTCGCAGACCAGGTGGACATCCAGCCTGGCCGGGACGGCCTTGTCGATCGCGATCAGGAACTTCTTGAACTCCACTGCGCGGTGCTGGCGGTGCAGTTCGGAGATCACCGTTCCGTCGGCGATGTTGAACGCGGCGAACAGGCTGGTCACGCCGTGCCGGGCGTAGTCGTGAGTGCGCCGTTCGGGCATGCCGGGCATCATCGGCAGCACGGGCTGGGACCGGTCCAGGGCCTGCATGCCCGATTTCTCGTCGACGCATAGCACGACGGCCTTCTCCGGCGGGTTGTGGTACAGCCCGACCACATCGACGACCTTCTCGATGAACAGCGGGTCCGTGGACAGCTTGAACCCGTCGCTCAGATGCGGCTTGAGGTCGAACTTCCGCCAGATCCGGCCGACCGTCGATTTCGACAGGCCGCTGCGGCGGGCCATCGAGGCCCGTGACCAGTGCGTGGCGTCCTTCGGCGTTTCCTCCAGCGTCGCCGTCACGACGTCTTCGACCTTGTCCAGCAGGATCGAGGGCGGACGGCCGGGCCGCGGCTCATCTACCAGCCCGTCCAGCCGCTGCGCGATGAACCGCCGCCGCCACCGGGTTACCGTCCCGGGCGTGATCCGCAGCCCGGCCGCCACCTGCTTGTTCGCATCGCCCTGCGCGCAGGCCAGCACGATCCGGGCCCGCAGCGCCAGGGCCTGGGATGTCTTCGCCCGGCGCGACCAGCGCGTCAGCTGAACCCGTTCGGCATCGGTGAGTACCAGCCCGGCTTTCGGCCGCCCCGGGCGCTCACCGTCGGCCAGGCCGTCCAGCCGCGCCCCGGCGAACCGCTTGCGCCACTTGCCCACGGTCATCTCAGTCACGCCCAGATCAGCGGCCACCCGCTGGTACACCACCCCCGGATCGGCGCAAGCCAGCACGATCCGGGCCCGCACCGCCAGCCTCGGCGACGGCCCGCCCGACCAGCGGACCAGCTGGTCACGCTCGTCATCGGTCAGCACGAACCCAGCAGCGGCACGCCCGGTACGCGACATACACGAATTCTACTAATTTAGAGCGCAAATTTCAGGCGCATGACACTAGCTGGCCGCGTAAGATAATTCTTGGCCAGGCCAATCCTGCGCCTGACCTGCGGATTCCCGTTCCTGAATGCGTCCGGTGCTGCCTGCAGCACCTCGGCTACCCATCCCGCCGCAGGCCGACGTCGGCTGGATCGGCGCAGCCGGGCCCGGCCCGTCCTATCTGGACCCGGGGTCCGGCGGCCCGGCCAACGACGCCACCAACCGGAACACCACGTTCATGAGCTGGAACCTGATGCACGTGGCCCGCATGCTGAAGGTTGCGGGCGCGATCCCGGCGCACGGCAACCAGCGCTCCGAATAGGACGCCGGATGCCGGTTCGACTTCGAGAACCCTGACTACCGATGACAAACAGAACGGGACGCGCCCAGCACCGTACATCGTCGCTGGTTTCCGGGGTCTTGCCGTCGGGAGGCCTATATCTGAGGCTCCGGTGCCTCAGGCCATCAGAAGCACCTGCGCGGCCGCCTCCGCAAATCCGCGCCGCCTCAGCGATGACGGCCGACTTTCCGACTCCGACCAGCCCGGTGACCCGTTACCGCCCTCATCGCGCAGCCGACCTTGAGTACTCATCGGCCGAAAGCCTGCATCAAGCCGACGGGGCGGGCGTGGCAGGGGAACTTGGCGTCGCCCGGCGGTGATGCTAGCTGGCTGGCCTGAGGCGGGCGTACTGACGCGGCTGTGGCGACGGGGCGTGCTGTTTCTCGTCGGCCGGGGATCTGGGCAGAACGGGCGGATTTCATGCGCCTTCGGTTTCTGCCGCGCGGAGCGATCTGCCTTGGCGTCACATGTGCGGCGGGTGTGCGGCGGGTGTGCGCGTGGATGCTGTCGGCGTGCACTGCCCGGCGGCCGGGCGCCGGGGCGGGATCGGGTTCGCGCTGGCCCGGCGGATCCTTGCTGGCGGCTGTAGTCCAGGTCGCGGTTCGCCAGGGTTCAGGTGATGCCGGGCGGGTCCACGCGCCTTGGCCTGCAGCGATGGCAACTCCGCAGTGCCAACGTTGAAGCCCAGCCCTCTCCCGCAGCCCTGGTTCCTGTCGTCATGGGTCTTCGGTTTCGGCTCGTACGATGCGCACGGGTTCGCGGTGAACCTGTTCGTCGTGGCGGCGCTGGCGGTGACCGGTGCTGTCTTCCTGAGCGGCCAGCCGCGGCTGATCTGCCCGGCGGTCATCGCCTTCACCGTGCTGTGCCTGGCCGACTGGTTGCTGATCGAGGACTTCGGGTTCTTCGGCGGCCTGGGAACCGACCCCAACAGCCCGATGATCCCGATGGCACTGCTGGCTTGCTGTCGTTTGCCCGGGGGGCGGGAAAGGGCCAGGGGCCCTGCCTTTGTGCGCGGAGGGGGAGAGAGCGCGCCGGGGTGGCATGTGGCCGTGGTCAGAGCACGGTGAGCCGTTGGCGTTCGCGGTCGGATCAAGCAGAGGGACGCGCCGCGGCGTGTATGCCTGGGTCCGGCATCGGCGGCTGAATGGTGGTGGTGGTTGATCGTGCTTGTCCGCGGAGTTGCTCGGAGGTTTGTTCGATCAAGTGTGGTCGGGCGGTTTGGCTCGTCGTCGGGAGATCATTCCGGGGGACATTTGAGGGGCAGAATGCCGCTGGCGGGGGCTTGTGTGAGCGAGTCTCCGCTGGCGTGAGCTAGCGTCTGGCCTGTTCAGGCCGCATCTGGCCTGTTCAGGAACCCCGCCGGTGTTTCATGGCATGCAAGAGGCCTGGGGTTCGAATCCCCATAGCTCCACCAGTTCACGCGCATATTTCGAACAGTGAACCGGTGACCGGTCCTGCCCCTGAGGGGCATCTGAGGGGCAGTTCTGCAGCCAGCGTGATCGTCGTCGGCTTGCTGACCTGCGGGGGAGCCGAGGATGGTCCGGCTCTCAGCGCCGTGCTGGGCATTGCGGATGTGCAAGAGGCCAAGGGTTCGGAAACCGGTTCACGGAGCATGCCTCCGGCGTCGCGCGGACGCCCAGTTGGTGACCAGGTGTGCGGCGCGGCTCGATCCGGGAGGAAACGCCCGGCCATTAGCAACCTGGTGGCGAGTTTATGATCAAGATCTAAGTGATCACGCTCGCATCCGAGCTCGCAAGCTGCCCGCCGCCGAGTTGCATCGTCGATGCCTGTGACAAGCGAATCGTCCCGTTGTTCGATAACTACCAGGCGGCGGGCGGCGGGTGGCGTGCTCGATGACGATCAGGGCGTAGATGCGCCGCAGCAGCATGGTGTCCGCATGGAAGAAATCGGCTGCGAGAATGCCGCGGGCCTGCGCGGTGAGGAACTGCTTTCAGGCCGGGCGGGCGCGGCGGGGTGCGGGGCCGATCCCGGCGGCATGCAGGATTTGCCATACCATGGAGGCCGCGATCGGGTGGCCGGGTCTGACGAGTTCGCCTTGCACGCGCCGGTGCCCCCGTGTCGGATTGTCCGCCACGATGCGGATCACGAGCTTGCTGATCGCGGCCTCGGGGGACGGTCCCCCGGGACGCCGCCGACTGGTGCAGGCCCATTTGCGGGCGACCAGCCGGCGGTGCCAGGCCAGCAGCGCCGCCGGGGTCACCGCGAGTACCTCGCCCCGCCGGCGCCGGGGGATCAGCCGCGACAGCGCCGCGAGCCACAGCCGGCCGGCGGGCTGGTAGCGGGCCCGGCCGGCCTGGCGGCGCTGCACCGCGTTCTCGCGCCGGAGCACCAGGAGTCCGGTGTCCCTGGACACCTCACGCCGGGCCAGCACCATCAGGCAGCAGGGCAGGCGGCGCGCGAGCAGGCACAAGACAGGGAAGATCACCCAGCGATGATCCCAAGCCGGGACCTTGCCCGGGCCAGGCTTGCCCAGATCGAGTTATCGGGCCCTACGGGCTCTGCGATGTGCTTTTCACGAGCTGGCCGACAAGGCTCACCTCGTACGGCGCAATGCCTTCCCCGGCGCGCCCGGCGGTTTCTTTCACCAGTTGCCACGACGCACCGGGCGAATCCCCGCTTTCAACTCGCGTGCCTTGCCTGAAGTTGCACCACGGCGAGTCCTGGTTAACGAGGCGGCGCCTGCCAGGCGAGCCAGGATCCGCGCTTATCCCCGTGCGAACTGCCGGCGACCGGGTGTTAGCGGCCGCGCTGTTTGCACATGATTCGGCAGCGTTCGGTGTTCACGTTTCGGCAGGTCTTGGTGGTGACCTTTGCTGCCGGGGGTTGTGGGTGGCGGCGTGTCGCGCGGCGCCGCGCCCGCCGCAGGGGGCTTGTGCGGGTGGGCGGTCAGGCTGGGCGGTTGCCAGGGTGGCCGGGTTCGCCGAGGAGGCTGGCGAGTGCCGCGATGGCTTCGAGCAGCAGCGCGTTGACTCGGGCCTGCTGGTCGGCGGCGTGGCGGGCGCGGAACTCGGCGATGGCGCGACGGTGCCCGGCTTGAGCGGCGAGCTGGCGCAGGCGGGCGGTGACGGCGGGGCTGGCGTGGGGCACCGGGCGGCCTGGCCGGGGCATGGTCAGTCCCGGGTGAGCTCGGCGACGGCTTTCTTGGCGCAGGCGTCGTCGACAAGATCCTTGCCGCTGGCGGCGGCGATGAGCGCGGCGGTGGCGGCGTTGTTGAGGGCGCGGGGCAGCCCGTTGGAGACGCGGTGCAGCCGGGCGATGGCGTCATCGGCGGATAGCGGCTCTTCGCGCCCCGCCAGCGCCAGGTGATGGCGCAGGCAGGCGGCGGATTCGGCCAGGTCCATCGGCTTGATGGCGACCCGGGTGGCGATCCGCTGGCCGAGCGCGGCGAACATGCCCATCCGCAGCTGCCGGTTCAGGGTCGGCTGCCCGGCCAGGATCCCGGCGAACGGGGAGGCGGAATCCATCTCCGGGTTGGTCAAGAGCCGCAGCTCCTCCAGCTGGGCCGGGCCCGGGAGATGAGCCTCGTCCAAGATCACTACGACACGGCGGTGCCGCTCGGCGGTCTCGGCGGCGAGCAGGTCGCTGGCCTGGGCCATCAGCTCGGCCTTGAGGTAGCGGGGCTGGGCGCCGGGCGCCCGCACGATCGTGACATACAGCCCCCGGGTGCCGAACGCCGGGTTGGCGATGTAGATGACCTGGTGGCTGGTCGGGTCCAGGCCGGCGACGGCGGCGCGCAGCGCCACGGTCTTGCCCGCGCCGACGTCGCCGGTGACCACGCAGGGCGCGGACTCCACGACGCAGAAGCTGATCCGGGCGATCGCCTCGGCGTGCGCGGGCCGGGGAAACAGGTCCCGGGCGGGGATCGACTTGCCGAACGGGGTGCGGGCCAGGCCGAAGTGCGCGGCCCAGGGCGCGGCGCTCACGGCTGCTGCTCCGCGCCGCCGCCTGTGAACATGGCGAGCTGGGCGAAGTCGATCTTCGCTCCGGTTCCGGCGGCTTCGTCGTGGGCAGCGGCGACCAGGCCCAGGTAGTCGATGCCGGTGGCGGCCGGCTCGGCCGGGGCGGCCTGCGGGACGGCCCGGTGCACGTGCCGGCGGGTGACGAACGCCGCCCGGTCAGCGCCGGGCCGGCGGCGCAGGCGTTTCCCTCCAGCGGAACGGTCGCGGTGCGGGTCACCTTGCGGGTCACCGGCCAGCGGAACGCCTCGCGCAGTAACCCGGGATCGGCCTGGCGGGGCGGCCCGCCGGCCTCGAACCGGCAGATGGGGGCCTGGCCGGTCTCGGCGTGCACCCGCCGGCTGGCGACCTGCCCGGCCCAGGCGAAGAACAGGTCATTCAGCTGCTCCAGCGACTCGATGCCCTGATGGGTGGCCTCGGCCAGGAACGCCTCCCGGATATAGCGGTTCAGCCTTTCCTGTTTCCCCCTCCCTTCCGGTTAAGGGGGGCGAGGACGGCTGGGAGTGCACCAGCCGGATGCCCAGCACACCGCAGGTCCGCGCCAGCCACGCGTTGGAGAACGGCGCGCCGTTGTCGCAATACAGGACATCGGGGACGCCGCGGCGGGTGATCGCGCGGCGCAGCAGCTCCTGGCAGGCGCGGGCATTCTCGTGCGCGAAGAACCGGCCATCGGCCAGCAGCCGGGAATGATCATCGACGATCAGGAACAGCCGGGCCCGCACCGGGCCCTCCCGTCTGGGCCAGGGCACCCACGGGCCGGTCAGCACGTCGGTGATCCACCGCTCGTTGCACCGGGCCGCCTCATAGCGGCCGTAGGCTTCCGGCTGGGCGGCCAGCGCCTCGCGGTGCAGGCCGGCCCGGCGCAGCCGGGCGCGGATCGTCCGCTCCGCGACGGCTATCCCGTGCCGGTGATACAAGATCGAGGCGATCTGCGCGGCCGAGCGGCCCGGCAGCTCCAGCCGCAGCGCGGCGGCCTCGGCGAACAGCTCCGGGTGGGCGCGCACCACGCCGGTGCCGGCGCGCGGCGAGGGCTTGAGCGCTTCCAGCCCGCCAGCCCGCCATGCCCGCAGCCAGCGGTCGATCGTCCCCCTGGAATACCGGCGGGCCATCCCGTCGGGGTGAGTGTGAGCGCGGACGGCGATCTGCCGCACCAGCGCCCCCCGCCCGGCCGCGGTCAGCCGGGCGCCCGCCGCCTCGGCGATCACCGCCCAGCGGTGCAATGCGACCTGCTCTTGCTGCTTGCTTTCCATGCCCTTGCGCCTCCCCATGCCGGTAATGGCGGGACAGGAGGCATGAAACGCCGTCTGCCGACGATCAGGAAGGGCGAGCTTTTGCTGGCCGCGATCAGCCTCCCGCCGCTCACCGCGCAGGCGAACCGCCACACCCCCAGCGCCGGCCATCCCGGCAGCGCGGCAGCCGCGCCGAACACCGCGGTGATCGCCGCCAGCGCGAACCGGCCAGGGTCAGCAGCCGGGCGGACCGGCTCCCCGCCCAGCTCGGCCGCCAGCGCCGCGAACGCCACCCCGGTCTCCGCAGCCCTGAGCCGGAAACGGCGCAGCCACCCGCGCGCGGTCGTGTGCGGGACACCGGCCCGCTCCGCGGCCGGGCGCGACCCGCCCGGCCCGCTGACCACCTCGGCGATCACCGCGCCGGCCGTCTCAGCCGTATCCAGCCGCCAGGCCAGCACGAACGCCGGCAGCAGGGCATGACTCACCCGGCACGGCCCGCAGCGCTCCCGTGGCACGAAGATCCTCCGGCACCGCCCTGCCGCGCGGACATGCCGCCAGTAACCCGGCCACAACACCATCGGCCCGCCGCACGAAGGGCAGCCCAGGCGCGGGAACTCCACCTCACGGCCGGCCACCACGCAGGCATCGACCGTCAGCGGACAGGGCCATACCATGGCCATAGGCGACAACACCGCCACGGATCCCTTCCCGCGTCCGTCGCAAACGAGGCGAGAAGGGATCCCTCACGTTCCGGGGACCACTAAATCCTCGCCCCGCCGTGGCCACAGGCGGAGGCATCATCGCAAAGAACACGGCCGAACAGCCGCAGGCGATGCTCACGAAGTCAGGCCGTCAACACCGGGGATAAGCCTCGATTCCCGGTGCGGTAATCCAGTTGAGGTTGGGGCGCTGTTGGAGCTGACTGGGGCGAACGTCATCAGATCTCCATCATGAGCACAAGCCGACCGTAACGCCGCAGCACGCGGGTTGCCGGAGTTCGGCCAAGAAACCCCAGGTCACGACCGTGACGCCTGCCGCGATAGCCCGAATCCCACTTCAGTGATCTTGATAGATGCGTTCAGCCAGACTCGTTTGAAGTCGGAGCATCTGCCCTGGTCAGCGATACCGAAGGCGCTGGCGGCGAGGTCTGATCCGCTCGCCGGGAATCGAGGTTAGACCGTGACGTATGCGCCCTGGCCGTCCGATGCCTGGGCGGTTTCGTCGTCGAACCATACCCCGCCCTCGGCGAGGTAACGGAAGTGCAGTGTGCTGCCAGCTTTGACAGTCACCGAGGCGCTCCGAATGCCGTTTGCCCGCTGCTGCAGTGGATGGGCGAAGGGATCCCAGTCGTTGAAATCACCCACCACCGATACGGCCCCGCCGGGCTCATCGACTGGCAGTGCGAAGGTGACGCGAACATTGCCCTTACGCCCAGGCTTGGCTGTCTTGATCAACTGCTCTCTCCGCTCCGGCGCTGAACACCCTGATCGCGCCATTGTCCCAAATTTGCGTGCATTGTCACGAATATTGCGGTGCAGGGGCCGGCGTGTCGTAGTCGACGGTGACGTCATCAACGGCCGGCGGCCTTAGGTCACTGCGGGAGTCTTCCGCAACGACGCGGTCGGCAAACGTTCGCGGGCCGGCCTGCAGTGCGCCGCTCTGCCCCGGATCGACGGCAAACGGCCGCCGCAAGATGACCCGGTCCCGGCTCCGCCGGGACGCCGTCGAAGTTGAGGTCGCTGCGGTATGCCGACGCCCACGGGAAGCTCCAGGCCATGCGCTGCTTGTACGCGGTCAGCTTCTCGATCGGGGCGCGTGACACCGCGGTGAGCGCCACGTCGTGATGCTCGAGGTGGATCCGGAGACTGTCGAAGCCGTCGGCAACCGACGAGCACATCGGGCAACCTTCGGTCCAGTCGGGGCCGAACACCGGCGTCCCCTACGACCCGCAATCCACCAAGCCCGGCAACGCCTCAACGGCTAAAGAGTTGACTTAGGGGACTCAAGCGCTAGATCGCCCGTAAGCTCTACCGCGCACCCAAGGCCCAATGCCACTCAGCCTAAGTTGATCATGCTGCGAGGGTGAGGTTGCGGTGGTTGACCAGGCTGATCGTGGCGGGTCCGGGGTGGCGGGTGCCGTGGTCGCCGGGTCGTTTGACGCGGTAGGAGTTGTGGCGGGCTCGCTTGACCACCCTGGGGTAGGTCCGGTGCCGGCGCTTCGGGTTGAGGTGCTTTTTCCTTGAGATGCCGGCCATGACCGTGGCGAGGGTTCGTTCTTGGTGCTCAGGGGGGAAAGGCCGCCGGGCCGGCGGCCCGGCCGCGGACGATGCGGACGGTGCGCTTGAACTTGACCCGGTCCGGGTCGATGCCGGCCTCGGTGGCGGCCCGGCAGATCAGGGCAGAAATGGCGTAGTGGGTCAGCAGGTACCCGTAGAT
>WNGB01005291.1_pt1 | contig 25620 bp, 25 predicted proteins | sample 5400681 | NCBI WGS metagenome assembly WNGB01 (sample SAMN13153367, study PRJNA577476) | soil metagenome | isolation source: 115 cm soil or saprolite under grassland replicate 2 | place: USA:California | collected 2016-06-15
CGGCGACCAGCACCGATGCGACCGTCAGGCCGGCCCCGCCGGACAGCTCGCCGGCGGTCCACACGGTGACGGGCGCCACCAGGCGCCCGCGCAGCCGGCGTACCGGGTCGCGGCGCTCGGGCGGCGCCGCGAAGGGATGCTGCCCGCCACCGCGGATGGGCTGATCGCCACCGGCCATGCCCAGCATTGTCACGCATCCGCCCGCCGCCTTGCCGCGTGGGTGGTGGCCCTTTGCCGCACGCGCGGCGGAGGCGGCGGCCCGGTTGCCTATTGCTCGCCGATGTCCTTCAGGGGCAGCGACTGGAGGATGTTCGGCGGGGCGTTCCACTTCTGCAGGGTGGATCCGCTGCAGGTCGCCACGACGATCTTGCTGATCTGCTGGCCACCCCCCGTGTAGAAGTCGGGTGGCGTCGCGTCCGGGTCGGTGGGCGACAGGCAGTTGCCGTAGCCGTCCTTGATGCGGTAGCCGGTCTCGTAGGAGCCGGTGTCCCCGTAGACGGTCCACGTCATGTTCACCGGCGTCGAGCCCGGGCAGAGCACCACCCTGACGTACTGGCCCGCGGCCGTCGACCCTGGGCTCTGCAGGCAGTAGGTGCCGCTCGAGGGCTTGGTGGTGGTGATCCGCCCGGTGCCGCTGCCGGTCGTGGCGGAGATCGCCGGCAGCGTCCACTTCTGGTTCCAGGTGATGTTCGAGGGATCAGGCGCCTGCTTGCATGGCCACGCGATCAGATAGCTGGCGCCGACGTTCTGCTCGGTCACGTCCAGGCAACGGCCGAACTGGCTGAAGTCGACGAGCTGGCCCGAGCCCGGGCCGGCCGCCCCGGCGCCGACCGAGGCGTCGGGCGAGAAGGTCTCGATGTTGTCGTAGCCCTGGCGGCAGCGCGATCCGCTGACGCTTCCCAGGACCACGAAGCTGCCTGGCACGTTCTGGCTCTGCACGTTGAAGCAGAGGCCGTTCAGGCCGATCCCGTCGTTGGTGCCCTCGAAGTTGGCGCTGTCGTTGATGCTCCACTGCTGCTGTGGGCTCGTCGTCGAGGCGCACGCCTGGAACTTGACGACGAGCCCCACCGCCTGTGGCGTGCCGGCGTCCAGGCACATGCCGAGCGGCATGGAAGCGGTCTGGGAGGAGACCAGCACCAGGGTCAGGTTCTCGTTGTAGGCGAACTTCTGCTGCGAGCTTCCCGCGCTGCACGGTCGCATCTGCAGGTTGGCGCCGGCCGCCGGAGAGCCGGACCCGGCGTCCATGCACAGGTCGTTGCTGGTCGCGGTCTTGAACACATGGATGAGGCCGCCGATGAGGTGCTGGTTGTTCGTCTGGAAGGTGTAGGTCGCCTGCAGGCACCTGGCCGCGACAGGGCATTGACTGGGGTCGCTGCTGAAGGCCCCCGTCGGCTGGTCGGTCCCCTGTGAGCGCAGCAGCGCATAGGCGGGGGTGCTGAACGTGCCGCCGCCCGCGAGGCACGCGATGCGGTTCGCGGCGATCCAGCTCTGGGGCTGCCCCCGCGGGTCGGAGGGGAGATAGTCGATGTTCACCTCGTAGCGGGCCGTGCCCCCGACGCCGACGCTGCCGCTCAGCGGCAATGTCGGGCACGGCAGCTTGGCGATCAGCCTGTCGTCGGCCCACCGGGCCGTGTGGCGGAGCGCTCGCCGCCGCACCGGTGACGTCGTCACGGTACCGCCCTCCCTTCGATGCAGATGGTGGCGCTCGAGGTGGTGAGCGAGGTGTTCAGCGCGGTGAAGGTGATGTCGCTCTGCTTCGGCGTCGCGGTGCCGCCCGCTCCGGAGGTGGCCACCAGCTTCAACCGCAGCCGCTGGAAGTTGAAGGTCGCGTCGGCGGCGGTGAACGTGAACGCCTGTGTGGAGCTGACATCGGAAGCCAGCGGGATCCATGGGCTCGGCGTCAGGGGTGACGCCCCCTGATTCCAGGTGCGGCGCTGCAGCTGCCTGGTCGCCACGTGCAGACGCAGCTCGGTGCACACCGCGGTCCCGGTGTAGCTGATCAGGTACTCGACGTAGGGGTCGGAGCCGACGGTGCCAGGCGTGCTGATGCCCGCCGCGTAGCGGATCTCCTTGTCCAGACGCAGGAACGCGATATTGATCTGGGACTGGGCGGTCGCGGTCGCCTCGCTCCTGTTCGCGACGCGGTACATCTGCAGCACGCCGGTGGTGAAGATCGCCATGACGATCGACAGGAGCGTCATCGAGACCACCACTTCGACCAGCGTGTACCCGGTGTCCTGCCTCGCGCGACGGGCAGCGGTGGCGCGGGTCATTGCTGGGCCTCCTCAGAAGCGCTGGCCGGTCGACGAGAACGGGGTGGTCGCGACGGCGTTGCCTGCCGGGTCCTTGATGGCGGTGTCGGGTGTGTAGACCGCGGTGCCGGTGAAGAGGCCGGAGTTCAGGCCGCCGCTCGCCAATCCTCCAAGCTCGATGACCAGCATGCGCGTCGACGCCGTCCACGTGACGTGGGACTGGTTCGAGCCGTTGCCCGAGAACCGGGAAGTCGTCCACACGTAGTTGTTGCCGGTTGCGACGGTGCCGACGTGCAGGGTGCAGGTGCCCGCCGTCACCGTGAGGGTGTCGTTGGCGCCGCCGTCGGTGATGGTGACCACGACGTTGCCGTTGCCGCCCAGGGACTGGTCGCCGGTGCCGCTCCACGTGGAGCAGATCGACGAGGTGTCGAGCGCTTCGGAGAAGGTGATGCGGACCTCGTCGGTGCCGGGCGTGACGGCGCCGTTGGCGTTGTAGAGGGTCAGCGCGGTGGGCGCTGGTCCGGTCCGGTCGATGGTGAAGGCGCTCGAGGTGGTGGCGCTGTTGCCGGCGACGTCCCTGGCGACGGCGCGCACGGTATAGCTGCCCCCCGCTGGGAAGTTGCTGGCGCCGAAGGCGAGCGTCCAGTTGGTGGTCCCGGTGGCGGGCAGCAGCACTTCGGCGGCGCTCGAGAAGGCGGTGCCGTTCCAGTAGCTGCCGGACCCCTGCCGGACGCTGACGGACACCGACGCGACGCCGCTGCCGGTGTCGGAGGCGGTGCCGCAGATGCGCGAGGTGCACCCCGCGTTCCATTCGGTGTTGCTGTAGGTGTCGCTGGCGACCGGGAAGGTGACAGCGACCGTCGGCGGGGTCACGTCGCTCGGCGCGGTGATCGCCCACGTGAAGGTCACCGTGCTGGACATGCTGAGCGAGTCGGCGACGGTGACGGTCACGCTGGCCGCCGCACTGACGGTCGTCGGCGTGCCCGAGATCACCCCTGTCGTGGTGTCGATCGAGAGACCTGTGGGAAGGCCGGTGGCCGACCAGGTGAACGGCCCGGTGCCTCCGCTCCGCGAGATCGGCAGGGACACGGCGGTGCCGACCACCGTGCTCTGTGTTCCTGGGTTGGTCAGCAGCGGCAAGGGGTTGATGGTCCAGGAGAACGCCGCGCTCCCGACCAGACCGAACCCGTCGGTGACCATCGCGGTGGCCAAGGAGTATGTGCCGGCGGTGGTGGGCGTGCCGTAGACCAGGCCGTCCGAGCTCATCACCAGCCCGGGCGGCAGCCCGGTGGCGGACCAGGTCAGCGGCGGCGCGCCGCCCGTCGCCGTGAGCTGCAGGCCGGCCGCCACGCCGACCTCGCCGGTCTGGCTGCCGGGATTGGTCACCGCTGGTGGCTGCGCCGTCTGGTTGGCATTGAAGACGGGCTCGCCCGACGCGCTGCTGACCAGGGTGGAGGTCACGTACGAGCAGGTTGAGCTGGCGCAGTGCCGCTCCGGCCAGGTCACGGCGACCACCACGCGGAAGAGCTCGACGTAGGCGAGGCCGACCGTCTGGGTCGCGCCGCAGCCGCCGCCGGCCTGCGGTTGCCAGCATCTCCCGATATACCAGTTCTGGCCGTACGAGATGCCGTTGACGGTGACGACCTTCGGCGAGGTCGGCAGCGGCGCGGTGGCGCCGGCTCCGACCGGCAAGGTGGGTGTCGGGTCGTAGGCCTCCACCATGTCAGCCTGGTAGGGCGCGACGCCGGCGACCGGGCTGGCCCACTGGGTGTCACTCGAGGACTTGTCGCGCCCGGCGACGATCGCGGAGCCCTTGAGCGCGCGCACCAGCTCGGTGGCGTCGTCGGCGAGCTGCACGGCGGTCTGCTCGCCGCCCTGCCGGCTGGCGGCCGACACCGTGTTGACGAAGAAGCTCGTCAACGCCGTCATCACGATGCCGATCAGCATGGTCGCCACGAGGACCTCGAGCAGGGTGATGCCGGCGTCCGGAGCGTGCTCACGGCGCGCCGGCCGCGGGACCGGGCGGCGACGAGGACCGGTCAGCATGCACCCCCCCTCCACATCCCTCCAGCGGCTCAGCTCGTCGTCGTCGTGGTCGTGGACGATGGGGCCGTCTCGGCGCCCTTCGGCGGGGCGATGAAGGCCTGCAGGCTGAGCGTGAGGGTGACCGTGCCCGCGAGCGTTCCGGCCTGGCCGACCGAGACCGCGTTCGCGCTGCTGATCAGCACGGCCCGCGGCTGCACCTGCTGCAGCTGATCCAGGAACAGGTTCAGGTGCGCCGCGGTGCCCGTCGCGGTCAGGCCGATCTGCAACGAGAAGACCTGCTTGCCCGCGACGGTGACCTGGGTTGGAGCGCCGACGAGGAGCCCGGTGACGGACACGCTGGTGCTGTCGCCGGCCGCCTGGAGCTCGCGCAGGAAATTCGACAGATTCGACGTCGTCGGCAGCGCCTTTCGGTCGCGCGCCAGCTGCGCCAGGAACTGCGGCATCCTGCTGTTCTGCCGCCGCAGATCGCCCAGCCGGTGCTGCAGGACCGTCTGCCGCACCTGGGTGGCGGCGAGCTGGTCCTGCAGGCTGCTCGTCTGGGCCTTCTGCGGGCTGACGAAGAGGAACCATCCGATGGCGAGCAGGAGGACCGCGCCGACCGCGCCGCCGACCATCCAGAGCCGGTCGGCGTGTCCGCGCATCACTGCCCTCCCGATGCGCCGCTGGTCTTCTTCGGGGTGTAGCGACCGCCCAGTGCGGACTTGGTGATGTTCAGCCCCACGGTGAAGTCCACGTGGCCCTGCTGCTCTGTCGCGTCGGTGAGGAGCGGGTTGGCGACACCCCGGACCTTTGCCAGCGCATCGACGTACGCCGCCACACCCGCCTTGGTGGTGCTGGAACCGGTGACCGTGACCGTGCCGATCGACTTCCCGCCGGAGAGGTTCGGGAGCTGCGCGGTGGTCCCAGCGGTGCCCCCGGCGGCGCCAGCGGTGCTCCCGGCGGTGCCGGCGGCGGTCCCGGACTCGAGCGCGCTGGTGATCCCGGTGAGCGTGACGCCCGCAGGCGCCGCCTTCTGCAGGGAGGAGAGCAGCTGCGACCATTGCAGGTCATTGGCGAGCAGCGCGGCGAGCTGCGTGCCGATCGCCTTCGACTCGGCCTGGATGGCGACGACCTGGCTGTAGGCACTCTGCTGCCGCACCAGACGCTGTGCGGCGTCCTCGGCGCGGCTCAGGTCGCTCCGCGCCGTCGACGTCTCGTGGCTCGCGAGGACATACCACCCCATCAGCAGGGCGACGAAGACGATCAGAGCGAGCAGCACGATCCGCCTCGTCCTGCGGGCGCGGCGGGACGCGGCGATCTCCGGCGGCAGCAGGTTCGCCGCGATCGGCAGGATCCGCAGCGCGCGCTCGGCGGACGCCGCCGGATCGAGCCGTCTCATGGTGGTGGTCATCAGGCAGCTCCCAACGTGAGGCCGATCGAGACCGCGGCAGAGGCACGGAGCTGCTCGAGGCTGGTGTGCTTGCCGCGGCGCTGGTCGCGAAGCCGGATCATCGGGTCCGCGAGGACCACCTCGACGTCGAGCTGGCGGCTCAGCGCGTCGACGAGTCCCGGCAGCAATGAGCCGCCACCGGACAGGGCGAGCCTCGTCACCCGCGTCTGGCGGTCACCGGCGGTCAGGTAGGTGAAGGAGCTGCGGATCTCGCTGATGAGCGGCCGGACGGCCTCCTGGATCACCTCGGCGGTGGCGGGTCCCTCGTCGGCCCGCAGCCCGACCCGGGCCTTGAGCGACTCGGCCTCGGGGACGGTGATGCCGAGTCGGGTCGCGATCACCTCGGTGATCTCCGTGCCGCCGCGTGGGATGGTCCGCACGATCAGCGGCTCGCCGTCGGCATGCACGACCACGGTGGTCGCCTGACCACCGACGTCGACGAGCGCCTCGACGTGCCCGTCCAGGCGGGACACGGCCCGCAGGAGCGCGAGCGAGGCGAGGTCGACACGCGCGACGTGCAGCCCCGCCCGCTCGACCGCCTGGACCGCGGTCAGCACCGCGTCCTTCGGCGCCGCGATCGGCAGGATCCGCAGCGCGCGCTCGGCGGACGCCGCCGGATCGAGCCGTCCATCTCGCGGACCACGATCTGCGGGTTGGTCACACCCATGACGACGTGGCGGCTGTGGAACTTGGTGCTCGCCCACAGCTGCTTCAGCCCGAGCGTCACCGCCTTGTCGTCCTGGACGACACCGCCCTGCACCGCGCCTCCAGGCAGCGGCGCCTGACCGAAGTTCCTGATGACCTGGCCACCCTTGGTGCGGCTGGTCTCCGCAGCGCGGATGGACGTCGAGCCGATGTCCAGTCCGACCAGGGTGACCGTCGCCATCAGGTGCTCCTTGGTGTCGTCGGCCGTCAGGCCGTTGACCTGAAGAGGGACCCGTACCAGGTCGTGACGGGGCTTGCGATGAACAGCGCGAGCATCGCGCCGGCGAGCATGAAGGGGCCGAACGGGATCGCGGTCTTGCGGGTGGCCCGCCGGGTGAGCAGCAGCGCCGACCCGACCAGCCCGCCGAGCAGGAAGCCGGTGAACGTGCCGACCCACACCGAGCTCCAGCCGAGCCAGCCGAGGTACAGTCCGAGCAGGCCCGCCAGCTTCACGTCGCCGAAACCCATCCCGCCCGGGTACAGGAGCGCGATCGCCAGGTAGAACGTTGCCAGGGCGGCCATCGCGAGCAGCCCGCGACCGGCCGACCCCCAGTCCGCGCGCGCCGCGCCGGCCGGGACGATGAGCAGGGCGCCGACCAGGTAGGACGGGAGCACGATCGCGTCGGGCAGCCGCCGCACCTGCAGGTCGATCACGGCCAGGGCGACCGCGACCGCCGCCAGGTACAGGTAGGCCGCCAGGACCAGCGTGAGACCGAACCGTGCCGTCACCGCAACGAACAGCAGGCAGGTGACGACCTCGACCAGCGGGTAGCGGGGACTGATCGCCTGCCGGCAGTGGGCGCAGCGCCCGCGCAGGATGAGCCAGCTCAGCACCGGCACGTTGCGCCACGGCTCGATGGCGGCCCGGCACCGCGTGCAGTGCGAGGGTCGCAGCATCGACTCGTCGCGTGGAACGCGGTAGATCACGGCGTTGAGGAACGAGCCCACCGCGAGGCCCAGCACGCCGGCGACCACGAGCAGGGCTGTCATCCGCGAACCGCTTCCTTCCAGAGGAGAGATCGTCGATGGAGCCGGCAGTGGTGTGGCGGCGCACCGCACCGTGGCCGCCACACCACCACCGGCCGACCGTCAGGCTATGCAGGCTGCGAAGGTGGCCGCGCCGGACGTCTTGACCGACCCGCCGGCCGCGCTGTCGTATTCGTAGAGCGTCCCGCCTGTGGAGTTCTCCGCGCAGATCTTGTAGCTCGTGCCGTTGTTCTTGATGCCGAGGGTGTTCCCTGGGGACACGCTCGCCGTCTCAGTGGTACCGCCAGAGCCGGCGGTGCCCGTCGTCGTCGCGCCGAAGATGACGTTCGCGCCCGGGCTGGCGGAGTTGTCGCCTGTCTTCGGGTAGACGTTGCTGTTCTCGGTATAGAACTGCTCGGCCGCGCTGATGGCCCCGCGGATGTCGGACTGGGCCGACTTGTTCGCGGCACCCTTGCGGTAGTTCAGATACAGCGGGATGGCGATCGCGACAAGGATCCCGATGATCACGACGACCACCAGCAGCTCGATCAGGGTGAAACCGCGATCACCATTCGCGCGCTTCTCCCGCAGACTACTGAGCGTCTCGTTGATGGTGAGCCTCCTCCGTCTGGTCGGGGATGGGACTGACAACACTCAATCCGCGCCCTGGATGTGCTGGTAGATCGTGAACATCGGCAGGTACAGGCACACGACCATCGACCCGACGACGCCGCCCATCACCAGCACCATGATCGGTTCGATCGACGCGGTCAGTGACTCTGTCGCGGTGTTGACCTCCCTGTCGTAGAAGTCGGCGACCTTGTCGAGCATCTGGCTGATCTGGCCGCTCTCCTCGCCGACCTCGATCATCTGCCTGACCATCTGTGGGAAGACGGGGTGCCTGCCGAGCGGTGCCGACATCGGCTGCCCGTCGCGCACGGACGCCTGCAGGTCCTTGGTGACCTCGGTGATGACGGCGTTGCCGGTGGTCTCGCCGACCACGTCGAGAGCCTGCATCACCGGGACCCCGACCCCGAGGAGCGTGCCGAGGTTGCGGGAGAACCGGCTGATCGCGATCTTGGTGAACAGCGAGCCGAACACCGGCAGGCGCAGCTTCAGCCTGTCGAATTTCAGCCGCACCTGCGGCTTGCTGCGCAGTGCCCGCCGGAACAGCATGGTCCCGGTCACCGCCACCGCGATGAGGAGCGGCCCGATCCACAGCAGGCTGTGGCTGGTGGTGACCATGAGCTGTGTCGGCAGCGGGAGCTTGCCGCCGAGCCCTTTGAACATCTTCTCGAAGATCGGCACGATGAAGATCAGCACCCCGGCGATCAGCACCGCGCTGAACAGCAGGACGATCACCGGGTAGGTGAGCGCGCTCTTGATCTTGCCGCGGAGGGCGGCGTCCTTCTCGAAGTTGGTGGCGACCCGCTCGAGCGCGTTGTCGAGGAAGCCGCCGGTCTCGCCGGCCCTGATCATCGCGATCATCAGCCGCGGGAAGACCCTGTCCTGCTTGGCGAGCGCCACCGACAGCGCCATGCCGCCCTCGATGTCGGTGCGGGCCTCGTTGATCGCCTTCTTCAGGGACGGCTTGACGGTCTGCTCCTCAAGGACCGCGAGACAGCGCAGCAGCGACATCCCCGAAGCGGTCATGGTGGCGAACTGCCGGGAGAAGATCGCCAGGTCGGCAAGGGTGGTCCGGCCGGTCACGCCGGGAATCGACAGCTCCTTGCGCATGCCGGTGCCCGACTCGGAGATCGACAGTGGCACGACGCCCTGCTGCCGCAGGAGCTGTGCGGCGGCCGCCTCGTTCGACGCGTCGATCCTGCCCTTGCTCTTCTTCCCGCCTGACTCGATGGTCTGGTAGTCGAACGTCTTGGTCATCGACATCGTGATCACACCCGCCCGGCGAGGCGCTTGAACTCCTCTGTCGAATGGCAGAGGTCGAACGCCTGCTCGAAGGTGATGAGCTGCTCACGGACCCGGTCGGCCAGGTGCTGATCGAACGAGAGCATGCCCTCGCTGCCGCCGGACTGCATGAACGACGGGATCTGGTGGTTCTTGCCTTCGCGGATCAGGTTCCGGATGGCGGGGGTGGCTGCCAGGATCTCGGTGACGACCGTGCGGCCGGTGCCGTCGGCCCTCGGCGCGAGCGCCTGCGTCACCACAGCCTGCAGCGCCGTCGACAGCTGCGAGCGGATCTGATGCTGCTGGTGGGGCGGGAAGATGTCGATGATCCGGTCGATCGTCTGCGAGGCGCTCTGCGTGTGCAGGGTGGCGAGGACGAGGTGGCCGGTCTCGGCGGCGGTGAGCGCGGTCGCGGTCGTCTCCAGGTCGCGCAGCTCACCGACGAGGATGATGTCCGGGTCCTGGCGCAGCGCGTGCTTGAGCGCTGTCGCGAACGAGTTGGTGTCCGCGCCGACCTCGCGCTGGTTGACCAGGCAGCGCTTGTGCTCGTGCATGAACTCGATCGGGTCCTCGATGGTCACGATGTGGCAGGAGCGGGTGCGGTTGGCCAGGTCCAGGATCGACGCCAGCGTGGTGGTCTTGCCCGACCCGGTGGGGCCGGTGACCAGCACCAGGCCGCGCTGCAGGTAGGCGAACCTGGCCACCGACTCGGGGACGCCGAGCTCGTCCAGGCCCTTGATGTGGTGCGGGATCGCCCGGAAGGCCGCGCCGCAGGCGCCGCGCTGCAGGTAGAGGTTCACCCGGAACCTGGACACGCCCTCGACGCTGTAGGCGAAGTCCAGCTCGCGGTTGTGCTCGAACTGGCCCCACTGCTCGTCGTTGACCGCGGCCCGCACGAGCATCGCGATGTCGGCCGGCTCGAGATCCTGGTACTCCGGGAGGTAGCGCAGGCCGCCGTGGACGCGGATGGTCGGCGGCGCGCCCACGCTCAGGTGCAGATCGGACCCCTGCGCCTCGACCATGGCAGTGAGCATCGCGTCGAGTGACATCCGCTCGTCGCGGAGGCCGCCTGGCGCGATCATGCGGTCGATCGTCTGCACTGACTCCACCGGACATCTCCTCGCGGGCCGGGTACTTCCCACGACGCAAACCGCAGCTCCGACCCGGCGGAGACGATCGCGTCGGGTCGCTTCGAGCAGGCGGCGTCGATGAGTGATACTTCGGCATCTGCTGACCGCGGTTTTAGCCCGAAGTTCTGGATGCCCTCAGATCGCCACCCGCATGACCTCCTGGAGCGAGGTCTGGCCTTCGGCCGCTTTGCCCAGTCCGTCGACGCGCAGGTCGTGCATGCCCTCGATCTTCGCCACGCGCTGGATGTCGTGTGCGGACGCATGCTGGACGGCCAGCTTCTCGATCTCCTCTGACACCGGCATGACCTCGTGCAACGCGATGCGCCCCCGGTAGCCGATCCCCGAGCACGAGCGGCAGCCGACGGGCTTCCACAGGGCGCTGGGAATGGGCAGCTCGTCCTCGGGCCAGCGCGCGGCCGCGAGCTCCACCGTGGTCGGGGGGTACTCCTCCTTGCACCAGTCGCACAGCTTCCTGGCGAGCCGCTGCGCCAGGACGCAGTCCACCGACGACCCCACCAGGAACGGCTCGATCCCCATCTCGACCAGGCGGGTGACGGCGCTGGGCGCGTCGTTGGTGTGCAGTGTCGACAGCACGAGGTGACCGGTGAGCGCCGCCTCGACGGCGAGCTGCGCCGTGACCCGGTCGCGGACCTCACCGATCAGCACGATGTCGGGGTCCGAGCGCAGGATCGCGGGCAGGACCGCCGCGAACGTCAGCCCTGCCTTGTGGTTGACCTGCACCTGGTTCACGCCGGCCAGCCGGTACTCCACCGGGTCCTCGACGGTGATGATGTTGACGGTGGGCTTGCTGATCTCGGCCAGGGTCGCGTAGAGCGTCGTGGACTTCCCGGAGCCGGTCGGCCCGGTCACCAGCAGCATGCCGTGCGGCTTGCTGAACGAGGTGGAATAGCGCTCGTAGTTGGCCTCGGTGAAGCCGAGGCTCTTCAGCTCGAGGTCCACTCCGCCGGTGTCCAGGACGCGCAGGACCACCTTCTCGCCCCACACGGTGGGCAGCGTCGCCGTGCGCATGTCGACCGAGCGCTGGCGGATCTGCACGGTCATGCGGCCGTTCTGCGGTACCCGGCGCTCGGTGATGTCGACGTTCGACATGATCTTCAGCCGCGAGATCATCGCCGACTGCACGGCCTTGGGAACGGTGTCGACCTCGTGCAGCACGCCGTCGATACGGTAGCGAACTCGCATGTCGTTCTCGGTCGGCTCCAGGTGCAGGTCCGAGGCGCGGTTCTGGATGGCCTGCTCGATCAGCGAGTTCACGTAGCGGACGATCGGCGCGTCCTCGCCGGGTGAGGTCAGGTTGGTCAGGCTCGGCGCCTCTTCAGCGGACAGGCTCGCCGCGATGTCGCCGAGGTCGGTCTCCTCGCGCTGCAGGCGGTCGATGATCTTGCGCAGCTCGCTGCGCGCCACCACGACGGGACGCACGATCAGCCCGGTGGCCGCCCGAACGTCGTCCAGGGCCACGACGTCGCCCGGGTCGGTGATCCCGACCACGATCTCGTCCTCGGTGATGGCCAGGCCCAGGACGCGGTGTCGCAGGACGAGCGAGAGCGGGATCTTGGCCATCGCGGCCGCGTCGATCGGGTAGCCCACCAGGTCGACGCTGTTGATGCCGTAGGCGTCCGCCGAGGCCTCGGTGAGCTCGACCTCGTCGATGATCCGGTCGTTGATCAGGACGTCACGTATCGACCGCCCGGTGCGCTGCGCCTCCTCGGCCGCCTCCTCCACCGCTCGCGCGTCCGCGCCACGCTGCTTCAGCGCATCGAGCAGTGGACGGAAGGTCTGGTACATAACACTCCCTGTGGCAGGCGGTGGCGATGCGCTCTGGGGCACAGGCGCACGAACGTGTCGGCCACGATTGCGTGCCCGTCTCCATATCGGCACCACGGGCGGGCCACATGAGCGCCCGGGTGCTAGGCGAACAGGCGCTCTCTGATGTTCCCGCCGGCGGCGGCGATCTCGCCGAGCTCGTAGAGGAAGTTCAGCATGCCGAGGTTCGGCAGGGGGCTCTCGCTGGAGATCGGGCCGATGCCGCCAGACCTGAACGCCATCGCCAGCACCAGGATGCATGCCACCAGGTCGTCCGCGGCCTCCTGCAGGGTCGCCCCCTCGCCATAGGCCAGGCCGCCGCACAGCAGGCGGACCCGTCCGGCGATCTCACGGACCTCGAGGGTCGGTGTGAACTCCATACCAGTAGAAATGCGCCAATACTCAGCAGACCAAACCTGTCGACGTTGGGTTGCTTGCCCTCCGGCCTGGCGGCGCCCTCGATGCCCAGCTCCAGGCGCTGCGCAAGCTGGGATGCGACCTGGGACAGGGCTATCACCTCTCCATCCCCTCGAGCCGGCGCTCGTGCCCGCCTAATCTCGCCCGTCACCGGGTGGTCTCGACGGCGGTCTGAGAGGAGGCCCGGATCCGGGCGGCCATGCGCTCGGCGATCGCCAGGACGGTCAGGAGCAGGTTGGCCCGCACCACCCCGGGCATGACCGATGCGTCGATCACGCGGAGACCGTCCACGCCGAGCACGCGGCAGTCGAGGTCGACGACCGCGGCCCCGTCATCCGGCGATCCCATCGGGCAGGTCGACGACAGGTGCCCGGCGTCCGTGACGACGTGGGGAAGGTCGTCCGGTCCGGGGATCTCGGGTCTGCCGTCGAGGATCGAGGTGAACGCCCGGTGGCTCGACAGCTCGCGGAGGCGCTCCATGGCGTCCCGCATGCGCACCATGTCGGCTCCCTCGGTCAGCAGGCAGTGGTCGATCACGGGCTCGACCATCGGGTCGCGGGATGCCAGCGCCAGCCTGCCGCGACCGAACACCTGCTCCTGATGGGCGATCAGCAGGGAGGTCCCCATCCAGAAGTTGTTCGGCAGCAGCATCATGTCGTTCACGCCGGCGCCGGCCAGGCCCGACGGGTACCTGACGATGCAGTTGGTGACGCGGTGGTGCGGGCTGTGGCGGGCGGCCTCGACCGTTGGGAGGGCGATCAGCACCATGGCGTGGTCCTGCAGGGCATGCCCCACCGGCAGGTCGGCGACCGTGTCGATGCCGAGCCTCGCCAGCTCCGCCGCGGGCCCGATGCCCGACCGCATCAGGATCGCGGGCGAGTGCACCGCGCCAGCCGCGACGATCACCTCGCCGCCGGGGTTGAGCTGGGCAACCTCCCCGCCGACCAGGCGCACGCCCGTGGCGCGGCCCGTGGGCGCGATGTCCACGGCGTCGACCTGGGCTCGCCCTCGGACCGTCAGGTTGGGGCGGTCGCGGGCCGGCTCCAGGTACGCGTCGTTGCTCGACACCCGGCGCCCGTCGCGGATGTTCATGGCGAACGGCGACAGCCCGGTCGAGTCGGGAGCGTTGTGGTCCTCGCACCACGGGAAGCCGATGTCCAGCGCCGCGTCGCGGAACGCGAGATCGACGCCGCCCCAGCCCCCTGGCGGCTCGCGGTAGACGGGCACCGGGCCGCCGCGGCCGTGATACGGCGCGTCTGGAAAGTCGTGCTCGTCCTCGAGCCTGATGAACGACGGAAGGATCTCGTCGAACGACCAGCCCTCGGCACCGCGCGCGGCCCAGCCGTCGAAGTCGTCGGGCACGCCGCGGATGGCGCACAGGGCGTTGACGGTGGAGGTGCCGCCCACGCCGCGGCCACGCAGGTACGGGGCCGGCCGCTGCGCCGGGTTGCGCCGAGCCACCAGGCCAGGCCACCAGAACTCCGGGTTGTGCTCGACGTTCATGTCGAGCTGCCGGGTCCGGAAGGCGTCCGGCGTCTCCGCCGAGCGGAAGTCGGGGCCGGCGTCGAGCACCAGGACGCTCACGGCGGGATCCTCGCTCAGCCTCGCCGCCAGCACCGCTCCGGCCGAGCCCCCGCCGGCGACCACGTAGTCCCAACCCTGAGCCATTCCCTACCTCCCCATCGGTCGGAGATCGACGGGCGCCCCGCAGCCCGGGGACGCTAGTCCTCGATCGTCACCTCGACCCTGACGATCGAGCCTTCGGGGGCCAGCGGGACGAGGGTGCCCTCGATCGGCCGGTCGTCGACCTCCACACGGCGGACGCGTCCCCGCGTCCCGTGCGGCTTGCGGACGCTGATGCTGTAGGTCGCGCCGCGGAAGCGCCGGCTGGCGCGGAAACCCTCCCAGTCCGACGGCAGGCAGGGATCCACGCGCAGCCCGTCGTGCTCGGGCCGGATGCCAAGGATCCACTGGGTGACGGCGACGAAGTTCCAGGCGGCCGTGCCCGTGAGCCAGGAGTTCTTCGCCTCGCCCGGCGTTGCCGCGTCGGGACCGGCGATCGTCTGCGCGTAGACGTACGGCTCGCAGCGGTGCAGGTCGCTGATGCGCTCGCGGTCCGATGGATTGATGCGCAGATAGTAGTCGAAGGCCCGGTCACCGTCGCCGACGAGCGTCTCCGCGATCATGATCCAGGGGTTCACGTGGCAGAAGACGCTGCCGTTCTCTTTGTAGCCGGGCGGGTAGGAGCTGATCTCGCCGAGCTCCACCCGGTAGGTCGAATAGGCCGGCTGCACCAGCGCGATCCCGTGGGGCGTGGCGAGATGCTCGCCGACGGAGGCCAGCGCCTGCTCGGCCCTGCCGTCGTCCAGGCCGATGCCGGCCATGACGCATATCCCCTGCGGCTCGATGAAGATCCTGCCTTCCTCGTTCAACGAGGAGCCGACCGGGGTGCCGAAGAAGTCGTAGGCGCGGCGGAACCATTCGCCGTCCCAGCCGTGCTCGCGCACGGCCGCCTCCATCGACTTCCGCTCGCTGCGGTAGCGCTGGGCATCGTCCGGGCGACCGTGGACCTCCGCGATCTGCGCCAGCTCCTCGGCGGCGAGCGTGAACAGGCCGGCGATGAAGACCGATTCCGCGACGCCTCCCTCCCGGTTCTCGGTCGTCTGGAAGGACTCGCCAGGCACCTCGGAGAAGCAGTTGAGGTTGAGGCAGTCGTTCCAGTCGGCGCGCCCGATCAGCGGCAGCCCGTGCGGCCCGAGCCGGTCGATGGTGTAGTGGAGCGAGCGCTGCAGGTGGTCGTAGACGGACGAGGCGGACTCCGGGACGTTGTCGTACGGGACCGGCTCGTCGAGGATGCCGAGGTCGCCCGTCTCCTTGATGTAGGCCGCCAGCGCCAGGATCAGCCAGAGCGGGTCGTCGTTGAAACCGGAGCCGACGGCGTCGTTGCCGCGCTTGGTCAGCGGCTGGTACTGGTGGTAGGCACCGCCGGAGGGAAGCTGGGTGGCGGCGACGTCGAGGATGCGCTCGCGCGCACGCTCGGGGACCATCTGCACGAACCCGAGCAGGTCCTGGTTGGAGTCCCGGAAACCCATGCCGCGGCCGATGCCGGACTCGAACAGCGACGCCGACCGGGACATGTTGAACGTGACCATGCACTGGTAGGCGTTCCAGGTGTTCACCATGCGGTCGGTGTGCTCGCTCGGCGTGGAGACCTGCAGGACGCCGAGCAGCTCAGACCAGTGGTCGCGAAGGCGCTGGAAGGCGGCGTCGACCTCCTCGGTCCGCAGGTGCCGCTGGATGACCGGGCGCACGCGGCGCTTGTCGATCGTCCGCGATCCGGGCGGGTCGAACTTCGACTCGACGGGGTTCTCGGCGTAGCCGAGCACGAAGACCACGTCGCGGCTCTCGCCCGGGTCGAGGGTGAGCTGGACGTGGTGCGAGCCGCAGGGCGCCCAGCCGTGGGCGACGGAGTCGCCGGAGCGCCCCAGCTCCACCGCCAGCGGCCGGTCCCAGCCACGCCCGGCGCCGAGGAAGTCCTCGCGCTGGGTGTCGATCCCGGCCAGCTCGGCGGAGCAGGCGAAGTAGGCGAAGTGGTTGCGCCGCTCGCGGTACTCGCTCTTGTGGTAGATGACCCCGTCCTCCACCTCGACCTCGCCCACGGAGAAGTTTCGCTGGAAGTTGGTGCTGTCGTCCCACGCGTCCCACAGGCAGAACTCCACCGCGCTGAACAACGACAGCCGCGCGGAGGTGTCGCGGTGGTTGGTAATGCGGGTCCGCCAGATCTCGAGGGTCTGGCCGAGCGGGACGAGATAGAGCGTCTCCGCCTCGATGCCCGCTCGCCGCGACCCGATGATCGTGTAGCCGAGGCCGTGCCGGCAGCGATAGTCCTCGAGCTCGCCGCGCGTCGGCTGCCAGGAGGGCGACCAGAGCTCGCCGGTCGCCGCGTCGCGCAGGTACAGGTAGCGTCCACCCACGTCGAGGGGCACGTTGTTGTAGCGGTACCTGGTCAGCCGCCGGAGCCGGGCGTCCCGGTAGAAGGAGTAGCCGCCGGCGGTGTTGGAGATGATGGCGAAGTACTCTTCGCTGCCCAGATAGTTGATCCACGGCAGCGGGGTGTCAGGTCGCGAGATCACGTACTCGCGAGCTTCGTCGTCGAAGCGCCCGTACTGCGTGGCCGGGCTTGGCATGCGGGCGTCGACCTGCTGGGGGGCCGTTGTGGCTCCCGGCAGGAAGCCGCCCGCGAGCTGTCGGTTCGGCACGAGGTTCCTCCCTGGAGCCGTTGTCAGGATGCTACTCCGAAGTCGGGACGATGCCACCCCTTCACGGAGAGCGCCCCGTGGCACGACGCCCCCTCCCCGCGGGACCAATCGGGCCTCGGGACCAAGGTCCGGGCAAACGCGGGACGTTCGGCCGTGGCTGGCCGGACGCCGCGGGCTGAACCATGAGCTGATCGCCGGCAACGGAGCTGGCGGATCGCTCGAGAGGAGGGCGACATGGTCGAGTGCCCGCGGTGTGGCAACCAGGCCCAGTACCTGTCGGGGGAGGGGTTCGTGCTGGTGTGGTGCGACTTCTGCCTGGACATCATCGAGGTCGGCGGCCTCGAGCTGCACCTCCGCGCCGACGCTCCGGAGCACACCTCGCGGCGGGAGCACGTGGGCGTCTGAAGGTGCGGACCCGGTCCACCGCCTGCCCGGGCGCGGGGCGACCTACCGTGGGCGATCGCCCTCCAGACCGAAGACCCGTTCCGCATTGGTCTGGAAGAGCGCCTTCTTCTCGTCGGCGTCGATCGGCAGCCGGTCGTGCGCGACCACCTCGTCGGCGACGAACTGGTACGGGTAGTCCATGGCGTACAGGACCCTCTCGGGGCCGAGCACGTCGCGGCAGAACATGATCGCCGAGGCCCAGGCCATCCCGCTGGAGGTGACCCAGACGTTCTCCCGCAGGTAGTCGCTCGGCCGCTTGGCGATCGGCTTCATGGCCTCGTACCGCCCCGCTCGGACGGTGGCGGCGTGCATGTAGTCGAGCCGGAACAGCCAGAACGGCAGCGCCTCGCCGAGGTGGCCGACGACGAGCTTGAGCCTCGGGAAGCGGTCGAAGACGCCGGCGGTGATCATGCGCAGCACGTGCATGCCCGTCTCGACGGCGAACCCGTAGATCGCGCCGTCGAGACCGGCGTCGAGCAGGGGCTGGATCATGCCGCGCGAAGGGGTGTTGGGGTGCAGGTAGATCGGTGTGTCGAGCGCCTCGGCCGCCTCGAGGATCGGCCAGAACTTCGGCGCGTCCAGGTACTCGCCGTTGGTGTGCGAGTTGATGATCACGCCGTTGAGGCCCAGTTCCCTGGCGCCCCGCTCGATCTCCTTGGCGGCGCCTTCTGGATCCTGCGGGGCGATCGCGGTCAGCCCGGTGAAGCGGTCCGGGTGGCGCCGGCAGGCGTCCGCCAGCTGGTCGTTGGCCAGCGTGGCCATGGCGACCCCCAGGTCCCGGTCGAAGGCCTGCGTGCCCGGCGAGGTGAGCGAGATGATCTGGCGGTCGATGCCTGTGGCGTCCATATCGGCCAGCCTGCCCTCGCCCAGATCCTGCAGGCGGTCCACCACGAAGGTCGTGCGCTCGCTGCGGGTGCCGAGGTAGAAGCCCCACAGGCTGAGGAAACCGGGGTCGTCGACGGCTCCGCGGTCCAGCATGTCGCGCCAGTGCGCGATCAGCTCCCGAGGGGCGAAGGCCTCCTCGGTGGCGATGCGGAGGTAGCCAGCGTGCCCGCCCGTGCGCGGCGCTTCCGGTGACGTATCGGTCATGGTCGTCGCTCCGATCCAGGCTCGTCCAACACACGCACGTCCACCATGCGAAACAGCGTCGGGGCGGCCTCAAGGACCGCCCGACGTGGCTGCGATATGTCGAGAATGTCAGGGATCAGCATCGGGCGCAACGGCGCCAGCCTGTCGTCGGCGAACACGGCGGCCAGCGCTCGCCGGTCACCCCCGCGCACCACGGCGTCGAGCTCGCCGGCCGCGGGCAGCAGCACCTTGGCGGCGGCGTCCGCCGCCGCGGCCAGCGCCAGCCGCGCCTGCCCGTCCCGCCGGCGCGCGAACCGCCGCTGCGACCACCCTCCCGCGGCGGCCCGGCCGTGCACCGGCCGCGAGCCGCAGGCGCTCGCCCGCAGGCGCTGCCCGTCGAACACGCCCACGGCGAACCCGCCGAGGCGGACCAGCACGGCCCCGACGGTCCGCTCAGCGCGCGCATGGTCGAGCAGGCCGCCGAACGGTGCCTGCTCGACCACCGCCAGCGGTGGGAACGGCACCCTGCACTCGGCCACCGCGCTGTCCGCCGCCGTGACGGTGACCCGGTCGGCGGCCGCATCCCAGCGCAGCGCTCCGTGCTGGCTGGCGAACCCGTCCAGCCAGCGCTCCAGCCGCTCCGGGGCGACGCTCACCCACCGGCCGCCGCCGGCTGCGGGACGCGATCGTGCCATGGCGACATCCTGCCCTGAGTCCAGCACCGCGCGCAGGGACGCCTCGCCCGAGATTGGACAGATCGGACCATCCGGTGGCACCAGAAGGTCGCCGCGACCCGCGGCGCGGCGGGTGGCAGGCTCGTCGCCACGTAGACTTCGCCCAGCCTCAGCTGTTGGCGAGGGTGGGGGTGAGACGACCTCGAGAGGAGCGGCAACGGCCCACCAGGCACGCGGGACCCAGACCGGAGGCGGACGCGGCCGCCGCGCGCGGCGGCTCGCGGCCGTCCTGGCGGCGGGTCTGGGTCTGGTCGCGTGCTCGGGCGGGAGCCGCCCGCCTGGCCACCGAGCTGACCCGGGCCGAGACCGCCATCCGCGATCCGGCCACGGCGACCTCGAGGCTCGCCGGCGCGGGCCGCGCCCAGCAGCAGGCCTATCGCGCCCTCGCCCGCCAGCCTGCGCTGGTGCCCGAGGTCCTGCCCCGGCTCCCTGCCGCGTTGCGTCCGGTGGTGCAGGCCAACGCCATGGCCGGCGCCGAGCTCCGCAAGCTCAGCAGGCCCGGCCCCGAGCTGCCGCGCTGGCGCATCGTCGCCCCCGCCCCGGCCGCCGAGCTGCTCGCCGCCTACCACCATGCCGAGGCGGAGCTGAGGGTGGGGTGGGCATACCTGGCCGCCGTCCACCTGGTGGAGACCAGGTTGGGCCGGGTCAGGGGCGACAGCCCCGCCGGAGCGCAGGGCCCGATGCAGTTCCTGCTACGTGCGGGCGGTGAGCGCGTACGCCGAGCAGATGCGGGCCGACCCGCACGTCTTCCTCGGCTACTACCAGTGGCAGGTGTACTACGGCGACATCCTGCTGCCGGAGGGCTATCCGGACCGGCAGGCACGACCCGCCGCCAACGGCTGAGCCCTGCCGGCTCAGCCGTTGGCGGGATTGTTGACAATATGGTCGCCAGAATTTACGGTGCGGCGGTATGGGAGCTCCCACACCCTCGATGGACGGCGGCCTGCGTGACGGTGCGCGAAGCCGGCACAGGGTCCTGGTCGGCGTCCGGGGCGCCATCCTGCGCGGCGACGTCGCCGCCGGGCAACGCCTCGTCGAGGCCGACCTGGTCGAGGAGTTCGACGCGACCCGCGCCAGCGTCCGCGCCGCCCTGGCGGACCTGACAGCCGAAGGGCTCGTGGAGCGCATCCAGAACCGGGGAGCCCGGGTCAGGGTGATCACCCTCGAGGAGGCGATCGCGATCAGCGAGTGCCGCATGGTCCTCGAGGGCCTGTGCGCGGCACGTGCCGCGCGGCGGGCCAGCCGCTCCGACATCCGGGAGCTGGTCACCCTGCGAGAGCGGATGCGCGAGGCCGTCACCGGCGGCGAGCTGCTGAGCTACTCGGACCTGAACCACCGCCTGCACCGGCGTGTCCTGGCCATCGCCGCCCAGCCCGTCGCGGCGGCCCTCGTCGACCGGCTGCACGCCCAGATCGTGCGCCACCAGTTCCAGCTGGCCCTGCGGTCGGGTCGTCCCCGGGTGTCGCTGCCCGAGCACGAGCGGATCGTGGACGCCATCGCCGCTCATGACCCCGCGGCGGCCGAGGACGCCATGCGCCGGCACCTGGCGAGCGTCATCGACGCGCTCAGCGCCGCGGCGTCCCGCGCCGCGACCACTGCCCGGTCGGGTCCCTGACGAGGCCGAGGAGACGCGATGACCGCAGCCGACGTCCCGAGCCCCCGCGCCCGCGAGCTCGTGCAGGGGGCGTACGACCTGCACGTCCACGTCGCGCCCGACGTCATGCCGCGGCGGATCACCGACCTCCGGCTGAGCGGGCGGTTCGCGGCGGTGGGACTGGCCGGCTACGTGCTGAAGTCGCACTACGTCCCGACGGCGGAGCGGGCGGCGGTGCTGCGGGAGGCGGTCCCTGGCGTCGACGCGCTCGGGGCGATCTGCCTCAACGCCTCCGTCGGGGGCATGAACCCGCTCGCCGTCGAGATCGCGGCGCGCGAGGGAGCCAGGGTCGTGTGGCTGCCCACGACGGACGCGGCCAACCATCGGGCGACGCGGGACGACCTGCCTCCAGGCGCCGCCACGCCGATGTGGGTCGCGCTCATGGACGACCTGGCCACGGGCGGCATGGAGCCGCCGCCGGTCGCGGTCGTCGACGCCACGGGCAAGGCGCTCGCGGCCACCCGCCAGGTCCTCCAGCTCGTCGCCGCCCATGACCTGGTGCTCGCCACCGGCCATCTGTCCCGCGACGAGATCTTCGCGGTGGTGACGGCGGCGGTCGACGCCGGCGTGCGCCGGGTCATGGTCACGCACCCCGAGTTCCCGATGCAGAACCTGTCGGTCGCCGACCAGGTGCAGCTCACGGCACAGGGCGCCCTTCTGGAGCGCTGCTTCACCACGCCGTTCACCGGCAAGTGCGACTGGGCGCAGCTCGTCGCCAACATCCGCGCGACCGGCCCGGAGCACTCGGTGCTCTCCACCGATCTCGGCCAGCCGCACAATCCCCCGGTGGAGGACGGGCTGGCGCTGTTCGCCGACGAGCTGCTGGCCGCCGGGCTCAGCGAGGACGAGGTGCGCCGCATGGCCGTCGACAACACGCGGCTGCTGGCCGCTGCCCCCAGCGCCGGCAGCGTCGCGGCGAGGAGCGTGCCATGAGCGAGGCCCCCGCCGGCGGCCCGCCGGTGCTCGTCGTGAGCGCGCACGCGGCGGACTTCGTGTGGCGCGCCGGCGGCTACATCGCGCGAGCCGTGGATGACGGCTCCGGGTCCGGGTCCGGCCCCGGAGCACACGTCGTGTGCCTGTCGTTCGGGGAGCGCGGAGAGTCCGCTCGGCTCTGGAAGCAGGGGCGCACCCTCGAGCAGGTCAAGGCGGTGCGCCGCGAGGAGGCGGAGCGGGCGGCCGAGGTGCTGGGCGCCGGCATCACCTTCCTGGACGCCGGCGACTACCCGTTGCGGCCGAGCGACGAGCTGATCGATGCGCTGGTCCAGCTCATGCGCCGGCTGCAGCCGGGGGTGATCCTGACGCACAGCGCGGCCGACCCGTACAACTTCGATCATCCGGTCGCGGCGGAGATGACGCTCCGCGCCCGCGTCCTCGCCCAGGCGCACGGCTACCCGTCGGAGCACCCGGTCCTGGGCGCCCCGCCGGTGTTCCGCTTCGAGCCGCACCAGCCGGAGATGTGCGGCTTCCACCCTGACGTGCTCGTCGACATCACCGCGGTGTTCAGTCGCAAGCGGGAGGCCATGGAGGCCATGCAGGCACAGGAGCATCTGTGGCGCTACTACAGCGAGCTCGCCGAGCGCCGCGGGGTCCAGGCGGTCCGCAACGGCGGCGGCGCCGGCATCACCCACGCCGAGGCCTACCAGCGCGTGTTCCCGCAGGTCTGCGAGGTCCTGCGGTGAAGCCGCTCGTGGTCGTCAACCCTCCCCGGGCCGCGCCCGAGGCCGTCGACGCGCTCGCCGAGCTCGGCGTGGCGACCGTGCACGAGGCGCTCGGCCGCGGCATGCTGCTCGGGACCCACCTGCAGCCCCTCTGGCCGGGGGCGCGGATGGCCGGCACGGCCGTCACCGTGCTGTGCTGGCCCGGCGACAACCTGATGGTCCACGTCGCCGTGGAGCAGGCCAAGCCGGGCGACGTGCTGGTGATCACCACCAACTCGCCGTGCACCGACGGGCTGGTCGGCGAGCTGCTGGCGACCGCGATGCAGGTGCGCGGCGTCAGGGGGCTGGTCGTCGACGCCGGCGTGCGGGACGTGGCGACGCTGCGGCAGCTGCGCTTCCCAGTGTGGGCACGCGCGGTCAGCGCCCAGGGCACCGTCAAGGCCAGCGCCGGGAGCGTCAACACGCCCATCAGCGTCGGCGGGACCCCGGTGCACCCTGGTGACGTCATCGTGGCCGACGACGACGGCGTCGTCTGCGTCCCCCGCAACGCGGCGGCGGCGGCGGTGGAGGCCGGCCGGGCGCGGGTCGAGCGGGAGCGGGCCGCGCGAGCGGCGTTCGCCGCCGGCGAGCTGAGCCTCGACCGCTACGGCCTGCGGCCCCTGCTCGAGACGCTCGGGGTGACCTGGGTCGACGCGAAGGACCAGGAGTGATGGGGTCGGCCAGACCCCCGCGGGTCGCGATCCTGGGACTTGGCGAGGCCGGCTCGGCCCTCGCCGCCGGCCTGGCGGCGACCGCCGAGGTGCACGGGTTCGACCCACAGGTCCGGCCGGAGCTGCCCGGGGTCACCGTCGAGGCGACCGCGACCGAGGCGGTGGCGCAGGCCGCCGCGGTGCTCGCGGTCACCGCGGCGCGGGACGCCGCGCAGGCGCTCCGCTCGGCCGCCGCGGCGCTGACCCCAGGGGTGCTGTACGCCGACCTCGCCACCTCGAGCCCGAGGCACAAGCGCGAGCTGGCCGCGCTGGCCGCGGAGCACGGGGCGCGCTTCGTCGACGTCGCCCTGCTGCGCCCGGTGTCGGCAGAGGGGGTGCGGACCCCCGCGCTGGCGTCCGGACAGGCCGCCGGGGAGCTGGCGGCGCTGCTGAACCCGCTCGGCATGGACGTGGTCCCGATGGGCGGGGAGCCCGGGCAGGCCGCGGCGCAGAAGCTGCTGCGCAGCGTGATGCTCAAGGGCATGGCCGCGCTGCTGCTCGAGGCGTTCCGCGCGGCCCAGGCCGCCGGCGTCGAGCAGTGGCTCTGGCGCAACCTGGTCGAGGAGCTCTCCAGCGCCGACGAGGCGTTCGCCGTGCGCCTGCTCGAGGGCACCGGTCGCCACGCCGCCCGCCGGGTCCATGAGATGGACGCGGTCGTGGAGTTGCTCGAGGAGCTCGGCCAGCATCCGGTCATGTCGTCCGCAACCAGGGACGTGCTCGCCTCGGTGGCCCGCCTTGGCGTCCCCTCGCCGCACGCCCCCTGAGCCCACGACGCTGCCACCCATCGAAGGAGACACGATGACGGAAGGCGCAGAGCCCATCGGCGACGTCGCGCACCTGGCCCACGTGGAGCTGCTCACCCCGACCCCGGACGAGAGCCTGCGGTTCTTCACCGAGGTCATGGGCATGCAGGAGAGCGGGCGCTCGGGAAGCTCCGTCTACCTGCGGGGCTGGGACGACTACGAGCACCACACGCTCAAGCTGACCGGCCACTCGACCTCCGGGGTCGGGCACGTCGGCCTGCGGGCTCGCAGCCCGCAGGCGCTGCGGCGCCGGGTGGAGGCCATCGAGCGCGCCGGCCAGGGCAAGGGCTGGACCGATGGCGACGTCGGCCACGGCCCCGCCTACCGCTTCACCGATCCCGACGGGCACGAGCTGGAGCTGTACTGGGAGACCGAGTGGTACCAGCCTCCGCCGCAGCTGCGGCCGGCGCTGAAGAACCAGGCGCAGCGCTACCCGGCCAGGGGCGTCAGCGTGCGCCGGCTGGACCACCTGAACCTCCTGGCCGCCGAGGTCGCCCCGAGCCGCGACTTCCTCGTGGGCTGCCTGGGCGCGCGCCCGACCGAGCAGATCGTCATGGACGACGGCACCTTGGCCGGCATCTGGTTCACCGTGACCAACAAGGGCTACGACCTGGTCTACACCAAGGACCGTTCCGGCGCCCGGGGGCGCCTGCACCACGTCACCTACGCCGTGGACTCGCGCGAGGACGTCCTGCGCGCGGCGGACATCTGCCTCGAGCACGGCGTCTTCATCGAGACCGGGCCGCACAAGCACGCCATCCAGCAGACGTTCTTCCTCTACGTCTACGAGCCCGGCGGCAACCGCATCGAGATCTGCAACGCGGGCGCCCGCCTCATCCTGGCTCCTGACTGGAAGACCATCACCTGGTCGCAGGCCGAGCGGGCCAAGGGTCAGGCCTGGGGCCTGAAGACGATCGAGTCCTTCCACACCCACGGCACACCGCCGGTCGAGCCCGCCTGATCACGCCGAACCCCCCCGGCGGAGCCACTCGGCGAATCCGGCGAGGTCCCAGTCGCCGAACCCGCCGGCCGCGGCGGCGCTGTGGATCTCAAGGTTCCGCGCCGCCTGCGGCATGGGGGCGCCGACCTGTTCGGCCAGGTCGGCGATCAGCCGCAGGTCCTTCACGCCAAGTGCGAGGCGGAAGCTGACCGGGCCCTCGCCGGGCCGCTCGAAGGCCGCGCGGCGGTAGTGGACCACCGGGGCGGCGACGGCGCTGGAGGCGAAGACCTCGTAGGCGGCGAGCCGGTCGATGCCGGCCCGCTCGGCGAGCACCAGCGCCTCGGACAGCGCCGCGTTGAGACCGAAGATGACCGAGTTCACGGCGAGCTTCATGGTCGCACCGCTCCCGACGGGCCCGAGATGGTGCACGGCCGAGCCGATCGCGTCGAGCACGGGCCGGACACGGGCGACGGTCGCCTCCTCGCCGCCGACCATCAGGAGCAGCTGGCGTGCCTCGGCGGAGCTGGTGCTGCCGGACACCGGCGAGTCGACGAAGTCCGCGCCCCGCTCGCGCAGCGCCGCGGCCATCCGCCGGGAGGTGGTGGGAGCGACCGTACTGAGGTCCATCGCCACG
>WNGB01003276.1_pt1 | contig 25616 bp, 18 predicted proteins | sample 5400681 | NCBI WGS metagenome assembly WNGB01 (sample SAMN13153367, study PRJNA577476) | soil metagenome | isolation source: 115 cm soil or saprolite under grassland replicate 2 | place: USA:California | collected 2016-06-15
CCGTTCCCCGCCAGCCGGCCACGCCGGCTGCGCCACAGCCGGGTCGTGCGCGAGCTCGCGCGCGAGACCGAGGTGTCGCGGCGCGACCTGGTCGCCCCCTTGTTCGTCAAGGAGGGCATCGCCGAGCCGGTCCCGATCGACTCCATGCCAGGGCACCACCAGCACACCGTGGACAGCCTGCGCAAGGAGGCGGCGGAGCTGGCCGACCTCGGCATCCCGGCACTGCTGCTGTTCGGCGTGCCGGCGGAGAAGGACGGCGAGGGCTCCCAGGCGTGGGCGCCCGAGGGCATCTCCCAGGTGGCCCTGCGGGCGCTGCGCGACGACCTGGGCGACCGGGTCGCCCTGGTCGGCGACCTGTGCCTGTGCGAGTACACCGACCACGGCCACTGCGGCGTGCTCGACCCGGGCACCGGCGGTGGCCTCCCGGGGGTGGACAACGACGCCACCCTGGAGCGCTACGCCCGCATCGCGGTCGCCCAGGCCGAGGCAGGGGCGGACGTGATCGCCCCCAGCGGCATGATGGACGGCCAGGTCGCCGCCATCCGCAAGGCCCTCGACGAGGCCGGCTTCGCCGCCACCACCGTGCTCGCCTATGCCGCCAAGTACGCCTCCGGCCTCTACGGCCCGTTCCGGGAGGCGGCGGAGGGCGCGCCGCGCTTCGGCGACCGCGCCGGCTACCAGATGGACCCCGGCAACGCCGACGAGGCGCTCCGCGAGGTCGCCCTGGACGTGGCCGAGGGCGCCGACATGGTGATGGTCAAGCCGGCCATGGCGTACCTGGACGTGCTCTGGCGGGTCAAGCAGGCGTTCGGCCTGCCGACCGCCGCCTACCAGGTGTCGGGGGAGTTCGCGATGGTGAAGGCGGCGGCGAGGAACGGCTGGCTGGACGGCGAGCGGGTCATGCTGGAGCTGCTCACCGGCATCCGCCGGGCCGGCGCCGACCTGGTCGTCACCTACTTCGCCCGCGAGGCGGCGCCGCTGCTGTAAATCACACCGATGTAACTACTTCTGGAGGTCGAGCATGCTTCCATGGCAGACCGAGCCGAGCGGGCGCTTCGAGCGGGAGACGATCGACAGCCAGGTGCTCCGTGACAACCCGCTCGGCGACCCGCACGAGCGGCCGCTCTGGGTGTACCTGCCCCCCGGGTACGACGACGACCCGGAGCGGCGCTACCCGAGCATCTACATGATCCAGGGGCTCACCGGCCAGGTCGACATGTGGTGGAACCGGACGCCCTTCCGGCCGAACTTCCCCGAGCTGGTCGACGCGCTGTTCGCGACGGGGCAGGCTCCGCCGTCCGTGGTCGTGATGGTCGACGCCTTCACCGCGCTCGGCGGCAGCCAGTTCGTCAACTCCCCCGGCACCGGCCGCTACCTCGACTACCTCTGCGACGAGGTGGTCCCGTTCGTGGACGACCGCTACCGCACCCTGGCCGACCGCGACCACCGCGGCCTGGCCGGCAAGTCCAGCGGTGGCTACGGCGCCATGGTGGTGCCGATGCTGCGTCCCGACGCCTTCGGCGCGCTCGCCAGCCACGCCGGCGACGCCCTGTTCGAGGTCTGCTACCTGCCCGACATCCGGGTCGCGGTCCGCTCCCTGCGCGACCACTACGACGGCTCCTTCGAGCGCTTCTGGGCCGACTTCCGCTCGCGCCCGGCGTTCAGCAGCGAGCACGACCACGAGCTGCTCAACGTCTACTGCATGGCGGCCTGCTACTCCGCCGAGCCCGACGGCACGGTGACCCTGCCGTTCGACCTGGCCACCGGCAGGCTGCGCGACGAGGTCTGGCAGCGCTGGCTGGAGCTGGACCCGGTACGCATGGTCCCGAAGCACGCCGAGGCGCTGCACTCGATGCGCGCGATCTGGCTCGACGCCGGCAGGCGCGACGAGTTCTACCTCGACCTCGGCATGGCGGCGTTCGCCTCCGAGCTGGACGCCGTCGGCGTCGACTACTCGATGGAGCTGTTCGACGGGACCCACATGGCGATCGAGTACCGCTACCCCAAGGCGGTCGCGTTCCTCTCCGAGCGCCTGCAGCCGGACACGGCGGGGTAGCCGCTGGTCAGTCAGAAGCGGCCGGCGCGGCGGAGACGCCGGGGACGGCCGTCGGGGTCGACCACGGCCTCGTAGAGCGGCCGGGCCCACCAGGCCGCCCATGCCTTCACCCGGCCCGGGTGGTGCTCGGCGGCCCGGCCTGGCGGGCGCGGTCCCCGACGGCCGCCACGGTGCCACGCGGCGAGGTCGGCGGCGGCACGGCGCCACGCGTCGAAGCCGCTGTCCGGGTCGAGCAGGTCGGCGTCGTCGCCATCGCCGCGGCCGAGGTGCTCGCGCCAGAGGGCGAGGCGCAGGTCGCGGGCGAACACCCGGGCGCCGTCGCCCAGCCCGCCGGGGTCGGCCGGCGCCCGCGAGTCGTGCCGCTCGTCGATCACCGCCGCGGTCAGCTCGGCATCGTTGGTCCAGGAGCGCCGGTTGAGGTTGTCCGAGCCGACCGTCGCCCAGACGTCGTCGACCACGCAGACCTTGGCGTGCACGTAGATCGGCCGGCCCTGCTCGTTCTCCAGGTCGTAGACGGCCACCCGGTCGGCTCCGGCGGCGAGCACGCGGTCGATCGCGGTCTGCTGGCCGATGCGGTTGGGAGGGCCGCTGAGGCGGCCGTCCCGGTCCGGGTAGCGAGGCACGACCGCGATCAGCCGCAGCTCGGGCTCCTCGCGCAGGGCCTCGGCCAGCAGCTGGGCGACCTCGGCCGACCACAGGTACTGGTCCTCGAGGTAGATCAGGCGCCGGGCGCGGCGGAAGGCCTTGGCGTAGGCGCGGGCGACGCTGCGCTCGCCCTGCGGCGCGAACGGCAGGGGCGGGCGCTTCGCCGGGTAGGTGCGGAGCACCTGGACGGCGTGCGGCCCGGCGGGGCCTGGGTCGGGGAGCTGCGGGGGCAGCGGGTGGGGGTGGCCCGGCTGGCCCACCCTGCGGGTGATGCGCGACCGCCACGGGTTGCGGTGGTCGAGCGGGGTGGGGTCCTCCCAGCGTTCGCGGAAGGTGAAGGCCAGGTCGCCGACCGCCGGTCCGCGGATCTCGAGCTGCGCGTCGTGCCAGGGCGGCCGCGGGCCGTAACGCGGGTCCATCGGGATCGGGCTCGGGTCGCCCAGGTGCCGCCGGTCGTCCCCGCGCCCGTGGCAGAGGTCGATCCCGCCCACGAACGCCACGTCCTCGTCCTCACGGGCCGGGTGGTGGACCAGCACCAGCTTCTGGTGCTGGCTGCCCGGGCCCCGGACGCGCTGGTCGAGCAGGATCTCGCCGCCTTCCCGGTTGACCAGCTCGCCGAGGTGGAGGTTCTCCTGCTCGCTGAAGCTCGCCTGGTCCGGATGGGAGCGCCACAGCAGCCCGCGCACCTGCACGCCGCGGCGGGCCAGCTCGGCCAGCACCCGGCCGAGCTCGGTGCCCGGCCCGTCCAGGCGGCGGTCGGCGTCTCCGCGCCAGTCGCTGAGGCAGACCAGGTCGCCGTCGCGCAGCGTGCGCAGGGCGGCGAGCAGTCGCGGGAAGTAGGAGGCGCCGTGCAGCAGCGCCTCCACCCGGTTCGACTCCGTCCAGGCGCGACCGTCCCCGCGGCGACGGTCGATCCCGGTTGCCGAGTTGCCACGCTCGTCGCCGCGGAGGAACCAGTCGTCGAGCCGCACCGCTCCGACCCCCTCGTCTTCGCCTCCTGCCTGGTGGATCCCCTGGGGGCTGGACGGTGAACCAGCAGTGCGAGCACACCAGCCCCGGGCCGATCCGCCGGCCATGGTCGTAGGCTGGTACCCACGATGGCAAGGGAGGAGCGACTGGTGGTGGATGCGACAGGCCAGGCCGAGGTGCCCCGCAGCGCGGCGCTGTTCGAGCGTGCCCGGGCGGTGATCCCCGGCGGGGTGAACTCGCCCGTGCGGGCGTTCCGGGCGGTCGGCGGCACGCCGCGCTTCTTCGTGCGCGGCCGGGGGGCCTGGCTCTGGGACGCCGACGGCAACCGCTACGTCGACCTGGTGCTGTCGTGGGGACCGCTGATCGCGGGGCACGCCCATCCCCGCGTGGTCGAGGCGGTGCAGGCCGCCGCCGCCAACGGCACCTCCTTCGGCGCGCCGACAGAGGCGGAGGTGGAGCTGGCCGAGGAGGTCGCCCGCCGCGTCCCGGCGGTCGGCAAGCTGCGCATGGTCAACTCCGGCACCGAGGCGACCATGAGCGCGGCCCGCCTGGCCAGGGCGGCGACAGGGCGGCCGAAGCTGGTGAAGTTCGCCGGCTGCTACCACGGCCATGCCGACGCGCTGCTGGCCTCGGCCGGCTCCGGGGTGGCGACCCTCGGCCTGCCCGACTCTCCCGGGGTCACGCCGGCGCAGACGGCGGACACGGTGGTGCTGCCCTACAACGACGAGGCCGCCCTGGTGGAGGTCTTCGAGCGGGCGGGCGAGGAGATCGCGGCGGTCATGGTCGAGCCGATCGCGGCCAACATGGGCGTGGTCCCGCCGACCGCCGGGTTCCTGGCGGCCCTGCGCGACCAGACCCGCCGCGCCGGCGCCCTGCTGGTCCTCGACGAGGTCCTGACCGGCTTCCGCGTCCACCGATCCGGCGCCACCGGCCTCTACCGGCTCGACCCCGACCTGCTGACCTTCGGCAAGGTGATCGGCGGCGGGCTGCCCGCCGCCGCCTACGCGGGCCCGGCCGAGCTGATGAGCCTCATCGCCCCCGAGGGGCCCGTCTACCAGGCCGGCACCCTGTCGGGGAACCCGCTGGCCACCGCCGCCGGTCTGGCGACCCTCTCCCTGCTCGACGAGGCCGCCTACCAGCGCCTCGACCAGCTCGCCGTCACCCTGGCGGACGGGGTGCAGTCCGCCTTCGACGAGGCGGGCCTGCCCGCCCGCGTGCAGCGGGCCGGCACCCTGTTCAGCGTCTTCATGACCGGCGACGAGGTGCTCGACTACGACGGCGCCCAGAAGCAGGACACCGCCGCCTACGGGCGCTTCTTCCACGCCATGCTGGCGCGCGGCGTCTACCTCCCGCCGAGCGCGTACGAGGCCTGGTTCCTCTCCATCGTCCACAGCGACGCCGACGTCGAGCAGATCCTCGCGGCCGCCAGGGAGTCGGCCCGGGTCGCGGCCACCGGCTGACCGGGGGAGCCGTACGCCGTACGACCGCGGCTTCGGCCGGACGGGTCTCAGCCGGCGGTCTGCTGCTGGCTGTAGCCGATGTGCAGGTGCTCCTGGTGGCCCTCGTCGCTGAAGTAGGGCTCGTGGCCGATCGGGAACGGCGAGCCGATCTCGGCGGGGCGCAGCGGGCCTTGCAGGCCGTCCAGCCACCTGGCCAGGCGCTCGGCGGCGCGGCTGCTCGGGCTGACCGGCCGGCCGTCGACCCGGTCGATGTCGACCGCCCGCCAGACGTTGTGGTTGGAGACCCGCCGGGTGCCCTTGACGTACTTGGAGTGGCCGGTCTTCAGGCACGAGATCCGGATCGTGTAGCGCTCGGCGATCACCGCGAGGATGGACTGCACCCGCAGGTCGAGCTTGCCGGAGGCCAGGTCGGGGGCGGGATCGCAGCCGTGGCTGGTGGTCACGGTGATCCCGGGGTTGTGGACCAGGGCCACGACGAACGGGTCGCGGGAGGCCGGCGGCCGATCGGTCACCACCGACGAGGTGTAGCGGCCGGCGAGGGCGACCACCTCGTGGACGTACCAGCAGGCGTTGTTGTAGCGCAGCAGCGCCAGGTGCAGCGTCGGCGTGCCGAGGACCTGGGGGCACGGGTCGCTGGGCGGCGGCGAGCCGGCCAGGCCGTTGGCGCAGAGCTTCCTGGCGGCGGCGGGGATCGCGTCGGCGGGGTCGTAGACGTCGCCGCGGCCGAAGGCGTCCCAGGTCGAGGGCGGGCCGTTGGTGAGGTTGAACTGCATCGGCCCGGCGCAGCAGCCGGCGCTGTTGAGCCCGCTGCGCACGCCGGGTGCGGCGAGGCGGCCGTGGTTGCTCTCGACCTTGCCGATGCCGGCGAGGACCTGCCAGGTCAGCTTCGGGCAGGTCGGGGCGGCGGCGTGGTAGAGCGCCAGGTAGGCGCGGGGGATGTCCGACAGCGCGAACCGGCTGGCCCCGGCCGGGCCGGCCGGCTCTGCCGCCGGCTTCGGCTTCGGGCGGGGGCCAGGGTGCAGGGCCTTGCTGACCGTGCGGCCGACCGCGGCCGGGACCTTGCCGAGCGGGAACCCCGGCGACGCGCTCCCGGCCAGCACCGCCAGCGCCAGCAGCGCGGCGACGGCGCCGGCCCCCTTGAGCTTGGCCGACCGTTCCAACCTGGTCAGCCTACCGACCATCCCGAGCCGTCGCGCCGGACGGTGACGTACCCGGTCGGCAGCCGGCCGCCGCCGGCGTCGGCCATCACCAGCACGCGCCGCTCCGTGCTGCTCACCTTCTGCTGCTGCAGCGCCTGGACCCGGTCGCGGGCGACGCCCTGGCGCTTGGCGAACCAGTTCGCCGCCACGTCCTCCGGGCGCCGTCCCAGCTCACGGGTGGGCCCGGCGGCGGTGGTGGTGCGGCGGTCGGCCTGCGCCGCGGGCTGGCGCGCGTCCGTCCGCTGCAGCGCGGCGGCCTTGCCGGTGGCCCGGGCCGGCACGTCGGCGTTGTCGTACAGCGCGCCCACGGCGGTCGTCAGCACCAGGGCGAGGGTGGCGATGGCCAGCAGGCGGCGGCCCGTGCGGGTGCGCAGCATGCCGAGCGGCAGCAGCATCACCGCGACGGCGAGACGCAGGCCGGCCTCGTGGGTCCCGGTAGCGGTCTTGGAGGCCTGGCCGAGGATGCCGGGCCGGGGACGGTGGATGGCGGTGGCGTTCATGGCGGATCACTCCCCGAGAAGCTGTTCGCTGCGCGCAGCCCGCACACCTCGGCGCAGATAGCGCCAGCGGAGCAGGCCAAGGGCCACGATCGGCCAGGTGGACCCCGCCAGGAGCACGCCGAGGTACTCGTCGGAGGAGTGCAGCGCGGTGGCCACCCGCATCACGGTCAGCGAGAGCAGCGAGGTGAGGGCGAGGATGAGGACCGTGGCCAGGAGCGGCAGCAGCCACCAGCGGATGAGCTGGCCGCGGCGGCGCGGCCCCTGCACGGCGAGGGGGAGGACGAACAGCCCGGCGAGGCAGAGCAGGAACAGCAGCGTCTGGGCGCAGGCGGCGAGCATCGCGAGCACCCCGAGCGCGACCGCGAACGGCAGCACGTAGCCGAGGGCCGAGGTGGCGATGAAGGCGCGCTCCGGCCCGTGCCGCCCGACCGCCCAGTCGTGCACGCCCGCGACGTTGTGGCCGAGGCTCTCGAGCACCGAGCGCTTGCGGGACGGGTCCGCCCCCGCCAGCACCGCGCTCCCGGTCTGCACGCGCGACAGCGGGTTGGCGACGTACGAGCTCCAGTAGTGGGTCGCCAGCCGCTTGTGGGCCTCCTCGGGGTCGGCCGCTCCCTCGGTGTCCCTGCTCGGGGCGACCTGCGCGACCGCCTCGAGCATGAGGTTCGGGGTGGCGATCCCGGGGGCCGCCGCGGCCCGGACGGTCGCCTGCGGCTTGGTGATCGCCACCGTCGTGACGAGCACCAGCAGGATGGCGAGCACCCAGGTGCGGGCGGGTGGGCGTAGCAGGATCCCGTAGGCCACCAGGCCGAGCAGGATGAGCTGGGTGCCGCCCCTGAGGATCAGGCGGTTGCCCTCCCTCCAGCCGCCGACCCCGTCGGCGGTGCGCCCGCCGACCAGGAAGTCGAACAGCGACAGGCGGTACACGTCGCGCTGCCGCTCGATGGACGACTTGGCCAGCCAGGCGGTGGAGTGGATGGCGAAGCGGGCGTAGGCGTTCAGCACGCCGTGGCCCTGGACGTCGACCTGCTCGTGCTGGTAGCTCCAGGGTGCCGCCTCGGGGACGACACCGCCGACCGCCTGCGCCGGGCGCACGACGATCACCAGGAACAGCAGCAGGAACGCTGCGGCGAGATAGCGCACCAGGACGGTGCGGAACTGTCCGAGAAAGCCCTCGTCGTCGGCGGGACGCACGACGCGCAGCGGCCGGGTGGGGGCCTGCGGCGGGCGTCCGTGATGGCGCTTCTCGGCGGTGATGCTCACGGCTTCCCCTTCACGTGAACCACGGTGTCCCTCGGACTCCAGTCCGAGCGACCGAACATATGTTCGACCCTTTGAGCAGCGGCGTCAAGCGGACAGGGGTGGTCCGCGCGGGTAATTGGTGGGCTGTCTCCTTCGCTCCAGCCCGGTCTGTCCGGAACGCTCCAGCCGAGCCGGCGGAGCAGAACGAGCGGGTGGCGCTCAGCGGGCGAAGGGTGGCGGGGCGGTCACCGAGCGGTACGAGAGCGGTGGCGTCACCACCGACTCCTCCAGGAGGCGGTAGAACAGCAGGCCGCGGTGGGTCGCCTGGCGGCGGTTGAACCGGAAGGTGAACTCGTCGAGGTACCAGTCGAGCTGGTCGGGCGAGACCGCTCCCGAGTGGGTGGCGTCGAGCCAGCGGTGCAGCCGGGCGACCACGTCGGGGGCGTGGACCAGGCCCGGTCGCGGCCCGTCGTCGCCCTCGGGCGGAGGGACCAGGTAGCCGCGCTCCGCCAGGCGGGCGGCCGCGTCCCCCCGGCCGGTCCGGACCAGCGTGTCCGGCTCCACCGACCAGGCGGCGAAGGCGGCCAGGTCCTCCGGGCTCGAGCCGGGCGCGCGCTGCATGCGCACCCGCCCGGCCTCGCCGCTGTCGCGCTCCTCCACCGCGAGGGCCACCGTCGTCGACTGGCGGCCGCGGACGACGGTGGTGGTCACCTCCACCGTCCCCGACAGCCGCGGCCGGCCGGAGCGGACCATCGCCCGCCGGTAGCGGTGCAGCATCGCCCAGGCCGTCTCGTAGCTGGCCAGGCCGAGGTGGTGTTGCAGGTGGCGGGCTGAGACGCCGTGCTCGGCGGTGGCGATCAGCCAGGCCGCCTCGAACCAGTGCGCGAGCGGCGTGCGGGTGCCCTGGAAGAGCGTGCCGGCGGTCACCGAGGTCTGGTGCTGGCAGCTCCGGCACATCAGCCGCCGGCGGGAGCCCCGCCAGGGCTCGCCGACCGCGCCGCAGGCCGGGCAGACGAAGCCGTCCGGCCAGCTCAACCGCTCCAGGTACGCGGCGCAGGCGTTCTCGTCGGGGAAGAACCGCTCGAACTCGGGCCGGCTGCGAGGATAGTCCGCCCCGGCGACAGGCCCCGGCGGCGTCGCCATTCGGTGGCTCCTAGATCCGCGGCCTCTCGGCCGGAGGGCGCCTACAGGCGGCGCAGGTGTGGCGGTGGCCAGACCGTGCCGACGGCGCGGCCGACCAGGGAGGAATGAGGGATCGGCCCGAAGACGCGCGAGTCCGACGAGTCCTCGCGGTTGTCGCCCATGACCCAGCAGTGCGCCGCGGGCACCTTCACCGGACCGAAGTCCGAGGTGATCGCGCCCCGTGCGAGGTAGGGCTCGTCGAGCGCGCGGCCGTTCACCCAGACGCGGCCCTGACTGCCCTGGACGACGTCGCCGGGGCCGGCGATCACGCGCTTGATGAGGTCCTCGCTGCCTGCCGGGGCACCGCCGAACCCCTGGGCCACCGCCCGCCGCACCCAGGCCAGGGGGCTCTCGTTGGCGGCCGCGCGGTCGCCGGTGCGCCGCAGGAAGACCACGACCTGGCCGGGCTTGGGCGTGCCGAAGCGGTAGGACAACCGGTTGACCACCACGCGGTCCCCCACGTCCAGGCTCGGCTCCATCGAGCGGGACGGGATGTAGAAGGCCTGCACCAGGAAGCCCTTGACCAGCACGGCCAGCACCACCGCGGCGACCACGAGCACGGGCACCTCGGCCCAGAAGCCGTCCTTCCCGCGGCGCCGGCGGCGGGTGCCGCCGTGGTGCTCGCCGAACCGGTCCACCCGGGACTCCGGCAGCTCGACCTCGTCGTGGCGTGCCCACCCGGCCTCCTGGCCCGCACGCCCGGGGACCGTCGCCGGCCTGGCCGTGAGCGCCCGTGGAGGCCGCTGCTCCCAGGCGCCCGAGCCGTTCGTCCAGGGGTCGAGCTCGCCCACGTCAGGATCCGGCGGAGCCGCCTGGTCCGGTGGCCAGGCCGTCTGCCCCGAGGCGCCCGCCCAGGTCGTGCGCTGAGGCGCGACCCGTGCGCGGGGAGGCGCCGGCAGCTGGCGCGGGCCACGTGGCTGCCCCCAGAAGGCCTCGGCGGGCATCGCCACGGTCGCGCCAGGCTCCCCGAACCCGCCGTTCGCGGGCGGCCCCTGCCCCACCTGCGGTCCCGGCCCGGCGCCACGGGCCTGCCAGGCCGGCGCGCCGCTGCGGTCCTCCCAGCCCGGTCCGTCCGCCCACGGTGCCCGCGGCGGCCCGGGAGCGCCCTCGAAGCGGCCGGCGTCCCGCATGCGTCCCGGGTCGGTCCGCGGGCCGGGGGGCACGGCGCCGTTGGGCATGCGTCCCGGTCCGGTCCGCGGGCCGCGCGGCATGCCCACCGGCGGGCCGCCCGGCTGGGTCGGGTAGTCCCACGACGGCATGGCCGAGCCCGGTACGGGGCCGGGACCCGTGGGCGGGTCGGTCGGCATAACGGGGTTGGGTGCGCGGCCCGGGTCGGTGTGCTCGACCCAGGACGGCATGGCCGGGTTCGTCCCGCCACCTGGGCCGGTGGGCGGGTCGGCGGGCATCGCCGGGTTCGGTCCTCGGCCTGGGCCGGTGGGCGGGTCGGCGGGCATCGCGGGGTTGGGCGGGCGGCTGGGCCGTTTCGGCTGGTTCCACTGGGACGTGGCCGGGCTTGGGCCGGGCGCGCCGGGCTGGGGCGCGCCACGGTCTGGTGCCGGCCAGCCGGTGCCGGGCGAGGTGGCGTCCAGGTCCTGGCTCGGGTCGCCAGGGGCGGGCCGGCGTGCGCCCGGCATTCCCGGCCAGGACGCGTAGAGGTCGGGTGCTCCCGGTGCGGTCGGCTCGTCGACCCAGGCCAGGGGCATGCTCGGCCTCGGGCTCGGCGGGGCTGGCGGGGGCTCCGCCTCCGGTGGCACGGCCGGCCGGTCCATCCAGGGCTGGCCGGAGTCCGTGACCGGCTCCTCCCACCGGGCACCGGGATCCGCCGCCTGGGGCGCGGTCGGCCGGGGTTCGTGCGCCCAGCCGGCGCCGGCCGACGACCCGTTCATCCACGGTGCGGTCCCCGGGCTGGTGGGCGGTTCGTCACCCCACGCGCCGCTCGGGGCCTGGGACGGGTGCGGTGCCGACCCGTTGCCGGCCCATGGCCCGGTGGGCAGCTCCGGCTGTCCGGCGCTGGCACGGTTCGGCGGTGGCGGCAGCTCCGGCCGTCCGGCGGCTGGTCCGTTGGGGCGCGGCACGGGGGGCAGCTCCGGCCCCGCGTGGCCCGACCCGTTGGCCCGGGGAGGGCCGAGCGCCTGGGGTGGTGGGTAGGGCGACGACCCGTTGGCCCAGGGAGCGGCGGGAGGGTGGGCCGTGCCGTTCCCGTCGGTCCACCCAGCGCCGGGTGCCGCGGGCAGGCCCGGAGGTGCGCCCGCCGCCGGCCGGATCGCGGGCCGGCCGTTGGGGGCGGGATCGGGCCAGCCGGCGGTCAGGCCGTGGGGTGGAGGTGCGCCGGACTGGTCGGCCCACCCGCCAGAGGGATGGTCGGCCAGCGGCCCGGGCGCGGGCTCCGGCATGCCCTGGGCGAACGACTCGTCCTCCTCGGCGAGCATCTCCGGCCAGGAGACGGCCGGGTCCTCAGGCCAGGAGCTCTCCGGGTGACGCTGTCGCCGCCCCCAGCGAGGCTCCGGCGGACCGGGCATGCTGGAATCGGGCGCGCCCGCCGCTGGCGGGCGGCCCTGTCCCATCGCCGTCTCGTTCCAATGCTCCAAGTGGTCGCCACGCTTTCGCGTGTGGGGGACGGACCCGGTTGGTGCAGTCTGGCAGCAGGTGGTGACGGAGCGGATCGCGGCCGCGCCGCATCACCCTCCTACTATCAACCTGGGTGGTATTGTCTCGCATCCGCGCCCGCTAGCCGAACCGGTCATGTCGTCCGGAATCCCCGGCGCTGCCGAGCAACCCGAGCGGGCCGTTGATTCACCGGGGCTACCGCTCGGCTTGCGTGGCAACCCGTCGCTTGGGTTCCGGCCTCGCTCCCGAGCCCCCGGTCACTGGTAGCCGCCCGGGCCGTACGGGTACCACCACGGCTTGCGGTTGGCCCGGCCGTCCAGGTGCACGTGCTTGGTCTCCCGGAACGCCTCCAGGCCCTCGACGCCCAGCTCGCGGGTGTTGCCGGACATCTTCATCTCGCCGAACGGCCCGGCGTCGTTGTCGGTCAGCGGGTCGTTGAACCAGACCGTCCCCGCCTGCAGCTCCTCCATGCAGCGCAGCACGTTGTCCAGGCGCTTGGTGTAGACGTTGGCGCCGAGCCCGTAGGGCAGGGCGTTGGCCCTTGCGATCGCCTCGTCGAGTGAGCCGACCCTGGCCACCGGCGCGACCGGGCCGAACGTCTCGGTGCGCATCAGCTCCATGCCGTCGTCCACGTCGACCACCACCGTCGGCGCGAGGAACCAGCCCCGCTCGAAGCCGCCCCGGTCCCCGCCGGCCAGCACCCTGGCGCCGCCGCTGCGGGCTTCGGCGAGCTGCCGCTCGACCTTGGCCCGCTGGACCTCGGCGACCATCGGTCCGATGTCGGTCGTCTCCGCCAGCGGGTCGCCGAGGCGGAGCCGGCCCGTCTCCTCCACCAGCCGGTCGACGAACTCGTCGAACACCGGCTCCAGGACGTAGAAGCGCTCGGCCGAGGTGCACACCTGGCCGGCGTTGAGGTAGGCGGCCCAGGCGGCGCCCGGCACGGCGACATCGAGGTCGACGTCGTCGCAGACGATGAAGGCGTCCTTGCCGCCGAGCTCCAGGTGGGTGCGCTTGACCCGCTCGGCGCAGAGCGCGCCGATGCGCTGCCCGGTGGCCACCGAGCCGGTGAACGCCACCAGGTCGGTGCCGCCGTGGACGACCAGCGCCTCGCCCACCTCGGCGCCGCCGGTGACGAGGTTGACCACCCCGGGCGGGAGGCCGGCGAACGCCTCGGCCATGGCCAGGGTCGACAGCGGGGTGTACGGCGACGGCTTGACCACCACGGTGTTGCCCGCCGCCAGCGCCGGCGCGACCTTCCAGGCCGCCAGGAGCAGCGGGTAGTTCCACGGGACGATCGCCGCCACCACCCCGACGGGCTCCTTGAGCACCAGCGAGAGCTGGCCCTCCTCGACCGAGGGGATCACCCGCCCGCGCTCGTGCCTGCCCAGCTCGGCGTAGTAGGTGAAGGCGTTGGCGGTCCAGCCGACCTCGTCGCGGTTCTCGACGTACGGCTTGCCGCCCTCCTGGGTGAGGAGCCGGGCCAGCTCGGCGGTGTGGGCGCTGAGCCAGGCCGCGATGCCGTGGAGCAGCTCGCCGCGCTCGCCGGCCGGCATCCGGCGCCACTCGTGGGCCGCGCCGCTCGCCGCCTCGACCGCGGCGTCGACCTGGGCGGGGGAGGCCGAGGGGACTTCGGCCAGGGTCGCCTCGGTGGCGGGGTTCCGGACCGTCAGCGGCGCGGCGGTGCCGCCGACCTCCGCTCCGGCCACCCACATCGTGGTCCTCATGCGCGAACTCCTTGGGCTGCCTCGTTGCAGCACGTCGGATGGCCCCCGCCAGCGGACGCCGCAAGGATATCGGCCGAGGGCAGGGTCAGCGCCGGCTGGCGCGGTCCGCGCCGGCGAGGGCCTGGTCGAGCACGTCGAGGCCCTCCTCGAGCATGCCCTCCTCCATCACCAGCGGGGCGAGGATGCGGACGACGTTGTCGTGGATGCCGGCCTTCAGGGTCAGCACGCCGTTGCGGGCGGTCTCGGCCAGCACCTGGTTGGTGGCGTCCTTGGCCGGCTCCTTGGTCTTGCGGTCGGTGACCAGCTCGAGCGCCATCATCGCGCCGAGCCCGCGGACCTCTCCCACGATGCGGTGGCGCTCGCCCATCTCGCCGAGCCGGCGGCCGAGGACTTCCCCCATACGCTTGGACCGTTCGAGCAGGTCGCTCTGCTCGAACATCTCGATGGTGGCGAGCGCGGCCACGCACGAGAGGGGGTTGCCGCCGTAGGTACCGCCCAGCCCGCCCGGCCCCGGCGCCTCCATCATCTCCGCCCGGCCGGTCACCGCCCCGAGCGGCAGGCCGGAGGCCAGCGACTTGGCCGAGAGGGTGAAGTCGGGCTCGACGCCAGGGTGCTGCTCGGTCGCGTAGAGCGTGCCGGTGCGGCCGAAGCCTGACTGCACCTCGTCGGCGACCAGCGGGATGTCCAGGTCGCGGCAGATCTGGGCGATGCGTTCCAGCCAGCCGGCCGGCGGGGCGATGAAGCCGCCCTCGCCCTGCACCGGCTCCACCAGCACGGCGGCCACGTTCTGCGGCCCGATGTGCACCTTGAGCTGGTTCTCGGCGTAGTCGGCGCAGGCGATGCCGCACGAGGGGTACTCGAGCCCGAAGGGGCAGCGGTAGCAGTAGGCGTAGGGGACCCGGTGGACCTCGCTGGGGAACGGGTGGTAGCCCTGCTTGTAGGGGACGACCTTGCCGGTCATGGCGAGGGCCAGCAGGGTGCGTCCGTGGAAGGCGTTGTCGAACACCACCACCCCGGGCCGGCCGGTCGCCGCCCTGGCGATCTTGACCACGTTCTCGGTCGCCTCGGCGCCCGAGTTCACCAGGAAGCTGCGCTTCTCGTAGTCGCCCGGGGTGATCCGGTTGAGCGCCTCGGCCACGGCCACGTACGGCTCGTTCATCAGCGCGTGCTGGCAGGAGTGCAGGTACCGGTCGACCTGCTGCTTGAGCGCGGCGACCACCGCCGGCGGGGTGTGGCCGGCGTTGAGCACGCCGAGCCCGCCGGTGAAGTCGATGAAGCGGTTGCCGTCCACGTCCTCGATGACGGCGCCGTGGGCGGCCGCGGCGTAGACCGGCGTCATGGTCCCGACGCCCCGCGGGACGGCCCGGCGCCTGCGCTCGTCGAGCGCCCGGCTCGCCGGTCCGGGGACCTCGCCGTCCAGTCTGCGCGCCTGTGGCAGGGTCACGCTTCGCTCCTTTACAGAGACGGTCGGTGGGCCGCCGCCGCTTGATGCGCCGGCTTCCCTCGTCGCTCCTTCGTCGCCTGCGGCTCCTTCGTCGCTCCTCAGTCCAGCCGGCGCGCGGCGGCGGCCCACCTCCCTAACACCGGCTGGCCTCGCCGTCGCTCCTTCGGAGCTCCTCAAGTCCAGCCGGCGTGCGGCGGCGGGCCACCTCGCTGGTGGCTCAGCCGGTCATTGTCATGCGGGTGACCAGCGATACCTCCATGAAACGGCGGGCCAGCTCGGCGAAGTACGCCTCGGGCGGGACCACGCTCTCCGGGGCGAACACGCCCCGCTGCTCGATCACGCCGCCCGCCAGGAACTGCGCGACGATACTCGGCGGCACGCCGGTGTCCAGCTGCCCGGCGCCGGCTCCCCAGGTCGGGTGGGGGCGGACCATGCACTCGGCCAGCACCTCGACGCGGCGCTGCGTGCCGGGGGCGAGGGCCGGGTCCCCCGAACGTCCGGCCCGTCGCCCACCAACCCGGACCCGGATCGCCTCGGCGTCGTCCACCTTGGCCTCGGGTCCCGGCCGTTCCTGCCCCACCGTGAGCAGGTGCAGCAGCAGCTCCCTCGGGATCACCTTGCCGCCGGCCAGGTCGACCGGCTCGGTGCCGGTCAGGCCGAGGCCGACCAGCAGGTTCATGCGCTGCATGAAGTCCGGTGGGAAGCCGACCTTGAAGGACACCGACTCCACCCCGCGGTCGGCCAGGTAGCGCGGCAGGGTGGCGACCTCGGAGTGGAGCGTGTGGCCGACCCGGACCCGCCCGACCGGCGCCGGGAACTCGATCTCCTCCTGCTCGCTCATGGCCGGCACCGCGTTCCAGCGCCCGCCGCGCCAGACCATCGCCGGCATGGAGAACTCGTCCAGCAGCGTCGGCGCCGCGTAGGGCAGGGGCAGCGCCGCGTCGTGGGTGGCGAAGTCCGCGATGCCGAGGCGGATCTCCACGGACTCGACCGCTTCCAGCTCGCGGGCTGCCAGCGCCGCCATCACGTTGGTCGTGCCGGGGCTCGCGCCCATGCCGACCACCGCGGTGGCGCCGGCCGCGGCGAAGCGGTCGTGCAGCGTCAACTGCCGGCGGGTCGTGTGGAACAGCCCGCCGAGGTCGACGTAGTGCGTGCCGGTGTCGGCGCAGGCCTCCATCACGGGCACGTTGGTGGCGTGGAAGGCGCAGTTCGCGACCACGTCGACCGGCTCGAAGGCGCGCCGCAGGGCGTCCGGCTCGGCCGCGTCGAGGGTGGTCCCCCAGATCCGCGCCGTGCCGGTGCTGCCCGCGCGGGCGGCCGCCCAACCGGCCGTCTCCATCGCCCGGGGGCCGTCCGCGTCGGCCACGCAGACCTCGTCCACACCGACCGACTCGGTGAGGTCGCGGACCGTCCAGCGCCCCATGGCGCCGGCACCCCCGAGCACCAGCGCGCGCATCCAACACCCCCGCCCTGCCACCAGCGGTCACCGGGCACCGGCCATGGCGGCACGGCCCCCGCACGGCCGGCGTGGACCGTGCCGCGCTCCGGCACTGCCGACCGTGGCGGCAGCGTGGCAGCCGCGCCGGAACGGGTGAAGTGCCCCGGCGTCCAAGCCGGTCGATCAGGCTTGTACGAATCGGCATCAGTTGTACGAACCGGCGCTTGGGGGCTGGCAACGGCGAGGTGGCTGTGTACAGTTGTGCAGTTCGACCGTCCGGCGACACCGGACCCGGCACCCGGAGCCGCGGGGAGGGGCACGTGACCACGACCGTCGCCGACCTGCTCGAGATCGAGGAGCTGTCGCTGCGCCTGGTCGCCGGCGAGGCCGGCCTCGACCGTCCCATCCGCTGGGCGCACGTGTCCGAGCTGACCGACCCGACCCGCTGGCTGCGTGGCGGGGAGATCCTGCTGACCACGGGCCTCGGCCTCGGCGGCGACGCCGGCACGCAGGCCGCCTTCGTCCAGCAGCTGGCCCAGGCCCAGCTGGCCGGCCTCGGCCTCGGCCTCGGCTTCGCCTTCGAGAAGACCCCGGCGCCGGTGGTGGAGGCCGGCGACGCGGCCGGCTTCCCGGTCTTCGAGGTCCCCTTCGAGGTGCCCTTCATCGCCATCACCGAGGCGCTGTTCTCGCGGCTGATCAACGAGCAGTACGTGCTGCTGCAGCGCGCCGGGACCGTGCAGCAGACCCTCTCCCGCCTGCTGGTCGACCAGGCGGGACTCGACGCCCTGCTGGGCGCGTACGCACGCATGACCGGCACCGCCGCGCTCCTGTTCGACCTGCACGGCGAGGTGATGGCCAGCTCGCCGGACGCCGCCCGCCTGCTCGACGAGCTCGCGGCCTGGGAGGAGGTGCAGGCGCTGCGGCCGGAGGAGGGCGACTTCTCGGTCAGCCTCTCCGGCAGGGACGGCAGCCGCTCGCTGCTGCCGATCGCCGTCGGCGGGGCGCCGCGAGCCTTCCTGGTGATCGCCCGCGCGGGCCGTGCCGAGCCCTTCCACCAGGTCGTCAGCCACCACCTGGCCACCGCGATCGCGCTGGACCTGGCCAAGGCCCAGGCGGTGGCGCAGACCGAGCGGCGCCTGGTCGGCGACTTCCTCGACGCGCTGCTCGAAGGCGAGCTGTCCGGCGACGAGACCGCCAGGCGCCTGCGCTTCCTCGGCTTCGGCGACGTGCCCACGATCGCCGCCCTGGTCGGCAGGCCCGACCCGGCCGGTGACGCCGTGCCAGACGGCGGCAGCGAGGTGGGCCGCGGCGGCGGCCCACCGACCGTTTCTGTCGACGAGCAGCGGGTGGAGGCGCTCGGGCGCCTGGTGGAGGACCGGCTCTCGCGCCGCCCGGCCCCCTACGTGTGCAGCATCCACGACCACGCGGTGGTGGCCCTGTTCGAGGTGGCCGAGCCGGGCGAGGCCCGGGCGGCCGCCGAGGCGGTGGCCGAGGTGGTGCGGGCCAGGGGCATGGCCGCCCGCTTCGGCGTCGGCGTCCCGGAGACCTCCGTGCGCGACCCGCGCCGCGTCTACCAGGAGGCCCGCTTCGTGCTCGACGCCGCACCCGCCGCCGGGGTCGACGGCCGGGTGGCCTCCATCGAGGACCTCGGCAGCCACCGCCTGCTGCTCGCCCTGCAGCAGGACGCGGCCCTCGACGCGTTCTCGCGCGGCCTGCTCGCGCCGTTGCGCGCCTACGACCGCCGCCAGCACGGCGACCTGGTGGCCAGCCTGCGCACCTTCCTCGAGCGCAACGGCAACTGGGAGTCGGCCGCCCGCGCGCTCGGCGTGCACCGCCACACCCTGCGCTACCGCATCCGCCGGGTCGCCGAGCTGACCGGCCGCGACCTGGACTCCGCCGGCGACCGGGTCGAGTTCTGGCTCGCGCTCCAGGCCGAGCAGGTCCTCGCCGGCCGCCGCCCATCCTGACCCGCCGTCAGGCAGAACGCGCCACCAGTCGCCATCGGGTCGCTCTGCCGACCAGCTCGTTGTGCCCCGATATGAGCGAATCGTTAGTGCGCTCGGGCATGCTGCCTCACGGACAGGGGCCGACGGGAGGTCGCGGATGGCGTTGCGGCGATGGAAGGGGTCTGGGACCTGGCCGGATGCTGACCAAGCGCCCCGGCGCCGCCTGACCCTGTTCCACTCGGTCACCTGGCGTGCGCCGAGCCCGCTGGAGGCCGCCGTCGCCTACGCCGAGCGGGGCCTGCCGGTGCTGCCATGCCACTGGCCGACCACCGAGCGCGGCGGCGGCCACTGGGCGGGCCTGTCGTGCTCCTGCGGCCACCCCGCCTGCTCCAACCCGGCACGGCACCCGGTCCTGCCCGGCGACGTGGCCCGTGCCAGCGCCGACCCGCGCCAGGTGCGGCGCTGGTGGCGGCGCTACCCGCAGGCCAACGTCGGCCTGGCCACGGGCGTGCTGCTCGACGTCCTCGACCTGGACGAGCCCCAGGGTGACCGGCTGATGCGCGCAGGCGCCGCACTCGGCCCGGTGGCTCGCACCGGCACGGGGCGCTGGCACCTCTACTGCGCGCCCTCGCGCCTGGACGACCGCGACCTGCACCAGGCGTTCGCCAGCCTGCCGGGAGCGGGGGCGCGGGTGTGGTGGCGCGGGCCTGGCAGCTTCGTGCTCGCCCCGCCGAGCCGGGTCCTGACCGGCTCGTTCCGCTGGGTGCGGGACCTCTCCCACCAGCCGCCGGACGCGGCGACGCTGCTGAGCGTGCTGATGCCGGCACTCGGCTAGGCCGAGCTGGACGGATAGGCGAAGTTTGGGCGCCGATCCGTCCAAGGAGGCGCTGCCTGGCCGCCCGGATCGTCCATAGACGGCAGTTGTTCCGGTGGTAGCGTGCCCAACAGCCTGTTGGATCGTATAGTGCGTGGTCACCGGCTGGAGCGCGAACGGCCAGGGATGGCAGGGTTGGACGTCGGTGCGGCGTATCCCCGTAAGGGGGCCGTCGTCCGCCCATGCGACGCCGCGTGCCTCGGGCGATACGGATCCGCGGCCGCCCGACGACCTTTGTGAGGGCAGATTGGTAGAGGCCACGCTACGGGCGGACACCCGGCCGGATCCGGCCGGCGGGGGCGGCGAGCTGCCCGCGATCCAGCTCGATCAGGTGATCAAGCACTTCCCGGCGGGATCCGGCAATGTCACCGCCGTCGAGCAGGTGGACCTGTCCATCGACGAGGGCGAGTTCTTCTCCCTGCTGGGCCCGTCCGGCTGCGGCAAGACCACCACGCTGCGGATGGTCGCCGGGTTCGAGGACCCGACCGGCGGGCGCATCCTGCTCCACGGGCGGGACGTCGTCGGCGTGCCGCCCTACCGGCGCGACGTCAACATGGTCTTCCAGCACTACGCCCTGTTCCCCCACATGGACGTGTTCGACAACGTCGCCTTCGGCCTGCGCCGCAAGAAGGTGCAGGACGACGAGATCAAGCGCCGTGTCGGGGAGATGCTCGAGCTGGTCGAGCTCGGCGGCAGGGAGCACCGCCGCCCGCAGCAGCTCTCCGGCGGCCAGCAGCAGCGCGTCGCCCTGGCACGGGCGCTGGTCAACCACCCGAGGGCGCTGCTGCTCGACGAGCCGCTCGGTGCCCTCGACCTCAAGCTGCGCCAGGCCATGCAGCTCGAGCTCAAGCGCATCCAGCGCGAGGTGGGCATCACCTTCGTCTACGTCACCCACGACCAGGGAGAGGCCCTGACCATGTCGGACCGCCTCGCGGTGATGAACCAGGGCCGCATCGAGCAGCTCGGCTCCCCCCGCGAGCTGTACGAGCACCCGGCGACCAGGTTCGTGGCCGGGTTCATCGGCACCTCCAACATCTTCAGCGGCCGGGTCGACCGCCAGGTGGGGGAGCTCTGCGTCGTCGAGCTCGGCCCGGACGAGCGGGTGCTGCTGCCGCTGGGCCCGCTCGCACGCCAGGGCGCACAGGTCGACGTGGCCGTGCGGCCGGAGAAGATCTCCCTGCTCGACCCGGAGGCGGCCACCGCCGTCCCCGACGACCTCTGCCGCGTCCGCGGCCGCCTCACCGAGGTCGTCTACCTGGGCACTTCGACGAGCTACAACCTGACCGTAACCGGTGGGGCAGAGGTGACGGTCTTCCGTCAGAACGCGACCTCGGACCCGGAGGTCCAGGCCGCACAGGGGCAAGAGCTGTGGCTCGTGTGGGCGCCGGAGCACTCCTACGTGCTCGGGCCGGTGCCACAGGGCAAGGAGGAACGCTAGCGATGGCACGCGATCGTGACGGCAACGAGCTGAACCTGCTCATCCAGCGGCCCGGCGCCCGCATCGGCAGGCGCCAGGCCCTGCGGGTCGCCGCCCTGCTCGGGGCGGCCGGGGCGCTCAACGCCTGCTCGGGCGACACCAACCCGGCCGGCGGGCAGAGCGCCCCCTCGACCACCCTGGACAACCGTCCAGAGGAGAAGGTGCTCAACTTCTACAACTGGTCCGACTACATCGACGAGAAGACCATCCCGAACTTCCAGAAGCAGACCGGCCTCAAGGTCAACTACGACAACTACTCCTCCAACGAGGACCTGCTGTCGAAGATGCGGGCCGGCCGCACCCAGTACGACATCGTCGTGCCGACCAACTGGTTCGTCCCCACCTACCTGCGGCTCGGCCTCATCCAGCCGATCCGCCTCGACCTGGTCCCCAACGCCAAGAACCTCGACCCCACCTTCGTGAAGGCCGACTACGACCCCGACGGCAAGTACACGATCCCCTGGCAATGGGGCACCACCGGCATCGGCTACAACAGCAGCAAGGTGCCAGGCGGCACGGTCGACTCCTGGAAGTCGCTGTACCAGCCCGACCCCGCCCTCGCCGGCAAGATGTCGATGCTCAGGGAGGTCACCGACGTCATCGCGGCCACTCTGATCTACCTCGGCAAGGACCCCAACTCCACCGAGGACGCCGACATGAAGGCGGTGCAGGACACGGTCCGTGGCGTCAAGTCGAAGCTGAAGAAGTTCACCAGCGACACCTACATCGACGAGCTGACCGCCAACGAGACCTGGCTCGCCATGGGCTGGAGCGGCGACGTGTTCCAAGCGGCCGCCGAGAACGACAAGGTGAAGTACGTGATCCCCAAGGAGGGGTCGCTGCAGTGGGCGGACGTGATGTGCGTGCCCAAGTCCGCCCCGCACCCCAAGAACGCCGCCAAGTTCATGAACTACGTGCTCGAGCCGAAGGTGGCCGCGCAGATCTCCGAGTACGTCTCCTACGGCACCCCGGTCACCGCGGCCAAGCAGCTCCTGCCCAAGGAGCAGCTCGACGACCCGAGCATCTACCCGCCGGCCTCGATCAAGCTGCACATCGTGACCCTGTCAGGGCCGAAGATCCAGAAGTGGCAGACCACGTTCGATGGCATCATCTCCGGCTGAGCGCCAGACGCTCGCCCCTGTGACCAGCTCGCCGGTGCGCGAGGCCCTCCTCCGCGCCGGCGAGCGGGTGCACCGCTTCACCGGGTCGCTGCTGGTCGTTCCCGGCGTCATCTGGCTGCTGGGGTTCTTCTTCGTGCCGCTCGCCTACGTCGCGGTGTACTCGGTCGCCACCAACGTCGACTTCGCGGTGGTCAAGTTCGGCTTCGACCTGTCCAACTTCCGCCAGGCGCTGAACACGCCGGGTCTGGTCGCCTCGACCGTACGGGGAGCCACCTACGCCGCCGGCGCCACCCTGCTCTCCCTGGCGATCGCCTACCCGCTGGCCTACTTCATCGCCCGGCGCGGCGGACGCTTCAAGAACCTCCTGGTCGTGCTGATCATGCTGCCCTTCTTCTCCAGCTACCTGATCCGGGTGTTCGCCTGGGTCACGCTGCTGCGCAGCGAAGGCGTGATCAACAGCGCCCTGACCAGCCTCGGCGTGCTGAAGGAGCCGATCGGCTTCCTCGGCACCCCGTTCGCGGTGATCCTGGTGCTCGCCTACGACTACATGCCCTTCATGGTCCTGCCCCTCTACGTCGCGCTGGAGCGGCTCGACCCGGCGCTGCTGGAGGCGTCCAAGGACCTCGGGGGGACCAAGGCCGTGACCTTCGCCAAGATCACCTGGCCGCTGGCCATGCCAGGGGTGGTGGCGGGGCTGCTGCTGGTGTTCGTGCCCGCGCTCGGCGACTTCGTCACCGCCGAGCTGGTCGGCGGCATCCGCACCCAGGTCGTCGGCCAGGTGGTCTACCGCCAGTTCCTGAGCTTCCAGAACTACCCGCTCGGCTCGGCCCTCGCCTTCGTGCTGATGGGCATCAGCCTCGTCGCGGCGTTGCTGATCACCCGCGTGCTCGGAAGGGAGACGTTCTAGCGATGGCCGCGACCGCCCCGGCGGCGTCCCCCGCCGCGTCGCCCCGCGTCGGGCTCCGGCTGCGCCTCTGGCTCGAGGGCAAGCCGCTCGCCCTCGCCGCCATCGGCGCCTACGTGTTCCTGTTCGCGCCCCTGGCCATCCTGGTGCTCTACAGCTTCAACGACTCCCGCCGGATCGCCTGGGCCGGCTTCACCACCCGCTGGTACACCGCGTTGTTCCACGACCCGACCATCACCGCCGCCTTCCGCCAGAGCTTCAAGGTGGGGCTGCTGGCCACGCTGGTCGCGACCGTGATCGGCACCATGGTGGCGTTCGCGCTGACGCGCCACCGGGTCATCGGCCGCGGGGCCACGGAGATCGGCCTGCTCGGCCCGATGATCACGCCCGAGGTCATCATGGCCGCGGGGCTGCTGATCCTGTTCGCCCAGTTCTCCCGCCTGCCGGGCCTGCTCGGCAGGACCTTCGGGCCCGGCTTCTGGGCGGTGGTCATCAGCCACGTCATGTTCTGCATCCCGTTCGTGGTGGTCACCGTGCGCGCGCGCCTGCGGGTGATGGACCGCACCCTGGAGGAGGCGGCGGCCGACCTCGGCGCCGACCCGATCACCACCTTCCTGCGGGTGACCTTCCCGATCGCCGTGCCCGGCATCTTCGCGGGCGCCATGCTCGCCTTCACGCTGTCGTTCGACGACTTCGTGATCACGACCTTCACCTCCGGGCCGGGCGTGACCACGGTGCCGCTCAAGGTCTTCTCGATGCTCAAGTTCGGCATCAGCCCCGTCATCAACGCCATCTCGGCCATCCTGATCCTCGGGACGACCTGCGTCGCCCTGCTCGCGCTGCGCTTCGGGGGCGGCACCCGTAGCGTGGCGGAGTCGCTCGCGGAGTGACGGGTCGCACACGCGCAAGGAATCGGGCTCGTTCGACTCGCATCAGGAGGGGACATGCGCAGGCTGCAGAACTTCATCGACGGCGAGCACGCCGACGCGGCCGACGGCCGCACCTCCACGCTGGTCAACCCGTCCACCGGCGAGGGCTACGCCGAGGTGCCGCTGTCCGGCGCGGCCGACGTCGAAGCGGCCTGCCAGGCCGCCGCCCGCGGCTTCGAGCGCTGGCGCGACGCCACTCCCGCCGAGCGCAGCCGAGCCCTCGCCAGGCTGGCCGACGCGCTGGAGGAGCGCGGCGAGGAGCTCGTCCGGCTGGAGTGCGAGAACACCGGCAAGCCCTTCCAGCTCACCCTGGGCGAGGAGCTGCCGCCGATGGTGGACCAGATCCGCTTCTTCGCCGGGGCGGCGCGCATGCTCAACGGCCTGTCCACCGGCGAGTACATGGCCGGTCACACCTCCATGATCCGGCGCGAGCCGGTTGGCGTCTGCGCCCAGGTCACGCCGTGGAACTACCCGGCGATGATGGCGGTGTGGAAGTTCGCGCCGGCGATCGCGGCCGGCAACGCGGTGGTGCTCAAGCCGTCGGACACCACCCCGGTCACGACCGTGTGGCTGGCCGAGCTGGCCGCCGAGTTCCTGCCGCCCGGGGTGCTGAACGTCGTCTGCGGCGACCGCGACACCGGCGCCACCCTGGTCAGCCACAAGATCCCCGCGATGGTCAGCATCACCGGCAGCGTCCGTGCCGGCCGCGAGGTGGCCCGCGCGGCCGCCGACGACCTCAAGCGCGTCCACCTCGAGCTCGGCGGCAAGGCGCCGGTGATCGTGTTCGACGACGCCGACGTGGCCGCGGCCGCCGAGGCGATCGCCGTGGCCGGCTACTTCAACGCCGGCCAGGACTGCACCGCGGCCACGCGGGTGCTCACCGGCGGGGGAGTCCACGACGACTTCCTGTCCGCCCTGGTCGAGCAGGCCAAGCAGACCAGGACAGGGCCGCCGGACGACGCCGACGTCCTCTACGGCCCGCTCAACAACGCCACCCAGCTCGAGCGCGTGCGCGGCTTCCTGGAGCGCGCCCCCGGCCACGCCGAGGTGGTCGCCGGCGGCCACGCCATCGGTGGCAGCGGCGGCTACTTCCACGAGCCCACCGTGGTCACCGGCCTGGAGCAGGACGACGAGATGATCCAGCAGGAGGTCTTCGGCCCGGTCATCACGGTGCAGCGCTTCGACGACGAGGAGAAGGCGCTGGCCTGGGCGAACGGCGTGGAGTACGGGCTCGCGTCGAGCGTCTGGACCAAGGACCACGGCCGCGCCATGCGCATGGCCCGGGCGCTCGACTTCGGCTGCGTCTGGATCAACACCCACATCCCGCTGGTCGCCGAGATGCCCCACGGCGGCTTCAAGCACTCCGGCTACGGCAAGGACCTGTCCATCTACGGCCTCGAGGACTACACCCGCGTCAAGCACGTGATGTCGAACATCGAGGGGTAACGGCGAGGCGAGGAGCGGCGGCTGGGGTTGTTGGGCAGGATGCGGCGGAAGTCGTTGGTCCGACGGATCGGCGCGATGCCCGGCCCTGGGCCTGTTCACGAAGCGGCGCGAACGGTCCGGGAAGCTGGCGTCGGCTGCCAAGCCGAACGGGATGCACCCGTGCTGCTCTGGTCCTGGGACGCGCTCACAGACGGTCGCAGCCACAGCGACACGCTGGTCGGCTGCATGGTCTGGTCGACCACGGCCAGCAGCTCGGCGGTGAGGGCGTCCAGGTCGACCTGCTGGCGCAGCCGCGCGCTGAACGCCTGAATCGTGTAGGCGGCGTCGTAGCGGCGCCGGTCGAAGCGCCGGTCCACGGCGTGCTGGACGCGGCGGCGGGCCGGCTGGAACAGCGCCGCGACGGTCAGGGTCGCGGCCGCCACGACCAGGCTGGAGTCGCGGCCGAGGAGCTGGCCG
>WNGB01016609.1_pt1 | contig 25614 bp, 19 predicted proteins | sample 5400681 | NCBI WGS metagenome assembly WNGB01 (sample SAMN13153367, study PRJNA577476) | soil metagenome | isolation source: 115 cm soil or saprolite under grassland replicate 2 | place: USA:California | collected 2016-06-15
CGGTGGTGAGCCCCGACGCGATCTGCGCCTCGCACAGCAGCGCCTCGACCTCGGCCATGTTGGCGGGCCGCGCGGCTGGATCTTTCTCGAGCAGCCGCATGACGACGGTGGCGAGCTCGGCGGGGATCTTCTTCCCCGATTGCGCGAGCGGCGCGGGGGGGTCTTTCATCTGCATGATCAGCGTCGCGCCGGGATTCTTGCCGTGAAACGGCACCCCGCCGCTCAACATCTCGTAAGCCATCACGCCGAGGGCGTAGATGTCGCTGCGCAGATCGTAGGGCCGCCCCGCGCAACGTTCGGGCGAGATGTATTCGGGCGTGCCGGCGATGACGTCGGGGCTCTCGGTCTCGGCGCGCACGAGGCCCGCGATCCCGAAGTCGACGACCTTGACTGCGTCCTCGCGCTTGCCCTGCGGCAGCAGCATGACGTTGTCGGGCTTGACGTCGAGGTGGACGATGCCCTTGTCGTGGGCGGCGCCCAGCGCTTTGCACACCTGACGCAGGATTGGGATCGCGCGCGCGGCGGCGATCTCGGACAGCTGGCGCAGCACCCGGCCCAGCGACTGGCCCTCGAGGTACTCCATCACGAAGAACACGCGGCCGTCGGCCAGCTCGCCAAAGTCGGTGACGTCGCAGATGTACCCGCTGCCGATCTTGGACGCCGCGCGCGCTTCGTGACGAAACCACTGCAGGCTCTCGGCGTTGGACGCGACGTCCCCGCGCAATAGCTTGAGGGCAACCTTCTTCTCGAGGTCGACGTGTTCGGCGGCGTAGACGGTGCCCATCCCACCTTCGCCGACAGTCGACAGGATGCGGTAGCGCGTCCCGGGAATGACCTGTCCGGCGGGCAGATCAGGCGCGGGCACGGCGCCCGGCTGTGGGCGGGGGGCGCCGCCGCCCGCCTCGAGCCGGGTCAGCGTGATCGCCTTCCAGGTGGGCGGGCCCGCTCCGTGCCGGGGATCCATCTTCTTGGCGATCTCGGACAGCGACGCGCGATCGGGGACGTCGGCGCCCGCGGTCGCGCGCACGAGCTCGCCCGCGGTGGCCTGTACGCTGGCGGCGTTGCCACCCCGCAGGGTGCGTAGCATCGCGGCGAGCGCGGTGCGGACGTCGTCGGCGTCGGTCAGTCGATCGATAGCGCTCGCGGACGTCGCGCGGACGATGATGCGTGCGAGCAGCGGCGGCGCCGACGTGCCCACGAGGCTGCCCAGCAGGCGCCCGATCAAGAGCACGTCGCCCGCGGCGCCGGTGCGGGCGGTGGCCGGATCGTCACCACCCAACTCGTCCTGGGTGCCGACCTCGGACAGCACCGAGCCGTAGTGGATGAGCTTCACCTCGCCGTCGGTCGACACCACGATCGAGCGTGGCGACAGCGACACAGGCGCGCCGGCGCCGCCCGGGCGGCGCGCCGCCGCTCGCCGGAGCGCGCCCAGCCCCGCCGCCACCTCCATCGCGACGAACACCGCGACGTCGGTTGGGAACGCGTGGCCCTCCGCGCGCCTTCGCTTCGCAAGCGACGCGAGGTCGACGCCCTCGACCAGCTCGCTGACGAAGAACAGTTTGTCGTCGAGCATGCCGACGTCGTAGATCTGGACGAGGTTGCCGTGGATCCGGCGCACCAGCTGGGTGGCTTCGTCGCGTAGCGCGTGGACCAGCCCGGGCCGCGCGCGGACGGTGTCGTTCAGGATCTTGAGCGCGCAGAACCGCTCGATCTCGACCGGACGCAGCGCCGCGAACACGTCGCCCCGGCTGCCCGCCGCGACTCGGCGCAGGAGCGCGAAGCTGCCGAACGTCCTGGGTAAGGCGGCGTCTTCGGGCGAGAGCCCCCGCATGGTCGGGTTTGGCATCCACCCCGATCGTACAGGAGTCTCGACCCGGGAGGGAGCTAGGACGCCTCGATCCGGCGCCCACGACGCTGGGCGAGCCGGATCGCCGGCACGACGCTTGACGGGCGATCTCCACTTCTCATCGAAGCCGGTAGAGGCTCACGGGCCCGATTGTGACGGCTTCAAAAACCTCGCTGCCGAGGGGGGGCGGATCCTCGCTCTTCTGTAGTCGGTACATGAAGTTCCGAGCGGTTGCCTCCCAGCGGATCGGGGCGACGAGGGCGACTCGCGAGAAGATCGCATGCGTGTACGTCGTTCCCACGAAGCCGAAATCGAGGCGCGCCGAGCAGGCGGCCGGTAGGCGTCCAGCGGCGGCACAGTCCCGCAAGACGCGCGCCGCGACAGCGCGATGCACGGCGAGGCCGTTGCGGCCGTCGATCCTTCGCGAGATCGTCAGCGTCGCTTCGATACCTCCGGCGCAGACGATAGCGCCGAGACCGAGCATGGCCACCCGGAGCCAGCGGTCGCCGAACGCAGCGCGCGCGCCCGCCGCGAACAAGACGAAAACGAAGGGCAACGTGGGCGTCAGGTAATGGGCAAACACCTGCTTGCCTGTCAGCGCCAGCAACCCCGCGTCGGCGACCACGGCAACGAGCGCGGCCACCGCGAAAGGACGCAACGATTCGGGTGCGTTCGACGCGCCGGGCGCCGCGCTTGGGAGAGCCGACCGGCGCCGCGCGAGCGCGGCACGCAGCGTGGTGGCAGCGGCCAGCACCAATAGAGCGGCGGAGACGATCAGCGCCACGAGTCGCAGCGGGTGAAAGGGACGGGCTGCGCTTCCGTGCCAGAGGGCGTGCCAGGCCGCCGCTTCGTCGAGTCCGCCCCAGTAGCCGGACAGCTCGTGATACGTCACGTCCAGGGTCAGGAACCGCAGCACGTAGAGCGGAGCGAGGACGAGATTGATAGGCCTCGTGTGCTTGTCGGGGGCGAACGTCTCGGCGAAGAACGCGCGCGTGTCGCCGAAGCCGGTCTGAACTTCGTTCACCACGAACGGGACGTAAGACAGCGCTGCCAGCGCGAAACCGAGGCCAAGATACCGCCGATTCCAGTGCCGCGCGTTTCCCCACACGATGGGCACCAGCGCCAACCACACGACCGGCGCCGAGCTGTGAAACTGCGGAAGCGCCAGACACGCGATGGGTAGGACCGCGACCCACGCGGAGCTCGGACGCTCGCGCAGCTTGAGCGCCGCGAGCAGCGCCAGCTGCTCGAACACCAAGAAGGCATGTGGATTCCACACGCGGTCCGCGAACAATGCGCTCCAGGGCGAGCAGGCAAGCAACACGGCAGCGAATGTGGCAGCTGGGTCGCCGAACGGTCGGCGCAGCGCTTGCCAGAACATCCAAACCATGGCCGCGCCCATGAGCTCGAAAAACACATTGCCGGCTTCGGGCGCGCGCGTGAAAAATTGGGGTAGCGCGGCCAGCCAATAGGTTAGCGGCCCCGGATGCCGCGCTTGTCCGCTGGTGATTATCGGCCCGAGCAGCGGGAAGCGGACGCCGTGCGCGATGTCCATCCCGGTCGCGTAGTCGAGCGCCTCGTCCCCGGTGAAGCGGGCGGTCTCCACCAGCGCCAAGCGCAGCAGAGCCGCCCCGACGAAGATCGCCATTCCGATCCGGAAGCTCCAGCGTCGAGACACGCCGTTCACGCTCGCCGGTTCTAACACGGACCAAATCGCGGGACGCCGTGGATGACCGGCGGCGCTCCCGGTGTTCGGTGCGAGGAACGCTTCCGGCCGCGCGAGCCCGGCTGGGAGACTCTCGCACAAATAGCCGCAAACTCGCGCTGCGCGAGAGCGGCTAGCGCCGGTGGGCCGCCAGTGCCCAGAAGCTGAGGCCGGGCAAGGGAACTCCCACGTCGGCGAGCCGGCGCGAGACGGCGTTGTCGACGCGAAGGGCGCGCTCCACGACCGCGGAGAACAGCGGTCCCCGCCGCCACTCGCCGAGATTAGCCGGCGGGCGGGCCGGCCACCCCAGCCGTCGGCCGACGGCCTCGCGCGCCGCCGCGAGCGCGCGGACCGGGAGCAGCGCGTGGAACAACCCGCCGCTGCGAAGCACGTCCAGCTCCGCGGCCGCGAGCAGGGCGCGACACGCCGCCGGTCGGTAACGCCGATGGTGGCGGAGCGCGCGATCGTGCTCGGTGTAGAGCGACGGCCACGCCGGAACCGAGACCAGCGCGACGCCGTCGGGGGCGAGATTGTCGGCCACCAGCCGGCGGAGAAACCCGACGTCGTCTTCGACGTGCTCGAGCACGTCGAGCAGCAGCACGACGTCGAAGCGGCGTGCCGGGACCACGCGCGAAAACCTCATCCCTCGCGCGGCGCCGCCGCCGAGGCGGTCGAGGTCGGGGTCGGTGTAGTGTTCGTCCACGCACACCATCTCGCTGCCCGCGGGGAAACGCGCGAGAACCTCCTTCGACAAGTAGCCGTCGCCGGCGCCGACGTCCAAGAGCGCGCGCGGTTGGCGGCCGGATCGATCGTCGCCGAGCGTCTGTGAGAAGAACCGCGCGCGCGCCACCTCCCAAGGGTGACGTCGACCGAGCTGCGCGGGGATCTCGCGAAGGTCCATGACCTGCGCTTCAGGCTAGCGCGGCGAGCCGCGTGTCGCGATCAGCGCGAACAGGGACGCGCCTCCGAACAGCGCGACCATGCCCCAGAACGGGCGGTCGCCGGGGTCGAGCAGATAGCGCGCGAAGCCGCGGCCGAGGGCCGGAGCGGCGAGCAGCGTCACGACGATCTGGCGGACGGGGCTGTAGCTGATCGCGCCGAAGCGCTCGAGCAGGAACTCGAGCGTGACCGGCAACGGCAGGAGGTAGAGCAGCGTCTTGTCCCACGCCGCCGGCCACGCGATCCCGGCGAGCGACAGCCCTGCGACCAGGAACGCCAGCGGGTACAGCACTGCGCACCGCCGGCACACGTGCACCGCGCCCACCCGAAAGCAGCGGTCGTACTGCTCGGGCCGGTGATGCGAAAGCCACATGGGCTCGCATCATATCGCTAGCTCTAGCGAAACTCGTTTTGCAGCTCGTCGAGCGCGGCTTTGCCCGGGCAGAGCTTTTCGAACGCGACCTGCGACAGCGGGACGTCGGTGGTCTTGTTGGTGTCGTGCATGTCGCTGGCCTGCTTGTCGACGAACAACAACCCGGTCGCGATCTCGCCCCGGGTGCGGTGGAGCTCGAGGTGGGCGGCGGCTCGCGACCGATCGGTGGGGTCGTAGTCCTCGGCGACCTTCCGCAGCCGGACCTCGCTGCCGTCATGCAGCCGCACGCTCATCGCGGTGCCGGCCCGGTAGTCGGCGGTGATCTCCTGCGCAAACGGCACGAAGTCGGCGTGCACCAGCTGCAAGAGATGCTTGCGGGTGTGGAGGTAGCTCTTGGTCGAGCCTTCGTGGTCGTTGAAGGTCACGCACGGCGAGATCACGTCGACCAGCGCGAACCCCTTGTGGGACAGCGCCGCCTTGAGGATCGGCACCAGCTGGCCCTTGTCGCCGGAGAAGCTGCGGGCGACGAAGGTCGCGCCCAGGTCCAGCGCCAGCGCCACCGGGTCGATGGGGCCGAACTTGTTGGCCTCGCCCCGCTTGCTCTTGGAACCGACGTCCGCCGACGCCGAGAACTGGCCCTTGGTCAGGCCGTAGACGCCGTTGTTTTCGATCACGTACAGCATGTCGACGTTGCGGCGGATGGCGTGCACCAGCTGGCCGATGCCGATCGACAGCGAATCGCCGTCGCCCGAGATGCCGATGTACGTGAGATCGCGGTTGGCGGCGTTGGCGCCGGTCGCGATCGACGGCATCCGCCCGTGCGCCGAATTGAAACCGTGAGCGCCGCTGACGAAGTAGGTCGGCGTCTTCGACGAGCACCCGATGCCGGAGAGCTTGGCGATCATGTGGGGCGGCGTCTCGAGCTCGTAGAACGCGCGCACGATCGCGGCGGTAACCGAGTCGTGGCCGCAGCCCGCGCACAGCGTGGACATCGAGCCTTCGTAGTCGCGCAGGGTCAGCCCCAGCTTGTTGGGGCGCAAGTGCGGGTGAGCGACGGTCGGTTTGGGTGACGGCATCAGCTTTGCCCCTTGTCGGTCATTCCTTGTCCAGCTTGGCGGTCACGCCGTCGATCACGTGGCGCGCCGACAGCGGGAAGCCGCTGTAGACCAGCACCGAGTGCAGCTTCTCCTTGGGGGCGCTGGTCTCCATCGTCAGCAGCGTACGCAGCTGCCCGTCGCGGTTTTGCTCGACCACGAACACCTTTTCGTGCGCCGACAGAAACTGCTCGACGGTGTCGTCGAAAGGAAACCCGCGGACGCGCATGTAGTCCCCGACGATCCCGCGCTCGGCCAGCGCCGTCACCGCCTCGCGCACCGCGGGGTCGCAGCCGCCGAGCGAGACGATCCCGAAGGTGGCGTCCCAGGCGGTCCATCACCTCCTGGTACTCGGACGGAATTTCGGTGTAGCCGCCGAACTTGTTGTGGCCCGAGCCGCGGGTGAAGAACGCGCCCTTCGGGTGTACGCCGGGCAACGAGCGCGCAGCGACGTGGTCGGCGTCCTCGTTGGTGTAGCGGAGGAACTTGGGCAGCTTCTCCAGCGTCGCGGCGTCCAGCACGCGGCCGCGATCCGGGCGGTAGCTGTCGTCCCACTTGAGCCGCGGGCACACCCAGTCGTTCATCCCGATGTCGAGGTCCGACAGCATGAATACCGGGGTCTGGAACCGCTCTGCGAGGTCGAAGCTCTTCACCGCGAAGTGAAAGCACTCCTCCGGATTGGCGGGAAACAACAGGATGTGTTTGGTGTCGCCGTGCGACGCGTACGCGCAGGCGAGAATGTCGCCCTGCTGGGTGCGGGTCGGCATGCCCGTCGATGGGCCGGTCCGCTGTACGTCGACGATCACCGCCGGGATCTCGGCGTAGTACGCGAGGCCGATGAGCTCGCTCATCAGCGAGATGCCGGGCCCGGCGGTGGAGGTGAACGCGCGCGCGCCGTTCCAGGACGCGCCGATCACCATGCCGATCGCCGCCAGCTCGTCCTCGGCCTGCAAGATGGCGTGGTTGGCCTTGCCGGTCTCCGGATCCTTGCGGTACTTGGTGCAGAGTTCCTTGAATGCGTCCATCACGCTGGTCGCTGGCGTGATCGGGTACCACGCCGCCACCGTCGCGCCCGCGTACAGACAGCCGAGCGCGGTGGCGGTGTTGCCGTCGATCAGGATGCGGTCGTCGGTCGCATGCATCTTCTCGAGCCGCGTCGGCAGCGGGCAGTCGAAGTTCTCGATCGCATAGTCGTAGCCGGCGCGGATGGCGCGGTGGTTGGAGTCGCGCAGCGCCTTTTTCTTGGAGAACTTCTCGTCGAGCAGCTCGTCGATGACGCCCATGTCGACGTCGAGCAGCGCCACCAGCGCGCCGAGGTAGGCGATGTTCTTCATCAGGATCCGCTCGCGCGGCTCGTGAAAAATCTCGTTGCACATCTTCGCGAACGGCACCCCCAGGAACATGACGTCGGGCCGCGCCAGCTCGGCGTCGAGCGGCCAGCTCGAATCGTAGAGCAGCGTCCCGCCCGAGCGGACCTCGGCTACGTCGCGCGCGTAGGTCTCGACGTTCATCGCCACGACGATGTCGTAGTCGAGCGAGCGCGCGACATGGCCGTCCTTGTTGACGCGCACCTCGTACCAGGTCGGCAGCCCCTGAATGTTCGACGGAAACAGGTTCTTGCCCGACACCGGGATGCCCATGCGGAAGATCGCCTGCATGAGCAGGCCGTTCGCACTCGCGGACCCGGTGCCGTTGACGTTGGCGAGCTTGAGCGCGAAATCGTTGATCTTGACGACTTGCTGTTGGTGCACCGGTGCTATCCCGTCGTTAGCGCGTGGTTTCGCCGGCAAGTGGTAGGTGGAGCTCGAGCTTCGCCATGTCCCACGCCGCCGTCGGGCAGCGCTCGGCGCACAGCCCGCAATGCACGCACACGTCCTCGTCCTTCACCATCACCCGTCCGGTCTGGGGCAGCGAACCCGACACGTACACGTCTTGCGTCGTGTTATTCGCCGGCACCGTCAGCCGCTTGCGCAGCTCCGGCTCCGCGGCGTTGGGCGTAATCGTCAGGCAGTGCACCGGGCAGACGTCGATGCAGGCGTCGCACTCGATGCACTTCTTGTCGGTGAACACCGTCTGGATGTCGCAGTTGAGACAGCGTTCGACCTCTCGCGCGGTCTGCACCGGGTCGAACCCGAGCTCGACCTCGATCGATAGCTGCTTGAACCGCTCGGCGAGATCGACGTGTTTCATCTTGGCGCGCTTGGACGGGTCGTAGTCGTTGCTGTAGCTCCACTCCGACAGGCCCATCTTCTGCGTGATGAGGTTCATCCCCGGCGCCGGGCGCTCGGTGATGGCGACGCCGCGGCAGTGGTTGTGGATCGAGATCGCCGCGTCGTGCCCGTGCGCGACCGCCCAGATGATGTTCTTGGGGCCCCACGCCGAGTCACCGCCGAAGAACACGCCGGCCCGGGTCGAGGCCTTCGTGACCTCGTCGACCTTGGGCATGTCCCACTTGCCGAACTCGATGCCGATGTCGCGCTCGATCCACGGGAACGCGTTCTCCTGGCCGATCGCCACGATGACGTCGTCGGCTGGGAGAAAAACCGTCTCCACGACGGTCGAGGTCTGGCGGCCCTTGCCGTCGGTCTTCCACTCGACGCGCTCGAACTCCATCCCCCGGAGCTTGCCGTTTTCGACCACGAACCTGGTTGGGACGTGGTTGACGAGGATGTCGACGCCTTCTTCCTCGGCGTCGTCGAGCTCCCAGGGCGACGCCTTGAAATAAGGCCGCGGACGGCGCGCCATGACCTTCACGCTCTTGCCGCCCAGGCGGCGCGCGGAGCGGCAGCAGTCCATCGCCGTGTTGCCGACGCCGATGATGAGCACACGCTCGCCGATTGACGAGATGTGATCGAACGCGAGGCTCTCCAGCCAGTCGATGCCGATGTGAATGTTCGCGCCCGCTTCCTTGCGGCCCGGCAGCTCGAGGTCCTTGCCGCGCGGCGCGCCCGAGCCGACGAACACGGCGTCGTAGCCCTCGGCGAGCAGCGCCTTGAGGCTGCCGATCGGCGCGCCGTAGCGGACCTCGACGCCCATGTCGACGATCATCGCGATCTCGTCGTCCAGCACCTTGGCTGGCAGCCGGAAGCTGGGGACGTTGGTCCGCATCAGGCCACCCGGCAGCGTGTTTTTCTCGAAGATGGTGACCTCGTAGCCGAGCGGCGCGAGATCGTTCGCGACCGTCAGCGACGCGGGGCCGGCGCCGATGCAGGCGACGCGCTTGCCGTTCTTGGTCGCGGGCGGCTTCGGCAGCCGCGCGCTCACGTCACCGCGCAGGTCGGCCGCGACGCGCTTGATGCGGCAGATCGCGACCGGCGTATCCTCGACCCGGCCGCGGCGGCACGCGGGCTCGCACGGGCGATCGCAGGTGCGGCCGAGGATGCCCGGAAACACATTCGATTCGCGGTTCAGGATGTACGCGTCGTCGAACCGTCCCTGCGCCACCATCCGGATGTACTCGGGCACGTTCGTGTGCGCGGGACACGCCCACTGGCAATCGACGACCTTGTGGAAGTACGACGGGTTGCGGACGTCGGTGGGATTCAAAGCAGGGGCTCTAAGGAGGACCTTGCGGGGGCGGAGAAATATCTACGCCGGGGCCAGCATGATAGCAAGACCGCCGCGAAAATCAGGCTCAAGGCGACGCCGGACGGTAGCCGAGCTTGTGGATCGACCCGCCGAGATCGTCGGAGAAAGTCAGGAGGCCAGCGCCGTCGATCAGCATCGAGACCGGCCGCACACCCCAGCCGCCCTCGACCGGGCCGGCGTCGGCGCCGCCCGCTTGCCCGACGAAGGTTTCGGCGGCGGTCGGGCGGCCGCCGCCCATGCGCAGCCGGATGATGGTGCGCCCGACGGCGCCGATCTCGCGGTTCCACGACCCGTGCGCGGTCACGAACAGGTTGCCCGCGTACTCGACGGGGTAGCCCTTGCCCCGGTACTCGATGATGTCGAGCGGCGCGAGGTGCGCGCCGAGCGCGAACGCCGGCGGAACGACGAGCGCCGCATCCTGACAGCGCGCTTCGGTGAACCCGCCCGGCTGATCGGGGTCGAGGTGCTGCGTGCCGGGGCCCTTGGCACCGGTCCCGGTCCAGATGCCCTCGCTCCAGCAGAACGGATAGCCGTAGTTGCGCCCCGGGCGTTCGGTGTCGAACAGGTTCACTTCTTCAGCCGGATTGTCGTAGTGGATGTCGGCGCCGCCCAGCATCAGGTTGTCGCGGCCGTTCTCGACGCCCCACATCCGGCCCTGGCTGTCGAGGCTGAGCCCGACCTCGTTGCGCAAGCCGGCCGCGAACAGCTCTCCCCCCATCGCGGCGTAGCCGCCCGCAGGGATGGTCCTGAGATCGTAACGCCGGATTTGGGCGCGGCTGGCGGGCGGCGTTTGAGGAGTGGCCGGCGCGTCGACGTTGCTGGCGCTGCCGATGTTGACGTAGAGGCGGTTCTTGCCGTCGACGAGCAGGGTACGCGACGTGTGCCCGCCGCTATCGATGCCCTGGACCACGACCTCGGGTGTCGCCGTGGTCGTGTGCAATCCAGCGACATACGGGAACCGAAATACGGTGGTGTCGCTGGAGACGTAGAGGTGAGTTGCGGTCAGGGCGAGGCCGTGGTTGGCGCCCGCGACGGATGAGAACCGCTCGTGCTCGTCGATCGCCGAGATGCCGTCGCCGTTCGCGTCGTACGCTACCCAGACCTCGCCCGCTACCGAGACGAACAGATCGCCGTTCGGCGCCAACGCGATCTGGCGCGCGCCGGCGAGCGTGTCGGCGTACTTGTAGAGGCAGAAGTGCGGGTCGGCGGTCCAGGCGACCTCCATCGCCGATGCCGGAATGTTGCTGCAGGTGTCCGCGGGGAGGGGGCCCTTGCTGGTGCTGCAGCCTGCGACCAATGACGCGCACAAAACAAAACGCCACATGCGGCACTGATTGTATCGCCCTGCGGCACGCGGAGAAAACCTCCGCGGGCGATCGAGACGGAGCGATCCCGACCGCCCGCCGCCCCCAACTTGAAAGTCCCGAACCCGATCGCGTCGAGCGTAGCGCGGCTTGGCCGCGCGAAGCTCATCGCGGGGGGCGCGGGACCCTCCCAGGGTCCCGAACCCGATCGACGCTCAATCAATCAACGAACGCCAGATTGATCCGCGGTGCGCGGGCGGGAAATGAGCGGGGTGCAGCATCTCGGCGAGGATGCCGGGCGTGTCGAACAGCAGCGGGCCCGATCGGTTGAAGTAGAGGTTGCCGTCGGCGACGAACACGCGGCCGCCGCGTACCGCGCGCAGCCGCGACCACCCCGGGCGCGACGCGAGTGCGGGCATCTCGGCGAACGTTCGCTCGACGCCGAAGCCGCAGGGCGCGACCACGAGCACGTCGGGATCCGCCTCGACGACCGCTTGCCAGGGCGTGGTGGTCGAGCGCGCGCCCGGGCGGCCGAGGACCGAGCGGCCGCCGGCGATCTCGACCAGCTCCGGGCCCCAGTTGCCCATCGCGAACGGCGGATCGATCCACTCGAGGCAAGCGACCGGGACGCGGGGCAGGGACGCGGTGCGCGCCGTGAGCGACGCGAGCCGCGCGCGGATCTCCGCCACCAGCGCGCGGCCGGCGTCGGCCGCGCCCAGAACCTCCGCCACCCGCGTGAACCCATCGAGGATGTCGGCGATGGATCCGGCGTCGAGCGCGACCACCGGTTTGCGGTCGAGGCGCGGGATGACGTGCGCGAGATCAGCAGGTCCGATCGCGCAAACCTCGCAGTGGGTCTGGGTGATGAGCACGTCGGGCGCGAGCTCGGTGAGCAGCGCCTCGTCGACGAAGTAGAGCGGTTGGCCGGAGCGCAGCCGCTCGCGGACCCGCGCATCGATCTCTGCGCTCGTGCCGGTGACGTCGAACGCGGGGTGGCTCAGCACCGGCAGCCGGGTTACCCACGGCGGCGTGTCGCATTCGTGCGACCGACCGACCAGCCGCTCACCAAGGCCGAGCGCGCACACGAGCTCGGTTCCGCTCGCGAGCAGGGAGGCGATTCGTCGCGGCGCCACCGGCATGCGACATCCTACCTGGAAGGGTTCGCCGATCTGCGCTGCACAGACTGTGCAGCGCAGAATCGAACAGCTTGTTCAGCGCGCCGACGCGGGCCGCGCGCGGTCGAGGGTTGGCGCGAGGCACGGGGATTGCTTTGACGGCCGGCATGACCATCGCCGATCTTCAAACGATGCCCACCTACCACGGGTGGGAAGTGGCCGAGCGCCAGGGCCCGCGGCTCCCGTTGTCGCCGCGTGAACGGCAGATCCTCGACGCCGTGCTGGCCGGGCAGACCCATAAAGAAGTTGCGTTCGACCTCGGGGTGTCGAACGCGACGGTGCGCGTTCTCTACTCGCGCGCGATGAGAAAGCTCGGGCGCGCACGCCCGACACGTCGGTTGGTCGTCCTCGGCTGATGACGGTCGATCCCGGACCGCGGAGGTCCCCCGCGCGCGCCGCGCGGCCGAGTTGACAATCTGCTCCCCGAGCCCGAAATTTGCAGGGCTCGACGGGCTACGGAGCGGGGGGCCTTGACCAAGTCGAACGGGGACGCGACACACCGAGACGGCCCGACTGCCGGTAAATCCGCTTTCTCGCCCGGGGACGTCGTCGTCGGCCGCTACCGCATCGTGCGCGTGATCGGCAGCGGCGGCGCGGGCGAGGTCTACGAGGCGACCGACACCCAGCTCGGGGGCTCGGTCGCGCTCAAGACCCTGCGACCGGCCCTGGCCGGGCACGCGATTCAGCTCGAGCGCTTCCGGCGTGAGATCCAGAACGCGCGCAAGGTCACCCACTTCAACGTCTGTCGAATCTTCGATATCGGCATCGACGGCGCGCGCGGGCGCGAGCGATTCTTTCTGACCATGGAGCTGCTCGCGGGCAAGAGCCTGGCACAGCGGCTGGAGCTGGCGGCGGCGTACGCGGTGGATGAGGCGCTGCCGATCGCCGAGCAGATCGCCGAGGGGCTGCAGGCCGCGCACGACGCGGGCGTCGTTCACCGCGACCTCAAGCCGGGCAACATCATGCTGCTCGCGCCGCCGACCGGAAGGCTGGCCCCGCGCGCGGTGATCACCGATTTCGGCATCGCGCTATCCGACGAGCAGGGCGACATCCGCCTCACCCAGAGCGGCGAGCTGGTCGGGACGCCCGAGTACATGGCGCCCGAGCAGGCCGACCTCGGGCCCGCGCTGCCCGCGAGCGACATTTACGCGTTCGGGCTGATCCTGTACGAGATGTTGAGCCGGCGGCGGCCGTTCGATGCGGCCGAGACGCCGCTCGGCACGGTGCTCAAACGCCGGCGCGAGCCCCCTCGGCCGCTGCGCGAGGTGCTGCCCGGCGCCGACCGAAACTGGGAGGCGACGATCGCGCGCTGCCTCGAGCGCGACCCGGCGCGCCGGTTCACCCGCGCGTCCGACGTCGTCGCCGCCCTCGCGGGCAAAGTGGGCAAGCGCTAGATGCCGGCGTCGACGATTCATCAGTCCAGCGCGGGTGGTGGCGGCAAGGGGTCGGGTGACGGGCAACTCCACCTCACGGTGATGGCGCCTAACGTGTTCGAGACCTACCCGCTGCCAGCGAGCGGCTCGGTACGCATCGGGCGCGACGAGGAGGCCGACATCCGGATCACCGATGACATGGCTTCGCGTCTTCACGCGCGCCTGGACCTCGACGCCGCGGTCGGCGTTTCGGTCGAGGACCTCGGCAGCTCCAATGGCACGTTCGTGCGCGGCGAACGGATCGAGCCCGGCCAGCGGGTGGTGCTGCAGCCGGGGGAGGCGCTGAGCATCGGCTTCACGCACCTCATGGTGCAGCGGCGGCGGCCGCCCGCGCGGCAGCGCGCGTACCACGGCCACGGCGGGTTCGAAGAGCGGCTCGAGGACGCGTGTGCGCGCGCGTCCGAGACCGGCGCCGCGTTCGCGATCGTGCGCATCCAGATCGACGGCGAGGAGCCAGCGGGGCGGGGCGCCGAGGTGGTCAAGGCGACGTTGCGGCCGGGCGACTTCCTCGCCCAGTACGCGCCCGGCGATTACGAGGCGCTGCTGCTCGACACCACCGATGAGAGGGCGCGCGCGATCGGCGACGACGCAGCCAGGAGGGTGCGCGCGGAGGGGTGGGGCGCGCGTGCGGCGATCGTGATGTTCCCGGCAGACGGCCGGTCGGCCGAGGCGCTGATCGGGCGGACCAGCGCCCTCCTGCGCGGAGGCGGCGCGGCCCGGGACTCGGCGGGCGCGACGGATCCGGTGCTCAAGTCACCGGCGATGCAGAAGCTGTATCAGCTGGCCGATCGCGCGGCGGGCGGGCACACCGCGACCGGGCTCATCAATGTCCTGGTGCTGGGCGAGACCGGCGTCGGCAAGGAGGTGCTGGCCGACTGGATCCACCGGCGCTCGCCGCGCGCGAAGGGCCCGTTCATCAGCATCAACTGCGCGGCGCTCACCGACTCGCTGCTGGAAAGCGAGCTGTTCGGCCACGAGAAGGGGGCGTTCTCGGGTGCGGTGCAGACCAAGCCCGGACTGCTGGAGGTGGCGGCAGGCGGCACCGTGTTTCTGGATGAGGTCGGCGAGCTGGCCGAGAAACTCCAGAGCAAGCTGCTGCGCGCGCTCGCCAATCGCGAGGTCACGCGGGTCGGGGGCCTCGCGCCACGGCCTATCGACGTCCGATTCATCGCCGCGACCAACCGCGATCTCGAGGCCGAGGTGCTGGCCAAGCGCTTTCGCGACGACCTCTACTTCCGGTTGAACGGCATCAGCTTGACGCTGCCCTCGCTGCGCGAGCGCGCCGAGGAGATCGAGCCGCTGGCGCGGCATTTCCTGGTCGAGGCCTCCGCGCCGGCGAGGCGCAAGCCGCCGACGCTGACCCCCGAGGCACTCGACTGGCTACGCGGCTACGCGTGGCCCGGGAACATCCGCGAGCTTCGCAACATCATCGAGCGCGCGCTGGTGCTCGCGGACGCGAACGAGATCACGGCGGAGCACCTGCCGGTCGATAAGATGCGGCTCACGCGCATCGTCCACGCCCAGCCCGCGGCGGTGCCGGTCACGGGCGCCGACGCGTTGCCCGCCGGGCTCGTGCTCACGCCTGCCGAGCAGGTGGAGCGCCGGCGCATCGTCGAGGTGCTGTTCGAGGAGGGCGGGAACCAAACCCATGCGTGCAAGCGTCTCGGCATCTCGCGCGGGACGTTGATCGAACGCATGAAGCGCTACCAGATCCGCCGCCCGCAGGCGGGGCGTCGCGGCTGATCCGGTGCCCGTGCGGACAGCAATCGCCGGACAGCAATCGCTAGGTCTAATCAGCCGGCGCGCGGCGCCTGAAGGATGTCCGCCACTGCAATGGTGACGTCGGCGAACCCGAGCGGCGACAGCGAGGCGCCGCGTCGCCGCTCGGCAACACTCGCATAACAGCCGCGGACAGGGTTCGAATGAACCTCGACGACATCCGTTGTCAGGTTGACCAGCCAGTACTCGGGGATGCCCGACTCGGCATAGAGATCGGCCTTTCGACCGCGATCGACGGCGAGCGACGACTCCGCCACCTCGACGACGAGAAGCGCCGATCGCGGGTGGCCTCCGTCGTACTCCGCCCATGGCACGACGGCCAGATCCGGCTCCGGTTCGGCGAGATCTCCCAGCGCCAGCGGAAGCTGAACGCGAACCCGGGCCCGCTCGCCGAGCGCGGAGATCAGCTTGTGGGTCAAGCGCTCGATCACCGCCGCGTGCCGCGCGGTCTGCGGGCTCATCGTAACTAGCATGCCATCGATGAGCTCGACCCGCTCATCGAGGAACAGCCCCAGCCCGATCAGAGCTTCGAACTCCGTTCGGTGGAGCGGCCGGATGGGAAGAGAGCCGTCGGCGGCGGTCACGAACCCAAGGATAGCATTCCTCCCGTGGGCCTCCTGGCTTGACGGCTTCGGGGGGGGGGGGAAAACACGGGCGGGCGTCAAGGCGGGTGGGTTCGCCACTCAGCACAACCGCGCAGCTCGCCAGGTCTGAGCGAGCCGGGCCGGCGCTCCCCGCGGGGTGAGCGCGGGGGGCGGCTGGCCGCGCGAGCCTTCACGCGCGGAAGATCTATACAATCCGCGCGATGGGTTCGGAGGCTGCCATCGAGCGCGCGGTCGCGCTGCACGCGGAGGCGGAACGGCTGCGCGAGGCGGGCGACTTCCGGCGTGCGGCGGCGGCGGCGCGGCGATCGGCCGCGCTGTTCGAGCGCCACGAGGGCCGCGGCCACCCCGACGTCGCGGCGGCGCTGCTCGAGCTCGGCGGCGCGCTCGAGCTCGGCGATCGCTGGCCGGAGGCGCTTGCGTGCTACCGGCGCGCCGATCGGCTGCTGGCCCGATATGCGCGGCTGCGCCACCCCGAGGTGCGCCGACTGCGCGTCAAGACGGCGCGCGCGCTGTGCGGCGTGTACCGCGCGCTCGGCCGCTACGCGGAGGCGCAGCCGCACGGGACGCGCGCGATCGCGATGGCGCGGACGTACTTCGGCCCGAAAGATCTAGATCTCGCGGGCGCGCTCAACGAGCTCGGCATGCTGCGCAAGTACCAGGGCCGGTTCGACGAGGCGCCGCCGCTCTATCGCCGCGCGCTCGCGATCCTGCGCGCGCACGGGCTCGCCGACAAGTTGGAGGCGGCTGGCCTCTACCACAACCTTGGCGGCATCGAGCACGCACGCGGCCGATACGCGCGCGCCGAGCCGCCCGCCCGCAAGTCCGTGGCGCTGTCGCGCCGCGCGCTCGGCTCCGGGCACCCGCGGGTCGCCGCCGACGTCGCCGCGCTGGCCGCGATCGTCGAAGGTCGCGGCCGCCTCGCCGAGGCCGCCCGGTTGTACGCACAAGCGCTGGTCGTGTTCCGGCGCGCGTTCGGCCCGCGAAGCTACGAGGTGGGCGTGAACCTCGCCGGCCTCGCCGGTGTCCACCAGGCCCGCGGCGAGAGCGCGACCGCCGAGCGTCTGTATCGGGAAGCGCTCGCCATCCACCGCCGCCTGTTTGGTGCGTGTCACGCGGAGGTCGCGCTCACGCTCAATAACCTCGCGGTCGTGCAATCCGCCCGCGGACACCACGCAGCCGCCATTGGCACTGCCCGTGCCGCGCTCGCTGCCTTTCGTGCCGCCTGCGGACGGCGCCATCCGAACACCCGTGCTTGCGCGGCCAACGTCGCCCGGCTGACCGTCGATGCTATAGTTTGAGCGTGGGCGACGCCGAGCGAGCAACTACCTGGCAAGACCAGGTCATCGCGACGCGGCCTTCGGGGATTGACCGGGTTCAGCTCGAGAGGTTCCGCGCGCTATCGCCGACCGAAAGGCTGGAATCGATGCGGCGTCTGCTGGCCGATATCCTGGAAGGGGCGCAAGCCGGAAACGAGCCGCGTGACCGCGCCCGACTTCCGAACCCTGGTTGAGACGCTCACCGACGCGCGCGTCGAGTTCGTCGTGATCGACGGCGTCGCGATGGTCCTACACGGCGCCCCCCGCACGACCGGCGATTTGGACGTCTGTACGTGGGCATCCAGATCGTCGCGGTGACGATGCAGATCGCGGCGCTCTTGCTGGTGTTCGTCATCCGCTGACGGCTGTCGCACACGAAATGCCCGCCGGATTGTAGGATGCCCCCCGTGGCGGACATCCGAATCGGGCCGGCGGGGTGGGACTATCCGGATTGGAAGGGTGTCGTGTATCCGGGCGGGCGGGGGCGGAGACAGAAGGGCTTCGACCCGCTCGCGTATCTGTCGCAGTTCTTTCGCACCATCGAGATCAACTCGACCTTTTACGGGCCGGCCACCGCCAAGACCGCGAACGCCTGGATTGAGCGGGTCGCGGCCCGGCCCGACTTCCGGTTCACGGCCAAGCTTTGGAAGCGGTTCACGCACGAGCGCGGTAGCGCGTTCACCACCGCCGAGGTGGCGACCGCGCGCGGGGGGCTGGACGTGCTGGCGGGGGAGGGGCGCCTCGGCGCGGTGCTGCTGCAGTTTCCGTGGTCGTTCAGGAACGACGCCGCGGCGAACGAATGGCTGCGCGACCTGTTCACGGCGTTCGTCGGGCTGCCGCTGGTGCTGGAGGTGCGGCACGCGTCGTGGAACGATCCCGACGTGCACGAGTGGCTGGTCGAGCGCGGGGTCGGGCTGGTCAACGTCGACCAGCCGCTCTACGGCAACTCGCTGAAGCCGTCGGCGCATGTGACGTCGGGCATCGGTTACGTGCGCCTGCACGGGCGCAACTACCAGGACTGGTTCCGCAAGCAGGCCACGCGCGACGAGCGCTACGACTACCTGTATTCGGCGGCCGAGCTCAAACCCTGGGTGTCGCGCATCCAGGAAATCGCGGCGCGGCTGCCGGAGGGCGAGATCTACGCGGTCACCAACAACCACCACGTCGGCAAGGCGGTGGTGAACGCCGAGATGATCGAATCGATGTTGACAGGCGCGCGGGTCAAGTCGCCGCCCGATCTCTATGCCCGCTACCGCGACGTGCTGGAGCCTTACGCGGTGCCGGCAGAGGGGCCGTCGTGAGCGAGGGTGCGTCGAGCGAAGGACGGCTTTGCTGTCCGGAGCTCGTCGCGGGAGGGTATGGGAACCCTCCAGGGTTCCCATGAATGACGTCCAGTGCCCGTACTGCGGCGAGCCGGGGGAGGTCGCCGAGGACTACGACCCGAGCGAGCCCGGCGTGCAGACGTTCGTGCAGGACTGCGCGGTGTGCTGTCGGCCGTGGACGGTGACGGTTCAGGTCGGCGCCGACGGCGAGGTCAGTTTCGATATATCGCGGGGGTAGGCGGTCGCGGGGTGCCGGGCGCGCGAAAGTCGGCAACGACGGCGCAACTGTCGAAGCGCGACGAAACTGACCGTTAGCCGTCGCTTTTCGCCAGCGGCGGACGGTTTTCCGCTGGCGCTTCGGGCAGCCAAACCGCAAAGGTGGCGCCGCTCAACCCGTCGACGAGTCGCAGCTCGCCGTCGTGGTCGTGGATGATCTGCGACGAGACGTAAAGGCCGAGGCCGGTGCCCTCGTTCATTCGGGTGGTGAAGAATGGGTCGAAGATCGCCTCGCGGTGCTCGGGCGGCACCCCCGGCCCAGTATCGGACATTTCGATCGCGATCCCGCCCCCGGCGGCGGCACGACCACACCGCCGGCACCGGTTGGTAGTCGCGCACGATCTCTATGCCCTGCTGTTTGGTCAGCGGCTCGATCAGCGCCAGCGTCGCGTCCAGCGTCGGCACGACGTCGGCCAGCTCGCGCGCGCGCGTGCGCACGTGGGTGTACGCGCGCAGGTTCTGCACCAGCTGGTGGATGCGATCGCTGCCGTTGCGAACCAGCTCGGCGGCCTCCATGGCGCCCGCCGCCGCGCGATCGATGGCCGTCTCGTGCGCCGGATCGCCCAGCTTGCCGGCGCCCGCCATCGCGGTTCTGAGCGTCTCGATCCGGCGCCCGAGCTCGACCGTGCCACCGACGACGAAGTTGAGGGGGTTGCCGACCTCGTGGGCCACGCCCGCGATCAGGTGGCCGAGCGCCGCGAGCCGCGCTTGCTTCACCATGCGATCCTGCGCCGTGCGCAGCTGGCGGAGCGCGTCCTCGAGCTCCTTGGTGCGCTCGACCACGCGCTGCTCGAGGATCTGCGCTTGCGCGCGCTCCTGCTCCACCAGCCGGCGCTGCGCCTCCTCCTTATCGCGTTGCGCGAGCTTGATCCGTCTCGCGAGGCCGAACGACAGCAGGATCGCCTCGGCTACCGAGCCGAGGCGCGGCAGCTCGACCTGGAAGACGTGCGAAGCCCACAGCCCCCCGTACGTGCCGGCCGACAAGATGGCCGCCACCAGCAGGCTGGCCCAGGCGGCCACGAACACCGGACCGTTGGGGCTGCCGCGCCGCCAGGCAACGATCCCGGTCGCGAGCACGCTGGCGCAGACCGCGACGACCAGGACCTGCAGGAGGCCTTGCAGCCACCGGTGGTCGGTGAACAGACCGGCGGCGAGGAATGCGGTCGAGACCGCCATCAAGGCCACGATCAAGCGATCGCCGAGCCGGGTCACGTAGCGGGCGCTGAGAAAGGTGCGCGCGAACGCCGAGCCCGCGAGTAGCGCGAGGCACGTGAACGTCACCTCGGTGCGCGCGGCCCAGATCGGGGACTCGGGCCACAGGTAACGGAAGGTGTCGCCGTGCAGCGCGCCCAGGGTCAGCATCACCGCGCCCTGAAACAGCGCGTAGTAGAGGTAGGCGCGGTCGCGCAGCGAGATCCAGATGAAAAAATTGAAGAGCGCCATCGCCCCCACCGCGCCGAAGTAAGCGGCGGCGATCTGCTCCTTGCGCAGGTTGTCGGCTTCGAACGCATTCTCTCGCCACAGCGTGGGGCGAATCGCCAAGCTGTCGTGCCCGCTCACCCGAAGCCACAACGTCTGGATCTCCCGCGGCTCGAACGCGACACGGAAGGCGAGGTTCCGCCCCGGGAACGCGCGCGCGGAGAACGTCAGCTTCTTGCCGTCTCGCTGGTGCCGCCGCTCGCCGTCGGTTCCGGTCCAGTAGAGGTCGGCGACGTCGATCGTGCGCGGCAGCTCGAGGATGCGGGACTGGCGCTGGGGCGTCGGGTTCTCGAGCGACAGCCGGACCCAGTAGGCGCTCGCCGAAAACCCGATACTGAGCTCGGGGTCGCCCGGCACCCGCCACGCCGCGGGGTCGGACGCCATCACCGCGTCGAGCGCGAATCGGGCGTTCGGATCGTGGAGCACCGCGAACCCGCCCGGGAGCTCTTGCAAGCGATCCCCGACCGCCAGCCGCACGGTGGGCGCGATGCCGGGCCGTCCCGGCACGTCGCCCGCGCACCCAGCCAGGAGCGCGAGCGCCAGCACCGCGCTCCTCCTCGAGAGGATGATCTTCTCTCGAACCCTCAAAGGGTTCGAGACCTCCCGACGCGACTCATATCAGGCCCAGCTTCGCGGCCCGGCTGACCAACGTGGTGCGCGGGATGCCCAGGGTGCGCGCCGCGCGGGCGAGGTTGCCGCCGTTCGAGACGATTGCTTCCCGGACCCGTTCCGCCTCGCGCTGGCGCCCGTCCTCGCGCGCCGACACGGGCGGCGGCTCGGGCGGGTCGAGGCGCAGGCAGAAATCCTCGAGCGTCAGCGCGTCGCCCACGCTCAGGATCAGCGCGCGCTGCACCAGGTTCTCGAGCTCGCGCACGTTACCGGGCCAGTCGTACCCGCGCAGCGCCTGCAGCGCCGACGGCTCGACCTCGCGGGGCGCGCCGCCGTTCGCGTGTTTGTGCACGAAGTGCGCGACCAGGGGCTGGATGTCCTCTCGCCGTTCACGCAAAGGCGGGATCTCGATCGGCACGACGTTCAATCGGAAGAACAGGTCTTCTCGAAAACGGCCCGCCTTCACCGCGGCGCCCAGGTCGCGGTGGGTCGCGGCGATCATGCGCACGTCGACGGTGACGGTCTTGCTCCCGCCCACGCGCTCGAAGTTACGCTCCTGCAAGATTCGCAGCAGGCTGACCTGGAACTTGGGCGAGATGTCGCCGATCTCATCGAGGAACAAGGTGCCGCGATCGGCCAGCTCGAACCGACCCTTGCGCGCCCGCATCGCGCCGGTGAATGCGCCCTGCTCGTGTCCGAACAGCTCGCTCTCCAGCACGCCTTCGGCGAGCACGCCACAGTTGACGCGCACGAACGGGTGCGCCGCGCGCTGCCCGAGCTCGTGGATGAAGCCGGCGAAGAACTCCTTGCCGGTGCCGGTCTCGCCCAGCAGCAATACCGTCGCGTCGCTCTGCGCCGCCCGGCGCGCGAGCTCGACCGTGCGGCGCAGTCCCCCGGTCGCGCCCACCAGGCCGTCGGCGGGTCGCGCGGCACGCTCGTCCGCGGCCAGCGACTGCCCGAGCCCGGCATCGCGCTGCAGGACGCGGCGATGTTCGACCAGGGCCAGGCAGCGATCGATCGCCGCGCGCAGGTCGCCGATGTCCCACGGCTTGAGCACGTACTCGTGCGCGTGGCCGCGCGCATGCCCGGCATGCGCTCGTCGGTCAACACGACCGCCACCTCTTCGCGCTCGAGGACGGCGAGCGCCTCGGCGCCGTCGCCCGCGGTCAGGACCCGATACTGGTCGCCGAGCTGCAACCGGAAAAGTTGCAGATTCGCCGGCTCGTCGTCGACGAACAGAATCGTCTTTCGCGTCAGCTCCGCCGTGTTGCTGCCCATCCCTGACCGCCGTGTCTATATCGCGGGCGGCCGCGGAGGTCGAGGTGAGCCGACGTCGCAAGCTGTAACCGCTCCGACGCGCGTCCGTCGCGCAACCTTTCTGCAACCGTGACCGGGGCAGCTCGCCCCAGCTTGTACAAGGGCGGCCGCAAGGAGGCCGTCCATGAACCATGCGCTCACCAGCTCGATTCTGTTCGTATCCACCACTCTGGTCGCCGTCGGTTGCGGCGAAGTGACCCCGGCCGCTGATTCCGACGTCGGCGTCGTCCAGTTGTCGCTGTCGTCCGTTCCGGCGGACGCCGGCTGCCTGCGGGTAACCGCGTCGGGCGGCCGCAGCCTGACCCGGCTGTTCCCGCTCACACCGGGGAGCGCACCGACGCTGACGCTCGACCGGCTGCCGGCCGGCGTCGTCACGTTCGACGGCCAGGCGTTCAGCGGCGCGTGCGGGTCGATCGGCGCCAGCAGCGTTCCCCTGTTCGTGGCCGAGTCGCCGGTCTCGCTGCGGATCGATCCGCCCGCGACCGCCGCCCTTTTGCTGAAGCTGATCCGCAACGGCCGCGCGACGGTCGGTGTCGACTTCGAAGCGCCGCCGTGGATATCGACCTCGCGCGCACCCGTGGATCTCGCCGTGTTCGGCGACGCGCCCTACGGCGCGACCCAGATCGCGGACTTTCCGCGGCTCATCTCCGACATCAATGCCGCGACCCCCAGCGTGTTCGAGATCGTTCACCTCGGGGACATCAAGAACGGCAGCAGCCGCTGCGATACCACGTACTTCCAGTCCGTGTTCGACGCGATGAACGCCTCGCCCCGGCCGGTCGTCTATACACCGGGCGACAACGAGTGGACCGACTGCCACCGCGCCAACAACGGCGCTTACGATCCGCTCGAGCGGCTCGCGACGATCCGTGCGATGTTCTACCCGGTGCCGGGGCTGTCGCTAGGCGTGGGCAAGAAGCAGGTGCTGAGCCAGTCGGCATTCGCCGGCTTCGAGACCTACGTCGAGAACCAGCTGTGGGTCGAGGCCGGAACCGTATTCGTGACCCTCCACGTCGTCGGCAGCAACAACAGCTTGCTGCCTTGGTACACCGACGACACAACTGGCACCAAGATGGATGACCCCGCCCGCCGCACCGCCGAGGAGGCGGCTCGCAACGCCGCCAACCTCGCGTGGCTCGACCGCGCGTTCGCAACCGCGGCGGAGCAGCCGTCGGCGGCTCTGGTCGTACTCTCGCAGGCCGACATGTGGGACGGGACGTCGGTCGACGGGTTCGACGCGACGGTGCAGAAGCTCGCGACGCTCACGCTTTCGTTCGGCAAACCCGTGCTGCTGATGGAGGGTGACTCGCACGTGTTCAAGGTCGACAACCCGCTGGCGGCGGGCGACCCCGTCCACGGCGTCACCACGCCCGTCCCGAATCTCACCCGCATGGTGGTGCAGGGGTCGACAACCGCGCCGCTGTCGGAGTGGGTTCGCCTCCACGTCGACCCGGCCGCGACGCCCCCGTTCAGCTGGATGCGCAACCCGCGCTGACGCCGGCGGCAGCCGCGCCGCACACACGTTGCCCTACAGCTATCTGCGGGGTGATACGACCGGTTTAACGCAACCGGCTCAAGTGCCGATGAGGAGGGCGTGCGCACGCACGCCCGAACCTGCTCGCCCCGAGTCCGTCGATTCGTCCGCGCCGCGTCGTCTGTTTTGGTCTTGGTCGCGGTCGCGAAGTCGGCGCGGCCCGCGCGCGCGCAGCAGGCCTCCGGGTTCGCGGTCGATCGATTCGAGCCGGCGGGCGCGGGTAGCGATTTCCTCTCGCTCGAGTCGCTGGGCTACGAAGGCCACCTTCGCCCCGCCGCGGGCTTGATCAGCGCGTGGGCCTGGAAGCCACTCGTGGTCTACGACCCGCAGGGCGAGGTCGCGTCGCTCGTCCGCCAGGAGCTGGTCGAGCACGTGATGGCGTCGGTCGTGATGTGGAATCGCGCGCGCTTCGATCTCGACCTGCCCGTGCCGCTCGCGCACAGCGGCACCGACGTCGTCGTCGGGACGACGACCTACGGTGTGCCTCACGGCTCCGGCGTGGGGGATCTGCGGCTCGGCGGCGCCGTGCGCCTGCTGGAGCGTTCGTGGGGTCGCCGGCGGCGCGGGCGCGCAGCTGTTTCTTCCCACCGGTGACAGCAAGGCGTTCACCAGCGACGGCGGCGTGCGCTTCTGGCCGCAGCTGATGGTGGTGGGACGCCCGCGCGTCCAGGTGGCGGGCGAAGACGATCGCCTGATGTGGGCGGCGCGCCTCGGCCTGCACGTGCGCCCCGAGAACGCGTGCGCGTGCGATCTGTCGCCCGGCACCGAGCTCACTGCGGGTCTGGGCGCGGGCTGGCGGTTCTCGCCGCGCTGGGCTGCCGGGCCCGAGCTGACGTTCGCTACCGCCCTGGGCGGGCGGTTCGCGTCGCGCGCGGGCACCGCCGTCGAGCTCTTGCTCGCGGGCCGCGTCGTGGTGGCGCCGCGCTGGATCGTGAGCTTCGCGGTCGCGCCCGGTCTCAGCGACGGCGCCGGCACGCCCATCGCGCGCGCCGTGGTCGGCGTCCAATACGTCGTCGCGGCGGCAGCGCCGTCATCTAACTCGCAACCCTCAAAGGGTTCCGAACCTCCGCTCGACGCGACTGGGCCGGTGACGCCATGAAGACGCGGGGGCGGGTTGCGCTAGCCGGCGCGGCGGTCGCCGTGCTGGCAGCGGCCGGTCCGGCGTCCGCGGCCATCACGCTGCGCCACCAAGAGAACCGGGCGGGCGACTTCATTCTGATTGGCAACACGCTGGGGCACGACTGCCGCTCGCAGACCCCGGCGCCGACGGTGGGTACGGTGGGGGCGTGTGGCTCGAACACCAGCGACCGCGGGCCCGACATCTACTGGCGGGCGGACGACGTGGGCGGGGCCGCTGCCGACACCTCGATCGCCGTCGGCAGCGCGCGCTCGACCGCGATCCTCACGATTCCGTCGGGCGCGACCGTGACCTATGCGCGGTTGTACTGGAGCGCCGCCGGTTCCAGCGCCTCCGCGGACACCACAGTGACCCTCGATCGGGTGGGCACGGGCGCGTTCTCGTCGACCATTACCGCCGACGCGAGCGCCACCGCCGCCACCACCGGCATGGACGCCCAGAACTATTACGAGGCGACCGCCGACGTGACCTCGATCGTGCTCACGCGCGGCGCGGGTGCGTATCGCATCAGCGGCGTCGACATGGCGTCCTGGATCAACCTCCGCTCCGATGGGCTCTACGGCGCGTGGTGGATGGTGGTGTTCTACCAGCGCGCGAGTGAGCCGCCGCGTGACCTCGCGATCTTCGACGGGCTCTCGATCCTCGACTCGAACTCGACCGCGTCGTCGGTGACGGTGACCGGCTTCCAGGTGCCGACCGGAAGCTACGACGCCAAGGTGGGCGTGGTCGCGTTCCGCGGCACCTCCGCCGGCGCCAGCTCGCTCGAGTGGAACACGGTCGCG
>WNGB01022639.1_pt1 | contig 25613 bp, 19 predicted proteins | sample 5400681 | NCBI WGS metagenome assembly WNGB01 (sample SAMN13153367, study PRJNA577476) | soil metagenome | isolation source: 115 cm soil or saprolite under grassland replicate 2 | place: USA:California | collected 2016-06-15
TTCAACGACGGACGTTCAGCTTTCCATGCTGGAAGGAGGTTGATCGTAGCGTACAACCGCAACGACTCGTGACGCTGCTCCCAGGCAGCACGACGGGCCGCAAGCGTCTGATTGTAGACATAGCGACATTCCTCAAGCATCTGGTTGAGAATGCGCTGTTGTCCCTTTGTCGGGCTGATGCGGTATTTGTACGCTTTCTGCATAGCACAAGTGTACCACAGCTTTATGCAGAAAGCCAGCGAAAGCCGTGCCAGCATAACCTAAAGCCGCTTAAGCGGTGGGTTTTACACCCTATTTTTAGGTGGTGTCCCTCAGTTTACGTGATGAGATATTACAGGCGAAATACCACAAGATGTAGCCATCGTAATACTGCTAAGCAACTACATATTGTGTACGTTGGCCCATCACGTCAGTTGAGGGACACCACCTATTTTTATAATATCACAAAGTTCTGTGCAACGAGCAACACAGGATGTTCAAGGCTAGGTCACCCTGTCGCCCTGTCGCCCCGTCGTGTTGTCACCTTGTCATCTTGTCACGTGGTCTCGCGCTCCGCCAGCGCCTCCAGCCACGCCTGCGGGGGCAGCGTGCGCCAGTCGTAGTAGAACATGCCGCAGCGGTGCTGGCCGACGGTGAAATCGCACTCGGCCAGGCGGCGGGTCAGCACCTGGTCGGCCATCGGCGCCCACATGTCGGCGTGGGCGAAGGTGTGGAACGAGTAGGCCAGGCCGGGCGCCGTCAGCACGTAGCGGATCGAGGCCACGAAGATCATCCCCTGGGTCGGCGAGACCATCTGGTGGGCGTCGCGATCCATCCAGAAGCGCGACAGCGCGACGATCTGGCCCGGCTCCAGCGGCGGCTGCGTATCCAGGAAGCGCCAGACCGCCGCCGCGCAGGGATCTTCCTCGGCCCAGGCGCGCTCCTCTGGCCGCAGCAGCACAAAGGCGTTGAAGCCCGTGACCTCGCCCTCGCCGTCGCGGTAGACCGTCACACCCTCGGGCTGGCGCGCGAACCAGCGCCTGGCGATCTCGGCCGACTCGTTGCCCTCGTGCCGGCGCACCATCTCGACCAGCGCGGGCCAGTCGGTCGGGCGCGGGGTGTCCTCTCGCAGGCCGCCGATGTCGTTCCAGCTGAACAGCGAGCGGATGAACGGGTTGTCGTGCAGAAAGATCAGGTCGAGCAGCGCGATGTACTGGTCGTGGCCCTGCGAGCGTTCGAACTCGGCCATGTAGAACATGCGCGCCCTGCGATGCAGCTCGTTGTGCCAGGGCGGGTTGCGCCACTTCAGGTCGGCCGACAGCGCCGCGCGGGCCAGGTCGTGCGGAAAGAGGCCGCGCGGCCCGGCCGTGACGAACGATAGATCGCGCAGCCACTCGAATAGCTCGCGCGCCTCGTCGACGGCCAGCATGGCCGCCAGCAGCGGCTCGCTGGTGACGCGCACCTGCGAGCAGGCCTCCAGCGCGGCGCGGTGGGCCACGCTCGGCACGCCGGCGACGAAGCGCTCCAGCAGCACCTTCACGACGTCCAGCGCGGCCGCGCCCTGTAGGAGCGCGCTGGCCGCGCTCTTACCGGGGCGCTGGAGCAGCACCTCGACCGCCAGCGAGAGCGCCAGCGGGTAGCCGCGCGTGAAGCGCAGCACGTCGGCGCGCTGCTCATCGGGAATGCTGCGGCGCGCGAGGTAGTCGGCGGCCTCGGCCGCGCTGAGGTTGCCGAGCTGGACCACCTGGGCGATCTCCTGCCAGCCGGGGTCGACGCGCCAGCCGGCCGAGGGCGGGCTGCGGCCGGCCAGCACGACGATGGCTTGCTCGGGGAGGTGCGGCAGGAAGCTGTCGCGCAGCCAGCCGTCAAGCGGCGAGAGCGACTCATAGGTGTCGATCAGCAGCACGTGGCGCGCCGGCAGCGCGTCGGGCAGGGGTGCGTCGGGCGTGGGCGCCGCGCCCACGCTCACACCCGACGCACCCAGCAGCTCATGCAGACCATTCAGAAATCCGTCGGGGGTCGGCTGGAGGTTGCGGCCGTCCAGATAGAATGCCGGCACGCCCGCCTCGGCGCAGAGCCGCACGAACTCGCCCAGCAGGCTGCTCTTGCCCACGCCGCCGGGACCGTAGACGTGCAGCACCGCGAAGGGCGGCTCGGGATCTGCCAGCGCCGCCGCGAACAGCGACAGCTCGTCGCTGCGCCCGACGAAGCTGCGGCGGCGCGCCGAGGCCAACCGCGCGCCGAGCCGCGAGGTGGCGGGCTGGGGGGGACTCGCGGGAGGTGCCGGCGCCAGCTGAGGGCGCGCGGCGCGCTCGATCGTGCCCTCGGCGATCGCCTGGTAGAGCGCGCTGGTCTCGACGTCTGGCTCGACGCCCAGCTCGCGCTCCAGCACGTCGCGGCAGATCCGGTACTGTGCCAGCGCCGCGGCGCGGTCGCCGGCGTGGTAGTGCAGGCGCATCAGCGCGCGGTGGAAGCGCTCCTGCAGCGGATCGGCGGCCGTCGCGCGGCGGGCGTGGCCGAGCGCCCGATCCCACGCGCCCGCGGCGGTGTAGGCCTCGACGAGCTGGTCGAGCACGTTGAGCCAGCGCTGCTGCCAGCGCTCGCGCTCCAGCCGCAGCCACTCGTCGTAGGTCTCGCTGTCCCGCACGCCGAAGCCGTCCAGGAACGTGCCGCGATACAGCGCGGCGGCCTGCTCCAGGCGCTGGAGGCGCTGGTCGGGCGCGCCGGCGCTGGCGCCGCGCGCGATCTGGGCCGCCTGCGAGGCTGCCTGGAACTCGGGCAGGTCGACCCAGACCTCGCCCGACGGCTGCCAGGCCAGAGTGTCGCCCTCGGCGCGCAGCGGGAAGATCGGCAGCGACTGGCGCAGGCGCGTCAGCACCGTGCTAAGGCTGTTGCGGCCCTCGCGCTCGGGGCTCTCCTCCCACAGCAGCGCGATGATCTGGCCGCGCGCGAAGCTGCGCTCGCCCTCCGCCGCCAGGTAGAACAGCAGCGCCTGCGCCTTCTGCGAGGGCAGGTAGATCTCGCGGGCGTCGTCGAGCACCGACGGCGCCCCCAGCAGTCGCAGCCTCAACATCGCCGATGCCTCCTTTGCGCGGGACGCGCAGCATCTTCGTGGCGGCGTTATGCGAACGAGTGGAAAAATAGCTCAGCCATTATAGCATAACGGGTCCGGCGGAAAATGAAGGTTTGTTCATTCTGAGAGGCAGTGCGGTCAGCTGATAGCACAAGTGTACCATAAATAGCGAAATTCCGCAATAGGAAGCGCCAAATATGTATGGAATGTCATCGCTCGCGGCGCGTGTGCCGAACGTTGACCCCATCCATGCGCGCGCGGCGCCATGCTATACTGCATGACGGTCCGTCCCTGTCGCAGGAATAGTGAGGATCAAAGCTATGCATCGTTGCCCGACACTTCACCTGCTCGCCATGCTGGTACTGCTGGTCGCATCCGGCGTGCGGCCAGCCCAATCTCAGGCGAACCGGACGGCCGCGCCGAGCCGTCTGGCAACGCGCACCACTGCGGCCAACCCGGTCTATCTGCCGCTCGTGAGAGCCACGCGGCTGGACCTCTCGATCAAGGAGCTGGAGATCACCCAGTCGGTCCAGACGCCGAGCAACAGCGTGCCGCTCGGCCGGGCCGCTGCCGGTCGCGCTGGCGGCGTCGCGCGCCGACTACGGCAGCAGCTTCAACGCGCTGCTTCCGTCCGACTGGCTCTCGGGCGAGGTCTCGATGACCATTCACGTCGACTCGGGCAATGGCGTGGACGAGATCGACGAGGCCAATAACAGCACAGCCGCACAGCTGAAGTTCAACAGCGTGCCGCCGCTCGACCTGGTGATCGTGCCGGTGCAGTACAACGATACGCCGAGCGGCCGCACCTACCCGGCCCCGACCGAGGATACCGTCAGCGACTGGATCATGCGCGCCTACCCGCTGAGCAAGGTCAACGTCGCCATCCACGCGCCGGTCAGCTTCACAGGCGATCTGAAGAGCTCCAGCCAGTGGGCCGACACCGACGCCAATCCGAACAACGATCTGCTCGGCCTGATCACCTACCTGAAGCAGACCGAAAACCCGTCGGGATCCGAAGTCTACTACGGCCTCGTCTCCGCCGGCACTCGCGCGAACACCTGGCTGCCGACCAGCGGCGGGTTCATCCTCGGCATTGGCTGGATCGGGCTGCGCGCCAGCACCGGGCTGGAGGTCTCGGCGTTCCCCGAGCTGCCAACGACATCGGAGGTCGCCGCCCACGAGATCGGCCACAATCTTGGCCGGAAGCACGCGCCCTGCGCGCCCAGCGGCCCGCCGGCCGGCATCGACCCAAGCTACCCGGCCGCCGACGCGTCGATCGTGCAGTTCGGGCTCGACGTCGGAGCAGGCGAGCTCTACAGCCCCAGCGTCGCCAAGGATATGATGAGCTACTGCGAGCCGCGCTGGGTCTCCGACTACACCTACACCGGGCTCTACCAGTCGCAGCGTGCCACGCTGCTTGCGGCGGGCGCGGCCGCGCCGCCGGCCCTGCTCATCCGCGCCGGCTTCGACGCCAGCGGCGCGGCATCGCTCGCGCCGATCTACGCGCTCTCCGGCGTGCCGGCGGCGCTGGCCGCGAGCGACTACCACGTGGATTTCGTGGACACGTCCGGCCAGGTCGTGGCGTCGCAGCTGGTAGCGGTCTCCGAGATCGAGGAGCCGATCATCTACACGCTTGGCCAGGGGCGGGCGTCGCCTCACAGCACCGATACGGGGGCGCCGCCGCGCGCAATCGTCGCCCTCGTGCCGCGCCCGGCCCAGCCGTTTGCCGCCGTGCGACTCGTCCATCGCGACGCGACCATCGCCGCGCGAGCGTTTGGCTCAGCCGGCGACCAGCGGACGGCGACCGGCGCCAAGCAGCCCTTATTCGTCGTCCGTGGCCCGTCGTCCGTCGATCTGAGCTGGGGCCTGCCCGAGGTTCCGGCGCTGGTGCGCTACACCGCCGACGGCGGGCGCACCTGGACGACGCTGGCCGCCGACGCGCCCGGCGGTCGGCTGAGCGTCGACCCGGCGGCGCTGCCCGGCGGGGGCGCGGGGCGCTTCGAGGTCACGCCCGCCGACGGCGCGGGGCCGGCCATGAGCGCCAGCGCGCCCGCCGCGCCGAGCGATGCGGCGCCCACGCGATCCCCCTGACCGTGCGCGACAGCGCCGGTCAGGCGGCGCAGGCCGAGCGTCAGGTAGCGGTGACGCGATAAGCGACTTGGGAAAGGCGGCATGGTTCCCGGTTTGGATGAAACGTGAAGCGTGAAACGTGAAAGCTGCGCGCGCTTTACGCTTCACGTTTCACGCTACAGGTGTGACGGTTCGAGGAGTTGATCGAGGGCGCCAGGTGCATGGTGTGCGCACGCACCTGGCAGAAGCGGACCGACGGGAGGGTGGGCGTCGTGTCCAACCGTATCGTACCTTCTTATTATTGGAATATCATTGGAGCAGCGGTTAAGAAGCCGCAACAAATACCCTCTCGACATTGAGTCGGTCTCCCGGTATAATCCAGGCAGACGTCTCCCCCCATCTACACCTTCATGCCGACCCAGCCCATGTACGCGCTTGTGATGTGATGCGCGCGCCGAACGGAAGCCACGCTCATTTCAGGAGGTCTCTATGCGTCTACCCCTCCGCGTTGCCCTGCTCGCGATGGTGCTCGTGGCCACCGCGGCATGGATCGAGCCGGCCGCCGCACGCCCGCGGCGGGCCGCGCCCGCCGCATGCCAGCAAGGCATGTTCGCGAGCGGCGCCCTCTGGGAGATCTGCGTGCCGGCGCAGGCCTGGAACGGCGGCCTGGTCGTCTACGCCCACGGGTTCGTGAAGCCCGGCGCCCCGCTCGCGATCGACACGAAGCTGCTCGACGGGACCGACCTTGCGACACTGGTGCCAGGCCTTGGGTACGCCTTCGCCACGACCAGCTACCGGCGGAATGGCCTGGCGATCGTGGAGGGCGCGGACGACATTCGCGAGCTCGTCGCGGCAGCCCCCGGCGTTCTCGGCAGCGCGCCGGCGCGAACCTACCTGGTCGGCGCCTCCGAGGGCGGGCTGATCGCCACGCTGCTGGCCGAGCAGTCGCCACAGCTCTTCGGTGGCGCGCTGACCACCTGCGCCCCGATCGGCGATTTCCAGCGCCAGATCAACTACGTCGGCGATTTCCGCGCGCTGTTCGACTACTTCTTCCCTGGCGTGATCCCGCCGAGCCCGATCAGCATCCCGCAGGCCGTGATCGACAGCTGGGCCGCGCCCGCGCCAGGTGGCGGCGCCTTCAAGGCAGGAGTGGCGGTCTCTTCCCCTGCCAATCAGGCCCAGACTCAGCAGCTGCTCAGCACGGCGGCGGCGTCGATCCAGGCGCCCATCGATGCGTCCAACCTGCTCACCGGGACGCTCGGGGTGCTCTGGTACAATATCTACGCGACGAACGACGCGGCGGCGCAGCTTGGCGGCAGCCCGTACGACAACCACGATCGCCTCTTCTTGGGGTCGAGCGACGACACAAAGCTCAACGGAAGCACCGGCGTCCAGCGCTTCACCGCGGACTCGGCCGCGAAAAACAACATCGCGACGAAGTACGAGACCTCCGGCGACGTGAGCATCCCACTCGTGACGCTCCACACCACCGTCGACGAGATCGTGCCGATCTGGCACGAGCAGCTCTACCTGGCCAAGGCACGGGCGCACGGCCGCTCGATCACGCAGATCACGGTGAGCCGCGAGGGGCACTGCAACTTCACGAGTGCGGAGATTCTGAGCGCGTTCAACATGGTCGTCTTGAACAATCGCGCCTACTTGCCGGCGATACGGCGCTGAGCGTGAGCGTCGAGAGGCGAGAGGCGAGAGGCGAGAGGCGAGCGGGTGAGCGGGTGAGCGGGTGAGCGGGTGATATTCCGCTCTGAGATGAGTCACCTTGTCACCTTGTCATCTTGTCATCTTGTCATCTTGTCACCCTATCTCGCGTACCACCGCGTGCCATGGCCCAACAAGCTTCTTTTGCGGAAACAGGATCAGATCATGACCACCATACCTCACACCGGCCGCGTCGTCCAGATCAACGTCAACCCGCAGGGCGGCGTGCCCAAGCATCGCGTCCCCAGCGCCCAGGTGACGTTCGGCGGGGTGGCGGGCGATCGGCAGCGCGACCGGCGGTTCCACGGCGGGCCGGAGCGCGCCGTCTCGCTCTATGCCTACGAGCGCATCGCGGCGCTGCAGGCCGAGGGCCACCCGATCGCGCCGGGCAGCACCGGCGAGAATCTGACGATTGCGGGGCTGGACTGGGGCGGGCTCAAGGTCGGCGACCGGCTGCGGATCGGCGACCGGCTGGGGATCGAGATCACCCGCTACGCGGCGCCGTGCGACAACATCGCCGATTCATTTGCCGGCGGCGAGTTCACGCGGATCTCTCAGAAGCTGCACCCCGGCTGGAGCCGGCTCTACGCGCGGGTGCTGGTCGAGGCGACTGTACAGGAGGGCGATCCGGTGGCGTGGGATTTCGGCGACTGAGATAAGGCTCTCGAATTGGCTACCGTCTTCTCGCCGCAGGTCGCAGGTTGCAGGTCGCAGGCCACAGCATCCTGCGACTTGTGACTTGCGACTTGTGGCTTGCGACGAACCGCAAAGCTGTTTCAGGTTGAGAAGAACCTTGGCCGAGCTAGAAGATACGTAGCGCAATACGTAATTCTCCCGATGTGCGCCCGCGGGATCTGCGGTACATTCGTAGCACCGCAGGCATCCCACGAGGACAACGGGAGGAGACATGAGCGCGTACGAGCAAGCAGTTGCCAACTCCGCCGACTACGACCTATTCCGCCGCGCGATCGAGCAGTCCGACGCGGACGCATGGACCGAGATCTCCGCGCGCTACCGGCGGCTGCTGGCCAGCTGGGCGCTGCGCTGTGGTGCCCGCACGGCTATGTTCGAGCACTGCGACGATATTGCCGACCAGGCGCTGGCGCGGGCCTGGTCGGCGCTTTCGCCGGCCCAGTTCCAGAGCTTCCCCGGCCTGGCCGCGCTGCTGGCCTACCTGCGCACCTGCGTGACGGCGACGGTGATCGATCACGCGCGCGCGCAGCGCTCCCAGACACAGGTCGTGCGCCAGATCGAGGAGATCCGCACCGAGACGCCGGAGCGGACGGTGCTCGAGGCGAGCGAGCGCGCCGAGCTGTGGCGCCTGGTAGCCCAGGTGGCCCAGAGCGACGCGGATCGGATCGTCCTGCGCGAGAGCCTGGTGCAGGCCCGGCCGCCGCGCACGATCCAGCGGCGCCACCCGGAGCACTTCCCCGACGTCGTGGCGGTCTACCGCACCAAGCGCAACCTGCTCGACCGGCTCCAACGCAACCGCGATATCCAGCGGCTGCGCGAGGAGTGGCGCGCGGCATAAGTGTTGAGGAGGCGCCCATGCCCGCCGACTGGCGCCCATGCCCGCCGACTACGACGTGATCACCTTCGACTGCTACGGCACGCTGATCGACTGGAACCGCGGTATCTCCGCCGCGCTGCTTGCCGCGGCCAGGCGCGCTGGCGTCGCGCTGGACCGCGCTGCGGCGCTCGCCGCCTACCACGCGGTCGAGCCGGCGGTCGAGTCGGGCGCGTACCGGCCCTACCGCGAGGTGCTGGCCGAGACGGCCCGCCAGGTCGCCGCGCGGCTCGGCTGGAGCATGGACGACGCCGAGGCGCAGCGCTTCGCCGCGAGCCTGCCCGACTGGCCGCCGTTCCCCGACACTGCCGCGGCGCTCGGCCGGCTCGCGGCGGCCGGCTACACGCTGGGCATCCTCTCGAACGTCGACGACGACCTGCTGAGCGGCTCCATCCGCCACTTCGGCGCGCCGATCAACCTGATCGTCACCGCCCAGCAGATCGGATCGTACAAGCCGGCGCTGGGGCACTTCCGCGCGGCGCGCGAGCGGATCGGCGGCCTGCGCTGGCTCCACGCGGCCCAGAGCCTGTTCCACGACGTCGCGCCGGCGAACGAGCTGAGCCTGCCGGTCGTGTGGGTCAACCGGCTGGGCGAGCCGCTGCCCGCCGGCGGCCCGACACCGCTGGCCGAGGTGCCATCGCTGGCGGCGCTGGCCGAGTGGCTCGGCGCGCCATGATACGCCCCCACTCCCTCCGCGCCTCTGCGGAGGACGCAGAGATGCGCTGATGGTCGCGGCCGTGGACCGCCGTGTCCCATCACCGTCTTTGCATGTGGCGATCCGCATCTGATCTTCCTTGCCGCTGACCGCCCCACCTCTGTGGTATACTTGCCGCTGTTCGTGCCACTGTGCCAATCTTGGGTAATCGACAGAGATGGATCAGCCGCCGCCTGACACTATGAGAACCGCCACATGGATAGCCTGACCCTCAAGCTCATCCTCACGCCGGTACTGGTCGGGATGGCCAGCCTGGCTGGGCGCCGCTGGGGTCCCGCGGTGAGCGGCTGGCTCGTGGGATTGCCCCTCACTTCTGGACCGATCGTCTTCTTCTTGGTCCTCACCCACGGAGTGACTTTCGCGACCGCCGTGGCGGTCGGCACCTTGGCGGGCGCCATCTCGCAGGCGGCCTTCTGCCTCGTCTACGGCTGGCTGGCCGTGCACTGGGGGTGGCCGTGCACGCTCATGGCGAGTTGCCTCGGCTTCGCAGCAGCCACTGCCGTCCTCCAGCACCTCATGGTCCCCATAGTGCTGCTGTTCCTGCTGGTCATCCTCGCGCTGGCGGTGGCCCTCCGCCTCATGCCAAGTTCTGTCGACGCCGCGCCCGCGCGGGTAGGTCCGCCCCCGCTGTGGGATATCCCCACCAGGATGATAGTGGCCACGGCCTTTGTCCTGATCCTCATCGGCAGTGCCACGGCGCTCGGGCCGCAACTGACAGGGCTGATGGCCCCCTTCCCCCTCTATGCCGCGATCTTGGCGGTCTTTGCGCACCACCTGCACGGAGCAGTGCCAGCGGTCCGAGTGCTGCGCGGCCTGCTGCTCGGGCTGTTCGCCTTTGCCAGCTTCTTCCTCGTGCTTGCGGCGCTGCTCGAGCGGGTTGAGATGGTGTTGGCGTTCGGCGTGGCCAGCAGCGTTGCGCTCGTGCTCCAGGCGGGGGCCCTCTGGACGCTACAACGCAGATTGGGATAGCTTGCGGGGCGACGAGGGACGTGGCGACCGCGGCGTTGTCGCAGCATATAAGAGGTCATTTACGGCTTCCTAATGGCGAATACAACGCTGCGCTCAACACGAGCATGTAGCGGACGGCGCGTGGTGCTACCGGCCGGTCACCGTCAGCGCCGCGATCGGCAGCGCGGCCGCGCCGCTCTTCAGCGGCAGCGGCGCGCCGGTGCCCCCGTCGCGCAGCCCGACGACCACGGTGTACTGGCCGGGCGGCAGGCTCGTATCGGCGGCGAGCGTGAAGGACATGTTCAGGCGCTTGCCGGCCGCCCACTTCGGCGACAGCTCCTCGTTGCACAGTGGGCTGGCGCTGGCGACGGTCTGCCCGCGGCCGTCGAGCATGTCGACGACCATGCGGTCGTCGGGAGCGAGCGGGCCGGTCACCAGCCAGTGGAACCAGAAGGTGGTGGCCTGCCCGGGCCGCAGGCGCTGGTAGTCGAGCCCGCCCTCCTCCAGCAGCAGGCTGCGCTGCCAGGGCGTCGGCGGGTAGGGCCGCGGCTCGACCACGAAGCGCACCGGCAGCGCGGCCTGGTCGAGCAGCGGCGCCTGGTCGAAGGCGGCGCGCGAGTCGTCGAGCGCGAAGGTTGCCGCCGGCAGAGCCGCGGGCTGCCGGCCGTAGATCTCGATCGTCTTCGCGCCGTCCACCAGCACCGAGCCGAGCAGGTGGTAGCGCTGCCGGATCGCGTCGAGCGGGATCTTGTTCGGGTCGTTGGGCCGCGTGGCGACGAAGTAGTAGGCCGGCTCGCGCTCGCAGCGGTCTGCGCTGCGGGTGTACCAGCGGGTGATCGGTTCCTCTTCGTTGCTGGAGTAGTCGCCGCGCAGCGCGCCCTGCTGGTACAGGTCGCCGATCACCTTCCAGCCGGAGCGATGCGGGAACCCGAAGTAGCCGCTGCGACCCGGCAGCTGATCGCCGTAGCTGGCGCGGTAGATCGCCGGGCGCGCCGCCGGAAACACGCCCTGGTACTCTGGCGTCGGGCGCACGAAGACAATGTACATATAGGGCGCCGCCAGCGCCAGCAGCCCGGCGCCGGCCAGCGCCAGCGGCGCGGTGAGCCAGCGCAGCCGCCGCGCGACCAGCCACTGGGCCAGCCGCACCGCCGCCAGGCCGATCAGCAGCGCGGCGGGCGGGTCCATGCCGTAGAAGTGCGTGAACGGCCTGGCGATCAGGAACGCCTCGGCCAGGAACGGCGCGCCGAACCACAGCACCAGCGTGCGCAGCGCGGGCGGCGTGGCGGGCGACAGCGCCAGGCCGGCGAGCGGCAGCCCGAAGGCGAGGATCGCCCAGTTGCCCGCGCCGTCCAGGTCGAAGCGCCACGGCTCGCGCACCAGGACCAGGCAGCCGAGCAGCAGCAGCGCCGCCAGCGCCCAGCCCAGCGCGCACGGCCGGACGTACAATACCAGCCAGGCCAGCATGCCGGCCGCCAGCGCCCAGCCCAGCCAGTGGACCTGGAAGGTCGTGTTGTAGACCGTCGCCAGCAGGTAGTAGTCGGGCAGGTTGTTGAACAGCCGCTCGCTCAGGCCGCCGTCGGCGCGCCCCTGCAGGTAGCGCACCGTCGTGCTGAAGTGCTCGTCGAGCATGAAGGGCACGTAGAAGCTGGCGGTCAGCCCGGCCCCCACCAGCAGCGGCGCGGCGAGCCCGCGCAGCCACTCCGCAGCGCGCCAGCCGCGGCGCCGGCCGCCCGCTAGCACCAGCCAGCCCAGCGCCGGCAGCGCGAAGACGCCATCGTAGTGCGAAAGCAGGCCGACGGCCGCCATCGCCGCGGCGCAGACCAGGTAGCGCTGCGGCCGCGCGGCGCCCGCGTAGAAGCGCCAGGCGCACCACAGCGCGCCGAGCGTCATCAGCACCAGCACGCTTTGGTACTGCACGATCCGCGCGAAGCCGATCAGAAAGCCGTCGACCGCCAGGATCGTCGCCGCGATCAGCCCGACCGCCGCGCCAGAGCGCGGCTCGGCATCGTCGTCGAACATGGCCCGCGCCAGGACGTAGCCGCCGAGCAGGATGCCGACCCCCGCCAGCGCGAACGGCAGCCGCGCGGTCCACTCGTCGATCTGCCCGGTCAGTGCGAGCGGCGCGGCCGGCACCAGCACCTCGACCGGCCCCTTCTTGTGCAGCAGCAGGATGTTGTCGCGACCGCCCACCACGTCGAGCGCCAGGATCAGCGCGCGCGCCTCGTCGCCCTGGAACTCGGAGCTGCCCAGGAACAGCAGCCGCAGCGCGGCGCCGAGCAGCAGCACCAGGCCGAGCGCCGGGTAGGGGTGCCAGCGCCGCGCCGGCCCGGTATCGGTCGTCGCCTCTCGCTGGCGCAGCAGCGCCCAGCCGGCCAGCAGGCTCAGCGCGTCGCAGGCCGGCAGCGCCAGCCACCAGAGCAGCGGGCCGGGCACCGCGTGCAGCGCCAGCAGCAGCAGTGTCGGCAGCGCGACCCCGCCGCACAGCCCCAGAAAGATCAGCGTGGGCGGGTCGCCCTCGTGGCCGAACAGCGCAAGCGCCAGCAGAATGCCGGGCAGCGCCAGCAGCAGCAGCGCCGCCGCCCCGCGCCAGTCCGCCGGCAGCGGCGCGAGCAGCCCGGCGTGGGCGATCAGCGCAATCCCGCCGAGCGCGACGAGGCTGCGGCGTGGAGTCATTGGCATAGTGACCTGTTGCTTCTCTCGAACGCTGGAGAAGATCCCGAGGAGAATCTGACAGCGCGACGCCGTCGCGCACCGCCGCTCCTGTGTCTCTGCCTGTAGTATACGCGCCGCGTCAAGATCAGGGCAACGCAAGTCGGATCAGAGGATACAACAAAGCCCCACATATCCTGGGTGGCGGGTTCGACGGTTTCTCCATAACGGCCATCCACTACGTAACCAGGAGCCACTATGATTCGCCAGCTGCGCCTGACGATTGCCCTGCTGTTCCTCGCGGGTGTTGGCGCGTCGCTGAGCATCCGCCAGATCAGCCATGCCGACCGTGCGTCGCAGGTCGTGCAGGCGACTGCCGCGGTCAGCGCGACACGCGAGACCACGCCCGTACCCCACACCGGCGACGCGGCGGACGACCCGGCGTTCTGGATTCACCCCAGCGATCCGGCCCAGAGCACCATCCTCGGGACAGACAAGTTTGGCGGGCTCGCCGTGTACGACCTGGCCGGCAATCAGCTGCAGTATCTGGCCGACGGCGCGATGAACAATGTCGACCTGCGCTATAACTTCCCGCTCGGCGATCAGCCCGTCGCGCTCGTCACCGCCGGCAATCTTGCCAACAACAGCCTCGCGATCTACCGGGTCGACCCGGCCACGCGCCAGCTCGTGAGCGTCGCAGCACGCACGATCACGCCCGGCCTGAGCATCTACGGCTCCTGCATGTACCACAGTCCACTCAGCGGCACGTTTTACGTGTTCCTCGACGCCAAGAACGGCTCGGTCGAGCAGTGGGAGCTGTTCGCCACCACGGGCGGTCGCGTTGACGCCGCGCGTGTGCGCAGCTTTGGGGTTGGCAGCCAGGTCGAGGGATGTGTGGCGGATGACGAGGCGCAGGCGTTCTACATCAGCGAGGAGGCAGTCGGCATCTGGCGGTACGGCGCCGAGCCGGGCGCGGGCGTCGCGCGCACACAGGTAGACACCACCGCGGTCGGCGGGCACGTGACGTCGAATATCGAGGGGCTGGCGATCTACTACACCAGCAGTGGCGGCGGCTACCTGATCGCGTCGAGCCAGGGCAGCGACGACTTCGCGATCTACCGGCGCGGCGACAACGCCTACGTTGGCACCTTCGCGATCGCGGCCGGCAATGGCATCGACCATGTTTCGAACACCGACGGCATCGACGTGGCCAATTTCGGCCTTGGCGGCGCGTTTCCGCAGGGGCTGTTTGTGGCCCAGGACGGCAGCAACGACACTGGGAACCAGAACTTCAAGCTCGTGCCCTGGCAGGCGATCGCCGCCGCGTTCACTCCGGCGCTGACGATCGATACGAGCTGGGACCCGCGGCTGGTCGGCGGCGGCCCACTGCCCACCAGCACGCCAACCGCCACGCCGAACGGTACGCCGTCGCCGACTCCCACCATGCAGCCCACGTCGACTGCCACGCCAGCGCCGACCACATTCACCTTCAACCCCGTCGCCGACACCTATGTGAGCCAGGCCAATCCAACCACGTCGTATGCTGGCAGCACCCAGCTCCAGGCGGTCGGCGGCAGCTCGGCCAAGCAGGCGTTCCTGCGCTTCACCGTCAGCGGGCTGCCCGCCGGCCTCGCGGTCCAGTCGGCCAAGCTGCGCCTGACGGTTGTGAACGACTCGACCAGCGGCGGCATCGTGCAAAGCCTGAGCAACACCACCTGGAGCGAGAGCATGACCTGGAGCACCGGCCGGCGGTCGATGGTGCGCAGCTGGCCAGCCTCGGCGCGGTCGCGCTCAACAGTACCGTCGAGGTCGACGTCGCCAGCGCGATACCGGGCAATGGCACGTATAGCTTCGCGATCAGCTTGCCCAGCAGCAACACCAATACGCTCGGCTACGCCTCGCGCGAGGCCGCCACGGCGCCTCCAGCGCTTGTGATCGTGACACAGGGCGCGCCGGCGCCGACCGCCACGCCCACGCCGACACCCACCGCGTCGGCGCCGCCCACGCCGACCGCCACGCCCGCAGCCAGCGCCACGGCGACGGCCACCCCGACGCCGGCCGTGTCGAACACGCGCATCAAGGACATCACGCTCGAAGGTGGTGGATTGACGAACCCGGCCAGCGGCGCCGATCGCGTCGTGGGCACTGTCACCCTCGAGACCAGCCAGCCGCTCAAGGGGAGCTACGCGGCGTTCATCGCGAACGCCGGCTCGTCCTACCTTCAGGAAGACTTCAGCGCCGCCGACAACCTGTTCGCCTCGTTCTACCTGCGGCTCAACGCGTTGCCCAGCGCCAATGTTCGCATCGCGCTGATCTCAAACGCTGGCACGACGGTCGGCAATCTCTACTTGCGAACGAGCGGCGCGCTGAGCCTTCGCAACGGATCGAGCACGATTGGCGCGGCCAGCGCGCCGCTGAGCGGCGGCGGGATCTACCGGGTCGGGTTGCGGCAGCGGCGCGGGACTGGCGCGAACGCCGTGCTGGAAGCGTACCTGGCGGCTGGCGACACGCTCTTTGGCGCGCCGTTCGCAGCGCTCACGAACGGGACCTGGACGACGCCCGCCGACCGGCTGCGGGTCGGCGCGACGATCAGCGTGGCGCTGAACGCGATCGTCGACGACATTCGCCTGGATTCCGGCGCGCTGCCCTGAACCCTGGTCGACCACCCCCAGGCATAGCATCTGTAGAGAAGCAGTTAGATCGCCCGCCAGATTCGTCCAAAAAGGGTATTGACATCTCCACATGTCTCCTGTATAATACCCACAATCTTATGCACACGTGTGCATAAGAAACTTCTCACAATCCAGCTGCCGCACATCCACGTACAGCTTCGCGCATCTTCGATGCCGGGGATCGGGGAGACGTAGCGGGGGGCAACACCTCCACATGCCTCTCCGCCTCGGGATGGCTTTGCGCACCCTACAAAAACGTATCTTCCAGGCGAGTGGTGGTCCATGGCGCGACGCACCGTGACAATCGAAGACATTGCCAGAGCCGCGGGCGTTTCACACACGACCGTGTCGCGGGCGCTGCGCGATAACCCGCTGATCAGCGCCGACGTGCGCCAGTCGATCCAGCGCGTCGCGCGCGAGATGGGCTATATCCCGAACGCGATCGCGCAGAGCCTGCAGATGCAGCGCACGAACTCGGTCGGCCTGGTGGTCACATCGATCGCCGACCCGTTCTTCGGCGACGTCGTGAAGGGTGTCGAGGAGGTCGCGCGAACGGCGCACATGAGCGTGTTCCTGAGCGCATCCCAGAACGACCCCGAGCAGGAGATGGCGGTGATCGAGACGTTCCACCGGCGCCGCGTGGACGGCATCCTGGTGGTCGCCTCGCGCGTCAGCAGCGAGCACGCCGAGCGGCTGAACCACAGCCAGGTGCCGACGGTGATCATCAACGGCCAGGCCGAGGCGCGCTACGAGCAGCTCCACTCGGTCGCGGTCGACGACTACGCCGGCGCGCGGCTGGCGGTGGAGCACCTGCTCCGGCTTGGGCACCGCCCGATCGGCTACCTCGGCACCGCGACGCGGCCCGCGAGCCGGAGGCGACGCAGGACGACGTCGCGGCCGGGTGCGAGCTGCTGCCGCGCCTGCTCGACGCGCGGGTCACGGCGATCTTCTGCTATAACGATATGATGGCTGTCGGGGCGCTGATGGCCTGCCGCGAGCGCGGCGTTGGCGTGCCGCAGGATTGCAGCATCGTCGGCTTCGACGACATCGCGATTGGGCAGTATGTCCAACCGCCGCTGACCACCATCCATCAGCCCAAGCTGCGTATGGGCGCGCTGGCCATGCAGATGCTGCTTGACCTGCTCGACCAGCGGCCGGTGCAGGATCAGGTTCTGGCGCCGACGCTAGTCGTGCGCGCCAGCACGAGCAGGTACGCTCGGGGCTAGCACACTTGGGCCGCAATGGACCAGGGGTTTCTTACCACGGAGGAGCTGGCCGCGCTGCTGGCCGGGTACCACGTGGCGCCCGCGTACGCCGAGGTCGCGCGGATCTACGCCGTGCGCCACACGCCGCCGCCCATCCCAGACGTGCATCCCATCCGTGCGGCGCGCTTTCGGTTCCTCCGCTGGCGCTCAAGCGGCGCGGTTTCCGCCGAAAGGACCATTCGATGAGCGAAGCGACACCAGTGATCGAAGCGCACGGGATCTGCAAGTATTTCGGCGCCGTGACCGCGCTCGAAAACGTCAACCTCAGGCTGATGCCCGGCGAGGTGCTCGGCGTGGTCGGCGACAACGGCGCGGGCAAGAGCACACTGATGAAGGTGCTCTCCGGCCTGCACCCGCCGACCAAGGGCACGCTGCTGGTGCAGGGCCAGCCGGTCCGGTTCAGCAGCCCGCGCGACGCGCGCAACCGCGGCATCGAGATGGTCTACCAGGATCTCGCGCTGGCGGGCAACATGCGCATCGACGAGAACATCTTCCTCGGGCGCGAGCAGACCCGCAAGGTGCTCGGCTTCCTCCCACTGGTGAACCACAAGGCCAACGCGCTGCGCGCCCAGGAGCACCTCGACAGCCTGCGCATCCACGTCAAGAGTGTGACCCAGCGCGTCGAAGAGCTGTCCGGCGGCCAGCGCCAGGCCGTGGCGATCGCGCGCGCGACCGCGTTCCACGCCAGCGTGGTGATCATGGACGAGCCGACCGCCGCGCTGGCGATCAAAGAGGTGGGCAAGGTGCTCGACCTGATCAAGGATCTCAAGAATCACGGCATCAGCGTCATCCTGATCAGCCATCGCATGGACGACATCTTCTATGTCTGCGATCGGATCATGGCGCTGTTCCACGGCCGCAACTTCGCCGAGGCGCCGCTGAACAAGACTGACCGCAACGAGGTGATCGGCTGGATCATGGGCAACAAGAGCAAGAACGAGGTGGCGCAGGGGATGGACCTGAACTAATCCGCAAATCTCGCTAATCTGCGCGAATTATCGGGCCTTTTATTCGCGTGAATTCGCGTGAATTCGCGGATCACGGCGGAGGACCAAACGATGGCTAGCTCGACCACCGAGATCTCCGATACCAGCCGCGAGGAGAGCCTGTCGGTCAGGCTGATGCCCTATATCGATCGCTACGGTGTGCTGCTGCTGGTGCTGGCAATGGCGATCGTGTCATACGCGGCCGAGCCCGAGGTGTTCCTGACCTGGCGCAACATCAGCAACATCTTTCGCCAGATTTCATTCAACGCCATCCTGGCGCTCGGCGAGTTCGTCGTGATCGTGACCGCCGGCATCGACCTCTCGGTCGGCTCGACGCTGGCGCTGGCGATGATGACGACCGCGGTGCTCACCAAAGCCGGCTACCCGGTGCCAGTCCTGCTGATCGCGCCCTTCGTCGTCGGGCTGCTCGTCGGCGTCGTCAACGGCCTGGGGCTGACCAAGCTCAGGCTGCCGCATCCCTTCATCATGACGCTGGGCATGCTCAACATCGTGCGCGGCCTGACCAACCTGATCTCCGGCGGCGTGCCGATCAGCGGCCTGCCGGACGCGGTGCGCTGGATGGGCGCCGGGAATATCAACGTGACCGAGAGTTTCGACCTCCCAGTGAGCCTGCCGGTCATCCTGATCACCTACGGGCTCGTCGGCGTGCTGCTGCAGTACACGCGCACCGGCCGGCACATCTACGCGATCGGCGGCAACCCGCAGGCCGCGCGCGTGAGCGGCATCAACGTCGACCGGACACTGGTGCTGGTGTACGGTCTGTGTGGCCTGCTGGCCGGCTTCTCCGGGCTGCTGCTGGCCGGCCGCACCAACTCGGGCTTCCCGAACGCCGGCCTCGGCCAGGAGCTTGACGCAATCTCGGCCGTCATCATCGGGGGCGCGAGCTTTTTCGGCGGGCGCGGCACCGTGCTGGGCGTGTTCGCCGGGGCGCTGGTGATCGGCCTGATGCGCAACATCCTCAATCTGACCAATGTGCAGGTGTTCTGGCAGCAGGTGCTGATCGGGGTAGTGATTATTACGGTCGTCTTTCTCGACGTGCTGCGTCGCCGGGCGGCCGCTTCGAGTTCGTAGCCGCGGGGCTAAAGGAGGTGATGTGTACAGCGTGATCTAGCGATTCGCCGTCGATCCACGAACGCAGACGTTTCGCCGATAGCATATACCAGGAGGAACGATGAAAGCTCTCAAACTTCTCAGCCTGCTGATCGTCGCCGTGATGGCCCTGGCCGCCTGCGGCACATCCGTGCCGTCGACCGGCCCCGCCACCGCGGCCACGACAGCGCCGGCCGCGCCCCAGCCCACCGCTGCGCCCGCGCCGACCACCGCCGCGCCCCAGCCCACCGCTGCGCCCGCGCCGACCACCGCCGCGGCGCCAACCCAGGCGTCTGGCGCGAGCGCGACCGCCGCGCCGGCGGCGTCTGGCGCGAAGAAGGACCCGAAGGACGTCAAGATCCTGGTCGATATGAAGGGCCCGGGCGGCGGCAACCCGTTCTGGGCGGCGGTCCAGAAGGGCGCCGAGGACGCTGGCAAGGCGCTGGGGGTGCAGCTGACCGTGCTGTCGCCGCCGGCCGAGAGCGACGTGCCCTCGCAGATTGCCCAGATTGAGGACGCGGTCGCCAAGGGCGTCGACGGCATCGCGATCGCCCCGACCGACCCGGCCGCGCTGGCCCCGGTGCTCCAGAAGGCGATCGACGCTGGCGTCAAGGTCGTGTTCATCGACACCAAGGGCCAGAACGACGGCGTCACCTTCATCGGCACCAACAACGAGGCCGGCGCCAAGCTGGCCGCCGACTACATGTGCAAGAACCTGCAGAAGGGCGACAAGGTCGCCATCCTGCAGGGCATCATCACCCAGAGCACCGGCAAGGCGCGCGCCGACGGCTCGCACGCCGGGCTCAGCGCCTGTGGCCTGAACATCGTCGCCGAGACGCCGGCCGAGTGGGACACCGCTAAGGCTCAGGCGGCGATGGAGGATATCCTGACCAAGAACCCCGACCTCAAGGCCGTGTTCGGCAGCAACGACAACATGGCCTTGGGCGCGGTCGAGGCGATCAAGAACGCCGGCCTGACCGGCAAGATCATGGTGGTCGGCTTCGACGCCAACCCGAACGCGGCCGCCGCGATCCTGGCCGGCGACATGGCCGCCAGCGTGGCCCAGGCCCCGTCGAACATGGGCAAGCTGGGCGTCGAGAGCGTGCTCAAGCTCGTCCAGGGCGAGAAGCTCGACCCGGTCATCGACACCGGCACCCAGCTCGTGACGAAGGAGAACGCGGACAAGTTCAAGTAAAACCCCACCGTTTGACAATCTGTGGGGGTGGGGGTTCGGGAGCCGGGCGTAGCCCGGCCCCCGAACCCCCACCCCGCCGCCAAGCGACTGCAAAGCCGTGACTTCCTCATAGAATAAAATCCGGATAATGAAGATTGACACTCACAGCCTGTGTTCAATTTTGAAACCCGCTTTGACGAGTTTGACGTAGCAGGGCGCGGATGTAGCGCCGCCCTGGGAAGGAGCCCCCCTTGAGCACGCTTCTGCAAGTCGGCGTGATCGGCGCCGGGCGCATCGGACAGGTGCACGCCAGCACGATCGCCTACCGCGTGAACACCGCCCAGCTCGCGGCGGTGACCGACCCGATCCCCGCGGCCGCGCAGGCGGTCGCCGAGAAGTTCCGCGTGCCGAAGATCGCCACGGACTACCGCGCGATCGTAGCCGACCCGAGCATCGATGCGGTGCTGATCTGCACGCCCACCGACACGCATGCCGAGATCGTCGCCGCCGCCGCGCAGGCCGGCAAGCACATCTTCTGCGAGAAGCCGGTGGCACTCGACCTGGCGGCCACCGACGTGGCCATCCGCGCGGCCGAGCGCGCCGGCGTGAAGCTCCAGATCGGCTTCAACCGCCGCTTCGACGCCAACTTCGCCCGCGCGCGCCAGGCCGTGCTCGGCGGCGAGATTGGCGAGCCGCAGATCATCCACGTGATCAGCCGCGACCCCGGCCCGCCGCCGGTCAGCTACATCAAATCCTCCGGCGGGATCTTCCTCGACATGACCATCCATGACTGGGATATCGCGCGCTTCCTGATCGGGAGCGAGATCGACGAGGTGTATGTCCAGGGCGGTGTGATGGTCGACCCGGCGATCGGCGAGGCCGGCGACATCGACACGCACGTCACGTTGCTGCGCTTCGCCAACGGCGTGATCGGCACGGTCGACAATAGCCGCAAGGCGGTCTACGGCTACGACCAGCGGGTCGAGGTATTCGGCAGCGCGGGCGCTATCCAGACCGAGAACAACTACCCGAACAACAGTGTGCTAAGCACCGCCGAGTCGGTCCGCCGCGATCTGCCGCTGAACTTCTTCATGCAGCGCTACGTCGACGCATTCGCGGCCGAGGTCGAGGCGTTCGTCGACGCGGTCGTGAATGGCCGGCCGGTGCCGGTGGGCGGCCACGACGGCCGCATGGCGTTGGTGGCCGGCCTGGCCGCGAAGCGGAGCTACACCGAGCGCCGGCCGGTGCGGCTGGCTGAGGTAGGATGAATGAGAGTATGTAACGTCGCATTCCTGGGCGTCGGCCGCATGGGCATGACCCACCTGCGCAACCTGGTCGGCGTGCCGGGGGTGAGCGTGCGCGTCGTGGTCGACCCGAGCCTGGACGACGCTCGCCGCGGCGCCGAGCTGGCGCGCGCCGAGCGCGCGACCGATGACGTCGCCGGCGCTATTCAAGCAGACGACGTGGACGCCGTGCTGATCTGCACGCCCACCAGCACCCACGCCGAGCTGATCGAGGCGGCCGTTCGGGCCGGCAAGCCGGTCTGGTGCGAGAAGCCGGTCGCGCTGACGCTGGCCGAGACCAGGCGTGTGGTCCAAACGGTCGAGGCGTCCGGCCTGCCGGTGATGATCGGCTTCATGCGCCGGTTCGACCCAGGCTACGCCGCAGCCAGGCGCAGGATCGCGGCGGGCGAGGTCGGCCGGGTCGAGCGCTTCAGGGCGGTGAGCTGCGACTTCAGCCCGCCCCCGCTGGCCTTCGTGAAGACCAGCGGCGGTATTTTCGTCGACATGCTGGTGCACGACTTCGACCTGGCGCGCTTCCTGGTCGGCGAGGTGGCCGAGGTCAGCGCGTGGGGCGGCACGCTGATCGAGCCGGGCTATGCCGAGGCGGGTGACGTGGACACGGCCGTGGCGATGCTGCGGTTCGAGAATGGCGCGCTAGGCGTGCTGGAGGGCTCGCGCCGCACGACCTGGGGCTACGACATCCGCACCGAGATCGCCGGCAGCCAGGCCCGGCTGGTGGTCGAGGCCCAGCAGAAGACGCCGCTGCTGACCTCGCGCGGCGTCGGCTTCGCCGGCGATCACTACGAGAGCTTCCCCGACCGCTTCGCCGCGGCCTACCGCGCCGAGTTGGAGCACTTCTTCGCCTGCCTGCGCGCGGGTGCGCCGCCCGCGCCGGGCGTGCGCGAGGCGATGGAGAGCCTGCGCGTGGCCCTGGCCGCGACCAAGAGCCTGAAGGAGGGCCGGCCTGTCAGAGTAGACGAGATTCAGTGAATCGCCCTCCGTGGCGGCGTTCAGATGGATTCAATCTTTCTGCCCCTGGCTGTAGGAGAGCTACAAACTCTATAATCGGAGGTCCAAATGGCAATCGAGCAGCTCCAGAATTACATCAACGGCGCCTGGACGCGCTCCAGCGCCGCGACATTCCGGGATGTCCGCAACCCGGCGACGGGCGAGACGATCGCACGCGTGCCGGTCTCGCTGCGCGAAGAGGTCGACGCGGCGGCGCAGGCGGCGCAGGCGGCCTTCGACGGGTGGCGGCGCACCCCGGCGACCGAGCGCATCCAGTACCTGTTCCGGCTCAAAAACCTGCTGGAGGAACACTTCGACGAGGTCGCCCGCCTGACCACCCAGGAGTGCGGCAAGACGCTGGTCGAGTCGCAGGCCGAGTTGCGGCGGGGTATCGAGAACATCGAGGTGGCCTGCGGCATCCCGATCATGATGCAGGGCTACAACAACGAGGACATCGCCAGCGGCATCGACGAGCACATGTTCCGCCAGCCGCTCGGCGTGGTCGCGGGGATCACGCCGTTCAACTTCCCCGGTATGATCCCGCTCTGGTTCCTGCCCTACGCGGTCGCCTGCGGCAACTGCTTCATCCTCAAGCCGAGCGAGAAGGTGCCGCTGACCAGCGGCCGGCTGATGGAGCTGATCGAGCAGGCCGGCTTCCCGAAGGGCGTGCTGCAGGTGGTCAACGGCGCCAAGGAGACCGTCGACGCGATCCTCGACCATCCGCTGATCCGCGCGGTCTCGTTCGTGGGCTCGACCGCGGTGGCGAAGTATATCTACAGCCGCGCCACGGCCAACGGCAAGCGCGCGCAGTGTCAGGGCGGCGCCAAGAACCCGGTGATCGTGCTGCCCGACGCCGACATGGAGACGGCCACCCGCATCATCGCGGACTCGTCGTTCGGCTGCGCCGGCCAGCGCTGCCTGGCCTCGTCGATCGCCTTGACGGTCGGCGCGGCGCGCGACCTGTTCCGCGAGAGCATCGCCGAGGCCGCGGTGGCGCGCCGGGTCGGCTACGGCCTCGACCCGAGCGTCGAGATGGGGCCGGTGATCACCCCCGAGAGCAAGCAGCGGATCGAGACGCTGATCGGCCAGGGCGAGCGCGATGGCGCGAAGGTGCTGGTCGACGGGCGCGGCCCGACGATCGCCGGCTACGAGGGCGGCTACTTCGTGCGGCCGACGATCCTGGACCAGGTCGACCCGCGCGGCGAGACCGCAAAGGTCGAGATCTTCGGGCCGGTGCTGAGCCTGATGCACGTCGAGACGATCGACGACGCGATCGCGCTGGTCAACGCCGGGACCTACGGCAACATGGCCTGCCTGTTCACCAGCAGCGGCGCGGCGGCGCGCAAGTTCCGCTACGAGGCCAAGGCCGGCAACATCGGCATCAATATCGGCGTGGCCGCGCCGATCGCGTTCTTCCCGTTCTCGGGCTGGAAGGAGAGCTTCTTCGGCGACCTGCACGGCCAGGGCCGCCACGGCGTCGAGTTCTACACCGAGACCAAGGTGGTGGTCGAGCGCTGGCCCAAGGAGTGAGTCAGGAGTCAGAATACAGTCGCTCGGTCTTCTGACTCCTGACTCCTGACTCCTGACTCCTCATATGGAGATAGCTATGGCAAACGACATACGCATCGGCAACGCGCCCTGCTCGTGGGGCGCCCTGGAGTTCGAGAGCATGCAGGCCGAGCGCATCGGCTACGCGCAGATGCTCGACGAGCTGCGCGACACCGGCTACACCGGCACCGAGCTGGGCGACTGGGGCTTCATGCCCAGCGAGCCGGCGGCGCTGACGGCGGAGCTGCAGCGACGAGCGCTGACCATGGTCGGCGCGTTCGTGCCGGTCGCGCTGAAGTACCCCGAGGCGCACGCCACCGGCGCGGTCGACGCGGTTAAGGTCGCGCGGCTGCTGTCCGCCGTGGCCGCCCCCGGCGAGCAAAAGCCGTTCATCGTCCTCGCCGACAACAACGGCACCGACCCGGCGCGCACGCTCTACGCCGGCCGCGTGACGCCCAGGATGGGCATGAGCGCTGCCGAGTGGAAGACCTTCGCAGAGGGCGCCGAGCTGGTCGCCCGCGCCGTGCGCGAGGAGACCGGCCTGCCGACGGCGTTCCACCACCACTGCGCCGGCTACGTCGAGACGCCGGACGAGATCGGCCGGCTGGTGGAGCTGACCGACCCGGACCTGCTCGGGCTGGTGTTCGACACCGGGCACTACCTGTACGGCTCGGGCGCTGTCGACGGCCTGGTTGTCCTGGAGGGGCTCGACCGGTTCGGCGACCGGATCTGGCACGTCCACTTCAAGGACTGCCACCCGCAGGTCGCCGAGCGCGCGCGGGCCGAGGGCTGGGATTACTTCGGGGCGGTGCGCCACGGGGTCTTCTGCGAGCTGGGCCAGGGCAGCGTCGACTTCGCCGGCGTGGCCGCGTGGCTGCGCGCTCGCGACTACCGCGGCTGGATCATCGTCGAGCAGGACGTGCTTCCCGGCATGGGCGCGCCCAGGGCGAGCGCGCAGCGCAACCGCGACTACCTTAAAACGATTGGCCTGTGAAGCTATCAGCTTTCAGCCACACGCTGAAATCAATGATGCATATGCCTGTCTCTAGCACACTATCCGTCGGCGTGATTGGCATGGGTGGCATGGGCACACGCATGCCGTAAACCTGCACCAGTTCGTAGTGCCGCGCCGGTGCCGGAGCGACCAGGATTGTACCCGGTCTAAGCTGAGAAGAACTTTGCTTCATGCCAGCATGTAACCGGGCCATGCTATACTACAGCTGTTGCGCTCTCGCTCATACGTTGGAGGCCCAGTCATCTACTGCCAGCTAAAGCAGGCAGCTTGCGCCTCAACCCGAATGCCGAAGCATCGGATTGGACACGATTGGCTGGATGACGCCTGTGCGTTACCGGACAACAGCCCACCAGCAGCAGACGGCCCAAACGCAGGTTGCAGACCGGGGAGATCGCTCTCCGCCTTGCCACCGCTGGTATGAGTAGGAGCATCTCATGCTCGTTCCCTTTCCCCACCTGCTCGAAGCAGTTAGAGGCATCCCCGCCAGGGGGCGCCGTGTTCTCGGGGTGGGCTACTCGTTAGTAGAACAATTGTACCACGGATCGATGTTTTTGGCAAGACAATGCGACATCCCGGCGCTTCCCCCAGTCGCGTGAACGCGACGGTCCCCGCGCCGTGGAACGCTGTACGAGCTACAAAGGAGTCGTCTTCTTATGGATGTCCCACTGACAGCCGCGTATCAGCGCCTGCTCGGCGAGCTGAGCCGGCGCCTCGGCGCCGATCACGCCGAGCTGCTGCTGAAGGTCGACTCGCAGGAGCCGGCGCGGCCGGTGGCGCGCACCAGCGAGGGCCGGGCGGCAGAAGACGGCGTGCGCTGGCTGGAGATTCCGATCAA
>WNGB01004740.1_pt1 | contig 25584 bp, 25 predicted proteins | sample 5400681 | NCBI WGS metagenome assembly WNGB01 (sample SAMN13153367, study PRJNA577476) | soil metagenome | isolation source: 115 cm soil or saprolite under grassland replicate 2 | place: USA:California | collected 2016-06-15
TCCCGCGTCGATCCCATGTTCAGTGGGTTGTTTGAACCCCAACGGTGGAATCGCTATGCGTACGCGGAAAACAATCCGGCGAGCGTGGTTGATCCGAACGGTGAGGATCCGTTTACGATCAGTGGCACCAGCGTACCGGGCTGCCAAACATACGCTGCGATGTGTTTCCGGGGTCCTGATACCGGGTTCTTTGCGGACCTGCAGGTCTGGTTTGCAACTCACGTTTGGCCAAACCCGCGCGGCGGCACGGGCGGAGGCAGCGGGACGGGGACTGGCACACCGACGCCGCAACCCAATCCCAATCCCAGTCCGAATCCTAATCCGAGTCCGAATCCGCCTCCAAACCCGCCCGGTCCGAATCCACCGGGACCGAACCTGCCGGGGCCAAATGCGCCTACACCAGCTCCCAAGAATTGCAGTATCTCAGGCTGGCGACGCGTGATACCGGACTTTTGGAATGCTGAGGTGAACGTCGCGATTCCAAACCCATTGACATTAACCCTTGTTGGCGTAAGCGTACATGCTTCTATCGACCGATTTGGGAACGTGTATTGGGGAACTGGACCAAGTGGAGGGAAGTCCGCAACTGTGGTCTCCGGAAGCGCAACCGCCGGGTGGTTCAATCAGACCGCGAGCCCGACGCAAGCGCATTCGGTGAGCTTCCTCACATCTCACAGTGGTAACCTTGGCGGAGGGTACTTTGGTGGTCTAGGAGAGTCATACACACCGGGCGCTGGGTTTGCGACACAGGTGGGAGTCTACAGTCCTCAGGCTGGCGGTGGGTACTCTTACTCTTGGCTAGTAGGTAACCTGTCGGGTGGGAACTCCTGTCGTTGAACGTATGAGCCGGCTTCAGTTCGGACCAGCTCAGGCGGAGTAACTCTATGTACGATTCGACACCATTGGGACTTCTAGGGTCTGCTGTATTTGCCTTGCTCGGGATCTGTTTCCTGATTTTTCCAAAAACGATCTGGTCGTTCGCGAAGAATACCGTCGGGACTCACGCATCAGTTACGAAGGTGCCATTCGTCGGATTCGTGAACTCTCCCAATTATGTTTTGGTCGTTCGCGTCATCGGTGTAGTGTCGATCGCTATAGCTGCACTCCTCCTGTTTGCTTCCACAAACAAATGAGGCCTGATTCAATAATGAAGACATCCGACCCCTGACGGCGAGTCTCGGTGCCGGGTACTACCAAGTCGTAGTGTTCGCGCATTCGTATGTCACCGCGTCCTGGAGCCAGGCGCAGAGCATTAACGTGTGGGTCCTGGCCGGCGTGAGTGCGACGATCGACACGCCGTCGGAAGGCGCCACGGTTGGACAGCCGTTCGGGCTGACCGGGTGGGCGTTTGATGCGTCGGCGGCGTCGGGCAACGGCGTGCCGTTCTTGCACGCGTACGTCTATCTCTATGGTGGAGGGACGCCCCAGTGGCTCGGCGCGCCGAACACGGTCGCGGGCAGCGGTCCGGCTCGATAAAGGTTTCCCCGCGCTCCTGCAGGTTCCAGATCCCGTAGGCTCCGCGCGATTTCACCGTGCAGCCGACGCCGCGCATGTCGATTCGATCGGCCCGGCAGCGGCACCGTCGCGTCGTCCTTCCTGATTCAGGGCTGGGCGATCGACGCGGGCGCGGGATCGGGCACGGGCGTCGACGTCGTGCAAGTGTACGCGTATCCCAACCCGGGCTCAGGCCAGGCGCCGCTGTTCCTGGGCACGGCGAGCTACGGCTATTACCGCTCGGACGAGGCGGCGGCCTACGGGAACGCATTCGGCTACAGCGCCTACACCCTGACGGCGAGTCTCGGTGCCGGGTACTACCAGGTCGTGGTGTTCGCGCACTCGTATGTCACCGCGTCGTGGAGTCAGGCGCACAGCGTCTACGTGACGGTGCTGGCGGGCGTGAGCGCGACGATCGCGCCGTCGGAAGGCGCCATGGTTGGACAGCCGTTCGGGCTGACCGGGTGGGCGTTCGACGCGTCGGCGGCGTCAGGCAACGGCGTGCCGTTCGTGCACGCGTCTATCTCTATGGTGGAGGGAGGCCGCAGTGGCTCGGCGAAATGATCTCGATCGCCGCCGAGCTAGAAGTGTCCGCCACACAGGCGATGCGCGGAATTCTCAGGCTGGCTGGACGGTTGCCGCACTGACGTGCGGCTGAGATCGTCGCGCCGCGTTGGACGCGCGCTTGCACAGTTGCGACATCGGAGGTCATCAACTATGCCCGTGCGACCCGCTGCCTCGGCGGTCGCCATCGCTATCGCAAGCATGTGCATCGCCGGTTGGCCATCTTTTGCGGAAAGCAAAGACAAGAAAGACAAGCCTGAGTCACGCAAGTCACTGATCGCGCGATCGAAAGTCTGGCACCCCGTCGACACTGCGGCGCTGGATCTCAAAACCGGTCCGGAAGTGACGGATGGGTTCGAGCTTCGCGAAACGATCACGTGTGATTACGTGGACAAACGCTTGCCCGGCGGCACACCAAAATTTGCCTGCCGTCTGCCGGATGGAGACGAGCTGAAGGTGAAATATCTCGATGCGAACAGCAAGAACGGCGAGGTCTACGGTGAGGTCCTCGGCTCACGGTTGTTCTGGGCGCTCGGGTTCGGTGCCGACCGGATGTACTCGGTTCGCGTCATCTGTCACGGCTGTCCCGCAGATGTTGGTGGCATCGTCAGAGAGAACGGCGACCGCATTCTCGATCCGGCCGCGGTGGAACGGAAGCTCGGACGCGAGCTCGCCGACGCGTGGAGCTGGGACGAACTCGACAAGATCAAGGAAGGCAAAGGTGGCGCGACACAGGCGGAACGCGATGCCTTGAAGCTGCTCGCGGTGCTCATGCAGCACAGCGACAGCAAATCGAGGAACCAGCGAATCGTCTGTCTGGATGACGCGGCCGACAAGAAGCAGCGCTGCGCCGAACCGCTGATGATGATCTCGGATTTGGGCATCAGCTTCGGACGGGCGCTCGCGCGTAACCAGGAGCCGCGCGCCAGCGTCAACCTGAAGGAATGGTCGAAGTTGCCCATCTGGAAAGACGAGAAGACATGCGTCGGCAACCTCTCCGGCTCGTGGACCGGCACGCTGAAGGATCCGGCGATCAGCGAGGCGGGCCGGAAGTTCCTTGCCGATCTCCTGGCGCAGCTCTCAGACGATCAACTGCGCCAGATGTTCGAGGCGGCCCGCGTGCATCTGCGGTCTCGCGCGCCACAAGATGGCCGTTCCGGCTTTCCGACCGTCGACGAATGGGTGGATGCGTTCAAGCAGAAACGCAGCCAGATCGTCGAACATCGCTGTCCCGCGTGATCGTCGGCCGTCAGCGACCGACCACCCTCTGCAGGTGCTCGGGATATCGAGCGCCTTGCACAGTCATGTCCGACGCGGCACGATCGATCTCGCGGAGATCAGTCGATGGTTACTGAAATACTTCGACTCTCGTAGTAGCACTTGCCGTCTGACGAGACGACACGCACGCTGAGCCAGTGTTCTCCCGCGCTGAGCGTTTCCGCCGAAATGCTCGCCACAAAACCGGAGTCCCGATATTCCGGACGCTGCAAGGACTTGGCGACATCGTCGCGACTCAGCCCGTAAGTGCTCGGGAACAGCCCCCGATCGACGACGACGTCCACACCGCCGGCAACCGACCGATGCGCGTGATCCACTGCCCATCCCGCGATCTTGAAGTCGCCAGACACGGAAACATGCACGCTTCCTTCGCCAAACGGTGCATGGATGGCACTGATCTGATCAATGGTCATCAGCGGCCGGCCCTCACACGCTCCCATTGAAAGCGTCGCGGGAATGAGCTCCATCGAGCGGGCGTTAGTCGAAGTCTTGCTCCCGTCGGCGAGGGCGCGGATGTCCAGCGCGATATAGCGGTCCGTCTGGGCGATCACATGGTTGCCGCCAACCGTGCGAAGAAGAGCCGCGGTCACGGCGGCACCATCGTCCGCATAACCGTATCGGTCGACCAGAATGAGCGAAAACCCTTCGGCCGCAAGCTTGGATGTGAGCCCTCCCAGATCCAGCCGTGCGGCGGCCTGCTGCCAGCGGACCTGCTCGTTGGACAGGGCGGGATAGCTGAAGCGGAGCGTGTGCGACACCAGATATGGCTTGAAATGGTCGAAGCTCTTCATGCGCCCGAAATCGCTCTCGCCCATGTAGGCTCTGAACGGCAACTGGAACACCATGGCTCCATTTGGCAAGGCGCGTTCGAGCTTCTTCACGAACGCCCCGAGGCTGGAGATCTCAGCGGCGATGCTGGGGTAGTTGATGTTCAAGTGCTGGGCCGCCTGGCCCTGGTCACCGAGACCGATTGCGAGAACGACGAACGCTGCAGTGATGCGCCCCCGGCGCATTGTGAACAGCGAGTCAGTCGCAAGCGCGAAGGCCAAAAGTGAGAAGAATTCGATGAACGGGAATATTCGATTGTATCCGCGAATATCGGGACTCACGAACAGGCTGAAGAGAGTGCCAAAGCCCCCAACCGTCGCGAGCAGCAACGCCGCGAGCGTGAGCCGGCTCGCGCCTCTAAGCAGCGTCGGCGCGCGAGGCAGAGCGGGATCGGGCGCGAACAGCCGCGCCAATAGAGCAAGGAACCCGAGCGTGCCCACGAGACCGAGTCGCGCCGTCCAGTTCTCATACTCGTTCGGAAACCGCGCCGCGGCTTCCCGTTCGACCCAGCTGCGGAAGGGGGGAAAACGATGCGGGTACACCGGGCTGATCAACTGCCGGATCTTCAGCCCGAACATTTCCGACTCTGCTGGCACTTTATCGCGCAACACCATCGGCTGGCCGCGCTGGCTCCACGAGTAGAAGCTGGGCGCGAGATTGAGCAGCGTGCAGCTGGCAATCACGCCGATGCAGATGCCGCCCGATGCGAGGATGCGCCGGTCCCGATAAGTCAGATATCCCACCAGAGCCCCGACGCCGATGCAAAACGATCCGAAGAATGCGTAATACACGTAATCGAAGGCCAGAAGCGCGCATCCTGTCAGGACAACCGCCGGTGCCTTCCAAGGCCACGCGCCGAGTGGTCGCCCGGACGCCAGCCATAACGCGGCTGTGCACGCGAACGGCACGAGATAGATGACCAGGCTGAAGTGATCGATGTTTCGGTATAGCGCGTAAGGACACAATGCGAACAACGTTCCTGCGACGACGCCATTGATCGTGGACACGCCGAGCTTTCGCAGGCACCAGGTGGCTGAGAGGCCGCTCAGGATGACCATGATTGCCCACGCGAGGTTCACTGCCGCTGTGGCGTCTGGCACGAACCGGCTCACCGCCCACACGATAGCCTGATCCACATTGCTGTTGGAGGGATACGCCAATTCATCCAGAGCAAACGGCGCGCCGAGGCGTGAATTCGACCACCACCAGCCGTTGTCTACCGTGCTCTTGCTCTGCATGAGGAACCAGAGACTATCGCTGGAGAACTTGAGCGGCACTCGGATGTCCCGGTGCCAACCTCCCAGGAGGAGATACAGGGAGGCCGCGATGAGGAGCGCCTGACCGAGCGCAATTTGCGCACTCCTCACGGCGGAGCGGCGCCCTTGGCGGACGCCATCAGGCAGTTCACCGGCTGATCGAACGGTGATCGCTTTTCCACTCATGAGTTCGGCGCCGGCGGAGAGGCTTCGATGAAGAGATGACGTCCGTTTCCCTTCCGAGCATTCAATAGATCCTGACGGAACTGGTGGGCAAACCAGCTGCTGAACATTGATCACTCTATGTCCTCACGCCGCCTTCGTCCACCCTTTTTCGAGAAACGACGCCGGCGAAGTCGTCACCCCGGACTGGCTGTAATTCGCCCGGAAACGTTGTGGATGCCTGAACGATCTCCGAAGCGCTCCGCTTATGCGGTGGGCGATGTGTCGAGCACGTGCGCGATGCTCGCGGCGTTCATCGATGAGGTGAGGGCGCAGTCCGGCAAGCGTGTGGAACCGGCCGTCGACGCGGATCTTGCCGCGCGCGCGACGCGGATTCGCCAGGTGCTCGGCTGCTGACAATAGCACTCAGAACGAGTACTTGACCCCGAGTTGAATCTGCCTTGCGCTGGTCGCCACGGAATTGAAGATCCGGCCGAAGGTCGCGCTCGTCGTCGTCAGCGTCGGGAAGCCGAAGCTTGCGTGGTTCAACACATTGGTCGCATCGACGCGGAGCTCCAGGAACTGCTGGCTCCGAACGCGCGTCACGTGGTTGGTACCTGGAAACGGTCCATACTCACGGACGATCTCGGCGGTTGATCGACGCATGCTTTCAGCTTCGTCAATCGGGAGAGGAGCGGGGAGTAACAACGTCGTCGTGAATCCCGGGATGGGCGTGGTCATCCAGCGACGAGCTCGCGCGCGACCGAACGACTGCACCTTGCCACAGCCGATTGAAATTGCGCGTTCAGCGCAACGTGAACGTCAGCTCGATCGTGAGGGGAGCGACGCGTGGGCTCGCGCGGGCAATCCGCACGAGCCTGCTCGATCACCGCCGCTCCACTCGGCCGCGTTTACGGCGTCTGCGGCAAGTGCGCGGATGCCTGCACATTCGCGCATGAATTCGTCGAACAGCCGCCGAGGAACGAGTTGATTTGATCCGGCAGCAGCTGCGGGTCCGCAGGCCCGTGCGACCGGATGACCAGGTGGACTTCGGCGGTTCGTGCGTTCTCCAGTCCGTACGGGCCGCCCGGCGACGGCGGCTTCGGCAGCACGTCACGCAGATCGCCGACACCCAGCCAGGCGCCGAAGTTCGCGGTGTCGTTTCCGACGACGTGGCCGGTCGCGAACACGAGCGACGCGCGGGCGAGAGGATTCGTGAGATCGTCCAGCCCGCATCCGAGGACGCACTTAGACGGATCGTTGAAGATCACCCACCACACTGTGTACGCGTTGCCGGGCACGAGCCCCGACGTGTGGATCGTCATCGTGACGCCGGCATCGTTCCTGATCAGCGTCGAGTACGCGCCGGGAATGTCTGGTCCGCTTCCCATCGGGAACGGAAACACTGGTGCTGTGTCCTTTGACGCTGCACTCGCCGACGCGGCCGGGTTGGGGAGACCGGATGCGGTCAACGCGGCAGCGGAGCCGCTGGCCGCTTCAGGCGCGAGGGGCTGTCGCGAACAGCCGGCAATAACGGCAGGAACGACGATCAACATCAGGATACGTTTTCGCAGCATGTGACCTCCTGGTCTCGCAGTTGTTGCCTTCGCGTCACCCACCTACTTGCGTGGTGGCCAGATCTTCGGCCGTCCGTGTTCGTCGACGATCAACGGCTCGGTTCCCGGCCGCAGGACCTGCAAGCTCTTGAGGAACTCGATGACGGCGTCCTGCTCCTCGGGTCGGAGCGCGACAAAAGCGTCGCGCGAGGCCCGAGCCTCGCCGTCGTGCACGACGACTGCGTGCCGCAGCGTCGTAAACTGCCCGTGGTGGGCGAAAGGCGGCTCGCTCGCCGCGCCCCAGAGCTTTTTCGTGATGAATCGTTCGTTGCCCGCAAAAAATCCCGGCGTCGTCGGCGCCTGATTCATGTCCAGCCGCTCGCGATTGGGATCGTCGGGTCCCGCGCAGATGTTGTGCACCTTGAGATCGGTAAACGCGGGCACGTACACGATTCCGCCAGGTCCGGGACGCAGCCGTGGAGCAGGCAGATCCGCCCTCGTCAGATCGACAGCGAACGTCGGCGCGTCCCCTGGCCGCAGGTTGCCGGCAGGGTTGTACGGATTCGGCTCCGTGAAGATCCAGCCTTGCCTGTCGAGAGGAAGGGCCGGAATGTGACACTTCGTGCAGCGGATCTGCTGAAATTTCTGTTCGCCGAGCAGCACCGCCGCCTCGATTTCCGGATCGTTGGGAATGACCCTCCCCGGTACGGCCATCACCGCCTGGAACAACGTGGCGGCGGTCACGTCGGCACGCGTCAGCTCGTTGCGGAAGCCATCGCCGTCCGGATCGGTTCCAATGCCAAAACGCTCAGTCGACTGAATTCCGTGATGGTGATTGAAGGCGTTGTTCGTGAACTGACGCAGCGAGATGACGTTGCTCGCCTGGTGAAACGGGCGGATGATCAGGCTCGGCGGATTGTCGGGGCCCGTGGTCGCCAGGCTGGGCGCGACCATCCCTTCGACCAGCGAGACATCCCATGCGCCGGTGGACGTTCGCGCGATGCGGCCGAACGAGACGCCCTTGGTGACCAGCGCGTTCGATCCGCCTGGCGGCGTGCCATTCCGAAGGCTCTGGAGGTCGGCGGTCATCTGACGCGCGAGCATCTCGATGTAGCCGGATCCGAACATTCCGAGAGTCGCTCGAGAGTTTGCGATCCCTTGCAGCGTCGTCAGCAGGCCGGATTCGTCGAACGCGCCACCCGTGGTGAGCGTCTCGTTGCCGTCGAACGTCGCGAAGTCGAATCGTTGTCCGAGTACGAAGACGTTGGCGACAATGTCGCCGCCGCCTCCGGTGATTGGAGCGTTGTGACAGCCGGCGCAGGAATTCGCATCGGGCCCCGAAATCCGATTGAAGTTCCTTGGAAACACCAACGGCGCCAGCGGGTTGGCCAGAGGATTCCCCGTCCCTTTGGTGAGCGGGCGTCCACCGCCTTCCTGCTCGGTCCAATTCGCGGTGAACAGCTTCTTGCCCTGTGCCAGCAGGTCTTCCAGCGGAATGGCGTATTCCTGGCCGTCAACGAGATGGTCTGGAATCGCGACTTCACGGCCGATGGGCGATTGCGATCGCGCCGTGACTCCCGCAATCCACGTCAGAGCGAACACCGCAGCAATGAAGCGGAAGCTTAGGCGCATACGACTCTCCCGAAGAACTGACAACTCGGAAACATCCAGGGTACAGCTGCACGCGCGCGAAGGGAGGCGCCCTTATATGCGAGTGGTCGAGGAATGTCAACAGATTTTCTCGAGAGTTTGGCGCTATTTGTTCTCCGCCGACCGCTTCGTCGCGATCGAGGTGCCGTCAGCGGTGAAGGCTCGCTGCTGAAGGCTTCCCGCGCCTGAACTCATTTGCAAGAATTTGCAAGACGATTGGTCGCGGAGAGCCTCGACCGGCCTCAATCGGCAATCACGAGGGACAGCCGACCCCGATTTTTCCAGGGTTAAACGTCCGCCCTTAAGTAGGACGCGAACTTCTTAAACCGTCGCAGCCGGCCGGCTGCGCGACACAATCTCGAAAAAGCTCCGCAGTTCGAGGCTTGCGCCGCCGACGAGGGCGCCGTCCACGTCCGGAAGCGTCGCGAGATCGCGGATGTTCTCGGGTTTCACGCTGCCGCCGTAGATGACGTGGCACTGGTCCGCGGCGATGCCGCCGAACCACTGGCGGATGCGCGAGCGGATGTGCGCGTGCGCTTCGCCCGCCTGCGCCGGCGTGGCGTTGCGGCCGGTGCCGATCGCCCACACCGGCTCGTACGCGATCACGAGCGCACCGATTTGATCCGCCGTGAGTCCGTCGAAACCTTGTTTGATCTGACGATCGAGCACGTCGAGCGTCTGGTTGGCGTCCCGCTCTTCGAGCGTCTCCCCGATGCACACGATCGACGTGAGCTGCGCCGCGACGGCGGACGCGAGCTTGCGGTTTACCGTCGCGTCCGTTTCACCGAACAGCCGGCGCCGTTCCGAGTGGCCGATGATCACGTACTCGGCACCCGCTTCCCGCAGCATCGTGGCGCTCACTTCGCCGGTGAACGCACCCTCGCGCTCCCAATGAAGATTCTGTCCGGCGACGCCGATCGCCGAGGCGTGCGCGGCATCGGCTGCGGGTCGCAGCGCCGTGAACGGCGGCGCGACGACGATCTCGACGTCGTGCACGTCCTTGGCGACGACGCGTAGCTCCTTTATGAACGCGACCGTCTCGTGAACGGTCTTGTACATCTTCCAGTTCGCGGCGATAAAAGGCGTTCGGCTCATGATGGGTGGCTCATGGCTTGGCTCAGGGTTATGGCTCACTCTGGTTAAGCATCGGGCAACGCGGCGACGCCTGGCAACTCGCGGCCTCCGAGGAATTCGAGCGACGCGCCGCCCCCCGTGGAAATGTGCGTGATCCTGTCGGTGACGCCGGCTTTCGCAACCGCTGAAATCGAGTCGCCACCACCGATGACTGTCGTACCTTTGACGGAGGCCACGGCCTTTGCGACCTCGATCGTGCCTCTCGCAAACGCGTCGATCTCGAACACGCCCATCGGCCCGTTCCAAATCACCGTCTTCGCGCCGCTGATGACCGAACGGTAAGTCTCCACTGTCTTCGGACCGATGTCGAGTCCCATCCGATCCCCGATCGCGGCATCGCCGACTGCGAGCGTTTCGGCAGGCGCGCCCGCTTCGAGCTTGGGTGCGACGACGTGATCGACGGGCAGTTCGAGCCGGAGTCCCCTCGCCTTCGCGCGCGCCTCGATTTCCCGTGCGGCGCCGACGAGCGCATCTTCCACCAGCGACTTGCCGACGGGAACGTTGCGCGCCTTGAAGAAGGTATACGCCATCGCACCGCCGATCAGCAGCGCGTCCACCCGCGGCACGAGGTTCTCGATGACTTCGAGCTTGTCAGAGACTTTCGCTCCGCCGAGGATCGCGACCAACGGCCGATCCGGCTTCTCGAGAACGCGGCCGAGATGCTCGAGCTCCGCCGCCATCAGCAGGCCCGCGGCTGATTCTTTGACGTGCCGAACCACCCCTTCGGTTGACGCGTGCGCCCGGTGCGCGGAACCGAACGCGTCGTTCACGTACACATCCGCCAGCGAGGCGAGCTGCGCCGCGAACGCGGAATCGTTCTTCTCTTCTTCAGCGTGGAATCGCAGGTTCTCGAGCAGCACCACGCCGCCCGCAGGCGCCGACTCGACCGCCTTCCTTGCCGCCTCGCCGACCGAATCAGGCGCAAAAGCCACCGGCCGTTTCAGCAGCTCCGCCAGGCGATCTGCCACCGGCTTGAGCGAGAACTCCGGCGATGGCTTCCCTTTGGGACGTCCCAGATGCGAGCACAGGATGAGCGTCCTGGCGCCGTGCTCCAGCGCGTACTGGATCGTCGCCAGCGACGCGCGGATCCGCGTATCGTCCGTGATCGCGCCGTTCTTGATCGGCACGTTGAAGTCCACGCGCATCAGCACGCGCCGGCCGTTCAGATCTACATTCTTGATCGACCGCTTGGTCACGAACGCTCCATACTTGCGGCTGCTTGTCCTCTTGCAGCAGATCAGGAGGCCAGGAGAACAGGAGGTAAAAAGCCAAAAACCTCCTGATCTCCTATCCTCCTGCAATCGTCGTGACAAGCAGCGGCGAAAAGCTAGATGCCCTTTTTTACGATGAGGCGTAGCAGGTCCACGCAGCGGTTCGAATAGCCCCACTCGTTGTCGTACCACGACAGCACCTTCACGAAGTCACCGTCCATGACCTTCGTATAGGGCGCGTCGATGATCGACGAGTGCGAGTTGCCGCGGAAGTCGATCGACACGAGCGGCGCCTCGACGTACTCCATGATCCCCTTCAGCGGACCATCGGCGGCTGCCTTGAACGCGGCGTTGATCTCTTCGCCCGTCGTCTTCCTGTCCACCACGGCGACAAGATCGACGCAGGACACGTTCGGTGTGGGGACGCGCATCGAGATGCCGTCCAGCTTACCCTTCAGATCCGGCATCACTTCGCCGACCGCCGTTGCCGCACCAGTCGTTGTCGGAATGATCGAGAGGGCCGCCGCGCGGGCGCGGCGCAGGTCTTTGTGCGGCAGGTCGAGGAGCTGCTGATCGTTCGTATATGAGTGCACCGTCGTCATCCACCCCTTGCGGATGCCGAAATTCTCGTGCAGCACCTTGGCAAGCGGCGCGAGGCAGTTCGTCGTGCATGACGCGTTCGAAATAATGTGGTGCGACTTCGGATCGTACTTCTCGAAGTTCACCCCGAGGACGACCGAAAAATCCGGCTTCTTGGCGGGCGCCGTGATGATTACCTTTTTGGCGCCGGCCGCCAGGTGTTTCGCGGCGCTGTCGCGATCGGTGAAGAGTCCCGTCGACTCGAACACGATGTCGACGCCGAGGTCCTTCCACGGCAGCTGCGCCGGGTCCTTGACGGACAGGACCTGGAACTGGTCGCCGTCCACCGAGATCTTGTCCCCTTGCGCGGTGATATTCGCCTTCAGGTTGCCGAGGATCGAATCATATTTGAGGAGATGCGCCAGCGTGGACGCGTTCGTCAGATCGTTGACGGCGACGAAATCGATCTCCCCGGACTCCATCGCCGCGCGCATGATGTTGCGGCCGATGCGTCCGAATCCATTGATACCAACTTTAATGGCCATTCCAGCCTCCGGCCCCGCACGTTCCCGCGGAACCATCCGGGGAGCAAGGGCCAAGCACGCGACGGTCCGCGCGTGGTGAAATGACGATTCTAGTCTAAACTACCAACTGATCAATCCTTAGCCGCCGGTGTACGTCCTCTACAGCGTCCTGATCGTTACGTTCTTTCTCGTCATGTCGCCGTACCTGGCCTGGCAGGCGCTGCGCTATCGCAAGTACATTGGCAGCCTTCGCCAGCGGCTTGGCTACCTGCCGATTTCGTTCAATCTCGATGGCGAGCAGTCCATCTGGATCCATGCCGTGTCCGTCGGCGAGGTGCTGACCGCGCGCGCGCTGCTGCCCCAACTGCGCGAGCGCTACCCGCGCTACCGCCTGTTCCTCTCGACAACGACGATGACGGGGCAGCAGATTGCGCGGAACAGCCTTCAGTACGTGGACGAGGTGTTCTACTTTCCCTTCGACCTCGGCTTCATCGTGAACAGAACGCTGCGGCTGGTGAAGCCGAAGATGTTCATCATGATGGAGACGGAGATCTGGCCGAACCTGCTGCGCGCGTGCCACCGCGGCGGCGTTCGCACGGTGCTGGTCAACGGGCGGATCTCGTCCCGCTCGTACCCGCGCTACCGCCTCGGCAGGCCGTTCTTCCGGCGCGTGCTCGAGAACGTCGATCGCTTCTGCATGCAGAGCGAAGAATCGGCGCGCCGCATCATCGACATGGGCGCCGATCCGGAACACGTCGTCGTCACCGGCAGCCTGAAGTTCGATTCGCTCGATCTTTCCGGCGCCTCCACTGCCGCGGACCGTGGGCGCAACCGTGTGCTGCGCTACTTCCGCATCGCCGGCGATCGTCCCGTGATTATCGCGGCGAGCACGCTCAAGGGAGAAGAGACGTCCGTCTTCGAGGCGTTCCAGCGAATCCGCGCGCGCGTGCCCGACGTGCTGCTGATCGTCGCCCCTCGGAAGCCGGAGCGATTCGACGAGGTCGAGCAGCTTGCCAAACGCGGAGGCTGGAAGGTGGCGCGCCGGAGCGAGCTGCCGGTCGACGCCGAGCCGCGCCAGGACATCATCGTGCTGGACACGATCGGCGAGCTCGCGCAGCTTTACCAGATAGCGACCGCCGTCTTCGTCGGCGGCAGCCTCGTCGACCAGGGTGGGCACAACATCCTCGAGCCCGCTGTGTTCGGAAAGGCGATCGTGTTCGGTCCGTACATGCAGAACTTCGCCGAGATCGCGCGCGCGTTCCTCGACAATGACGCTGCGATTCAAATCCGTACGGCGCGCGAGCTGGAGCAGGCGCTGATGGGCCTGCTCAACGATCCCGTCAGACGCGCGCGCCTTGGCGCGGCGGCCCGCGCGCTCGTCGAGGCGAACCGCGGCGCGCGGGGCAAGACGATGACGGCGATCGCGCGCGTGCTGCCGCCGCAGGATCCCGGCAACGTGCGGCCGTTCCGGGTGGTCCACTGATCGCAAGCCTGTACGCCGCGGGCGCGCGCGCCCGGCGCCGTTACTACGCCGCGCGTCCGCATCTGCGCCGCCGGCTCTCCCGGCCTGTCATCAGCATCGGCAATATCGCGGCAGGCGGACGCGCGAAAACGCCGCTCGCCGCGCTCGTCGCCCGGCGGCTGCTGCAGATGGGCGAGCGCCCGGCGATTCTCAGCCGTGGTTACGGCCGCCGCAATAAGAGCGACGGCGTTGTTGTCGTGCGCGATCCCGAAGGGATCCGCGCCGACCTCGATCGCGCCGGCGACGAGCCGCTGATGCTCGCGCGCGCGCTCGACGGGGTCTCTGTCCTCGTTTCGAACAGCCGATACCTCGCCGGCCGGCTCGCCGAACATCACTTCGGCTGCACGGTTCATATCCTGGACGACGGATTCCAGCACTTCGAATTGCACAGGGACGCAGACATCGTTGCCGTCGCACGCGAAGACCTCGAGGCTGCTCGCACGCTTCCGACGGGCCGCCTCCGCGAGCCGCTCGACGCCGCGGCAGCGGCGGATGCGTTCCTGGCGTTGGGGGATGATGTTCCGCTTGCGGCATTGAATCCGGGGCAGCGTCCAGTGTGGCGTGCGGCGCGCACACTCGATGCCGTGAGACCGGCTGACGCTGACGGCGCCAGCGTGTTGCCATCAGCCGGATTGGTGTTGGCGGTCGCCGGGATCGCGGACCCTGCAGCGTTCTTCCGCGACATCAGGAGCGCCGGTTGGGCCGTCTCGAGGGAGATGCCGTTCCGCGATCACCATGCGTTTACCCGCGAAGACGTGCGCACGATTTTCGACGCGGCGCGCGCCGTCGGGGCGAGCGCGGTCCTGACCACCGAGAAAGACGCGGTCCGGTTGCTGCCGTTCCGTCCGTTTCCGATCCCCGTCCTGTTCGCACCGCTCGTGCTCGACTTGGATTCGATCACGACATTCGATGCGTGGCTGCGAGAGCGGGTCAGGACGTGACGCTGTTGCATCGCCTGGAGTACTGCGCCGTCATGACGGCTCGCGCCTCGATGCGGCCGTTGCCCATGAGCGCGGTGCTCGGTGCGGGAACGACGCTGGGGCGCGCGTTCCACACGTTCGATCGGAAGCACCGGCGGCTGGCGCTGCAGAACCTCGACGCGGCGTTTCCGTCGCGCCCCGCCGCAGAACGCGCCGCGATTGCGCGCGACATGTTCGAGCACTTCGGCAGGCTGCTGACGGTGCTGTTGAAGTTCAGCACGATGCAGCCCGCGGAGATGCTCGCGCACGTCGAGTTCGAAGGGGAGGAGCGCGTGCGCGCCGCCCACGCTCTCGGGAAAGGGGTGCTGCTCTTCACCGGGCACTTCGGCTACTGGGAAATCAACGCGCTGGTGCACGCGCTCGTGCTGGATCCGATGGCGGTGCTCGCCCGGCCCCTCGACAACACGATGCTCCACGAGCTGCTCGAGCAGGTCCGCGGCCGCACCGGCAACTCCGTCATCTATCGTCGCGGCGCGGTGCGCCGCGTGCTGCGAGCGCTCGCGGCGAATCAGGCTGTCGCGGTCCTCATCGATCAGCACATCCAGACCGCTGACGCGGTGTACGTGGACTTCTTCAATCGGCGCGCCGCAACGACGTCGGCGCTGGCGGCGCTCGCGATGCGAACCGGCGCGCCGGTGATTCCCGTGTTCGCGCTGCCGCTTCCCGGCGGCCGTTTCCGGATGGTGTACGAGCACGCCGTGGATCCGCCGAACCCGGCGCATCCGGAGGCGCTGCGCGATTTCACTCAGCGCTGTACCGACGTGCTCGAGATGTACGTGCGCCGCTACCCGGGACTCTGGTTATGGATGCACCGGCGCTGGCGCGCGTCGGAGGACGATGTCTGAGCCGATGCGGGTGATCGTGCGTGCGCCGAACTGGCTCGGCGATGCGGTCATGGCGCTGCCCGCGATGGCAGCCGTCAGGCGTGCGTTCGAGGGGCGCACACTCATCATGGCCGCGCGCGCTTCAATCGCGCCGATGTTCCAGGAGGAAACGCCGGCTGCGCCGGATGAGATCCTGACGATTGATCCGGATCGCGAGCTCGAGCAGCTGCGGTCCGCGCGTGCGGATGCGATCGTGCTGCTGCCGAATTCGTTCGGCGCCGCGTGGACCGCGAAGCGCGGTGGCATCCCGGAGCGGTGGGGTTACGGCGGCGCGGGCCGCGGACTGCTGCTGACGCGTGCCGTCCCCCGGCCCCGCGGCCGCGTGCACCAGGTCGAGTACTACGCCGCACTTGCACGCGCGCTCGGTTTCGATGCGCCGACCGGTGTGCTTCCGCAGCTCGCGGCATCTGCAGTGTCGGCAGAGAAGGCGAGCACGCTTCTGGCATCCGCAGGTCTCATCCCGGGCGAGCGCGTGGTCGGCTTTGCCGCGGGAGCGGCGTACGGCCACGCCAAGCGCTGGCCGCCGGAGCGTGTCGCGCAGGTCATCGACGCTCTCGCGCGCGGCGGCGCGGTCTCCGTATTGCTCGGCGCGAGGGACGACCGCGACACGGGGCGTGCGATAGAATCATCGCTGCCCGCGGGCGCCCGTGTAATCAACCTGATCGGACGCACGTCGCTTCGCGAGCTCGTCGGCGTCATCTCGCGTTGCGCGGCGTTCGTGTCCAACGATTCGGGCGCGATGCACATCGCCGCCGCGCTGGGTGTGCCCCTGACCGCGATTTTCGGTCCGACCGACGAGCGCGTCACCTCACCCGTGGGGCGGGCCGACGTGATCCTGCGTGACGTGTTCTGCCGCCCGTGCCTGCTGCGCGAGTGTCCGATCGACCACCGGTGCATGAAACGAATTGACGTGGACAGCGTGCTCCAATCCGTCCTGACACATCTCGCACGATGAAGCGCGCCGTGTTTCTCGATCGTGACGGCACGATCATCGAAGAGTCGGGATATCTCGACCGTCTCGAGCGGCTCGTCTTCTTTCCATTCAGCGTTGACGCCATCCGCGTCCTCAACCGCGCGGACTTTGCCGTCGTCGTCGTGACAAACCAGGCGGGCATCGCGCGCGGCATCGTCCGCGAGTCGTTCGTCGACGAGGCGCACCGGCACATCGCGGCGCGCGTCGAGGCCGGCGGGGCGCGCATCGACGGTTTCTATTATTGTCCGCACTATCCGACAGGCACCGTGAAAGAGTTCACGCGGACGTGCGACTGCCGCAAGCCCGGTCCCGGGATGCTTCGGCAGGCGGCGGCCGATCTCGATCTCGATCTGTCGCGATCGTTCAGCGTCGGGGACAGGTGGCACGACGTGGGGATGGCGGCGGCGGTCGGCGCGCGTGGCGTGCTGGTGCGCACCGGGTTGGGCCGCAAGGAAGAAGCATCGCCGCACGAAGCGACACAGCCGGCGGCCATCGTCGACGACCTCGCCACGGCAGCCGCGTGGATCCTGGAACAGGCATGAAGCAGCCGAAAAGCGTCGAGCCTGGACGGCTCCTGCAACTGATCGACGAACTCGCGGGGTGCCGCATCGCGATCGTTGGCGATCTGATCGCGGACGAGTTCATCTACGGCGAGATCGCGCGCGTGTCGCGCGAAGCGCCGGTGCTCATTCTCAACTACGACTCGACGGAGGTCGTTCCTGGTGGCGCCGGAAACGCCGCCGGAAACGTTGCAACGCTCGGCGGCGCGGCGCGGGTCGCGGGGCTCGTCGGGCACGACGACGCGGGCCGACGGCTGCTCGACACTTTGAAACGCCGTCGTGTCGATGCCACGCATGTGTTCCGTCCCACGGGCTACACGACGCCGACGAAGACGCGCATCCTGGCGGGCGGCATTCACTCCGCGAAACAGCAGGTCGTCCGAATCGATCGCGGCGCCACCGGCGCGATCGACGACAAGATGCGCCAGACATTCGGTGCGCACGTCGTGCGGGCGGTGCGCGGCGCGGACGCGCTGCTGCTGTCCGATTACGGCAGCGGACTCGTGACGCCGGGGCTGATTACCGAGGCGCGCAGGATCCTGAAGAAGCGGGACCGTCCGATCGTCGTTGACAGCCGGTACAACCTGCTGTCGTTCCACGGGATGACTGCCTGCACGCCGAACGAATCCGAGGTTGAGCAGGCGCTCGGTATCCGCATCGGCGACAACATCCGCGCGCTCGAGAAGGCCGGGCGGACGCTGCTGCGCCGCACGCGATCGGCCGCCGTACTGATCACGCGCGGCAGTCGCGGCATGGCGCTGTTCGAGCCCGATCGTCCAACCCGCCACATCCCGATCGTCGGTTCCGATCAGATCGCAGACGTGACCGGCGCGGGGGACACGGTCATCGCGACCCTGACGCTGGCGCTCAGCGCCGGCGCGTCGTTCGAAGAGGCGGCGCACCTCGCCAACCATGCGGGCGGGCTGGTCGTCATGAAGCGCGGCACCGCCACCGTGAGCGCGAGCGAGCTCCGCTACGCGATCAGCGGCGGCACGATTGGACGTCCCGCGTAGCATGGGCCGCGTCCTGTCGCGCGAAGCGCTGCTGACCGCCGTTGCGGAGGATCGCGCCGCGGGGCGCACGATCGCGTTTGCGAACGGCTGCTTCGACCTGCTCCACGTCGGCCACGTGCGCTACCTCCAGGCAGCGGCCGCGGAAGCCGATCGTCTCGTCGTCGCGATCAACGGCGACCGATCGGTGGCGGCACTCAAGGGTTCGGGACGCCCCATTCTTTCGGAACAGGATCGCGCGGAGCTCGTGGCCGCTCTCCGCGGGGTCTCATATGTGGTCATCTTTCCCGAGCCCACGGTAACGCCGTTGCTCCTTGCATTGAAGCCTGACGTCCATTGCAAGGGGACCGACTACACGACCGAGACCGTGCCCGAGCGCGACACCGTGCGCGCGTACGGCGGCCGCATCGCGATCGTCGGCGATCCCAAGGACCACTCCACGCGCGACCTGCTCGCGCGCATACGCGACGTGAGCGAGCGCGAGCGCAGCCGAAGCGGAGCCGGCGACGAAGCGCCGGCGGAACGGAGGCCGCTTGGCGGGGTGCAGGGGCCCCCGCCTACAAAGCAATGAACATTCTGATCGTTCGGCTTGGCGCGCTCGGCGATGTGGTTCACGCCGTCCCCGCCGCTGCGGCTCTGCGCGCGGCGTTTCCATCCGCGCGGATCGACTGGCTGGTCGAGGCGAAGCATCGCGCCATCGTGGATCTCGTTACGGCGATCGATCGCACGATGGTGCTCGAGAGCCCGACCTTTGCCGGATGGAGTGCCGCCCTGCGTCCGCTTCGCCAGAACCCGTACGACATCGCGATCGATCTTCAGGGGCTCCTCAAGTCCGCCGTGCTCGCGCGTGCATCGGGAGCGGCGCGCGTCGTCGGTTTCTCCATCTGGCACCTCCGCGAGAAGACGGCGCGTCCGTTTTATTCGGACGCGCACGATGCCGAGGGAGGGCACGTCATCGCGAAGAATCTCCGGCTGCTGCGCGCCGTCGGCGTCGACGACACGACCATTCGCTTTCCACTCGCAGACGTGACATCGCCTGCGCTCGATGACGTCCGCGCGCGTGTTGCGGGACCGTTCGCATTGATCAACGCAGGCGCCGCGTGGCCGAACAAGCGATGGCCGGCGAAGCGCTACGGCGAGCTGGGCGCGTTTCTTCGCGAAGCGTGCGGGATCGTGCCCGTCGTTCTCTGGGGCCCGGGGGAAGAGTCGCTGGCGAACGAGGTCGTGGTCGCCTCGTCCGGCGGCGCGATCGTCGCGCCGCGCACGACCGTTACTGACATCGTCGCCCTCGCGCGTTCCGCCGCGCTCGTCGTCTCGGGCGATACCGGGCCGCTGCACATCGCCACCGCCGTCGGCGCTCCCACGGTTAGCCTCTTCGGTCCGACGGATGGGGCGCGCAATGGTCCTTTCTCGGCGGAAGACGTGGTCGTCTCGCGGTTCGACACGTGTGGATGTCATTACGATCGCCGCTGTCACCAGGCGCGGTGGTGCCTGGACGAGGTGACGGTTGCGGAAGTCTGCGCGGCGGCACAGCGGCGGCTGAGCGTGTCGCGCGCGAAGCCGCAGGGGGCGCCGGGTGGGTAACGTTGCTCGCCGTCTCGCGCGCTGGCGGGTGCCACTCGGTTACGTGCTCGGTATCGTGGTGTTCTGGCTCACAGATCCGACAGGACTGTCGCTGGCGATCGGCAGCGTGGTCGGCGCGCTCGGCGAAGCGCTGCGCATCTGGGCCGCGGGACATCTCGAAAAGGGAAGGGAAGTCACTACCACCGGCCCATACGCGCTGACGCGCCATCCTCTTTATCTGGGCTCGACGATCATGGGGGTGGGGCTCGCGATCGCGAGTCACAGCGTAATCGCCGCCATCCTGGTCCTCACATATCTGGTCGTGACGATCACCGCGGCGATCCGATCGGAAGAGGCGCACCTGACGGAAAAGTTCGGCGAACACTACCCGGCGTATCGCAACGGCGCGGCCGCGTCCCGGTCGCGACGGTTCAGCCTCGAGCGTGCGGCGCGCAACCATGAATACCGTGCGCTGACCGGGTTCATCGCCGTGCTCGCGCTGCTTGCGGCGAAGTATCTCTTTTCGTCCGGCTACTTGCCCCCGCCATGACTCGACGCTATACTTGATTGTTCGGGCAGGTGCTGTCGGTCGTGCCGGGCGGTTAGCTCAGTTGGTAGAGCACCGGCTTTACACGCCGGCTGTCACAGGTTCGAGTCCTGTACCGCCCACCAGATACAGGACGGAAGACGGAAAACGGAAGACGGAAAACGGAAGAAAGAAAACGGAAGAAAGAAAACGGAAGAAAGAAACGGAAGAAAGAAACGGAAGAAAACAGCACGAACGGACGAAGGCAGGAACAGGGGAAGTGGCGGGACAGCGCTCTTCTCGTGACTCAGCTTTGTTTCTTCCGTCTTGAGATCGGGGTCGTAGTTCAGTTGGTTAGAACGCCGGCCTGTCACGCCGGAGGTCGCGAGTTCGAGTCTCGTCGACCCCGCCATTTCCTCCTTACACGCTCGGCCCGGTCTTGGTCGCTGGATCAACCGTCGTCGGAGCCTCTGGCTCGAGCGAAGGGTCTTCCTCGAATGTCGGTATCAGGATCTCGAAATAGAATGGCCCACATCACTCGGCCAATCGCCTGCTGGAGGCGAACGAACTCGTTGTGAGGCTCGTTCGCCTGGATGTCTCGCACCATTTCATTCAGCTCGTCCGACATTCCTAAGGCCAGCTCGGTCAGTCGCTCCGCCGTGTCCACTTTCATTGAAGCCCCCGTCGGCTACCTGAAGAGCCTCGGCGCGAATTCATAGAGGGCGCGGCGCCACGTCAGCCACTCGTGCGCCGTCTCCGGCGATTCGAAGTAGACGTTGTGTACGCCGGCCTTCGTCAGCGCATCGCTGAAGTTCTTCGTGCCGGGGCCTTCGGCCGCGCCGATGGCGAGGAAGAGCACCTTCACCTTCGGGTTGAACGCCGCCGGGTCGGCGAAGGCGCCGCCGCAGATGGTCTTCATGTCCGGCGCGTCGATGCCGCGTCCGAAGCCGCCGCAATTCCCGCTGAAGCCGCCGATGTAGGCGAACTTGTCCAGGTTGGTCAACGTGGTCGCGAACGTCTGCGCGCCGCCCATCGATAACCCCGCCATCGCGCGATTGTCCTTGCCGGGCCGCACGCGATAGGTGCGCTCGATCGTCGGCACCAGGTCGGTGAACATCATCTCGGTGTAGGTGGGGCGGCCCAAGGGACGGCATGTTCCCGTTCATTCGGGAGTTCAAGTCGCTCTCGAAAGCGATCGCCAAGTTCAACCGCATTTAGGTTATCCAAGGGGCTTTGCCCCTCGGACTCCCCTACACGCTCTCTCGCGCGCCGTTTCGCCGGCGCGCTCCGCTCGCGTGGCTCACTCGCTACGCTCGTTCGCGTCGTTTGAGTCGTGGCAGTTCGAGATTGAGGAGTCGACATGGTGCATGGCATGAGATGGATTATCACGGCCGCCGGTCTCGTCCTTCTTTCCCTGGCGGGATACCAGGAGGTGGCGCTCAAGGACCTGATGCCGAAGGGGATGGCGATCGGCGTCGCCATCAACCAGCGCCAGTTCGAGGGCACCGACGCCGCCGCCGTCGACATCATCACGAAGCAGTTCAACCAGATCAGCCCTGAAAACGTACTGAAGTTCCAGCCGACGCAGCCGGCCGCCGACCGCTACGCCTTCGAGGCGGCCGATCGCTACGTCCAGTTCGGCGTCGACCGGCACATGCAGGTGGTCGGACACAATCTCGTCTGGCATTCGCAGACCGGCGCCTGGGTGTTTCAGGGCGCGGACGGCAAACCCGCGGATCGCGACACGCTGCTCGCGCGCATGCGCGATCACATCCGCACCGTCGTCGGACGCTACAAAGGCAAGATCCACGGCTGGGACGTCGTCAACGAAGCGATCGACGAGGACGGGTCGCTGCGGAAGTCGCCGTGGCAGGTCGGCATCGGCGACGATTACATCGCCAAGGCATTCGAATTCGCGCACGAGGCGGATCCGGACGCGGAGCTGTATTACAACGATTTCAATCTCGAGAAACCCGCCAAGCGCGCCGGCGTGATCAAGCTGGTTCGCGATCTTCAGGCGCGCAAGCTGCGCATCGACGGCATCGGCAATCAGGCGCATTGGCGCCTCGAGACGCCGACGGTCGACGAGATCGACAAGACCCTCGTGGAACTGCACTCCACCGGACTGAAGGTGATGTACACCGAGCTCGACATCAATCTGCTGCCGAACACGCCGCGCGGCGCCGATCCCGCGGTCGCCAATCCCTACGCGAACGGATTGCCCGACGAAATCCAGCAGCAGCTCGCGCGGCGCTACGCGGATGTGTTTCGTCTCTTCGTGAAACATCGCGATGCCGTCACGCGCGTGACGTTCTGGGGCCTGAGCGACGCCGACTCGTGGCTCAATCGCGGCCGTATGAACTATCCGCTGCTGTGGGATCGCCAGCGGCGGCCCAAGCCGGCATTCGACGCGGTCGTCGACGCGCTGAGGCGTCGCCGAAGCGCCTGTCCTCGGGCGCACGGCTGGCAGGATAGTAGAATGCGGCCGATGGAATCGGACACGTCGGCGCTCGCATCGTGGTCGCCTGAGCAGATCGCGCTGGGCCGGCGTTGGGTCGAGGCCTGGAAGAATGCGGGCCCGGAGCTGGAGCGCATCCGCCGGCGAGAACTGCGGCAGCTGGATGCCTATGCGGCGATCGCCCTGCTCTGCGGACCAGCGGACTACGGGGCGGCACCTCGTGCGCCGAAACCCACCTCCGGCCTCATCGAGCAGCAGCGCGTCTTTCGGAAACTGGGGCGGTGAACGAGGTCATCCGCGCGGCCGCGGAGCTGCAAGCGGTCTGCGTGGCCGAGGGGTGGCGATTCTGCATCATCGGCGGCCTCGCGGTCCAGCGCTGGGGTGAGCCTCGCGAGACGATCGACGTCGACCTCACCATTCTGACCGGCTTCCACGACGAGGCGCGATTCGTCTCGACCCTGCTCGCACGCTTCGAGCCGCGGATCGACGACGCCGCGGAGTTCGCCCGAGCGAATCGCGTCCTCCTGCTCCGGGCGCCATCGGGCGTCGGCCTCGACATCGCCTTTGGAGGATTGCCGTTCGAAGAAACCGCGGTGAACCGATCGAGCGTGTTCACCTTTCCTCCCGATGTTCCGCTTCGCACCTGTTCGGCCGAGGACCTGATTGTGCTCAAGGCGTTCGCCGACCGGGCCAAGGACTGGGTCGACGTCGAGGGCATCATCATCCGCCAATCGGGCCGAATCGACTGGCCCTACGTACGGGCGCAGCTCGCCCCGCTGGTGGAACTCAAGGAAGCGCCGCAGATCCTGGGTCGGCTCGACGAGCGGCGGCGGGCGTTGGACCCGTGAGAGTGTCTGTCGCTTTCCAGTCGCTCGTACCGCCTCTCGCCGGCGCGTGTCTCGCGGGAACGCTCGTCGCGGGAATCGTCGCCCTGAACGCGGAAGCCGCGCGTTCACCAAGCGGTAGCGGAGAAGCGCCGGCGTCGGCGCTCAGCCTCTGGTATCGAACCCCGGCGTCCGATCACCCGCTGCTGCCACTCGACGCGCCGCGACAGAGCCGCCAGGCAGGGACCGCGGAGTGGGTGCGCGCGCTGCCGGTGGGCAACGGCCGCCTCGGCGCGATGGTGTTCGGCGGCGTCGTGCACGAGCGGCTGCAGCTGAACGAAGCGAGGCGGCGAAGCTCGCCGGCGCGAAAGTGATGTCGAAGCCGCTCGCGCAGATGCCGTATCAGACGGTCGGCGATCTCGCGCTGACGTTCCCGGAGGTTGATGCCGTTGAAAACTACCGCCGCGATCTCGATCTGACGACGGCCACCGCTTACGTGTCCTATACCAGCGGCGGCGTGACGTTCTCGCGCGAAGTGTTCGCGAGCGCGCCCGACCAGGTCATCGTCATCCGGCTGACGGCCAGCCGCGCGGGGCAGATCTCGTTCGAGGCGCGCATGCAAACACCTCAGCGCGCGACCGTCGAGGCAACCGCCGACGGCGATCTCGTCATGCGCGGTATTAATGGAGACGGCGCCGGCGCCACGGCCGACGGCCGTCCGATGACGGGCGCCTTGCGATTCGAAGCGCGTGTCCGCGTGCTACTGAGCGGCGGAACGCGCCGCTCCAACGGCGACGGCGTGTCCGTCCGTGATGCTGACGCGGTCACGTTGCTGATCGCCGCCGCGACCAGCTACCGCACGTACGAAGACGTGACCGCCGATCCCGCCGTGCGTGTCGCGGCCGCGCTCGATCCGGCGTCGCGCAAGACCATCGACACTCTGCGCGCCGCACATGTCCGCGACTATCAGCAGTTGTTCAATCGGGTCACGCTCGATCTCGGACCATCGAAGCGCGCCCCGACCGACGAACGCGTGCGTGAGTTTGGCAACGGAGACGATCCCGGTCTTGCCGCGCTCTATTTCCAGTACGGCCGCTACCTGCTGATTGCCAGCTCGCGGACCGGCTCGCAACCGGCGAATCTGCAGGGGCTGTGGAACGAGAGCATGTCGCCTCCGTGGGGCAGCAAGTACACCATCAACATCAACACCGAGATGAACTACTGGCCGGCGCTCTCGACCAACCTGGCCGAGACGATGGACCCGCTGACGGCGATGGTGTCGGATCTATCGGTCACCGGCGCGCGAACCGCGCGTGAGATGTACGGCGCCAACGGGTGGGTCGCGCATCACAACACCGATCTGTGGCGCGCGACCGGGCCGATCGACGGACCGCAGTGGGGACTGTGGCCGACCGGCGGCGCCTGGCTGACCCTGCCACTGTGGGATCGCTATGACTACAGCGGCGACCGCGACTATCTGCGGCGCATCTATCCGTTGCTGAAGGGCGCGGCGCAGTTCTTCCTCGACACGCTCGTCGAGGAGCCGACGCACCACTGGCTCGTCACCTCGCCGTCGCTGTCGCCCGAGAACCCGCACCCCTTCGGCACATCGCTGACTGCCGGGCCGGCGATGGACGAACAGATCCTGCGCGAGCTGTTCGGCAACGCGATCGCGGCCGCACGCACGCTCGACACCGATCGCGATCTGCAACGCACGTGGAGCGCGACTCGGGCAAGGCTGGCGCCGCCGCAGATCGGCAGCGCCGGTCAGTTGCAGGAATGGCTCGAGGATTGGGACATGCAGGCGCCGGAGATCCACCACCGGCACGTCTCGCACCTGTTCGGCCTGTTCCCCGGCCACGACATCGACGTGCGCCGCACACCTGAGCTCGCCGCGGCGGTGAAACGATCGCTCGAGATTCGCGGCGATCAGGCGACGGGTTGGGCGACCGCCTGGCGGATCAATCTGTGGGCGCGGCTGGCCGACGGCAACCACGCCTACGACATTCTGAAGTTCCTGCTCGGTCCCGAGCGCACCTATCCCAACA
>WNGB01008115.1_pt1 | contig 25583 bp, 22 predicted proteins | sample 5400681 | NCBI WGS metagenome assembly WNGB01 (sample SAMN13153367, study PRJNA577476) | soil metagenome | isolation source: 115 cm soil or saprolite under grassland replicate 2 | place: USA:California | collected 2016-06-15
TCGCCAGCAAGCGGCCCCGCGCCGTGCCGCCCGCGCCGGCGCAGGCCCGCGGGCACCCGCCGAGCCTGGAGCGCCCTCCAGCGAACCGCCCGTGGAGACCTACTGACCTCGACTCCTCCGGTTAAATGGATACCCCCAAGCACAGAAATGGTCGCAGGACATGCGCGGGGCCATCGACGAGCTGATCGGTCGCAGGGGCGGCCCATGAACAAGCCCGGAGGACGACTGCACATCTCGACCTGAAAGCGCATGGTGGTGCGGACTGCCCTGCGGCGGCTGGGTAGCCTGGTGCCCGGAGTGTCGAGCCCCAAGGAGCGTCAGTGCGGCGGCTTGGTCCCAATGCCTACGGCGAGCAGCTCCGGCCCGGCCGGGTCGCTGACTGCTACCTGGCCGTCCTGCTGGATCAGCCGCTCGCCGAGATCGCACCCGAGCCCGGCCGCGTGCTGGTGGTCGCCCCTGCCGTCCTGTTGCACGAGCAGATCCCGCAACCGGAGGGCCAGGTGCTGTATGACCTGCTGACCGGCCATCCTGACCGGGCGCCGCGGGACCTGGTGTTTCTGGCCGATCTCACCGCCGAGCTGCGTGCCTGGCCCAAGCAGACCTGGATCGCGGTTGGGATTAGCCCCGAGGTGGCCCTGCTTGCGGTGGTGGACCGTTGGCGCGCCGGCCAGATCAAGGGCCTGGAGGTTGGCGGGGTGAGCGTCGAGGAGGCCCGCGCGCTCGGCCGGCCCGCGATGAGCTACGTGCGCGACAGCTTCGCGCCCGGCTCGCCCGTGAGGTCAGCCGCCAGTACCTGCGCTGGCTGCATCCGACCAGCCGCCGCCGGCCAGGCGAGCGGTTCCTGTAGGCGACCACGACGCTCGCGCCTCCAAGGCATGTGGTCGTGCCGGAGGCGACCATGCGACTATCCGCCCCCATCCAAGGGTCGTCCGTGGAGCATCGCTTGACTGGAGTGGCCGCCGAAAGGCGGTTTCAGTGTGGCCGGTTTAACTCAATAGATGGGTTTGTTGGACTAGTCGGCCCATGCTCAGTTGCACGTCTTACTCCGATACACTTGTCTGGGTTAGACTCCGAAGGCTGATCAGGGGCAACGAATTACATCCTTGTTATTCTCCTGGTTGTCTCATACTGGACCTCAGGACCGGTGGGTAGGTAGGTGGCAGACTTTGAAGAACCCTTCGAGGGCGGACATCTCCCAGATGAGGCAGTGGTTGTGCGAGGAGGGATGATGGCTTCTGAGTACCTCTTCATCGCCGCCAGGAAGCACTTCAGAGAAGAGGGCGTGTGGGCTATCTCCGTTGCCTCTGTTCCGGGACTGAGCGCAGAAGAGATCGCAAGGCGCTCGCCCTTCATCAGGGGAAGTCAAATACGGGCAACAAATGCCGGTGCGCTTCGTAAGGGCGGCTATGAGGTAGAGCCGGACGGTCCCCCCATGCGTTGGTGTATCTGCCTCGTCCTCCACAAGGAGAGGACGATCCGATGTGGGATGATTTGCGTTCTATCATCTCAGATATCAAGCCTAATCCGAATCGTGAGGAAGGGCAGCAACGATGACAAGCGGATCGTTGCCTACCTTTAAGGTGGATCTTCACGACGTGCGTGATGAGAACCGCCTCTCAACTCTCCTCGATGACGCGACGGAGGGCGCAGTTCGGGCGGGGTTGATCCGTGTAGAGGTAGGGGACTACGTACAGGTTTTGGATGAAGAGGGCAACACCTGCTTGGCGTTTGTGGAAGAAGTGACAGACGCCGGCGTCATCCGTCTGAAGCTCGACTGGTCTACTTGGATGTATGCGCCGCCTCACCCGGAGCTAAGCAGTGTTCCGAGGCCGACTATCGGCTCCGAAGAGCCTGTCTACTCTTGGGGCAAGGACAGCGATACCCAGCTTGACCCTAGCCAACATGCACAGGTGGAACTACAAGGTGTGTCATAACCTGGGAGCTGACGCATAATGGAAGCAACCCTCCTTCTCTGTGATTGGGCCGAGGAGGTAAATGGAAAGCTATATATAATGGGGGCGGGCTGGTCGCGAGTAGTTGCCAGTCGACCAGTGTCGATCGCGCTTGGCGTTCTCTTATTCATCCCCTGGGATCAGGCGAACCGACCGCACAACATTGAGATAAGTCTTCTTACGGAGGATGGGGAACCCGTTGAGATTGATGGAGAGCGCGTGGCGGTTCCGGGCAAGATGGAAGTAGGTCGTCCACCGGGAACGCGGCCGGGCTCCAGGCTAGAGGCTCCTTTAGCGTTGCGCTTTCCCGCTTTACAGCTGCCGCCGGGTGCCTACCGTTTCGATCTCACAGTTGACGGAACGCTCTTGGCGACCGCACCTTTCGAGGCTGCAGGGGGTCAGACGGCCGATGGTGGTTGATCGGAGTACCAAGACTAGCAATCCTGCTGGAAGCCCCACCGTTCGGCCTGCTGATCAAAAGGAGCAAGAGGCTGGGCTGCGCGAAGCGCAACATGGGGCTGTAGACCGCACGTCACCCTTGGCACGTCAGGAAGAGGCGGACAGTCGAGACTCGGATCTGGGGCCGAGTCAGTGAGAACCTGACAGCAAGCAGGCCCTGACGCGGATGCCAGGGCCTGCGGGAGCCGAGGTTGCTCAGCGTTCGTCGCGGTAGGGATGGTGGGGACGGGCGGACCGCTCCGCCCGCTCAGTGCGGGCCTGGGCCTGCCGCTCGGTCCGCTCGGTCTGTTGCTGTGCTGGCCGGCTGGCCCGCTCGGCACCCAACTGCTGGGCGCGTTCGGCGCGGCGCTGCACGGCGTGGTGGCGGACGCTGGCGCGGTCGGGGCGGCTTTCGCGGTTCATGTCGGCCACGACCCCGAAGCCGAGGGTCTCGATCTCCTCGGCGCGGCGCAGCCGCACCGCCGGCGTGCCGGTGTGGCCGCGGGCTTGTGGCACGTTGCCGGGGTTGAGCTGGACGAACACCGGGGCAAGCTCCGGCGCGGTCTGGCGCCGGCCGCCGCGTCGTGCGAGCTGGACGGTGCTCTTGCGCCAGTTGACCGCCGCAGGGTTGGGTGTGGGCGTGCCGAGCTCGTGGCGCTGGAACGCCTTGCGCAGCGACGGCCAGGTCGTGCCGAGCTGGGCGGCGGCGGCGTTGATGCTGCCGAGCTGCTCCGCCAGCCGGAACGCCCGCTCGGCCTCCGCCCTGTCCGCCAGAAACCGGCTCGGCGGGTTGGTCGGCTTGCGCTCGGGCTGGGGTAGGTTCCAGTGCGCCCACGCGCCCTTGAGCGTGTCGCGGCTGACGCCCAGCTTCTGGGCGGCTTGCCGCAGCCCGACCCGGCTTGCCAGCTCATGCGCGCGCTCGGCCACCTCGCGATGCTGCCGGTAGGCGCTGGGCTCGGGGAACCGGTTGGGCCGCAGATGGCCGCGCTCGGTCGGAACGGTGCCGCCGAAGACGCCGTGGTCGGTCTCCTGGGAGTCGGCACCACGAACGGCCAGCTCCCGGCAGGGGTCTTGGACCTGGCAGCCGACGCAGATCGCCTTGGCCTCGCTGGCCTTGCGGCCCTCCCCGGTCTCGGGGAAGAACCGCTCGGTTGGCATGCCCTTGCAGGCGGCCTGGTCCATCCAACCAAGCCGGCCCTCGCCTGGGACCAGCGGCAACCGCTCCACATGGGCGGTCTGCTGGTCGGCGGCCTGGCGCTGTTGGGTGCGCAGCGGTCCCAGCACCTGGCGGACACGCCCCGCGGGGATGCTGAGCATCCGGGCGACCGCCGGGGCCTCCAGGCGCTGGCCGCCGTCGCGCTCGACCACGCGCCAGAGCTGCTGGATGCGCTCGGTGTTGGTCAGCTCCCCGCCGCGCAGCGCCGCCAGGGTTTGGGCGGCGTAGGCGCGGCCGACGCCGACCTCGCGGGCGACTGCGGCCGGGTCGAGGTGCTCGCCGTGGCCAACCTCGCGGGTCCGCCACACCTGCTCGATCCGCTCCAGGTGCCCGCCCATCGGCTGAGCGGCTGGCTCGGAGTCTGGACGACCGCCGCCGGCGAAGGCGGCCTGCAACTCCGCGAGCTGGTCCGGGGTCGGCTGGCCGTGACTAGCCGGCTCAGTGCGCAGTGTCGTCAGGCGCGCGTCACCCGACCGGGCGGCCCGCAAGGTGTGCAGCCACTGCCGCGCCGTCCGGGTGGTGGTGCCGACCTCACGCGCAAGCTCGGCCGCGTCCAGCGGCGTGCCGCCGCGGAGCTCGCGGGAAAGGTAGGCGTCGGTGATCCGGTCGCGGACCAGCCGCCCGCGCAGCTCGGCAAGGCCGGGGTCGCGTTGGCGTTGGGCGCGCAGCACGCGCACCAGGTCACTGGCCAGCCGCGGGGTGACGCTGACCTCGGCGGCCAGCGCGGCGGGGTTGACCTGGTGGCCGCCGTCGACTCGCGCTGACGGCCGAGGTGATCGGGAGCGTCCTCGCGCTCGGACTGCTGGGCACCGGGGCAGCATACGTCCTTAACTACCAGCTCATCGCGGACGAGGGGCCGACCGCCGCGTCCACCGTGACCTACTTCCTGCCCATCGTCGCTTTGACTCTCGGAATCGTTATCCTCGAGGAAGCCATCTCGTGGACCCTGTTCGCCGGCACCGCGCTGGTCCTGCTTGGCATCGCCATATCAGAGGGCCGACTGCCGGGCATGCGCCGCGCTGCCGAGCGCCGGCCCGTGACGGCGATCGATCAGGGGCCTCCCGATTCTTCCTCGGAAGGCGGCTGATCATTCCAGGAACCGTGTGAGCAAGGCTCTGAGTTCGTTCGGCGGAGTGGCCATGGCCCGAGCGATCGCCAAACCGTCCACACGCTTGCTGTAGCCAGCCGCCAGGTACTTTCGCCAAAGCGCACCGAGCACCTCTTCACCAGGTGCCCAGTCCCGCCAGCGCTCCGCCCAACTGGCGGCGATCTCAGCCTCCACGGCCGCCCAACGCTCCGCCAGCTTGTCGCGCAGGCCATCAGGTGGCAGCCGCTCAGCGACAGCCGCTTGAAGCCGGGTCAGGTCGGGACCCTCACGGGCAAGTTTCTTAACGAGCGTGCGATTCACCAAGCGAATCGAGGATTGCTCCCAAGCGACCCGTTTGAGCGTAACCAGGCCCTTCAGCTCATCCGCCGCTTGACGGAGCGCAGTGCTGATCTCAGTCGGATCGACTGATCGACCCCGGGCCGCAAACACCCGGGCGATGGCGTCTGGGTCCAGCAGGTAGTTCTCCAGCTCTCGCCGTTGCAGCACATGGACGGCCTCTTTGGCGTCGAGATCGTCCAAGAGACGCTTAGGCAGCTCATCTCGATCCCGGAGGTACAGCACCCGCCGGCCCGGGAGCCGGTCTGCTGCCTGAATCCAGCCCTCAAGCACATCCGCGAAGCGGGCGTTGTCCCCACCCGGCGCCTCGATGATCTCCACACGGGAATCTCGGAGCAGGTCCGGAAACCACGCTTCGAGAACTTCTCGGTCAGGGAGTCCCTCGACGAGCAGAAGCCGATCGGCGCTGAGAACGTCACTAAGACGCACTCCGAGAGCTGCCAGCGCCTCGGAAGGCTCCTCGGTCAATGGCGTCACGGTCGAGGCTCCGTGATCGCGCTGCACAAGGAACAGACGGCCGATGGTTGGGGCGCGGTCCAGAAGCACTTGCGAGTGCGTGGACGCGACGAAGAGGCGGTCGGTGGCCCACTCATGGAGGAGCCCGAGGAGCGCTCGCTGTGCCCCGGCATGCAGGTTCGTCTCCGGCTCCTCCATGACCACAACTGACGGCCCAGGCTGGGTCACGCCCATGACGATGGTCATGAGCAGCTGCTCGACCCCAGTTCCCAGGTCTTTGAGATTGGGCTCGAAGCCCGGCACCTTCGGGTCGCTGAACGTAATCCGGACTGTGGGGCCCTCGCTCCGGATCTCCAACTGTCCGACGTCAGGGACGATCTGCTCCATCAGCTGGCGGACGCGTGTCCACCGCTGGAAGTCGTTGGTCAGCAGGTCGTGCAGTACGTCTGGTAGGTTCGCCCCGCTGGGGTCAAGCGCGCCGGGAGCGCGGAGCTGGTGCTGTCGATCTGTGCCGGGGCGCAGCGGACCAAAGTGGTAGTAGCGTGCGCGCCACGCCCGCAAGAACTCCGCTGCTGGCACAAGGCCTGGGGCGGAGTTGCTGAATGACTCCTCAATGGACTGGAAACCCCCAGCAGTAGCAGTCTCTTCAGCCTCCAGCTCTTCCTCTGATCTACCCTCAAGAATCCGAGCCGTGCGGCCGATCGAAACCGTCGTGGCACCCGGACCCTGAGGCCGAGCCTGCATGAGCGGCACGCTGCCGCCACCCCAGGCTGTGTGCAGCTCGGCCGCCAGTAGGGCGTCGCCCTGGATCTGGACGAAGTGCCATTCCAGCCAGGACAACGCATCACTTGGGCGGATCCGGCGGTCCTCGACCTGTTCGAGGAGCCGCTCACGCTCGTCGGTTGTTAGCTCGAACCGGGCGCGTGTCCGTGCAGGTGAGGTGGCGGCGGCATGCCGTGTCAGCGAACCAGCAATCCCATAGTTGCCTCTTACTACATCCAACGCGGAGAGCAGCGCGCTCTTACCCGTGTTGTTCGCGCCGGCGACGGCCACGACTCCGGTTGTCGGAAGGTCGAGGGTCGCCGTCCGAAATGCCCGGAACTCGCTGAGGTCAAGACTTCGTAGGTACAAGACTGGCTCCTCTGCGCCGTACACTCCAAGGGGCCTTGAGGTCGAGGCCAGCGGCCAGGCGCCTGGGCAGTATGCCACCGGGTTCTCCCTCGGATGCCCCGAGCCTCTGACCGCCGTTGGGCCAAGACTCGTGCAGCACGCGAGAGAACCTCGCCCACAGCGGCCCCGAGGACCACCGGGGAGAAGACTGCCCTCCCCCCGGTGTCCTCGGTTGACCCTGAGTTACTGCGATCGACGAATGCCGGCCAGCCCGACGAACGCTGCCGTCAGGACTGCAGCGGTCCAAGTCGTGACCTTCCCCATAGCGACCGCGATCGCGGCGGCCATGCCGAGCGCTGCGGTGATCGTCAGATAAACGATCTCGCGGACACGCGGAAACGGCGCAGGCATCTTGGGCAAGGGACCCGGTTCCTTCTCCACGCATGCTGGATCGACCACACCCTTGGTCGCTGCGTGGAGAACGCCAAGGCAAGCCCCCGCTTCTCCAGCGGGCGTCCCATGCCTTGGCTTGGTCTGAGGCTGAACCGGGTCCGTGACGAGCGGTTACCGGGTCGCCGCGGCTTGGCCGCGCTGCCAGGGTAGCATCGGTTGTCTACGGTCAACGTCGCGGTCAACGAAAACCCTGCCAACCCCTGCTCAGGCTTGCCCTGCCATATACCAACTGAGCAGCGCAACCCCCGAATCTCCGCATCGTTGCACACCGGATCCAACGACTGAAAACCGCAAGGTCGGCGGTTCGATCCCGTCCCTGCCCACCACGAATGGCACTGCGCTCGAGCCATGGTCAACGCGAGGCCAACGACCGACCCTCGGGCGCTCGAGCGGGGTCAGCCTCACCAGGTCGCTTTCGGTCCGTAACGTTGCCGGGACGCAGACCGGCCACACTGGCAGGTGTCCCACGACGCGGGGAGGGGCGATGTCGGAGGCCAACAACCTGGGGCCGCTCAACGGCGTGGTGCCGCCGACGGGGAAGCGGTTCGCGGCCCGGCAGAGCCACTGGTTCCGGGTCGCGGACGGCAAGCTGGCCGAGCATTGGGCCACCCGCGAGGACCGCCCGGCGATGCTGCAGCTGGGCGTCGTGCAGCCTCCAGGTCGGCCGCCATCCTAGATTGATGCCTGGTCGCCAGGCGGGCAGTGCCGTCGCTGGCTCAAGAAAGGAAGGGCTCGCCGCGGTGGCTACGCCGAACGGAACGACCGCTCACACAGCCCTGGACCGGGTCCTCAGGCAGCACCGACGACGTGAGCGATTCTTACCGAGCTCTCGAGCTGCTCTCGGGGGATCGTAGACTCCGGCCGCTTCCATCTCCATGACCGCAAGACGACGGAGAAGGGAGCAGAGATGATCGACCCGGCCTCGATCGGCGACTGGGCGCGGGCGTTGCTCATGGCGGGCCTGCTCGGCAGCGGCGGCGCCGTGCTCGCGAGGGCGCTCCGGGAGGAGGAGCGCGGGCCCGCGGTGGTGCCGGTCCAGAGCGACCCCGAGTCATGACCCGGGACGGCGTCCTATTGAGAGCCCGTTTCACATCGCCGTGCGAACGGACCGGGAAGCTGCCGTCGGCTGTGACGCCGCACGGGATGCGCCCATGCCGCGCTGCTCGGCGGACGCGCTGACGGATGGTCGCAGCCACAGCGACACGCTGGTCGGCTGCATGGCGCCCTCCACCACGCCAACCAGCTCGGTGGTCAGGGTGTCGAGGTCGACCTGCTGGCGCAGCCGGGCGCTGAACGCCGCGATCGTGCGGGCGGCGTCGTAGCGGCGGCGGTTGGAGCGGCGGTCCACCAGCTGCTGGATGCGGCGACGGGCGGGCTGGAACACCGCGGCCACCGCCAGGGTCGCCGCGGCCACCACCAGGCTGGAGCCTCTGCCGAGCAGCTGACCGAGCCCGAGGACCACCCCGGCGTAGGCGCCGCCGAGCAGCACGGTGAGCAGCCCGTAGGCCAGGGTGCGGCTGACGATGCGGTCCAGGTCGTACAGCCGGTAGCGCAGGATCGCCGCGCCGGTCGCCAGCGGCAGCAGCGCCACGCCCAGGGCCATGGACGCAAACACCACCTCGTCCTTTCCCAGGAACCCGGCGACGAGGGCGACCAGCAACAGCGCCGCCGCCAGCGCCAGCCAGCGAAGCTGCAGGCGCTCCACGCCGCGGGCGCGGCGGAAGCGCCCCACCAGCGACCCAGCCCCGACCAGCAGCGAAACCACGACGATGACAATCCCGGTCACGCGAGGAACCTGCAGTATGCGCGCCAGCGCCGGGACGGCCAGCGGGTTGCCGAGGTAGTCCGGCGCCAGCGGGTCAGGCTGTACCACCGCTGCCAGCACCGTCACCACCGGCGCGGCCGCCGCCACCCCGGCCCACCACCGCCAGCGGGGTGAGGGCAGCGACCCGGTCGGGGTGAGCAGCAGCACGAAGCCGGCGCAGGCCAGCCAGACGATGCCGACCGTGCCGTTGGAGAACCCGGCCAGGTAGCGGGCGGCCGGGAGCGATCCGGGCCGAGCCAGCAGCCCATAGTCCACGTACGCTTGGACCAGCAGGCTCATGGGCAGCGCCAGGCCGACGCCGAGCAGCAGCCACCCCACCGGGTGGCGCGGCCGGCGGCCGGCCAGGACCGCGCCGACGGTGGCCGCGCTCACGGTGACGAGGATGACGGCACCGACGGTGGCGTTCGAGGCCCGCGGCTCCCAGCCGGTGGACCATACCAGCTCAGCGAGCCAGAAGCCGGGCATCAGGGCCAGCACGGTCAACCCCGCGAGCGCCCACGCCAGCGCGGCCGGCCACCGGCGTGGCCGGGCCCCTCGGGCGGTAGGGGTCACCGCCATTGCCCTCGCTGTACGCAGCACACCACGGGCACCGCCAGCCTCCCAGCGTTGCGGATCACGCGCCAGTGTGGCCGGCCAGCGTCTCGGTAACGTTACAGGACGACGGGGGGCCTGCCCCACCCTGCTCACCCGCGCCGCCGCCGGTCCGCGTCCAGGTCCCCGGCGACCAGGAGGTCCGGCCCCACCTGGTAGACGGTCCGGTTCAGCAGCCGCAGCCCGTCCGCCACAACGCTGGTCCCGAGGTCCCCGACGGCCTCGGTCCCCGTACCCAGCAGGAGGGGGGCCACGGCCACCACCACCCGGTCCGCCAGCCGCTCCCGCAGCGTCGAGGTGATCACGCGCCCCCCGCCCTCGACCAGCACGGATTGGATCCCCAGGGCCAGCAGCCGGGCCAGGCCGTCCGCCAGGTCGATGCCTTCCGGCGCCTCTCGGACGACCTCGACCTTCACCCCTCGCCGCCGCAGGGCTGCCCGCCGCTGGGGGCTGGACCGCTCCGAGGCGAGGACGAGAGTGGCCGCGGTGGGTCCGAAGACCTGAGCGTGGGACGGGACGCGCAGGGTGGAGTCGAGGATCACCCGGATCGGGGAGGCGCCGGCGACCATCCGCACAGTGAGCAGGGGATCGTCGGCCAGCACCGTGCCAGCCCCGACCAGGACCGCGTCGCAGGCCGCCCGCATGGCGTGGGCGACGCGGCGCTCCTCGGCGCCGCTGATCCACTTGGAGTCTCCGCCGCCGGTCGCGATCCGGCCGTCCAGCGTCTGGGCGTATTTGAGCACGACGTAGGGACGGTCGACGCGGGACTGGACACTGCCGAGGAGGGTGGTGGCGTCCACGGCCGTGTCCTGACCCTCGAAGGGGCCGTCCCCGGTCAGGCGCTCCCCGCTGGGCGACAGATGTCCGAGCCGCTGGCGTTTGGTCTCCACGTAGCGCAGGTTGCGGAGGTGGGGCGCGGTCTGCAGCGGCACAAGGGCTTCCACGCGGATGCCTTGCCGCTCCAGAGCGCGGGCCTTCTCGGGGTTGTTGGTGAGCAGGCGAGCGCTGTGGACCCCGGCGGCCAGCAGGACTTGCGCGGCCTCGCGGTAGTCGCGGCCGTCAACTGGCAGTCCGAGCCGGCGGTTGGCCTCGACCGTGTCGTGTCCCTGGTCCTGCAGCATGTAGGCTTGGAGCTTGGAGAGCAGCCCCACCCCCCGCCCCTCGTGGCCGGGGGCGTACAGCAGCACGCCGCGGCCGTGCGCGGTGATCCGCCGCATGGCCAGGCGGAGCTGGGGACCGCAGTCGCAGCGCAGCGACCCGAGCGCGTCGCCCGTGAGGCAGCCGGAGTGCACACGGACGAGCAGGTCGCGACCGTCGCCGATCTCGCCATGGGAGAAGAGCAGGTACACCTCACCGGACGCGCCTTCGAAGGCCCGGAGGTCGAACTCTCCGGCCCAGGTCGGCAGGGAGAGGCTGGCGACCTCCTTGAGCGGGGCCATGCCGCTGACATTAGCAGGGCCGCGGGACGCTAAACGGTTTGCCCGGATGGGCGAGGGGTAGGAGGCGGCATGGCTCTTGACGGCTGGGAGGTTGGCGCGGTGAAGGCCCGCGCGGTCCACTTCGTGGCCCCTCGATCGGTCGAGCTGCGGGAGGTCCGCCTCCCGAGGCCGTCCGCGGGGTCCATCCTCGTGGCCACGGAGTGGTCAGGGATCTCCAGCGGCACCGAGCTGCTCGCCTACCGGGGCGAGGTCGATCCGGACCTGCCGATGGACGAGACGCTCGGCGCCCTGTCCGGTACCTTCGCCTACCCGTTCCGTTACGGGTACAGCGCGGTCGGCCGGGTGGTTCGCCCGGCCGGGCCCTTTCAGGAGGGGCAGCTCGTCTTCGCCTTCCACCCCCACCAGGACCGGTTCGTCGTGGACGCCCGGGAGGCTGCTCCACTCGGCGGTCTGGATCCCCGTGCCGCCACCCTGTACCCGCTGGTGGAGACGGCTCTCCAGGTCTGCCTGGACGCCGCCCCCCGCCTGCAGGAGACCACCGTGGTCGTGGGCCTGGGCGCGGTCGGCATCCTGGTCGCGGCGCTGCTGGCGCGTGCGGGGGCGGCGGTGCTCGGCTCGGAACCGGAGCCCACCCGGCGGGCCGTGGCCGCCGCCTTCGGCGTGCGGGCGGTCGCGCCCGACGAGATCGCGGGGGCGGTGGCCGCCGGGACGCGGGAGCGAGGGGCCGACCTGGTGGTGGAGGCCAGTGGCAACCCGCAGGCCCTGGCTTCGTCCCTGCGGCTGCTGGCCCATGAGGGAACGGCGCTGGTCTGCTCGTGGTACGGCACCAAGCCGGCTTCCCTCCCGCTCGGCGCCGCCTTCCACCGCCGACGGCTGGCCATCCGCAGCACCCAGGTCTCCACGCTCCCGGCTGCCCTCACCGCCAGGTGGGACCGCGGCCGCCGTACCGAGGTGGCATGGAGGCTCGCCCGCGAGCTTCCCCTGCCCATCCTGGCCACCCACGAGTTCCCCTTCGAGCGGGCCACCGAGGCCTTCGCTCGCGTGGACCGGAAAGAGGATGGCCTGCTGCATGCCGCCCTGCGATACGGGTGAGGACCCCCGAGCGATCCAGGAGGTACGGCGATGAGCGTCGGGTACGAGGTGGGGTCGAGCGTCACGGTCCGGGCCCTCCATCGGCAGCCCGTGGAAGGGCCCGAGGGGGAGCTTCACCCCCACGACTACCGGATCGACGTCGTGGTCGGCCGGCCCGAGCTCGACGAGCACGGCATGGTCTGCGACCTGGACGCGTTGCGGGCGGCGCTGCACGCCATCACCGCCCGGATCGAGGGGAAGGACCTGGAGGAGATCCGCCCATGGGACCGCCAGGCCGTCACCGTGGAGGTCCTGGCCCGGTGGGCGCACCAGAACCTGGTCCCCACGCTCCGGCAGGCCGGCGGCGACACGCTCGCGGTGCGGGTGTGGGAGTCTCCCTCGGACTTCGGCGGCTACGCCGGGCCGGTGTCGTGACGGGGCGCGGCAGCCTCGCGGAGCGCCGCGAAGAACAGGGCCGCCGACTGCGCCCAGGTCGGTCGGTCGGCGGCTCGCCTGCCGGCCGCCGCGGCCATCCTTCGCCGCAGGTCCTCGTCGCCCGCCAGCCGGGCGAGCGCCCGGCTCAGCCCGGCCACGTCGCCAGGGTCGGCCAGCAGCCCCTCCCGGCCGTCGGTGGCCAGGTGGGGCAGGTTGCCGGCGCGCCAGCCGACCACCGGCAGCCCGGCGGCCATGGCTTCACCCCACACGGTCCCATAGGGCTCCCGGAGGCTGGGCAGCACGAACACGTCGGCCCCCAGGTACAGGGCGGCCACCCGCTCCGCCGACAGAGGACCGTGGACCACCACCCGCCCGGCCAGGTCCGGCCGCGAGAGCCTCGCCCGGATGCGCTCGCCGTAGCGGGGATCGGCGCGGTCGTCCCCGGCCACGTGCAGGGTGGCCAGCCCGTCCGGGAGCCGCGCCACGGCCTCCAGGAGCTCGAGGATGCCCTTGCGCTGGACCCAGTTGGCCACACACAACAATCCCGCTCGGCGTCCCCGGCGCAGGTCGACCGGCGGGCCGGCGGGCGCAGCGGGCAGGTCGTGGCCCGGGGGCACTACCCGGATCCGCTCGCGCGGGTGGCCCTGGGCGGCCAGCTCGTCGCCGAGCGCCTGGCTCGCCACCAGCAGCAGGCGCGCGCGGCGGTATGCCAGCCGGTCCAGGGGTGCCTGCGCGCCCCGCCGCAGCGGCCCATGGTCGATCCCGCCAGGGGGCTGGTGCAGGCTACCGACCAGCGGCATCCGGAGCCGCCGGGGTAGCCACGGCCCGAGAAAGGCGGCGGCGATGCTGTCCAGGACCAGGACATCCGCCAAGGACCGCCGCAGCACGGCGGGGCCGGCCAAAGTGGACAGGGGGAAGGGGCGCTCGGGAAACGAGACGAAGTGCATGACGGCGCCGCAGGTCGGAGCAAGCTCCGCCATGCGGCGATGGTAGCGGTAGCCGCCGGTCAGGCGGCCAGGGTCACCCAGGGTGACCAGGGAGACGGTGAGGATGCGTGTCATCCACGTGGCTCCGGCTGCGTTCGGGTCCGAAGGGCTGTACGGCGGCGGGGAGCGGTACCCGCTGGAGCTGGCCCGGTCCCTGGCCGCCGAGGTGGACTGCGAGCTGGTGACCTTCGGCAGCCGGCCTGGCCGATGGCGGGTCCGCGATGGTCTGCGAGTCCGGGTCCTGCGGCCGCTGGCCCGGCTGCACGGCCATCCCGCCCAGCCGGTCGCCCCGCTGCTCCCGGTGGCACTGACCGGCGCCGACATCATCCACGCACATCATTTCCGCAGCGTACCCACGCGCATGGCGGCCGTCACCGCGCGCGTCCTGGGAGCGGGCATGGCGGTCACCGACCACGGCCTGCCCGGCCGGACAAGGGGCGAGCTCGTCCACCGGTTGTTCGACCGCTTCCTCACCGTGTCGCAGTTCTCCGCCCGTCTGCTCGGCGCTCCCCCGGAGAAGATCCGGGTGATCTACGGCGGGGCGGACCCACGGCGGTTCGCCCCCGACCCCCGTGCCGACCGGGACGGCGTCCTCTTCGTTGGCCGGCTGACCCCACACAAGGGGATCGACCACCTGATCCGCGCCCTGCCCCCGGATGCCAACCTCCGGATCGCCGGCAGCGGCGGGCACCACGCTCGTCCACCCGAGCGGGACTACCCGGCCCTGCTGCGCCGGCTGGCCCAGGACCGGGACGTCACCTTTCTCGGCCCGGTGCCGGACCCCGACCTGCCCGATCTGTACCGCGGGGCGGCAGTCCTGGCGCTCCCCTCACTCGACCGTACCTGCTACGGCCGGGACGTCCCCGTCTCCGAGCTGCTCGGCCTGGCCGCTCTGGAAGCCATGTCCAGCGGGACCCCGGTGATCGCCAGTCGGATCGGGGGCCTGGCCGAGGTGGTGGTGGACGGGGAGACCGGGTTCCTGGTTGAGCCGGGCGACGTCGAGGCGCTCCGGAACCGGCTCGCGTTGGTACTGTCCGACCGCCGGCTGGCCGCCCGGCTGGCCGCCAATGCCCGTGAACTGGTCGTCGAGCGGTTCACCTGGCGGATCTGCGCGGAGCGTTGCCTGGCCGCCTACGAGACACTGAGGTAGCGCCGGGGCGGGGGGCGGACTCGGAAGTGGCGCCTCGAGCTACGAGGCGCTGTCCGAATGCCCGGCCCCCCTCCACAGCCGGGTCATGCGACTCGAGTGGGTCAGCTTCCCGCTTCAACGCCGCGGAGCAGCTGGCGCACCTCGGTCTCACGGTACCGACGGTGCCCCCCGAGGGTACGGATACTGGACAGCTTTCCAGCCTTCGCCCACCGGGTCACGGTCTTGGGGTCGACGCGGAACAGCGCGGCGACCTCAGCCGGGGTGAGCAGCGCCTCAGGCGCGGGCGTGTGTTGTGCGTTACGACTGGCGGACATAGTTGCCACCTCACCTTAGGAACGCTCCCCGCGGGTCCGGATTCTCGCGGAGATCCTGATCATCCTAGAGGCGTCGAATGGGACAGACCATAGCAACTTAGGGCTATTTCTCCCCCAGACTTCGGCGACCGAGTGATCTTCCACGAGGTCACCGAAAGGGATGATTCTCGTTAGTCCACCGTAGTCGAGTTGGACCAGACTATCCGGATCAAAGCCATGCAGCCACTCCAGCAGTCCCTCGACCGCCTCGACCATCTCGGTGTCCTCCATCAGCTCGCGCAGCACTCCGAGCGCTCTGGAGAGGCGGGCGATCGCCTTCTGCATGGTGGTCTCGTAGGTGAGGCCGGCGGGCTGGCCCGCCTTCGCCGGGGCAAGGTGGCGCTCCCCGGCCTCGAAAAGCGCGAACCACGGTAGCGGAACGTGCCACACCGCCTGCTGGATGTGGCTCTGCCAGCCAGGCTGGTCGTGGCGCAGCCGCTGCAGCGCGCGCGCCGCCCGCTCGACGTCGCGTGGGGAGACGAATGCCTCGGCCACCCCGTCGGGCAGCGACTCGTGGAACGCCACCAGCGACTCCAGGGTGCGCAGCTTGGTCCGCAGCGGGCAGACGTACACCGTGCCGCCGATCCGCTGGACCAGGGCGTGCTCGGGCTCGTCCTTGACCACCAGCCCGAGCGCGCGGGCCAGCCCCCGGCGCTCCTCCTGCCCGACGAGGAGGCTGGCGGGAAGCGACCGCCCCGCCTCGACGTAGGCGGCCCAGTGCGATCGCTCGCGCGCCGAGAAGGCCGCCAGCGGCTGGTAAACCCGCAGGTAGGCTGCTGCTGTTTGACCCTCCATCGCGGATGAGTATAGGCACGCGATGCGCTCGCGCCTTGCCGTGACCCTCTTCGCGAACCGGGCGTTTGTATAACACACCGACAGGTTTTCGCTGTGATACGTTGGCCCCACGGCTGGGCTACCCCTGAGCCGGCAACGGTGCCGCTCCGCCGGTCAACCCGTCGGGGCCCGTCGAGGAGGGTCATCCATGGGAGCGTTCGACCTCATGGGTGGCGAGTTCGAGCAGGTCGTCTACAACCACGACCGTGCCTCCGGCCTCAAGGCCATCATCGCCATCCACTCGACCGCGCTCGGTCCAGCGCTTGGTGGCACCCGCTTCTATCCCTACGCCTCCGAGGAGGACGCGCTCCGCGACGTGCTCCGGCTGGCGCGCGGCATGACCTACAAGGCCGCCGCGGCCGGGCTCGACCTCGGCGGGGGCAAGGCCGTCATCTTCGGTGACCCCAAGCGCATCAAGTCCGAGGCGCTGCTGCGTGCCCATGGACGCTTCGTGGAGAGCCTCGGCGGTCGCTACATCACCGCCGAGGACGTCGGCACCTTCAGCGCGGACATGGACGTCGTGGCGCGCGAGACCCGCTTCGTGACGGGCCGCTCGGTGCTCAACGGGGGTGGCGGCGACCCGTCCATCAACACCGCCTACGGCGTCTTCAGGGGCATGCAGGCGGTCGCGGAGGAGCTGTGGCGGGACCACGACCTGGCCGGACGGCACGTGGTGGTCCAGGGCGTCGGCAAGGTCGGCCATGAGCTGTGCCGCCTGCTGCACGAGGCCGGCGCCCGCCTCACCGTGGCCGACGTGGACCTCGACAACGTCGCGCGAGCGGTCAACGACTTCGGCGCGGACACCGCCGACCCGCCCAAGGTGCACGCGGTCACCTGCGACATCTTCGCGCCGTGCGCGCTGGGGGCGGTCATCGACGACGACACCCTGCCCGAGCTGTCGTGCGGCGCCGTGGCCGGCTCGGCCAACAACGTGCTGGCCCGGCCCGAGCACGGCCGCGGCCTGCGCGAGCTGGGGATCCTCTATGCGCCCGACTACGTGATCAACGCCGGTGGCCTCATGAACGTCTCTGACGAGCTGCACGGCTACAACGCCGAGCGGGCCAAGGCATGCGTCGAGCGGGTCTTCGACAACCTGCGGCTGGTCTTCCGGCGCGCCAGGGACCAGAGCATCCCGACCAGCGAGGCGGCCGACCGGATCGCCGAGGAGCGCATCCGGGAGGTCTCGCGGGTGAGGATGCTGCGCGTGCTCCCCAACCTCAGCCCGCCGCGCTGACCTCGCCGAGCACCCAGGCGGGGAGGCCGCGGGCGGTGAGGAAGGCGCTGGCGCGCTCGACCTCCTCCGCCGGCAGCACGGCGACCATGCCGATGCCGAGGTTGGTGGCCCGGGCCAGCTCGTCGTCCCGCACCGGTCCCAGCTCGCCGATCAGCCGGAAGATCGGCGGCACCGTCCACGATGACCAGTCCACCCGGCCGACCAGCCCGGACGGAAGGGAGCGCGGAAGGTTCCCCGGCAGGCCCCCGCCGGTCACGTGACAGAGCGCGTGCAGCTCGACGCCGACGGCGAGCAGGTCGACCAGGTGGGGCGCGTAGATCCTGGTGGGCTCGAGCAGCTCCTCGCCGAGCGGACGGCCGAGCCCCGGCAGGACCTGGTCGTAGCCGATCCCCGCGCGCTCGAGCACCCGTCTGACCAGGGAGTAGCCGTTGGAGTGCAGGCCAGAGGAGGCCAGCGCCAGCAGCGCGTCGCCGGGCCGGACCAGGTGCGGGCCGAGCATGCGGTCACGCTCGACCACGCCGACGCCGAAACCCGCGAGGTCGTAGACATCGGGCGCCATCGCGTCCGGGTGCTCGGCGGTCTCGCCGCCGAGCAGGGCGCAGCGGGCGCGCCGGCAGCCCTCGGCCACTCCCTCGACGATCGCGGCCGCCCGCTCGGGCACCAGCCGTCCGAGCGCCAGATAGTCCAGCACGAACAGCGGCTCGGCCCCGGCCACGACGAGGTCGTCGACCACCATCGCGACCAGGTCGACGCCGACCGTGCGGTGGCGGTCGAGCGCCTGCGCGACCAGCAGCTTGGTGCCGACGCCGTCGGCGGAGCTGGCCAGCACCGGGTCGCGGTAGCGGCTGGGGTCAAAGGCGAACAGGCCGGCGAAGCCGCCGATGCCGCCTTGCACCTGCGGACCGTGGGTGGACTCCACCGCGGCTCGCATCATCGCGACCGCCTTCTCGCCCGCACCCACGTCGACGCCGGCGGCGGCATAGGTCAGCGGCGCGCGGTCCGCCTCGCGGTCGCTCATGGCCTGGACGGGGGAAGGAGATCCTCGAGGAGGGCCTTGTCCTGGAGCTCGACGTCCACCGGGGTCGGATAGCCACCGGTGAAGCAGGCGGTGCACAGCCCCTTGCCGCCGTCCGGGCCGGCCGGGAGAGCGGGAGAGCGGGCGGTGCCGACGAGCGCCTCCAGCGAGAGGTAGGCGAGCGAGTCGGCGTCGATGAAGGCGGCGATCTCGTCGCTGAGCAGGTCGCTGGCGATCAGCTCGGCGCGGGTCGGCATGTCGATGCCGTAGAAGCAGGGCCAGCGCACCGGCGGCGAGGTGATGCGCACGTGCACCTCGGCGGCGCCGGCCTCGCGCAGCATGCCGACGATCGCCTTGGTGGTGTTGCCGCGCACGATCGAGTCGTCGACCACGACCAGGCGCTTGCCGCGGATCGCCTCGCGCAGCGGGTTGAGCTTGATCCGGATGCCGAGGCGCCGCATGGCCTGGCTCGGCTGGATGAAGGTGCGGCCGACGTAGCGGTTCTTCATCAGCCCCTCGCCGAAGGGGATGCCGCTGGCCTCGGCGTAGCCGGCGGCCGCGCTGGTGGCGGTGTCGGGCACCGGGATGACCAGGTCGGCGCCGACCGGGGCCTCCCTGGCCAGCTCCGCCCCCAGCGCCCGGCGGACCTGGTGGACGCTCTGGCCGGCCAGGTTGGAGTCGGCTCTGGCCAGGTAGACGTACTCGAACACGCACAGGTGCGGGTCGGGCTCGGCGAAGCGGCGCGAGCGCAGCCCGCGCTCGTCGACCGCCACCAGCTCGCCCGGTTCCACCTCACGGACGAAGGCGGCTCCGACGATGTCGAGCGCCGCCGTCTCCGACGCCATCACCCAGCCGCCCGGGAGCTTGCCGAGGACCAGCGGGCGGAAGCCGTGCGGGTCGCGGACCCCGTAGACGGTGCGCTGGTCCATCAGCACCAGCGAGTAGGCGCCCTCCAGGCGTGGCATGGTGCGGAGGATCGCCTCCTCGAGCTCGAGGCCTGTCTCGCGCGCCAGCAGCTCGGCGACGACCTCGGTGTCGCTGCTCGCCGTGACGCGGCCGGCGACCGTCCCACCCAGCTCGGCGACCAGCTTGGCGGTGTTGGTGAGGTTGCCGTTGTGACCGAGGGCGAGGCCGCCGGACGCGGTGGTCTTGAAGGCCGGCTGGGCGTTCTCCCAGCGCGAGCTGCCGGTGGTCGAGTAGCGGGTGTGGCCGATGGCGAGATGGCCCTGCAGCGTCTCAAGGGTGGTCTCGTCGAACACCTGGCTGACCAGGCCCATGTCCTTGTAGACGAGAAGGCTGCGGCCGTCGGCGACGGCCATGCCGGCCGACTCCTGGCCGCGGTGCTGGAGCGCGTAGAGCCCGTAGTAGACGAGACTCGCAACGCGCTCCCCGGGCGCCCATACCCCGAAGACGCCGCACGCCTCACGAGGATGGTCAGCGTCGAGCATGTTCCTCCAGGTTGGGCTGGCGGACCGGGGAAGCTCTCACGGAATCGTAGCACCTCGGGCCACCTCGTCCGGATCAGCCGGTGCTCGTGAGCACCTGCTCCCAGGCGGCCTGGGCATCGGAGATCGCGGTCTCGGGGCTCTTGCGGCGCTGTAGCATCAGCGACAGCTGGTCGGACAGCTTCTCCATCAGCTCTGGCGACTTGTCGTTGGTCGGCCAGGAGATGGCGCCGTTGCCGTTCAGAGCGCTCTGGGCGGCCTTCTGGACCCTGGGGGCGAAGCTCGCGTACCGCGTCGAGGTCAGGGTCGAGCGGCGCGTCGGGTCGATGCCGCTGCCACCGGTGGTGATCAGCTCGAGGTTGACCTGCTTCGAGGTGGCGAACTTCACGAACCGCTTGGCCAGCTCCTTGTCCCGTGAGGCGCGCGACACGCCGAGGGCGAAGCCGGCGTTGAGCGCCGCCACCGGCTTGGAGTTGGAGCCGCCGACGGGCATCGAGGTGACCCCCCACCTGCCGCGGACCTTGGACTGCCTGGCGTCCTCGGCGTAGACGCCCAGGTCGGTCCAGAACTCCATCATGGCCGCCCGGCCGGACAGGAAGGTCGCCAAGGCGGCGTCGAAGGCGATCTTGACCGGGGTCGGCGTGAACGGTGCCAGCGCCTGCAGCGACGAGGCCGCGGCCACCGCCCGCTGGTCGAGGGCCGGCCTGCCCTTGTCGTCGAGGAAGTGACCGCCGAAGCCGGCCAGCCGGTTGGCGAAGGCGGAGCCGATGATGATCGGCGCGGCCTGGGCGGGCAGGACCGCGCCGTGGACGCTGCCGTCCGGGTGGTCCCTGGTGATCTTGGCGGCCATCTGGACGTACTGGTCCCAGGTCCTGGGCGGGCCGTCGAACCCCGACGCCGACAGCAGCTCCCGGTTGTAGAAGAGCACGTGGCTGTCGCCGTCGAAGGGCAGGCCCCAGCGCCTGCCGTCCACCAGCGTATAGGGATCGTAGATCGAGGAGATGAAGTCGCCGGGGTGGATGTCCCTGCTCTGCTCGATGAAGTCGGTGAGGTCCTCGAGCACGCCCTGATGTGCCAGTTCACCGACGGTGGTGTACCAGTAGTCGAAGACGTCGTAGTCGGCCGCTCCGGACTGGACGTCGACGATCGCCTTGGAGCGGATCTGGTCGTACGGCACGATCGTGACTCTGACGACGGAACCGGTCGCCACCTGGAAGTCCCTGGCGAGCTGCCGCGCGGCCAGCGCGTGGGGCTGGATGGACAGGAACGAGAGGGCCCTGCCGCTGCCGCTCTGCGCATTGCCGAGCCGGTCGAGGCCCAGCTCGTCGCCGGGATCGGCGCCGCAGGCGGCCAGCAGGGCGGAGACGGCGGGGAGGCCGAGACCGATCGCCGCCCCGCAGAGGGCTTGCCGCCGCGTCAGGCCCGGTCCCACCTGAGGGCGACGTGCTCGACCGTCCTCGTTCATGCATACTCCTCTTTCTTCCTATACAACCTACCTTGCTTTACTCGGACGAACAGACAGTGGATCAGATCAACAGGGTTGCGCGCAAACTGATCGAATGGCCGGATCGGGGAGCCGTGCCTGCCCGCAGACCCGGGCGGCGGGAAGCCGGAATCGGCGCCGCGGCATCCGCTTTGCCCTGAGTTGCCAATCTGTCAAGGAGGAATAGCCGGATAAAATCCGCTTCGTTTGCCAACCCGGGCAGCGGCTGGTTAAAGTGCGATGTTCTCTCCCCCCAGGTCTTCTTGGCGACGGAACAGCAGGATGAGCAGGCAAACTTATGCACTCCTGGGATGCGGGGGCGTCCCAGGGGACGCCAACCGCCCCGAGTCGAGCAACTCGCTCCCCCATTCGGGAGTGAGTCTTGAGGGCGCGCCGTCCGGCTGACGACGAGAGAAGGGCAGCAGATGCTCCAAAATCTATCAATCCGATCGAAGCTCGCCGCGATCCTCCTGGTACCGCTCGCGGCGGTGATCGTGCTGTCCTCAATCGGTATCGGCTCGCGGGTCAATCAAGCGGTAAAAGCGTCTCGAGCGCAGAATGTGTCGCAATTCGCGGTCACGCTCACCGCGCTCGTGCACGAGCTGCAGAAGGAGCGCTCGCTCGCGGCCGGCTACGTCGGCGGCGGCAAGTCGACCGGCTACAGCGATCTGGCCGCCCAGTGGGAGAACGTCGACCGGCAGGTGGTCGTCTTCGCGCGCGAGGCGCGCAAGCTCCACCTCTCCGGCTATGACCCGCAACTGCGCCAGGAGCTGCGCAACGTCGTCGGCGAGCTCGCCAAGCTGGACGCGCAGCGCCAGGAGATCAACCAGAACCCGGACATCACGGTCGCGGGCACGCTGACCCTGTACGACAACATCATCCAGGACATCCTGAGCGTCAACGGCGAGATCGCGGTCGGCAGCGGCAACGAGAAACTGCTGCGCACCGTCTCGGCGTTCGTGGCCCTCTCGCGCATGAAGGACGCGGCCGACCTGCAGCGCGCCTACATGAACGCGGTCTTCTCGGCCGGCCACTTCGACACCGGGCAGCTCCAGTACCACCAGTTCACGCGCTACGTCGAGGCGGAGGACCTGTGGAGCGCCCAGTTCAACGGCTTCGCCACCCCCGCTCAGCGGAACCTGCTCAGCGCCACGGTGGTCGGTCCCAGCGTCGAGCGCGCCAAGATCATCCGCGACGTCGCCATCAAGGGCCAGAGCAGCCCGGACCTCAAGACCGACCCGGGTGAGTGGTCCAGCGTCATGGGCGACAAGCTGAACCTCCTCCGCCAGGTCGAGGTGCGGCTCTCCGGCGACGTGGTCGCGAGCGCTCGCGACGTCAAGCAGTCCGCCCAGCGCCAGGCCCTGCTCGTCGGCTTCGCGCTGCTCGCGGTCCTGGTCGTCACCATCGCCCTGTCGCTGACGATCGCCCGCTCGATGGTCGGGCCGCTGCGCCGGCTGCGGCTGGTCGCCAACGACGTGGCGGAGGAGCGGCTGCCGCGCGTGGTCGAGCGGCTGCACGAGGCGCAGGACCTGGACCGGGTCGCGCTCGAGCACGTCAGCCCGGTGCCGGTCAGCTCCAAGGACGAGATCGGCCAGGTGGCGGCGGCCTTCAACTCGGTGCACGAGGTGGCGGTCCGGGTGGCGACCGAACAGGCCGCCCTGCGCAAGTCGATCGCCGACATGTTCCTGAACCTCGCCCGCCGCTCGCAGAATCTGATCGACCGCCAGCTCGAGCTGATCGATCAGCTCGAGCGCAACGAGGCGGACCCGGACGTCCTCGAGAACCTCTTCAAGCTCGACCACCTGGCGACCCGCATGCGGCGCAACGCCGAGGACCTCATCGTGCTGTCCGGCGCCGAGCCGCCGCGGCGCTGGTCGCAGCCGGTCCCGCTGGTCGACGTCGTGCGTGCCGCGCTGGCCGAGGTGGAGGACTACCAGCGCGTGGAGCTGCTGCCGATCGACGACATCGGCGTGGCCGGGCATGCCGTCTCCGACGTGGTGCACCTGCTGGCCGAGCTGATCGAGAACGCCACCGCCTTCTCGCCGCCGGGGACCAAGGTCCAGGCGGCCGGCCAGCCGGTCTCCAACGGCTACGTGCTCGAGATCGAGGACCGGGGCCTCGGCATGAGCGACGAGGAGCTGGTGGAGGCCAACGAGCGCCTGGCCAACCCGCCGCTGATCGACTTCGCGCTGTCGCGCATGCTCGGCCTGTTCGTGGTCGGGCGGCTGGCGCAGCGCTACGGCATCCGCGTGCAGCTGCGCCACTCCTGGTACGGAGGCGTGACCGCGCTGGTGCTGCTGCCGCCGAGCATCACCATCCGCTCGCAGGTCAACGAGAGCCCGGCCGCCGCCGAGGGTCGCCTGCCCGAGCTGGCGCCCCCGCCCAACCGCTCCCCGATCCCCACCGGCTCCCCGGCTCCCAACGGCGACCCGCTGCCCATCGACCACCTGCCGATCTTCGAGCAGGCCAGGTCGGACTGGTTCGACTCTCCGGCCAACCGCTCGGGCGCTTCCCTGCGCCGCCATCCTCAGCCGGCCACCACGCAGCCGAGCAGCGGCAACGGCACCGCGCAGGGACCCGAGGACGTCACCGCGGCGGCCGAGGCCGTACAGGCGGCGAGCGCCGAGGCCGCGGGCGTCGAGACGGAAGGTGTGGACCTGCCGGACGCGGACGCGGCCGACGTGGCAGTGCCAGGCGCTCCGCCCGATGCCGAGGTCGGCGGCCCGCTGGACACCCCGCCGCACCCCGAGCGACCACTCCCACAGCGCCCGCAGCGTCCGGACTGGCTGGATGACGCGCCACGCCTGCCTCGGCGGGAACCGCGCGAGCGGGCCGACCTCGAGCCCGAGCGACCCATGCGTGATCCCCTGAACGATCCCCTCCCCGTGGAGCGCCCTGTGGCCGAGCGCCGGGCCCGTCCCCTGGGCGACCCGTTCGGGCCGCCGCAGCACCCCTTCGGCGCCGCACAGCCGCCGCTCCCCCCGCTCCCTGAGCAGGGGCCTTCGTTCCCGCCCGCCCAGCACGAGGCCGCAGGCTCGAGACCACCGCTTCCCCAGCGGCAGCGACCCGTCCCACCGCCGCGGCCCGTTGGGCAGCCCGTCAACGAGGCGCACGGGCCGCAGCCGCCGCAGCCGTTCGGCCCCGGGACCCATCCTGAAGGGCCCGCGGACGTCGCCACGCCGCTCCCGCCCACGCTGCAGCCCGCCTCTGTGCAGACGACCAAGGCCGGCCTACCCCGCCGGGTGCCACGAGCCAACCTCGCCCCTGGCATGGTGGCCCAGGCGCAGCGAGCCGCGAGCGAGCGGCCGGCAACGCCTCCGCCGAGCGGTTTCTCGCGCTCGCCCGAGGAGGTTCGTAGCATGCTGTCGAGTTACCGCACCGGCCTCGAGCGCGGGCGGAGGATGGCAGCGGGCGACGACCTGAACGACCGTGGCGAGGGTGCCCGGTCGGGGTTCGGCGGAACCGCCCCGATGGCGCCAAGGAGCGACGACGATGCAGCTCAGTAAGGAAGCGCAGAACCTCAACTGGTTGGTCAACAACTTCGTGCGCAACGTACCTGGGGTCGCGCACGCGATCGTGGTCTCGTCCGACGGCCTGCTCATGGCGGTCTCCGATCGGCTCGACCGGGCCCGAGCCGATCAGCTCTCCGCGGTCGCCTCCGGCCTGGCGAGCCTGACGCAGGGGGCGGCAAGGGTTTTCGACGCGGGCTCAGTCAATCAGACTATTGTCGAGATGGAGAAGGGCTTCCTGTTTGTCATGTCGGTGAGCGATGGCTCGTGCCTGGCTGTGCTGGCCGCGCCGTCGTGCGATATCGGGCTGGTCGGCTACGAGATGGCGCTGCTGGTCGCGCGGACGGGAGACGTGCTGACGCCGCAGCTACGGGCGGAGCTACAGGCGGCTCTCCCTCGATGAGGGAGGAGGCCGCGTGCTCGACCCGGAGGGTGACGGTGCCGGTGGCACACCCGGTGACACCGGCAGGTAGTGGGTGTTGACCCACTACCTGGGTTGACAGGACCGCGGGATGAGCATGGAGGATCGTCAGGATCCGGGCCACAGGGACCCGCCAGGGCGCCTGGTCCGACCCTACACAGTGACCGGTGGGCGAACACGCCCCACGCATGCGGATTTGGAGCTGGAGACGCTGGTGTCCACGACCTCACTGGGCGAGACGTCCCCCAACCTGAACCTGGAGCGGCGCTCCATCGCGTTGCTGTGCCGGGATATCCTGTCGATCGCTGAGATCTCCGCGCGGCTTGATCTGCCACTTGGTGTCGCCCGCGTGCTGGTCGGCGACATGGCCGAAGAGGGCTTGGTGCAGGTGCACCGCCCCGCGCAGGTCGGCGACCGCCCCGACCTCGCTCTTCTCGAGAGGGTGCTGTATGGACTCCGCACGATCTAGCTCGGCTGCTTCCGACCGCGCGCCGACGCCGGTCAAGATCGTCATTGCCGGTGGGTTCGGTGTCGGCAAGACGACCTTTGTCGGGGCGGTCTCCGAGATCATCCCGCTGACCACCGAGGCGGCGTTGACCACCGCCAGCCTGGGGGTGGACGACACCACCGGGGTGGCCGGCAAGACCACCACCACGGTGGCGATGGACTTTGGCCGGATCACCCTGGATCGGGATCTGATCTTGTACCTGTTCGGGACGCCGG